>Ga0247819_10001152_pt1 | contig 14624 bp, 14 predicted proteins | sample 13C_Xylose_Day6_FD_193428 | JGI IMG/M metagenome (GOLD analysis project Ga0247819, IMG submission 193428) | Soil microbial communities from agricultural site in Penn Yan, New York, United States - 13C_Xylose_Day6 | ecosystem: Environmental > Terrestrial > Soil > Agricultural land | place: USA...
CGCCTGTCTGCGTCGGACCAGCATTCCGAAACATGCCGAAACGGCGGCCGACAGAAGGGCGCCGATTTGCGTTGGTTCGCGTCACTGTTATCTCCGGCAAGCAGTGGGTCGGGCTTCGCCTCCGCTCCGCCGAGCGAACAGCTCCAAATTTGCACAGTCGGAAATATCAATCAAATTATTTTTCGGATAAGAAAATTATATTTCTTAAAATACCTACCTCGAGCATCAATTCATCGAACCGCCATGCGCCGCCCATGCGGACGGAAGGCGGAACGCCCTATAGCGCTCGTCTGCGTCTCAACCCTCGGCCAGATGACACCTCGCCTGGCGCGGGCCATCGCCGAGGCGGTGGAGAACCTGCGGTGCCTCGCAGCCAGCAGCAGCCTTGGCGCATCGTTCCCTGTAGAAGCACCCGGCCGGCAATTTGCGGTTGTTTGGAAGCTCCCCGATCCGCACCTCGGCAAGGGTCGGCAAGGGGCTTGCGAAACTCGGAGCTGAGGCCAGAAGCGTTTGAGTGTACGGGTGCCGAGGATTGCCAAGAACCTCGTCGGCGGGACCTGATTCAACGATCTGGCCGAGATACATCACAGCGACATCGTCGCAAAAATGGCGCACCAGCGCGACATCGTGCGAAATCAAGAGGTACGTTAACCCCCGCTCCCGCTGCAACTTCAAAAGCAGGTTGACGATCTGCGCCTGCACCGACACATCGAGCGCCGATGTCGGCTCGTCCAACACCATGAGATCGGGATCCGTGCTGATCGCGCGGGCGATTGCGATGCGCTGGCGCTGGCCACCTGAAAACTCGTGGGGCAGGCGATCCAGATGTTCCGGCCTCAAGCCGACGGCAGCGGCCAGTTGCTCCGCCTTCGCATGCAACTCGGCATTGCTGTGTCCGCCGCGAATGTGCAGCGGTTCGCTGATCAGCCGCCAGACCGGCAGCCGCCGATCGAGCGAGGATTGCGGATCCTGGAAAACGATCTGCATCTTCTGCCGCAGATCGCGCTTTTGCTTTCCCTGTGTTGCCTGCAAATCCTGGCCGTCGATCGTCACCCTGCCCTGCTCGTAAGGCGCAAGCCCGATGATCGCCTGGGCGAGCGTGCTCTTGCCGCAACCGGACTCGCCGACAATGCCGAGGCTTCTACCGCCGCGAACCTCAAGGGTGACGCCGTTGACGGCGTGCACATGCGAGGTGGGGCGACCGAGCCAGTCTCGGGACGCGGGGAAGCGGACTTTGAGATCGGAAACTTCCAGAACGGGCCGGGTTATCGTGTCAAGACCTTCGGTCAGAGCGGGCTCCCCTGCTCTGTTTCCGGTCCGACACCACGCCGCCAGCAGGCCACCTGTCGGCCATTGGCGCCCTCCAACTGCGGAGACCGGGATCGACAGAGATCAACCGCTTCCTTGCATCGTGGCTGGAAATAGCAGCCGGCAGGCGGGTGCATCAGGTTCGGTACCGCGCCGGTGATCGCTTCGAGTTCCTGCTTCGGCGCCACCCGTTCCGGCAGGCAGCGCAGCAGCGCCTGGGTATAGGGGTGCTGCGGCGCGTCGAGAATGGCTCGCGTCACGCCCTGCTCCACGATCCTTCCGGCATACATCACGTAAAGTCGATCGCAGAGCTGCGACACGACCGCGACGTTATGCGAGATGAAGATCACCGACGTCCCGGTCCGGCGGGCGCGGTTCTGGATAAGCCGCAGTATCACGGCCTGGACGGTGACATCGAGCGCAGTCGTCGGCTCGTCGGCGATGATGAGCCCGGGATTGCAGGAGAATGCCATCGCGATCAGAACCCGTTGCCGCATGCCGCCGGAGAGCTCGAACGGATAGAGCTTCATGACCCGCTCGGGCTCGCCGATCAGCATGTCGGCAAGAATATCCCGGGCAATGCGCCTGGCATCCGTCAAGCTTGCCTCCTCGTGACGCATGATGACATCAGTCAGCTGCTTGCCGATGCGGATCGTCGGGTTGAGCGCGTTCATCGGCTCCTGGAAGATGGTCGAGACCATCTTGCCGCGCACATCCTGCAGTTGGCTCTCGTTCATGGCGAGGGTGCTATGACCAAAGATCCTGACGGAGCCGCCGGTGATCCTGTAGCGCCCCTTGGGCAGCAGCCCGGTTGCTGCCATGGTCGTCACCGATTTGCCGCAGCCGGACTCGCCGACGATCCCGACGATCTCTGCCTTTGCGACATTGATCGACACATTGTCGAGCGCCTTGATCGCCCCGCTGAAGGTTGGGAACTCCAGCGACAGATTGTGAATGGCCAGCGCCTGACCGCGAGATTCAACAATACCGGTCGTCATCATCTGCCCCTCAAGCGCGGGTCGAGCATATCGCGGATGCCGTCGCCAACGAGGTTACATCCCATGGCCGTGATCAGAATGGCGAGACCCGGGAAGGTCGCGTACCACCACTGATCGAGCATGTAGCTGCGGCCGCTGCTGACGAGCGCGCCCCATTCGGCGGTGGGCGGCTGAGCACCGAGGCCGATGAAGCTGAGGGCGGCTGCGATCAGCACAACACCGCCAAGATCGAGCGTCGCCTGCACGATGATCGGCGACATGGCGTTTGGCAGGATATGCCAGCGCAGAATGTAGAGCGGCGAGGCACCGAAAGTGCGCGACGCCTTTACGAAGACCTGCTCGCGCAAGGACAGCGTTTGACCGCGGGCCAGGCGCACATAGGCGGGAATCCGCACGATCGCCACGGCTAGCATGGAGTTGAAGAGGCTGGGCCCAAGGGCCGCGGCCAGCGCCATGGCCAACACGAGCGCCGGCAAGGCAAGGACGACGTCCATCAGCCGCATGACGGCGGTGTCGACCCGTCCGCCGACCACGCCGGAAAAACAGCCGATCAGCACCCCAACCGACATCGAGATCAGGACAATCATGAAGGCGGCGCCGCAGGATGCCCTTGCCCCATAGACGACGCGCGAGAACAGGTCGCGGCCGACCTCGTCGGTACCGAACCAATGGGCAGCACTCGGTGGCAGCAGACGCGCCGTCAGCGAGACCTTGTCCGGGTTGTACGGCGCGATCACCGGCGCGGCGATGATCATGATGAGGACGAGCAGGATGATGGCAGCGCCAACCAGGGTCAGCGGGCTCCGGCGGCTGAGGTACCAGAGATAACGCAGCCGCTCGGATAGGGACCTGGTCCTGCGCATTGCGGAACTCGCCGCGACAGGTTCGGTGGGGATGACGGCAGACATGATCAGACCTCCCTGATCTGGGGGTCGGCGAGCATGTAGGCGAGATCGACCAGGAGATTGATCAGCACATACCCAATGGAAGCGACGATCGTGAAGCCCATGATGGCGGGAAAATCGAGCGTCTGAATGGAGGTGACGACGTAGGTGCCCATGCCGGGCCAGGCAAAGATCGTCTCGGTCAGCACCGCGCCATAGAGAAGATCGCCAAGTGCCAGCCCGAGCAGGGTGATGGAAGGGATCAGCGCGTTTCTGAGCGCATAGTTGAAGATGATCATGCCCTTGCGCAGGCCGCTGGCGCGCGCAGTGCGAATGTAGTCTTCCTGCAGGACATCCAGCATCGAGGCGCGTATCTGGCGCGTGATCACACCCATATTGGCAAAGGCCAACACAAAGCCCGGCAGGATGATGTGGTAGACGGCGCTGCGGAAGGCATCGAAGCGGCCTTGCAGCAACGAGTCGATCAACAGGAACCCGGTGATGCGTTCGGGCGCAACGATGCCCATGGCCAGACGGCCGCTGCCGGGCAGTATCTGAAACTTGGCGTAGAAGAGATAGATCAGGATGAGGCCGAACCAGAATACCGGCATCGAGATGCCGCACACGGAGACAGTGCGCGCAATCTGGTCAATCGGACCGTCCTTGTAGACCGCCGACAGCACGCCAAGCGGTACACCCAGACAGATCGCGATGAAGAGCGCGACCGTTCCAAGCTCCAGCGTCGCCGGCAGGAAGGTGCGGATATCGCCGGCGACCGGGCGATTGGTCCGCAGGGACGTCCCCAGATCGCCCTGCAGCAGATTGCCGATATAGATGGTGAACTGTTCGACAACAGGTCGATCAAGGCCGAGATTGCGCCTGACGTTTTCAAGCGTTTCGGCGCTCGCCCGGTCGCCTGCGATCATGCGCGCCGGATCTCCCGGGATGAGATGGGAGATCGTGAAGGTGATGACGGCGACGCCTAACACCACGAAAAGCAAAAGTACCAGGCGCGGGATGATGATGCGGGTGATAGCCATGGACGTCAGCCCTTCCGGCAGGAGAACCCTGACCTTGCTTGGGAAACGATGAAACCCTGCCGCCACAGCCGTTGAGGCGGGCGGCAGGTGTTGCGTGGAATGAGGCCCGTCAAGGCCGCGGGATCGGCCTGATCCGGCTCCGTCATTCCGTTTTCGACATCGTTCCGAAGTTGTAGACCTGGATCAGCATGGGGTTGTAGACATAGCCTTGCACGACGGCGCGGCGGGCGAAGATGTCGTTCTTTTCCATGATGTAGAGATAGGGCGCGTCCTCAGTCGAGAGCTTCTGCGCTTCGGCATAGAGTTCCTTGCGCTTCTCCTCGTCGACGATGGATCCCGCCTCTTTCACGAGCGTGGTCACCTTGGTGTTGTCGTAGAAGGAACGGTTGCCCGGACCGCCCATTTTGTCGGCGTCGAACCAATAGTTCATGAACATGTAGGGGTCGGCGAAATCAGGCGTCCAGGCGCCGGGAGCCATATCGAATTTGCCGTTGGCCACCAGTTCGCGTTTGGTCGTGTCGGCGACCGCCTGCAGATCGAGCTTGATGCCGATTTCCGCAAGAGACGCCTGCAATGCAAGCCCGACCGGCTCCCAGGCAGGATCGGCTTGAGAGAAAGTGTAGGTCAGGCGAATGTCACTCTTGCCGGAGTCGGCGAGCAGGGCCTTGGCCTTCTCGACATCATATGTGTACTGGAAACCCTTCGGGTCGTGCCCCCACATGCCGCTCGGCACCGCGCCGCGCATCTGCTTGGCCTGGCCGAGCATGATGCCGTCTATGATGCCCTGATAGTCGACCGCATAGGAAATCGCCTGGCGAACCCTGGCGTCATCCAGCGGCGGCTGGCGGTTGTTCATGTAGATGTAGTTCACATACATGCTGGGATTGCTCTCGACCACGACGGAGGCGTCCTTCTGCAGCGCCTCCGCCTGATCGAGCGGGATCTGCTCGATGATGTCGGCATCACCGTTGGTCAGTTGAAGACGACGGGCCGAGACGTCGCCGACGATGCGGACGACCACTTGTTTCAGCGCCGGCTTGGTGCCTGCGTAGTGCTCGTTGCGATCGAGCACGATGCTCTGGTTGCGCTCCCAGGAAGCTATACGGTATGGGCCGCTACCTGCGGAGTGCTCCGCAAGCCAGGCCTTCGCCATGTCGCCGTCCTTCTCGTGCTCCATCACCTTGGGATTGATGATCGCCGCACCGGAGACGGCGAGTGTCGAGATGAAGGGCGCAAATGGCGCCGTCAGATGGAATCTCACCGTCTGCGGATCGACGACCTCGACCTCCTTCAGCACCGGAAACGCGTCGGAGGGTCCCGCCTTCAGCTTCATCAATCGATCGAAGCTGAATTTGACCGCAGCGGCGTCGACCGGTGTGCCGTCATCGAACTTGTGGCCGCTGGCGAGCTTGAAGGTCCACACGAGGCCGGCGTCGTCGGCAGTCCAGCTTTCAGCCAGTTCGGGGCCGACCTCCGTTGTCGCACCCTTGTAGGCCACGAGCCTTTCATAGGCAGCGTAAATCAGTGTGTAGCCGCTGTTGCTGATTTCGACGCCAGGATCGGCGGTCGGCGGATCTTCCGCTCGCGCCAGTACCAGCACGTCCTGCGCAGCGATCGCGCCGGAAAGAGGCGTTGATGCCAGAAGCAAGGCGACGCCAATCGATTTCCACTTGGAAGCGTTCATCTCGTAGTCCTCCCCAGAACTGCGGCGCACGATGCCCTCCCGGCACCGACCGCAGCACTAGAGTAGGAAACGATTTTCCTAAGTGCAATATTTTTTCTTATCGTACTCGTTTTTAGTTACATTAGCTTGTGAGCTTGGTCGTTTGTGCGTTCGCCAAGGTGGAGACCAATTCGGTTTCCGGGGTCGAGCAAACGCACAGGATTTGCGCAGGTTCTTCGCTCACGCTGAGATAGGCGTGCCCCGTCATGGCATCGAAATAGCAGGAATCGCCTTTCTTGAGCCGTAAGGGCGCATAGATCTCGGTATGAAGTTCGAGTTCCCCTTCGATAACGTAGAAGAACTCCTCGCCCTTGTGCCGGATAAGCGGCCCGAACTCCTCGAGCGTGCGGGCGCGGGCCACCGCCACGATCGGAACCATCGACTTCTTCGAAATCTCCGTACAAACATAGAGATAGTCGTAGTTTTGTGTGATGATCTCCCGCCCATCGCCGGATCTGGTATAAGTGCGGCGCCCCAGCATACTGGGGGCTTCCTCAGCACCCGCCGTGGTCCCGAAAAGCTCGACGATATCGACCTTGAGGCCCTGGGCGAGCTGAATCAATCGGTCGTAGGTGAGCTGCATCTGGTTGTTCTCGACCTTGGAAAGGGTCGAGACCGCAAGCCCGGTCATGGAGCTCACCTCTGCCAGCGTCCAGCGATTGCGGTTGCGAATCTCCTTCAGGATATCGCCGAGGCTGGATTTCGCATCGGTCATCGTTGGCGTCTCCAATTTACCTGCAGCCGTTCCGGACCGCGTGCCGCTCTCGGCTCAGCCCGCGACGCGGGCAGAATCCGACTGGCATGATAGGAAAACCATTTCCTATAATACTTGGCCGAAATCAACATCGGCTTGAAAAGCAATCCCATACTAGAGCATCCCGCTTTCACGTGGAATCGCCGAAGGTGGATAAGATGCCCTAGAATCAAAGTGCTAGAGCGCCGAGCGACACCCTTGCACCCAGGCGTCACCGGCACGACCCAATGGCTGCCAAATCTTCGCCGCGCTGAGCCGCGCCAAATGGCATCCTTTCTACTGTGCGAACGGGTCGCCGACCTTCGGCCAATAGGGGCGTCTCAATTTTGTGAAGGGCAGCTGTTCAAAGCTGGGTTGCAAGGCGCCGGGGCCGCCGACATAGAGGATTTCGCTGGCGATCGGTTCAAAGCCGGCGCGGAAGTGGTTGCTCGACTTCACCACGACAATCTTCCTCTGCGCCGGGTTCAAGCCCAGCGCCGTCATGCATTCCGGGTGGAAGACTTGTGTGCGCACGGTGTTCAGCACGATGTCGATGCCGCCTGCCGTAACCCACACCGCGTCGCCGATCCCGAGCGGCGTCGGCCCGAAGCGCTGGGTAACGCCGGAGGTGATGCGCCTGACATTCACGGTCAGATCCAGGGGGTCGCCGGAGGCCGGCCCGACCTTGCCGCCGATCCTCAGCGCCAATGTCGCCCCTTCTCCCGCCTCGCGGCACATGCGCACCGCAATCGGGTCCCAGTAGAGGCAGGTCGCCACGTCCTCGATGCCGCGTTCGATGATGCGGCGCAGGATGAAGGTCGAGTCTCCGGGCGCCCCGCCGCCGGCATTGTCGGAGACGTCCGCCAGCACGATCGGTCCGCTCTTCGCGGCGACGGCCCGATCCAGCGCGTCATCGATATCGAGGTAGGTGCCGCGCATTTCCTCACGCGCATCGAATATCTCTCTGCCAAAGGCCTCCGCGGTCCGTGCCGCCTTCGCTGTATCGTTGTCGGTCACGACGAGCATCTTGGCGCCGACATCTTCGACGTCTCCCCAGGGAAAGCCGTGACCGAAGGAGACCGAGAGAATGCCATCCTGCCCCTCCATCGCCTTCATGCGGTCGACAATGCCGCGCAACGGCGCGCGATGCGGGTGGAAGGTATTGATCATCCGGCAGTCATAGAGGCCCATCACCGGCCGCACTTCGCCCGCAAGGGTTCGCTTCATCAACCGGAACAATTGGTCGGCGACCTCCTCGATGTCGGTGTGCGGATACTCCTTGTAGGTGGAGATCATGGTCGCGCTCGAGAGCATGCGATCGGTGATGTGGCAATGCAGATCAAGCTCGGCAGCAACCGGGACATTCGGCCCGACCACTCCGCGCACATGCTCGAGCAGATCCCCCTCAACATCGTCATAGCCCTCGGCAACGCAGGCGCCGTGCAGGGCAAGCATGACCGCGTCGACCGGCATCGCCGCCTCGAGGTCGCCGAGGATGGTGGAGCGGAAGCTTTCATAGACCGCCCGCGTGGTCTTGCCGCCGGGCTCAGCCACGGCGCAGAGGCTCTCCACCACGTCCCAGGCTTCTTCGTCGGCACCATTGCGCCAGACAGACATTTGCGACGAGCAGCAGGTGAGCGGCCTGCTGGTGGCGTCGCCATAGGCGATCAGGTTTTCCCGGAAGGCCTCAAGGCCCGTCTGCATCGGCGAAAACGTATTGGTTTCGGTGTCCAGCCCCGCAATAAACAGTTTCATTTTTGCCTCTCGCCAACAAAGAAAGATATTTTCTAATCATAAAACTATGTTTATCGTCGGAAAGTCAAATGCATCATTCGCGCCATCGCGCGGCTGGCCGGGGAGGCAGGAATGCGCATATATATTTCCGCGGATATCGAGGGGATAGTCGGGGTCGTCAGCCGCGACCAGCTGATGCCGGAAGGTTTCGAATACGAAAACGCGCGCCGTTGGATGACAGATACCGTCGTTCACGCCTGCGAGGCTGCTCACGAGGAAGGTGTGGAAGAGGTTATCCTCAGCGATTCCCACGGAAATGGCGAGAGTATCCTAATTGACCGTCTGCCCGACTATGTGCAAATCGTCCGCAGCTGGCCGCGGCCGCTAATGATGATGCAGGGCGTCGAGCTCGGTTCCTTCGTTGGTGCGATGCTTCTCGGCTACCATGCCGGGGCAAGTCATCAGGGTGGCGTGCTGTCGCACACGATCGGCGGCACAGCCTTTGCCGAGGTGCGGATCAACGGTGTCGTCATGCCGGAGGCCGGCATCAATGCTGCCATTGCCGGGCATTTCGACGTGCCGGTCCTGCTCGCCTCAGGCGACAACATCGCCTTGGACGAGATCAAAGCGCGTATCGGCGATATCGTGACGGTGCCGGTCAAGCAGGTTTACAGCACACAATCGGCGATATCGTTGACGCCGGCCGTCGCGCATCGCCGGATTCGCGAGGGCGTCAAAGCGGCGCTGGCGAGAGCCGGCGCGGCGAAACCGTTCAAGTTGGAAAACCCGACGCTGGAGATCGTGTTCCGAAATCGCCTGCCGGCCGAATATCTCTCTTACCTCAAGGGCGTCGAGCGCACCGACGGTTATACGATCCGCTACCAGGGCGACGACATGATCGACGTCTCGCGCTTCATCCAATTCGTGGTCGGCTACAATTCACGCCTGACTTTCTGACCAACTCCGCTACGGAATCCCGCCATGACCACCTCCATTATCCTCGGCGCCGGCATGGTCGGCGTCTCCACCGCGCTTGCATTGCAGGAGAGCGGGCACCAGGTGGTGCTGCTGGATCGCCAGGCACCAGGGCGGGAAACAAGCTATGGCAACGCCGGCATCATTCAAACTGAAGCCGTCGAGCCCTATGCCTTCCCACGCAGCTTGAATGAAATTGCCAGGGTGGCGCTCAAGCGCGGCAACGACGTCGATTGGCGGCTTGGCGATATGCGACGTCTGGCGGGGCCGCTCTGGCGCTATTTCACACAGTCTGCGGCTGCGCCTTACGCGAGAACAATTGCTGCCTATTCCCAGCTCGCGCTGCGCGCGAGCGACGATCACGCGCGCTTCATCGAGCCCGCGGGTGCTGGTGAACTGATCGTGCGGCGGGGATGGCGCGCTGTCTATCGTACGCCCGCGAATTTCGAAGCAGCTGCCGCGGCCGCGGAGCGGCTGAGGCGTGTCTACGGCGTGCCCTCAGATGTGCTTGGTGCGGACGAACTTGCGGCGAGCGAACCCGCGCTGCTGCGTCGGCTTGCGGGTGCTGTCCATTGGACCTCGCCTTGGACCTGCCGTGACCCGGGCGAACTGGTTGCGCGCTACGCCGCTCTCTTCGTGGCGCGCGGCGGGACGCTGGCTCGGGGTGACGCCATGACGTTGCAGCAGAATGGTGCCGGTTGGCGGGTCTTGTCTGAGGATGGCGTTGTCGGCGCTGAAAACGCGGTCATTGCCCTGGGACCATGGTCGCCGCCGCTTGCGAAGATGTTCGGCTATAGCATACCCATGGTGTTCAAGCGCGGTTATCACAGGCATTTTTCAGGCCCGGACGGGCCGCGCGTCTCAATGCTCGATGTCGACAATTCCACGTTGATTGCGCCGATGAATGCGGGATGGCGGGTTTTGACCGGCGCGCATATTGCGCCGCCGGGAGCAGCGCCTGCCTCGCGACAGATTCGACACGCGACCAGCGCTGCGCGCGAGCTTTTTGCGCTGGGCGAGCCCATCGAACCGACGCCATGGTCGGGTACCCGCCCCTGCATACCCGACATGCTGCCTGTCGTCGGCCCGACCCGGCATAAGGGCTTGTGGTTCCATTTTGGTCACGGCCATCAGGGCTTCACATTGGGCCCGACGACCGCATTCCTCCTGGCAGAGTTCATGGCAATGGGCCGCTCGCATCCCCTTACTCTCCCCCTGCTGCCGTCAGCGCGAGGTTGGGCGTAACGCAGCCGCAAAGACCACGACGGATTGTGTTGGGGTGGATTTTGGGATGTTGATCATCGACGTTGACCGATTCAAAACACCTCCCGCTCGAAGAGCGAAGCCCACTCCATCGGAGCCTTTTCCTTTTCGGCTCCCTCCGGCGGAGCGACAATCGCAGCCTGCGCGAGGGCAATTCATTGTTGACGAGACCCGCATGCATTTTTGCCGCGCCGTGGCCAACTGACCGGGTCAACTACCAGCGTGATGTCGAACCGACAGCAACGCCTATCGGCTGCTCTTAGGAAGCTCTTCGTCGAAACGGGTCTTTTCGCGCCCCGGGTCGTCGTCGAGGATCTCCTCCTCGCTGTCTTCCGGCAACGCTTCATCCGGGTCCATATTGGCTTCATCCCGGCTCGGAACCGGCGGCACGCGGCCCTGATCGGACGGCGGATTGTCGGCATCGTGCAAAGGGAATTCGCCGGACCGGTCTGGCAACGGAATCGTCTCGGGAGGGCTCGATGTCCAGTTCTGTTCCTTCGGATCGCTCATCATCTGACTCCTTTCCTGTTGGAAAGTGAACCGACGGCCATCGGGAATGTTCCCTATCGGGAGGCATTCTTATGCCGATCAGATCCGATCGCATGAAGCTCTACCCCGGCGGCGGAACACACTCGAAGGAATGGAAGGCCTTCCGCGCCTCCCTAATCGAACGCGCCCGCAACGCTTGCGAGGGCAGGCCAAAGCTCCCGGAATGCCGCGCCGCCAACGGCCAGCCTCACCCGAAGACCGGCAGCAAGGTTGTGCTGACGATCGCTCAACCCCTGCGAATGCGCCGGCGGCGAGAGCCAGTGCGTCGACCCTCCCCGCGGGTGGACCGTAATGATCTCTTCGCCATCCATGGCCATCAAGCCGGAGAATGGGTTTGAACCATGCGGCTCAGGCGTGGAGCGGTGGCAGAAAACAGTTCTGTGTGCGGGACCGGGCAGTCTTTGCCAAGCTCTTGCAATCACACGGCACTTTGTTGGCCGATCACTGTTGGCCAGCCCCTTCGCTTTACTGATGCTCATAGCCGTGGAGGTCTGCCGGGGGCCGCGGATAGGGATTAGCAGCGCGATCGAGCTGCTATGGCGTTTCGGAGAACGGGGATCGGTCCATCTAAACCAGCGATTTCCCGAGCCTGCTCCTTGGAAAGCAACCGAGGCGGCCTTTATTGACCGATGCTAAGCGCGGCACATCCAAGGTCCGTAAAGTGCGGCGCAGAGAATGGGACCCAGCTGGTATCGGCGCGTTCTCCGTTAACGTGGTCCGCTTGGCGGCTCACCGGGTCAGTCGGGGCGTAGCTGAGAACGGACATCTATTCCGGGGCAATTATCATTTCGCCTAGAACTTGATGACGCCATCCGAGAGAGAAGCCCGCAGCTTGTAATGTACCGGTACCGACCGGTAGCGTTCGATCAAATCGGGCGATGCCTTCTTGCCATAGTGTACCATCATTTCTGGCATCAAAATGCGCTCTCCCGCGAACGCTTCGTACCTCACCAACGCTCCTGCAGCGATACGGCCGGGTTTGATGATACGACAATAGAAGCCGGGTCGAGCAGCATTGATGTACATTTTTGAGAAACAAGGGTCATCCATTCTTTCGCAAAGGATTCGGCATGGCATCCGAGGTGCTGTCACTTCCATCACCAGATCGCCGGTGGTGAAACGATCCCCGGCCGCTACGACTTGATTGTCCAGTCCTTCAAGGCAAAGATTTTCGCCGAAAAGTCCGTAGGCAATGGATCTGTTCAGTTTCTTTTCCCACCAGGCACGGCTCACATCTCCCTCGATGTAGATGGCCTGGTCGGGGCCGCCGTGGTGCTTCCGGTTGCAGACAGCGTCGCCTTCAAGTCCTTCACATCCAACTAACGGGCTGTGGCGGGTCGGACGTTTGTTGATTCCGGTTTTCATCCGGTTGCCCGGTCTTACTTCCGCTTTCCCAGTGCACACCGCCAGCACTCTCAGTTCTCGAATCCCGCCCGGCATTTAGAGCATTGCGATCATTATTGCGATGGCCACCATCGCAAGTACTGCTACGCCGACGTGAAGAAAGTGCGCTGCGCTGCTGTTGCTTTTAAAGGTTCGTGCCATGATATCACCTCGTCAGTAGACAAGTTAACGCGCGGCTTGTGTGATGGTTCAAGCCTTCCCGCTCCAAGGCTATTTTAGCGCGCACGCGAGCATCTTGCCGCTCGTCTTGAGGCTTCCTATCTCAAGTAGCGTCCTCGACATGGAGCCTCGAGATGGATGAGCTTGCAGCGAATGGCGTTCCCGACGCCGAGATCGAAGTAATCCCGCCCGCGCGTGATGAAGTTCCCGCGGGAAACACAACCGTATGCCTTTGTTGTCAAGAAGTGCGCTCGGCCTCGCGAATGGACGCCGATGGCTGCGGTATTTGTGACGAGTGCCTGGCGCCATCATTTGAGGGGTTATTCGCACGGGAGTTTCGAAGTGAAACGGGCGTGATCAATCGCCCTTTGCGGACGTGGGCGCCGTAAGCCTGTCAAAGCGGGTTGGGGACAATGACTAGCCAGAGCGCGGCGACGCGAGTGGCTCCTTTTCCCACGTCCTCACCCCTCATTTTTGAATATTAGAATAAAAACACATGAAGTTGCCTCGCTTCGGAACAAATGCGCACCGCGCTGGTTAAAGCGCGACCTACGGAATCCTAAGAACCAATCGATCCCCCCATGATCGTCGACAAGACGCTCATGAAAACATGCGTGTGAACTCAGATATGCGGAAAGTAGTTGTCATCAGCGATTTTCAGGACGGTTGGCCTCCTGCTTCTGCGGTTCCCACCAAGGCCGAACGTCTACTGACCTGGACGACGCGATTGAAGGAAGAGCAGGAGGAGTGGCAGTCTGGGGACCATGAAATCGTGGTAGAGGGCGGCTATCTGGAGCGTCTCCCTTTGGCGTGCCTCGCTCAAGGAATGGTTGATCGCGCGGAAATCTGGAGCCACTGGCGTAACAACGCCCCACCCGATGAATGTCCTGCTGAGGCGCATTTGAAGCGACGCGTCTTCATCTTGAACGGCCCGGATCATCCGTTCTCCTCTGATGATATGCTTGCTCACATTGAGGTTTATGGCGCTCCTACCATCCTTTGCGTCTTAGGGCTGGGTGTCAGTGAGGAAATACTTCTCCCCTGCCATCGCAGCTTCAAAATCTATAACTCGATAGATGCGCCCGCCCTGCGAATTCCGTCCAACATAAGCCGTCACTTCGATCTCATCCTGTCGGCTTCCAAAGAGCAGAGCGACGAGATCCGCGCGCGCCATCCAGAGACGCAGATCGCCATCCTTCCGATCGGACCCGAGTTCGCGTCCCCCTCCACGTTTTATCCAATCGAAGGACCGAAGGATTACGACGTCATTTATGTAGCCGCTGCTCAGCCCTACAAACGTCACGACATTCTGTTTGCAGCATTGAGCCGTTTGCCACGAACCGTGCGCACGCTTTGCGTATTCGGTTATGGCGAGGACGCAGCGGCATTGCGTCAAGACGCGGCCGAACTCGGACTGAACGCCGATTTCGTCGGACCTCCGGCCGTGCCCATCGCGGAGGTCAACCGTTTGATGAACCGAGCGCGCATGGGCGTTGTCTGCGGTGTCGATGACGGAGCGCCAGCGGTGCTCACCGAATACATGCTGGCCGATCTGCCCGTTCTTGCCAATGCTGCGTTGCGCTGCGGGCTCCAATATATCACCCCAGAGACCGGCGCCGTGGCCACAGCGGACCGGTTTCATCTGGGCATCGCCAACATGTTGACGCGGCTTGAGGATTTTACCCCTCGCGCGGCGGTCCTGCGTCAATGGACGTGGCACCATTCGATCAGAAAACTTCAACAGTTGATTGCAGCCCATCGTTCAAACCAAGAGAGGAGCGCGCGGGACTCAGAGATCGTTTGATCATTCGAACGTCTGAAGCGCGGTTGATTTATGAATATATTGCCAAATTC
>Ga0247819_10001154_pt1 | contig 14619 bp, 17 predicted proteins | sample 13C_Xylose_Day6_FD_193428 | JGI IMG/M metagenome (GOLD analysis project Ga0247819, IMG submission 193428) | Soil microbial communities from agricultural site in Penn Yan, New York, United States - 13C_Xylose_Day6 | ecosystem: Environmental > Terrestrial > Soil > Agricultural land | place: USA...
CCTCTGATTCACCGCGCTACCGCCCGAATGGCGAAACTGGTAGACGCATGGGACTTAAAATCCCCCGCTCGTAAGGGCGTGCCGGTTCGATTCCGGCTTCGGGCACCATAAATATCAAGGGCTTGCATGACATATCTCATGCAAGCCCTTCGTTCTTTTTTCCGCAATCAAAAAATCTTTTCCGCAATTCGTGACCGTCAGTCACTTCGTAGGGGTAACCTTCATCCCCTTACGCATGCGGATGTACTGTTCTGTCATCCCTACGGTTGTATGTCCGAGCTGGTCCCGAGCTTCTCGGATGCTGCCTGTTGATTCCTCCTTATCCGTCGCCGCTTTTGCTCTTAGGTCGCGCATCTGAAATTCTGCTTTTGGAATCCCGGCTGCTTCCCTGGCGTCATCGAACCGTTTTCTGAGCATGCTTGTTGTCATCGGCTGCCCAGAGTCGATTACTACGAGACGTGTTGATCTGATTTTGTGTCCAGCCTTTCGTGCTATGATTCGATCGATTACGACTTTGAGCTCACCAATGATCTCGATCCTTCGTTTAGCCCCAGTCTTGCCTTGTTGAACAGAGAGCTTCCCGTCTTTTATGTCTCGCTCATCCATCTTCAATGTGTCTGCGACCCTCTGACCTGTTAGATAGAACAGGTCCAAAGCGTCTTTCAATGGCTGATCGGCATGCTGGTAGGCTCTGGCAAGTACGTCGTCTTCGACATATATGTCGCGACCGGATTCTTTATTGCCTTTCACGCCTGAGCAAGGATTCGCCAAGGATGTATAGCCATTCTCGCGAGCAAAGTTCCAGATGGAGCTGAGTAACGCTTTCTCCCGATTCGCACGAATAGGTGCTGCCTTACCGCGATGACGAAGGTACTGGCTAACATGTTTCGGTTCGATTGCTTCTAGAGGAGCGGGCGGGTCGTTGAAGAACATGAGAAGGTTTTTCAGTTCGCGCGCGTTGTCCTTTTGGGTGGCGTGGGCTTTTGTGGGAACCACCTCATTCATATAAAGCTCGGCTACGTAAGCAAAGGTAAGTACGGTTTGTGTCAAAGCTTGAGAGACGCGGCTTTTTTCGAGCTTTGCGTACTCTAGTATGGCTAGGCCGTAATCTGTACCTAGCGGGATTTCCCTGCGTGGTTTCCCGCCAGTGTCGTAAAGGTAATAGGTGGTGTTGCCGCGTTTTCTCTCGCGCAGCCGGGGAATGCTCCCCGGCTTTGTTGGTCTTCGTCCCATTTATCCCACCAGGCGCGGCTGCCATGTTGGAGTTTCTGGCGCGGTGGTAGTTGCTCCTGTCAGCGCCGAGGCAATCACGCAAGGCCAGCCATTGCGCTTGATGGTGTGACGAATGCCATTGCGCTTCAGTACCGTAATCTGACCGGCTTTAGTTCTAGCTCCGGTAAGCTCGCAGACCTGCTCATGGCTAAGAAATTGAATGTTCATGCTGCCTCCTTGCTAGGAAATACAGAGCGCTTCGAATGCGCTTGCTGCCACGATTGGAACCTGTCCGTTGCCAATGGCCTTAAGTTGGTCCACCCGATGGGCCACCCCATCAGCCACTCGGCCCATTCCGGGTTCAGATGACCACCATCCAATGCCATCACGGCGTGATCCAGACGATCGTTCGAGCGGTCGGCCCCGGCTCGGCGAGTCAGTGCGGCAGGGGAGGATCCCTTTGCCATGCTCGCCACCGGTGTTGGCCATCGTCTGACGTGTGTCTTCTGCGATGAGCCAGATCCGGTCACGCTGATGAGGGGCGCCGAGGTCAGCCGCTCCGATAACACCCCATCGCGTGTCATACCCCATTTCGGCAAGGTCACCGAGCACCACGGCAAGTCCTCTTCCCACAAGCAATGGTGAGTTCTCCAGTTCGACGTAGCGCGGTCGTACCTAATCGGTAATTCGTGCCATCTGCCGCCACAGTCCTGAGCGAGCGCCTGCGATACCGAGGCCGTTACCTGCGACCGAGATGTCCTGACAAGGAAATCCTCCCGAAACCACGTCAACAAGGCCTCGCCATGGTCGTCCGTCAAAACTGCACACGTCAGACCAAATCGGGAAAGGCGGGAGCAGTCCATCGGTTTGTCGTTGCGCCAGAATCTGTGCGGCGTAGGCATCACGCTCAACGGCGCAGACGGTGCGCCAGCCGAGGAGGTGTCCGCCGAGTATTCCGCCACCAGCGCCTGCGAAAAGAGCCAACTCATTCACGCAGCCTCCACAGTGACTTGCGCGGAGGCGGAGAGCGGTTGTCCGATCTTGTTGTCCTGAACTCTTGGTTGCAGCTGCGCGGCCATCGCAAGCACCTGTTCGCGCAGGGAGCGGGCATCAAGCTCGAGTTTTTTGCCAGTACGAAAGGCGCTGAAGGTCTCAGCGGCGATCCGCAGCAGCTCGCCGATGGCGATCAGCGTCTGGTGCTCGGCCGGGCCGAACAGCGGACCTACTTCAAGTCGTTTGCAGGTGTGTGCCAGACGCGTGTGATCGGCCCGGATGAACTGCAGGGAGGCTTGAAGCTCGCGGATGGTTTTGGCACTCGCGGCGCGCTGGATGTCTTCACCCTCCCGCAGACCTGTCTCCAGACCATCACTGCGGCCCATGATGTAACCGCCCCAAAGCAACAGGGCGGCCAGAACTATCAGGATGACTAGTGCACCGATTTGTATTGGGGTCATCATGTGGTGTGCTCCTGGAATTGTCGTTGGCCGGTGGTGACGGCCGTCAGTGGTGTGGGGGCAACACGGCATTGGCCGTCCTGCTGCCGCTGCATGTCTTCATCAGCCTTGTAGGCGCGGATGTCGATCAGCGAGGCGACGTGGCGGATGTGCGCGTACTTCAATGCCTTGCGGCTGGTGTCCAGCGTGGTGATCGGAAGCTGGATCCGGCCGCTGTTGATCTCCGTCACGAACGACTGTTCGTTTAGATTGCGAAAGTACTGCTCGCGGACTTTTTCCAGCGGGATCAGGACGTCACCGAAGATTCGATAGAGCAGTTCAACGGTGGCCGATTCGGGCGCCGGATGCAGTCGAAGCGGATTCTGTGCAGCGTTACTCATGGCCTTGTCGAGCCTCCTTGCGTTGTTGTCGTGCCGGGTGGTTCCAGGCGTTCAGGCAGTGGCGTTTAGTCAGCTCGCGCAGATGTTCGGGCACTTCGAGGAGCGCGGCGTTTCGCTCCTCGCGTGTGCGCATAGAAACGATCTGGCGGGCGTACTCCCTAGGCCACGTCACGGCGATCTGCCGGAATGGCAGGAAGATCGATGTCCAACTGCTCGGCCAGCCAGCGGATGCCGGCTTGCATGACGCGGGTCGACTGGCTGTACTGCATTCCGCATTTTTCGTCATACCAAGGGCTGTCCTTGATCCGCAGGTACGCTTGGTCGCGCTTCGGATCCGCCGGCAGGTTTCCCTTGAGCAAACCTTTTTCCCGCATGAGAGCGATTAGTTTGGGGCGAGTGAGGCCGAGTTGAGCGGCTGCTTGGGCAAGGGTGCGTTCCATTGCGTCCCCTCATGCCGCGTGCGCAGCAGGAGTGGCTGCTGCTGCAAGGTGGTTGATGGACTCAATGAGCCTTGCGTAGATCTCGGCATCGGGGTCGTACAAGGTGAAGCAGCGTGTATGCGGACTCTTGTTGCCGATGCTCAAGATGGCGGTAACGCCGCGGCGCGTATGGGTGCGATGCAGAGCCACATGCAGGGGAAGTTCAAAACCCATGTCGAGGCTCAGCACGCCGCCGGTGTGCACCAGTTCGAACACGCGCTGCTTGTCCTGGACGTCAAAACGGCCGTATTGACGATCGGCATGCGGGAGATGCGCCAGGTCGCTGGAGTTGCGCGCGTCGAACGGACCGTTGGCAATCTCTTCAATAAAGTCGGCCAGTTTGAGGTGCATTTTCTTGTCGTTTGGCAGGGTCAGCGTGTGGCGTTCGCTGCCCAGCTCCACGACAAAAGTGCTTTCCACTGCGCCGCGCTCAGCCTTGAGACGGAACGCCAGGCATTCACGCTTCGGGGCTGTGCGCAGGACGTGGTTGAAGGTCTCGGTCAGGTTGACCTGGGCGTTGAGCAACTGCAGGGTGCGGTTGTCGATCTTGTACTTGATCATGCCGCGTGCCCTCCACCGTTTGGGTCGAAACACTTGGCAGGAGGGCGACGTTTTTTGGAGGTGTTGATGCTTATAAAAGCGCAGCCACATTCTCGGGCCAGACGACGAACCTCGAAAATGCGGCAGGGGTCAGCGATGGTTGGGTGCAGATGAATCGTAGCTTTGGTATGCATAAATTTGCCTCGCTCTGTGGTTAAAGAGTGAGTGCAAATTAGCAACGGCTAATCTGTTTCGCAATAGCAAATGCTAAATTTCAAATCTCAAGGTACTTTGAAGGCTTCAAGATAGCCCCTACGTAATGGATTTTCTCGACCAGCTTTTCTTCCAGGAAGATAGGAGGGTAGCTGTCGTTAATGCTATCGAACCGGAGTTGACCGTCCCGACGGTAAATGAACTCTTTCACCATTGCCCTACCATCGGTGGTCCGCACGAGGACCTCATCGCCAGTCTGATAACCATGATTAGGCTCAATGAGCACGAACTCCCCGTTTTTGATGCGTGGATGCATGCTACTTCCCACGACTTTCAAGCCATATGCATCGGGATCGGAACTGATAATTTCCAAGTATCCATCGCCATGACCTGGAGGATATTCAAGTGCGTCGAAGTAGCCATCAGTACCCAACATAGCCTTTCCTACTACGGGTACTGGGGCAGGGCGCCGCTGCTCGCTTGCTTCCCGCTCTTCAGCCGTTCTAAGGGCGGTTTCGTTGATGGTTGCATTGAAGAACGCGGGGTGGGGCAAAACTGGAGGCTTGAGGCCAAGGGCGATCCAAGCGGCGGTGATTTGATGCTGGTCTTCGGCGGAGTAGGTTCCCGTGGTAAGCAAATCAGCAGGAATTGCTAGCTTTTTTGCAAGGTTCGTGGCAGCTCGGTCACCCAATGTCCGGTGCCCGTTCAGGATCTGAGAAATGTACGAAGCGTCCACATCGGCATGCGCTCCGGCAAAGTCCTTGAGTTGGTTTTCACCAATCAGGGCTTTAAGAATCGTGAGGCGTTTTTCGTAGATATTCATATAGGGAATCATCCGTGCTCCGTTAGCAAAATGTAAATTACGTTTTGCTATTGCGGACCGGATTAGCAGTTGCTAATCTTGTGTTGAATAGGGGGTTAGCAATGACGCTTCTCGAATACATAAAGATCCTAGACGACGCACAGCTCAAGACCTTTGCCTCTCGGTGTAATACCTCAGTCGGCCAATTAAAGCAGGTTGCTTATGGCAATCGCCGAGCGAACGCAGCTTTATCTATTTCGATTGATCGGCATAGCGGCAGTCGTGTGACGTGTGAGTCGTTAAGGCCAGACATTGATTGGCAATACCTGCGAATGCAGGCACCAGCTAATCACAGAGTAGAAAACGCTGCATAGAAAAAAGGCGACCCAAGGGTCGCCCAGTTTCTCCCGACAGCATCACCACAATGCGGTCGGGTCGCGATGTCGGAAGGCGAGCACACCACATGCCGCCGACCTTCATCGCGTTTCCAAGGCTTGGAAGCCTTGGTGTTGCTGCCGTTCTTACCACAGAGCTGGCAGCTGTTGCGCCAGGGGTGAACAACGGATTGTTCGCCCCGGCACGGTGCCGGTAGACCCCCGCGAAGGGAACCGGCGTTTGGGCCTCTCCAGACCACGCGGCAAATGTATCACCAACGTCTGTCGCGCGGCACTGGCAACTTTTAGGATTAATGCCATGAGCCGAATTGCTCTCAGTTCTCTGGAACGGGCGCAGCGGGAAATCCTGCCGCTCGATTTAGCGCTGTACCACGCTGCCCGCGATTATCCGGGCGGGGCTGCTGCCATCGCAGCCACCACTGGCCGTAACCCGACCACGTTGCAGCACAAGCTGTCGCCAACCCACCCGAGCCACTCCATCAACATTCAGGAGTTTGGCGAGATCCTCGAACTGACCAAGGATCGCCGCATTCTCGATGCGGTGCATGCGCTGGTCGGTGACACGATCTGGCAGGAACTGGCCGACACCTACACCAACGACATGCCTGAGACCCTGACCACGGGTATCGCAGAATACTTCCGTCAGGTTGCTGATCTGGCCGAGACCTGGGCAAAGAGCATCGGCGACGGTGTAGTAACAGATCGGGAACTCGCCGCGATTCGCCTGCAGGTGTTCCGGGGCATTCAAGGACTGCTCGGGTTGTTCAACCGCGCCACCTACGTCAACCAGACGACGCGAGGTGCTGACCGTGGCTGACATCGCCGATTTCGCCAATGATCTGGTGCAGGAACGCATCGATCAGGCCATGGCTGCGCGCAGCGCTGCCAAAGCAGAAAGCGCTGCCCATTCCTTGCTGTTCTGCGAAGCCTGTGACGATCCGATTCCGGAAGCCCGTCGCCTGGCCTCACCGGGTTGCTCGCAGTGCATCAGCTGCCAATCCCTCTTTGAGCGGGGGATTCAGCATGCTCGATGAAGTGTTGGGGCAATTCGCCGATTACGGTCTGGAGCCAGTGCAACCGCTGGTGTTCGGCAAGCTGACCCGCTGCAAGACATCGCAGGATAAGGGCAAGGAAAAGAACGGCTGGTACGTGGTCCACGAGCAGCGCACGGAGAAGGGCGACACCCTAATCTTCGGCACCTTCGGTGACTGGCGTTCGGGTGAGACGCAGAAGATCAAGGTCAAGGCCGGTCGCATGTCCCCCGAAGAGCGTGAAGTGATGCGCGCTCGCCAAGAAGAGGCCAAGCGCCGCGCCGCTGAAATCGCGAGTAACGCTGCGCGGCGGGCCGCGAAAAGGGCGCAGGGTTTGTTCGAGCGTATGCCGACCACCGGGCGCAGCGACTATCTGGACCGTAAACAGATCGTTGGCATCAACGTGCGTTACGCGCCGCGCACCGGTGCCGTGTTGGTCCCAATGAAGAACGCCCGTGATCAGATCATGGGTTTGCAGGTGATCTTCCCGAACAAGCAGGAAGACACCGGCCGCGACAAATCCTACTGGCCTTATGGCATGGCGAAGGAGGGCACATTCCACCTGCTAGGTCCGCACCCGGTACCGGGCGAACCGGTGCTGGTTTGTGAGGGTTACGCCACCGGCGCCAGCCTGCACATGGCGACATCGCTCGCTGTGGCCGTGGCCTTCGATGCGGGCAACCTGTTGGCCGTGTGCAAGGTCATGCGCGAGCGCTTTGCCGGCTGCCCGCTGATCATTTGCCGCGATGACGACTGGAAAACCACCAAGCCCAACGGCGATGCGTGGAACCCGGGTGAGGAGAAGGCCAGCAACGCTGCGCTGATCGTCGGTGCCCAGGTCGTTGCGCCGATCTTCTCTGTCGAGCGTCATGACAAGTGGACCGACTTCAACGACCTGCACGTCGCCGAAGGTCTTGAGGCGGTGCGTCGTCAGGTTCTAGCCGTGGTGCGCCCGCCGGCTGCTGGTGGCTGGAAAGATCAACTGGCCCGCAGTGAAAGCGGCGCCCTGATCGCGCACATGCAGAACGTCGAATTGATCCTCGCTCACGACGAACGCTGGGCTGGGGTGATCAGCTACTGCGCCTTTAGCTCGAAGATCGTCAAGCTGCGGGCCGCTCCTTATGGCGGCGGTACCGGCGAATGGGCCGACATCGATGATGTGCGCGTGATGAAGTGGCTCGCGCAGCAGTACAACCTGCGTGTGAAGTCGTCGCACGTGATCGAAGCGGTCAGTGTCGTGGCACACGACCACGCGTTTCACCCGGTGCGCGAGTACCTGAAGAAACTCGAATGGGATCGTGTGCCGCGCCTAGAGCGCTGGTTGACGGATGTCATGGGGGTGAAGGCAACCGATTACACGTCCAAGGTCGGCAAACGCTGGATGATCTCGGCCGTGGCGCGGGTGATGAAGCCCGGCTGCAAGGCCGACTCGGTGATGATCCTCGAAGGCGTACAAGGCGCCGGTAAGTCGACCGCCATGAGCGTGCTCGGCGGTGAGTGGTTCATGGATACGCCGTTTGCTCTCGGTGACAAGGACGGCTTTCAGGCGATTCGCGGCAAGTGGATTGTCGAGCTCGGCGAGCTGGACAGCTTCAACAAGGCCGAAAGCACCAAGGCCAAACAGTTCTTCTCGGCGTCCACCGACACCTACCGCGAAAGCTATGGCCGCAGAACGCTGGACGTGCCACGCCAGTGTGTGTTCGTCGGTACCACCAACCAGGACGAGTACCTCAAAGACGCCACTGGCAACCGCCGCTATTGGCCGGTGGCTTGTACCAAGGTCGACGTGGCGTTGCTGCGCGAGATCCGCGACCAGTTGTGGGCCGAAGCGATGTTCTGTTTTGAGGCCGGCGATCTCTGGTGGGTAACGCGAGAGGAAGCGCCGATGTTCAGCGAGGAACAGGACGAACGCTTCGTGGTGGACGAATGGGAAACGCCCATCCTTACCTGGCTTGAAGAGTCGCAGATCGGCGAGACCACCACCGGCAGCGAGGTGATGAGTCAGGCGCTCAAGCTCGATCCCGGTCATTGGGGCAAACCCGAGCAGATGCGTGTGGGAGCAATCCTCCATCGACTGGGCTGGCGACGATTCCGTCTGGGCGCTTTGAGCAAGAGCGGTCAGCGGCCATGGGCGTACAAGAAACCGGAGGGTTGGGGCAGGGCGCCTGCGCTGGAACAACCTGAGTTCGAGGAGCCGTGCTTCGATGATTAAGGCAATCGATATGGCCCTCAAGCAATGGGCGCAGGAGCTGCATAGCGATGAGGTCGCCGCCGGTTACTCGGGCGGCAACATGGTCGCCATGATGATGGAAAGCGGTGGTCAGCTTGTGCGCGGAAGGCGCGGGAGCAGGGTGCCGCTGGAGGCCTCCCTTGACATCGAGCGCATCGTCAAGAAACGCCTTGATCCCGAGTTGATGACGGTGGTCCAGGTGCATTACTTCCAGCCTGATGCGCCTCTGAATGCGCGTCTGGCTGAGAGTGGCTGCACACGCAACCTCTACTACCAGCGCCTGCATGACGCTCACATCGTGGTTGAGCACTTCCTCCTGGGGGAAGCGGCTTGATCGTGGGTATTCCTCTGGCTCACGCCGTCCCACCGGCCTGCCTCCGTCCCACTGCTTCTTGCGGTGGTGGGACGGGCGCAGGCCGCGTCGTTGCTGGGCTGTCCCACCGTCCCACCTATTTCAGGCCTCCCGCCCGTGTATGCGTAGCGGGCATCAATGCGCGTGTTCACGCGCACGCGTGTTTTTAAATATTCTCTCTATACACGAGAAAGAAGAGTTAAAAGTAGGACGGTGGGGCAAAGCCCCAATCTGTGGGGCTTTCAGACGTCCCACCTTGTTTTAGAGAGGTGGGACGCATGGGACGCCATAACAGCAAAAGGCAGCCGGGATAGATATTCACCGACATTCGCCAGCCGTTCACCGAGCGTCACCCACACATTCACCGGATGGCATTAAAACGGTCTTGCTGCCACCAGAATCGACCTGTAAAAAGGGGCCATCTTCGATGGGTGCGACCGCAAAGCGCGGCAGGCCACCCACTACCTGACCCGGCCATTGCGCCGGGTCTTTTTGTTTAAGGGGCAGGGGTATGACGAACGAGCAACAGGCACTGGCAGAGATGCCGATCTGGATGGTAATTGCCCTGTCATTGGTTGGGGGTGTGTCCGGCGAGATGTGGCGCGCTGACAAGGACGGGGCGCGAGGCTGGTCGTTACTGCGCCGCCTCGCACTTCGCTCCGGTGCCTGCATCGTGTGCGGCGTGTCAGCGATGATGTTGCTGTTCGGCGCGGGCTTGTCGATCTGGACAGCAGGCGCCCTGGGTTGCCTAACCGCGATGGCCGGCGCCGATGTCGCGATTGGCTTGTACGAGCGCTGGGTCGCCAAGCGGCTGGACCTGAGTGAGGCCGAGCCGAAGGCATGAACCGGGCAGGCCGGGTGAGGCGCCGTTTTTTACGGGTCCTCCCCAAGGGCCGCCCCCTACACGGGTTATCGAACTCGCGGAATCTCTCTAGCTAAAACCTTCGCAGGGATGTCCGTCTTTCCAAGTGGAAGGCGGGTCTCAGCACTGATAACGATCACGGATGTGCCGGTTGTAGTACGAGCCTTTGGATGTGGCCATCATCAAACCCTGATGCACTGTTGAGGGAACGCCGCAGAAGTCGTAGGAGTGGCCTTGTTCAAAGCGGATCTTCATTCGTCTCGTTGCTGGATCGTAGCCAACAGCAGTCATCGCACTGGAACGCACGGCAATCATTTCCATGACTTCTCTCCCTCTGACAGTTCTTCAACAGAGACTAGTCGAGCGAAACGGATCTGCAGCCCAGGTCACCAAAAAGGCGCCGGGGACCCTGGGGACTTTCAAAGGACACGGGGTCGGAAACCCGCGGGATCCTGTTAGTGGGAGGCCCGCCAGCTTACTGAAATTTCAATCCACTGAAATCTTGAAAGGATTCATTGAAAAGCCGCTGAAAAGGAGGGCTTATGAACGCAGTCATGTACCTGTCAAAGAGCGCCTTCGCTGCGCACATCGGCCGATCACCGAGCTACATCACCTGGCTGAAAGAGAATGGCCGGTTGGTGCTGTCGCCCAATGGCAAGCAGATCGATGTGCTGGCCACCGAAGCATTGATCCGCGATACCGCTGATCCGAGCAAGGCTGCCGTCGCTGCTCGCCACCAACAGGATCGGCTTCAGCGTGATGTGTACAGCCACGTCGCAGCTCAATCCGAGCCGACCAAAATGGCTGCGCCGCCGCCCGTTGACCCTGCGCAAGGGCAGACTCCGGACTTTCAGAAAGCACGAGCGCATCGAGAGCACTACCTGGCGCGGATGGCTGAGATGGAGTTTCGCAAGGCGCAGGGTGAACTGGTCGAGATCAGCTTCGTGCAGAAGGCTGCATATGAAACGGCACGTTCGCTCAACCAATCGCTGATGAGCTTGTCGCCTCAATTGGCGCCACAGCTCGCTGCTCTATCTGATCCATGGGAGGTGGAGAGGCAGCTAACGGCTGCGCTGCGCCAGCGCCTTAACGAAGCGGCACAAGTGTCAAGCGATGACTTTGGATTTGCGTTGAGCGAGTGCTAAGGATATCCGCTGATAGGCATTTTCTGCTCGCATCGGAATTGATTGGCGCCTGCTTCCAGTCAGTATTAGCCGTCGGCGTAAAGTGTTATCACGCGCCTACCGATGCATCAGGCGAGTGTAATTTTGAATCTACCACCGCATGCGTAGTCACCCATTTTAAGATCTGGATATGCAGGTGCTTGTCAGAAGGTTATCGCTCTACTGCGACGCACTTGATCTCCACGAGAAGGCCAGGTCGAGCTAATTCACTGACACCAATGCAGGTCCATGCACAAGTACTTCTCGGAAAAACTTTATCCTTTACGCGTCTGAAAATTGGCATGTGACGGTGCATGTCGACGTGGTAAGTTGTCATTTCTACGACATCTTCAAATTTACAGCCACCTGCCTCCAAGACGACCCGGAGATTGTCCCATGCAACTAAAAACTGCTGCTCAGGGTCTTCAATGACGGATAATTCCGGGGTCCTGCCTACCTGACCCGCGCAGTAGAGAGTTTTTCCTACCTTTACTGCTGGTGCATAACCCGCACGCTCGTAGATCAATCTCATGCCATCTGGAACAATGATCTGACGGTCAGTCATGATTGCGGAGCCCCAAGTTAGAACGGTTACGAAAGCTAACTGAGGGGCCAGAGCCGCGTCCACTCAGTTCACTTCTCATTTATTAATCAGCCCCACAGGTGCTTTTAGCCGCTGCTGAGTCTTTTTGAACATTACCTAATGTGGCTACCTCGATCGATGCAAAAGGCGCGAGCCGGGAGCGTTACTGATCTGAAGCATTTCGATGGTTGGTTCGCTACTAGGCTGGCTCGTCAGTTCGTGTCGTCATCACCTTGAAATATATCTGCGTAAAGTCGCGCGACTGTAGGGGTAAGGTTATGAACGGTAGGAATGAGAAAGTCGGCGTGTGGTGCGAGCCGTTTTACGTAGATGACTTCGTAAACCCTGCGCACGATTCCAGGTGATGTTTCTTCCCGGTCCAGGCCAGGCATTATCCCTACCGCTTTGTAACCGGCTTGCTCCAGTGCTTGTTGCATATACGGCGTGCGGGTTGTTGCCATGCCATAGATCAGCCCCGCGCCCATGAACGTGCCGATTTTTTCTCCCAGGTCCTGGGCCGCAACCGCCAGTCTCGCTTGTCTGTGCGGTTTGGCTACCGCGCCGACCCGCCCGAAAATAACGTCAGCACCGTCAATTTTTTCCCACGTGGCGATAGCGACAATCTCATCGTTCTGGCGGACGACTGTAGCGAATATGCCTCGCTCCGGTTCGTCTTCGAGCACCACGTTGTCTGCGTAGTACTGCTGGTCCAGAAACGGGCTTGCCATCCCCACCGAAATGGAGGGAAACCATGTCCGGAAAAAATCTGTCGCGACATTGATCTCCTCACGTTTCAGGTAATCCCAACTGTAGCCATAGGGTAACTCGGTGAAGCTGCGAATTTGCTCGATCGTTGGCCATTTCATGCGGTTCTGCTCGTTTGTCTGATTGCTTCGATTAGTGGCGCCGGGGTCAGGCCCGAGGGGTAAAGTTATTGGGGTGTCGGGGCATGCCTGGCGGCGATCTGCCTGTGGCGCTCGACCACTTCGCCAATGACCAACTGCATCAGCCTCTGCACGATGGCCGTATCCAGCTCAGCCTCCTGAGCAAGTGCTGCCAGACGCTGGTATTGCTGCTGCTCTCTGGCCTCGTCTACCGCAGGCAACTGATATCGGGCTTTGAGCAATCCGACCTCATCGGTACAGCGAAACCGTTCCGCGAGCAGATGGATGAGCGCGGCGTCGATATTGTCGATGGTTTTCCTGAATGTTGAGAGTTGACGCGCGATGTCGGAGTTTTCCATGAATGACCTCGTGACAGGTGTTCGAAAGAGCTTCTCAATGATTCGTCTGCTGAGCGAAAACCGACCAGTCCTTGTCACCATCCCCCCTGGCTACCGCCGACTTCATTTTCAATCGAACGGCATCCGCCGCTGGCAACTCCAGCCCCTTGAGACGACCCGCATCGATCGCCAGATTCATATCCTTGAGGCCAAGCGACAGTTTGAATCCCGGTTCAAAATTGCTGCTGACGATGTTCTGCCCATAACGTTGATAACTGGGGCAGGCGAACAGGGTCTGGGTCATGAGCTTGATGAAAATCGAAGGGCTCAGTCCGTGGCGTTGAACGAGTCCGCTGGCTTCGCCCAGAGACTGGATGGCTTGGGTGATCATCATGTTGCCGGCGATTTTCGCGATACAGGCCTGTTCAGGTTGATCGCCCAGATACCAGGTTTTTTTCCCGAGCAGGTCGAGCAGCGGTTGGACGGTCGAGACAGCGGCCTGCGATCCGGCCGCCAGGATATTCAACTCGCCCTTGGCCGCCACGGCGGGCACGCCGAAAACCGGCGCCGCGATCAATGGCATGCCGACGGCTTCATGTTCTCGCTGCAACTCCAACATCAGCGAAGGCGACAAGGTCGACATCACGACATGCACGCAAGCTTTGTCTGCAGTTTCCAGAACAGCGCTGGAGAGCAGCACTTGCCTGATGGCGGCGTCATCGGCCAGAAGAGTGATGACTACCTCTTGCTGGAACGCAGAGGCCGGCGTTTCGATAACGCTGATGCCTTCGAGATCCTTGATCGCCGCGTGACTGCGGTTCCATGCCGAGACGTGATGGCCAGCGCGGACGAGCAGTGGAATGATCGCTCTGCCCATGCTTCCCACTCCGATAAAACCAATCTTCATTTGCAGTCTCCGGTTTGTATTCGACGACGGTGAATGCAGACAAGTATGTCGGGCACGGGATTGCTACGGCACTGCCATTGCTGCACTCTCACTGTTCATTTTTGTAAGGGGGCAGAGCATGGACTGGAGTGATGTGCGGGTCTTTCTCGCGATTGCCCGCAGCGGGTCATTGGGGGCTGCCGCCAAGCTGTTGGGGGTCAGCCATCCGACCGTGGGGCGGCGCTTGCAGGTGCTGGAACAGTTCAGTGGCCAACCCGTTTTCCTGCGTACCAACCAAGGTCTCGTGTTGACTGACAGCGGCGAGAAGCTCCTCAGCCTCGCGCAGGAAATGGAGCAAAGTGCGTTGGCCATCGAAAGGCGCCTCGCGGGGGACAGCGCACAGCCCGAAGGTGTGCTGCGCATTTCCTGCGCTGACTGGTTCGCCTGTTATGTCCTGGCCCCGGTGCTGAGTGAACTGCGCCGTCGTTATCCATTGATCGTGCCCGAGGTCATTGCCGGGCATCGATTGTTTGATCTGGCTCGCCGCGACGCCGACATCGCGTTTCGAATCGTTCCGTTCACCGAACCCGATATCGTGCACCGCAAGCTGATCTCCCTGACTTACGGGTTATACGCAGCCGTTGGATCTGCTGACCCTGAGCCACAGGGCGCCGGGCTGGGTCTGATCACCATGAGTGTTGCCCAGTCTCATTATCCCGATGTGCAGTGGCTGCAGCAGCGTTACCCTCTGGCGCGTACCGTGTTTACCAGTAGCAGCCGCACAGTCCAGGCGCAAATGTGTGCGCAGGGGCAGG
>Ga0247819_10001156_pt1 | contig 14606 bp, 13 predicted proteins | sample 13C_Xylose_Day6_FD_193428 | JGI IMG/M metagenome (GOLD analysis project Ga0247819, IMG submission 193428) | Soil microbial communities from agricultural site in Penn Yan, New York, United States - 13C_Xylose_Day6 | ecosystem: Environmental > Terrestrial > Soil > Agricultural land | place: USA...
GGCCGATTTCTGCCTGTCGCGACCGACTGAAACGCTCGTCCTACGGTCAAGCTCGTCCTACGGTCAAGAAAGCCTCGATTTATAGAAGTGTAGCCGGTGACCGAAAACTGACCCAGGTGTTCAACTGCTTCTGCTCACTTTCCGAGCAGGAGAACACAGGGTGATCATGAGCTTTGGGGGGAAATCCGGCGGATGTACTTCCGCGACAAGCTCTCACTGCATCAGATAGCCAAACGTACCGGGCTGTCGAGAAACACCATTCGAAATGGGGCAGAGCGCCCGAAACAACTCCACCCGCGCGAAGCTAGTCCTGCACGAAATCCTTCGCACGCCAATAGAGCGTTTGGGGTGCTTTTTTAATCATAGGTGGTTACCTAATTGCGGTGCGGCACGAGAGCAGCCGAGGCCTGAAGAAAAGATCGGTAAGGTCACCCCGAGGATGCCTGCAAGGGGTGCACGGTTAGCTATCGGTGCGATAAGCGCAACGAGATTCACAAAAGCTGTCGTTGAAGCTCAGCACAACCAGTCTTTATGGTCAGCCGTTAAACGAAACCCCGTCCCGAATTCGGCCTTCTATTTCGTCAGGAGCTTGAGCCATGGAATCCTTCATCTATGTTGATGGCGTCGGCCTCGACCCGGCGGCGTCGCATAAACTGATCGTCGGATGCGTGGTGCCGAGGCCCGTTGCCTGGGTCACCACAATCAATGCCGAAGGCATCGTGAATGCCGCTCCGTTCAGTTCCTATAACTATGTCGCAACCAGCCCCACGCTGTTGGCAATCAACATAGAGAACCGCAACGGCGAGCCCAAGGACACCGCGAAAAATATCCTCGAGTCGCGCGAATTTGTGATCAACGTCGCGACTGAGGCAACCATGGACCTTATGCATCGCTGCGCCGAAGACTACGGGCCCGAGGTCAGTGAAGTGCGAGAGCTGGGCATCGAACTGCTGCCCAGTCGCTGCATCCGGCCACCGCGCATCGCTTGTACACCAGTGCAAATGGAGTGCCGGCTGGATCAGGCCCTGGTCTTGGGCGAGGGCATGAGCACACTGTTCATTGGTCAGGTGGTGGCCTATCACCTGGCGGCGGATATCTACGACGGCAGCCGGGTGGACAGCGTGAAAATGCGCCCATTGGCCCGTATGGGAGGGCCTTACTACGCCGCGCTTGGCGAGATTTTTCACCGGCCTGTGGGTGGCCCGCCGCCTGTTGCCGATTGAGACGGACACCGCTCGCCAAGCTTGACGACGCTGTTGCATCCAGGGCAACGACTGTCTCCATCTCTGTCATTGATGGCCGGTGCACCGTGTCGCTACCGTCACAAGCTAACGACACAGAGCGCAGGAGGTTTTGATGAGCGGATGGGTGATCAAAGAAACGCTGGGCGGCCTTGGGCCGACGGTGGCCATCAAGGACACCATCGATGTTGCCGGCTGGCCCACTCGCGCGGGGAGCCGTGCGTTCGAGCATTGCGTACCGGCAACGGATCATGCCGAAGTGGTGCAGGCGCTGTTGACCGGCGGCTGGCAGGTTGTCGGCAAAACGGTGCTGCACGAGCTCGCATTCGGCGTCACAGGTATCAATGAATGGGCAGGGACAGCGCTCAATCCAATGGCTCCTGACCGGATTGTCGGCGGTTCGTCCAGCGGCTCGGCGGCCGTGGTCGCGCAAGGCGCGGCGGACCTGGCCCTGGGCACAGACACGGGAGGCTCGGTAAGAATGCCGGCCGCCTGCTGTGGAATTTTCGGTCTCAAGCCGACATTTGCCCGGTTGAGCCGCCAAGGCGTGCAGCCCGTGTCAACGAGCCTGGACTGTGTCGGTCCAATGGCCAGAGACATCGGCGTTATTGTCGCGGCCATGGCTGCAATGGATGGCACCTTCAAACCGCAGTCAGCCCGAGCCGATTATCGCGTCGGTGTGGTGCAGGTGGATTGTGAACCACAGGTACAGGCAGCGCTCGACAAGGCGTTGGCGCGCAGCGGATGGCGATCGCAACTGGTTTCTCTGGATGGACTGGCGACTGCCTTCGAAGCAGCCCTGACCGTTATCAACATCGAAACCTGGGCGGCTTTTGGTCAGTACACCGGAAAAGGCTTGCTGGGCGCCGATGTTGAGGCTCGGCTGGCTCGAGCGGCGGATACCACGAAAGAACAACAGGTCCGGGCCGAGCAAGTGCGTAACGCTTTCACTTCGCAGGTCGACGCGCTGCTCGAGTCATTCGACGCCCTTGTTCTGCCGAGCCTGCCGCGCCTGCCACCATTGCTGGAGGACGTGATCGGCGGCGCCCCTGTCCTGGATCTCACCCGGTTTTTGCGCCCCTTCAATCTCACCGGCCATCCGGCCTTGACCATGCCGGTGCTCTGCGGCGAGGGGCCCCTCATGGCCGGCCTGCAACTGATCGGCCGCAAACACGACGATGAACTACTCTGCGCCATGGCTTCGGGATTGAGCGCTCGCCTTTGAGCAGCTGTTGTCTTGGTCCATCACTGCTTTGCTCAGTATTTGCCCGGCTGACCCCCGGGCTTTTTTTCGCCCGCTCAATTGTCGGCGCAGCCACCGCACCTGTTGCGTTTTGCGCAACAAGTTCGCCTGTGGCTGCGATTGTTGCAGATGCCCACAACCCTTAATTTTCAATCACACGCAATAGCCAATAACAACAGGAATATTCCCGTGAGCAACCTGATCGACGTTGTGAATCTGGACGCAAGTCCTGCGGATCTGGTCCTGCCTGACCGAGTACACACCTCGCTGTATACCGATCCCAAGCTCTTCGATGCCGAGCTCGAAAAAATCTTCTACAGCACCTGGGTATGGGTGGCGCACGCAAGCGAAATCCCGGAAGCCGGCAGCTACAAAAGCACCTTCATCGGTAAACAACCGGTGATCGTCGCCCGTGACCGCAAAAAACAGGTGCACGTTCTGCTCAACCGTTGCCGTCATCGTGGCGCCACGGTTTGCGAGCACAAGAAAGGCAAAACCAACAGCTTCGTTTGCCCGTATCACGGGTGGAGCTATGCACTGGATGGTTCCCTTCGCGGCGTGCCCCATCCCGAGAGCTATGGCGACTGCTTGGACAAGAGCGAGTTGCCATTGGTCAGCCTGCGGGTCGAAGAGTATGCCGGCATGCTGTTCGCCACGTTCAAGGATGACATCGAACCGTTGACGGACTTTCTCGGCCCGGCGAAAAAATGGATAGATCTGTTCATGAAGCAGGGTGCTGGCTACCCGATCAAGGTGCCGGGCGAGCATCGCTTCCGGTTTCCCGGCAACTGGAAAATTCAGTTGGAAAACACCACCGACGCGTACCACTTCCCGCTGGTGCACAAGTCGTTTCTGTCCTCGGTCGATGAAGAGACGCTCAAGCTGTTCGATTTCGTAGAAGGCCCGGGCTATGTCGAAGATCTCGGTAACGGCCACAGCGTGATGGTGATGATTCCGGATCTGGTGGATCTGGAAGCCGATCTGGACCGCCCCGTACCCGAGCGCTTCGAAGGTCTGGCAGCCGAGCTGCGCGACGAAGGCATCGACGAACAGCAAGTGCGCCGTATCGTGCGGGCTGTCGGTGGATCCGGCTTCAACCTCAACCTGTTCCCGAATGTCGCCTGCTCGATGGCGTTCTTCCGGGTACTGCAACCGATTTCCGTGACCGAAACCGAAATTCATCACTCAGTGATCACCATGGACGGTGGGCCTGCGACAGCCAATCGCTACCGCCTGCGCTTGCACGAACATTTCCAGGGGCCCATGGGGTTCGGCACGCCTGACGATTCCGAAGCGTGGGAGCGGGTGCAGAAGGGCGCCAGTGCCGGAGAGGATCTGTGGATCATGCTCAACCGTGGTCTGCCTGGGGAAAAGCCGAGCGAGGACGGTCTGGTCAGTGACGTGAGCGCCGAGACCGGGATGCGAGCGGCCTACCAGCAATGGAAAAAAATGATGTCGGCTTAACCGGCGGAGAATCCTGATGAACCTGCACACACTACAAGAAGTCACCGCTTTCATCTGGCAGGAAGGCGACATGCTCGACCACGGCGAGTTCGCCGCCTGGCTCAATCTCTGGGTCGAAAAAGGCACCTACATCATCCCGATCGACCCGCGTGAGGAGGACTTCGAGAACAGCCTCAATTACGCCTACGACGATCATCACATGCGCACGTTAAGGGTTCAGCGGCTGACCAGCGGCGAGTCGATTTCCACCAGCCCGCAGCCGCGTACCGTACGTTCGCTATCGACGTTCCGCATCCTGGCGCAGGACGCGGAGCGAGTGACGGTGCGTTGCGCACAAAACCTGCGCGAATTTCGCAAGGACTCGCTCAAACACTACAGCGCCGACATCGTCTACACCTTGGTGCGAGACGGCGACAGCTTCAGGATCGAGCGCAAGCTGATCCGCCTGATCAACAGCGACGATACCCTTGCCGGTATCGGCTACATCCTCTGATCGAATGGAGGTTTCCATGAACGAGCAATCTTTGAAAGTGCGGGTGCTCAAGCGCGAGATGCAAGGTCGGGACGTTTTGGTGCTTGACCTGCAGGCCAGCGATAGCGCGCCACTGCCGGCGTTCGAGGCCGGGTCTCACGTCGACCTACACCTTGACGGTGGTTTGATCCGCCAATACTCGCTATGCGGCAACCCCGGCCAGACGTCGATCTACCGGATTGGTGTGCTCAAGGATCCAGCTTCCCGGGGCGGCTCGATTGCTGTTCACGAGCAGCTGGAGGAGGGGCGCGAACTGTGCATTAGCCGCCCGCGCAATCTGTTTGCACTCTGCGCCGATGCCGAATATTCGATTCTGATCGGTGGGGGTATCGGCATCACACCGATGATTGCCATGGCCTACGATCTGCAAGCGCGAGGCGCCCCGTTCGAGCTGCATTATTGCGGTCGCCTGGAGGCCCACAGTGCGTTTGTCGAAGAGTTGTCCAAAGCGCCGTTCGCCGATCGAGTGCACAAGCATTTCGGTGAGGGTCGTCTTCGCGATCGCTGGGATGCGGGCGCAACGCTGGGTCAAGGTAAACCCGGTACGCATGTCTACACCTGTGGCCCGACCGGATTCATGGAGTGGATCATCGATAGCGCCCTTGACCAGGGATTCGCCCAGGAAAACATCCATCGCGAATATTTCCAGACCGAAGTCGATACCAGCGGTGCCGGGTTTGAAGTGGTCGCCGCACGCACCGGCAAGACGCTGAACGTAGCTGCGGACCAGAGCATCGTAGCGGCGTTGGCGGAGGTCGGAATCGAGATCGAAATGTCCTGCGAACAAGGCATTTGTGGAACCTGCGTTTGCGATGTGCTGGAAGGTGAACCTGATCACCGTGACGTTTATCTGACCGAGGAGGAGAAATCCGCGAACGACCAAATGCTGCTGTGCTGCTCCCGTGCCCGCTCGAAACGACTGGTACTGGACGTCTGAACCAAACGCTTTATCCGTTGCTTGCTCCTGAAAAAAAACAATAAACGATCACATGACAACGTCGGCGTCAGGCCAACCCCTGCCTGTTTGGCTGCCGCCGACCTTTGCACGCTCTGCTGATCACTGTGCCACGCACTTATTCTGGATGCATTTATGTTTCAGTCACGATCTTCCCTGCACGTCATGAAATATGCCAGCCTGTTGGGCCTGGCCTTTCCTTGGGCCGTGTACGCCGATGTGATCGACGACAGTCACTTGTCGCTGACAGCGCGCAATCTTTACCTCAATCGCAACTTCACCAACAAGGACCCCGCGTTTCCGAAGATCGGCAACTGGTCCCAGGGCTTCGATCTGCAATTCAAGTCCGGCTATACCGACACCCCACTTGCCGTGGGACTGGACGTGGACGGCCAATACGCGGTGCGCCTGGATGCCCACGGCAATGATGGATCCTTGCCCTACAACCCGGTCACGGAAAAGACGGCCAACGACTACAGCCGTGCTGGTGCTACCTTGAAAATGCGCTACTCGAAGACTGAGCTGAAGGTGGGCGATTACAAACCGTTCCTGCCGGTGGCCTCCAACGATCCGAGCCGCCAACTGGACACGATCTATCAGGGCGCCGTCTTGGAGTCCAGGGAAGTGGAGAACCTGACGCTCACCGGCGGCCGCTTCTGGTCGGCGGTGACCCGCCAGTCCTCCGATCATGAGCAGTTCTATCGCAATGGAACGCTCGACTCGGATGACAGCATGGGACTGGATTTCGGCGGGGCGACCTATGCGCTACGCCCCAACCTTGAGGCCACGTATTTCTACGGCGTGATGCACGACATTTACCGCCAGCATTACGCGGGCGTCAAACACACGGGAGACCTGGGTGCCGGCTACAAGCTCAAGACTGAACTGGGCTACTTCAATAACAGCGAAGATGGCGACGCGCGAGGAGGAGAGGTCGACAATCGCTCCTACAGCGCGTCGATGATCGTGTCCCACAGCGGGCATCAGTTTGGTGTGGCCTATGAGCGCATGTTGGGCGAAACCGGCTACCCCAATATCAATGGCTATATTCCGCAACCGTTCCTGCCCAACTTTGCGGGGCTGGGTTTCTGGAACGCGGGTGAGCGCTCTTGGTCGGTCCGCTATGGCTACGACTTTGCGGCGGCAGGGTTACCCGGCCTTACGTTGCTCACGCGCTACATCAAGGGCACGGATATCGATCGAGGTCAGGGGTTGGCGGATGGGCGCGAATCCGAGCGTGATATCTGGGCGACCTATGTGGTGCAGTCCGGGCCGCTGCAAGGGTTGTCCTTCGACTTCAAGAACATTCATGTCCAGCAGCAGTACGGTAATGACTACGATGAGTTCCGCCTGGCTACGTCGTATACGTGGCGATTCTGGTGAGTGAACCTGCGCAGTGGAAGGCTCTCGGGACTTTCACTGCGCGGGCAGCGCTCGCCTCATCAGGTGCGCAACAATTGATTGAGCGCATGGGACAGGTGACGCATCAGGTCAAAGTCGATGGCCGAGAGTTTGCGACCGCGACGGCGCACGATTTGCAGTTCGGTGGACGCCATCTCCGGGCAATCCACCGCTACCGCGACCAACTGCCCGGCTTTGAGCTGGGCGGTGACCAGTACTTCGGCCAGCAACGTGATCGCTCTGTTGGCCTGGACCAGGTCCAACATCACCTGCAGAGAGTTGGCAGTGATGGCCGATGTGATGGTGAACGACTTGCCTCGACAGGCCTGATCAATCAATTCCCTGACGCGATAACCCTGTCCCGGCAGGACCAGATCGGCCGTGGACAATTGCTCCAGGCTGATACTGGCCTGTCGCGCGAAAGGGTGGTCAGGGTGGACAATCGCCTTGAGCGGTTGCGCGATACCGAACTGGCGGCACAACGGTGCATTGGCGTGGGGTGAAAACAACACGCCGATGTGGGCGCGGTCATCGGTCACGATCCGCTGCACTTCCAAAGTATGGGCAGTGATGATTTCAGTGTGCTGGCCAGGATGTTGTTTGAAGAACTCATCGAGCATACCAATCAGCGGTGCGCTGAAGATGCCTTCGCCAATGGCGATGATCGTCTTGCCCATTTGCTCGTTGCGCAGTTCGTTAAGATGGTTTAGGAACGCTTCATGCTCGCTGGCGCGAATGCGGTAATAGTTGACCGCTGCCTGTCCCGCCGTAGTCAGACGGATCCGGTGGGTGCCACATTCAACCAATTCGATGCCCAGGGTCGACTCCAGCTGGTTGATCTGGCGACTGACCGAGGAGGGAGCGATGCCAAGATGGTCGGCCGCGGCACGCATCGAACCGAGTTGGTGGCTGAGAAAAAGGTATCTGATCTGGTTGTCGTTGAGTGCCTGGACGGCATTGATAGAGGCTTCCATAGTGACACCTCGGACGATTGACATGGTGGAGAAATGCCTGGTGAGTGCTTTGCCTGGGTTTGTGCCCGACCCGGTATGCCTCGGTTTGGAGCCCGCCACGGGAGCGCTTCCCATGGCGGTTGGAGTGTCAAGGGTAGGGCGTCGTCGGAGCGATACCGGCAAACAACGCGCCGGCGCTGTCGTAGGTCGCTTCGCCGAGGAACGCATGCTGTGTCACTACCATGGCGTCACGCAGAATCCATTGCAGGCGATTTTCGTCGAATATGGCTGCGGTACCCGCAAGACGATACGCCATCAGCACGACCTCGGCGCAGGTATGGGCAGCATGGGTGGCACTCAGACGCAGCAGATTGGCCTGTTCGGGCGTCACGGTATTGCCGGCCAAGATCGATTCCCAAACGCTGTCCGGCGCTTCATAGAAAAATGCGCGGGCGCTGCGCAGCATGGCTTCGGCCTTGCCAAGCTCGCTGCGGTAATAGGCCCGGTCCCCAAGCCGGGGAGCTCCGGTCATGGTCTTGGTGCTGCCCGACATTGCAGTGACCAGATCTAGGGCCGCGCGAGCCAGACCCAGGTTCACGGCAGCATGGACCTGGGCTTGGTAAGACACCGACGGATAACGGTAAAGCGGCTCGTCGATGGTGGCGGCGGCGCCGCGCACGAAGGTCCAGGCATGGTCGACGGTCTTCTCGTGCAGTTTGAGATCATGGCTTCCGGTACCCTGCATCCCGACAACATTCCAGTTATCGACGATCTGTACCTCGGCTGCCGGAAAAACCGCAGTCAACGGTTTTCCGGCGGTCGCGCCGCCGCCGTTCGCCGGCGTGCCACCAATTCCGACGCCAATCCAGTCGGCACCTTTGCAACCACTGGCGAAGCGCCAGTGACCGCTGACTTCCCAACCGCCCTCTATTTCGCGAGCCGGTTGCAGCGGGTAGAGGCCACCGGCGTATACCTGGTCAGGTCCGTTGGCATAAATCAGCGCTTGGGTTTGCGGGGGCAGGGACGCCAGGTAGATATTGGCCGAGCCAAACGCGGTCACCCAGCCGGCCGAACCGTCAGCCTCGGATACTCGCTCGACGATGCGCAGGAATTCGCTTGGTGGCAGCGCATCGCCACCGAAACATTTTGGGGTGCTCGCGCGGAAGATTCCCACTGCTTTCATTTTTTCGATCATGTCCCGAGGGACGTGGGACCGCTGATTGAACTCATTACGGCGCTCGGCAATCTCCACGATCACGCCGTCCAGGTTTGGCGCTATTACCATCTGCTGGGAATAATCGTGTGATGTTCGTAGATCGAAACTGACTTCACTATTCATCTTGTTCTCCGGTCGGTTTATTACAATCGCCACCAGAATGGGCGACTGCGATACCGTGAATCAAATTCGAAAGCCGAATAGCCGCAATAAACTGGAGGAATAATCCTTTCATCGAACATTTACGGCAGACTTTGAATCTTCGATATCTGGTTATTCTCATAACTAATTTTCCGAATAATTAAAGCGAATTTGACCCTTCTGAACGTACGCCGCAGGATTGAACCACCACTTCAAATACGTCGAGTGAGCGATTATGAACAACAAGCAATCCACACAAGAATTTCGCCAGGCTCTTTCGTTGTTGTCAGCGGCGGTCAATGTTGTCAGTACCGACGGTCCGTTCGGTCGCCTAGGATTGACCGCCAGTGCAGTCTGTTCGGTGACGGACTCGCCACCCACCGTGTTGGTATGCATCAACCGCAACAGCTCTATTCACGAAGCCGTACTCGGCAACGGAGCGCTGTGCGTGAATATTCTGCCTGGGCATCAGGAAGGGGTCGCGCGGCAGTTCGCCGGCATGACCGACGTACCCCCCGCCGAGCGCTTCGCTAGCGAGGACTGGCGTAACGGTGCGACAGGCCTGCCTGTCCTGGAGGATGCCTTGGCCAGTCTTGAAGGAACCATAGTGGACGTCAAGGATGTGGGGTCGCATTCGGTGTTATTCGTCGAGATCCAGCATATTCACCTGCGTGAGGAAGGTGACAGCCTCACCTACTTTGGACGTAATTTTCATCGCTTGGGCCGGGCTGTCCCCGTAGACCAATTTTCCTCCGCATCTTGAACAGGTGGGAATGCCAATGTCCTTGTGCCTTTTTCTGAGCGTCACTACCAACCACGGTGTCGCAGGCGTTGATCCGGTGCAGCTTGAAAGGCTGCTGAGTGAAGTGAGCGGTGTGGTCAGACGGGCCATTCATGTGCCCACGCCTCTGATAGGGGGTGACCCTTTCCTGTCGGCCGACGAGGCCCCGCAATGCGTGATCCAACTTTATTTTACAAAACTCGATGCCCTTGAGTCCGCCATGTGTGCAGACGGGCCTCTGGCATCGGTAATCAATGCTGCCGCTTCGGCTGGCTGCCGCTGGACGCAGCAGGCAATGCTGGTTCGTAAATTTGTCGTACCACATGCTTCGCCGGTCGATCCCGGCTGTCTGGCACGTGCGACTTACCTGGTGGCGTATGAAGGCAAAGCGGAGGATGACGAGGTATGGCTGGCGCATTACCTTCGCCAACATCCTCCGCTGATGGTGAAACTACCTGGTATTCGCGAGGTGGAGGTCTACACCCGGATCGACTATTGCAGCGACTTACTCGCCGAGCGCGTCAGGACACTGCAACGTAACAAAGTCGTGTTCGACTCTATCGCTGCCCTGAGTGATGCTCTGGCTTCACCGTTAAGGGAGGAACTGCGCAAGGATTTTCTAAGCTTGCCTCCATTCACCGGAGCCAGTCCTCACTATCCAATGCAGACCCTTGAGCAATATTTGCCAGGGTAGAAGTGCCTGGCTTTATCCAATATGCCGGGCTATCGCGGCGTAGTGGCCGAGGTGAACAAGGCGATCAGCAGTTCCCTCAGCCATGCAATGCCGGCATCCGAAGAAAAGCGACTGTGGCAATACAACCCGACCGAAATCGTTGGCAACTCTATGGGCAAACGCAACAGGCGATAACCCAGGTTGCGGTTGATATGCGTAGCAATGGCCCGTGGCAGGATCAGTGCCAGATCTGTGGTGGCGACGACTTCCGGTGCAATGGTGAAGTTGGGTACCTTCAACGCTATGTCGCGCTGGATATCAGCACGTCCGAACGCTGTATCAGCGGTCAGTCCGTGGCCTGTGATATTGCTCGACACGTGTACGTAGCGTAGTGCGCGCAGATCTTCGACGCTCAATGTGTCCTTCGGGAGGGGGTGATCCTTGCGTAACAGGCAAATGAACTCATCCTCAAGCAAGCTCTCGTAAATACAATCTTCGCTCGGTTCAACCAGATAGCCCAAGGCAATGTCGATATCGCCCTTGCGCAACGCCATGCCCAACTGCTCGATGGGCATTTGGTATACATCGAGTCGTATGCCTGGCGCCGTGCGAGCCAGCACTTCCATCAGTGTGGGTAAAACGTAGAGCTGTGACATGTCCGACATGGAAATGCGGAAGGTACGGGCGACCGTTTCAGGCTCGAAATGCGAGTACATCATGAATGCACCGTGAATGATCACGAGCGCATGCTCAATCGGCGCATGTAACCGAATGGCAGCATCCGTTGGCTCCATGGACGTCGCGGTACGTACGAACAACGGATCGTCGAAAACGTCGCGCAGCCTGCGAAGTGCGTGACTTACCGCAGGCTGGCTCAGATGAAGGCGGTCGGCGGCGATCGTCAGACTTCGATGCTCCCAGATGGCCATGAACGTCTTGAGCAGGTTTAGATCGATTGTGGCCATGTTGATGTGCTTCATGGGAAAGCTCCTCGGGTACAGTGCCGGGGCAGAAGAGTGCGACGAATAACCAAACATTCCATTATGCATGTCACGAATATAGGCCTATGTCCCTATTTCGGTCCAGCGTTGAAAAGTGGTTTAAGGCACCAATCCCTGGCGCGAAATATCCGACGAGATGCGATGATTATTTACTGATAATCCGTCGGGCACTTCATTCCAACCACTATTCGCTTTGTGCATTACGTGAATAACTCATCGTCATTTGACCATGCTCTGCAAGAATTTTACCTTTCAAAGGAAGCTCGAAAACAGCCTTGCGTTGCGTTACTCAAGTTTAATTTCAAGAGTGATAAAAATAATGAGAAGAACTATGACTGAGCACGAAAGTACCAAGTCCGGGCAAGGAGCTAATAGTATTGCTCGCTCTGTATTCACGTCAGTAGTTGGGCAAATATTAGAATGGTATGACTTCTTTTTATATGGGACGGCCGCCGCCCTAGTTTTCGGCGAATTGTTTTTTCCGATCAACGAAGATCCTCTGACAGGCACCATCGCCGCTTATGGCGGGCTGGCGTTGGGATTCATCGCGCGGCCCGTTGGCGGAGTATTGTGCGGACACCTTGGCGATCGTTACGGGCGCAAGATGGTGATGACTCTGACCCTTGGGGCCATGGGGGTCGCGACCTTTCTGATGGGATTATTGCCTACCTATCAAAGCGTCGGAATCGCTGCGCCGATCATGCTGGTCCTATTGCGACTGATTCAAGGCCTTGCCGCAGGCGGCGAATGGAGCGCCAGTATTCTAATAATCAGCGAAAACACTCCCCAGAGTCGACGTGGCCGATTTTCGGCCTGGGCCCCTTGTGGAGCGGTGATCGGTTTTGTCCTGTCCACCGGTGCTTTCATGCTGGCTCAGGAAGTATCGGACGAAGCCTTCATGACTTGGGGTTGGCGTATGCCATTTCTTTTCAGCATCGTGCTGATCGGCGTCGGTCTGTACCTTCGCAGTCACATGCAGGAGAGCCATGATTTCGCTCAGGTATCCATGGAGGGCAAGGCGGCACAGGCACCGATCATGGAAGTGTTGCGTTTTCATCCCCGCCAAGTGCTGATGGTGTTCGGGCTGCGCCTGGGAGAGGGATGTGCATCCTGGATGTTCTTCGCGTTCTCCATCGCCTACGGAAAATTCCTGGGCCTATCGAATACTTTCGTACTGGGCGCACTGACCTTCTCCATGGTGCTGATGATTCCCTGCGCCTTGCTGGCCGGTTACGCGTGCGACAAGATAGGTCGCAAGCCGGTGTACCTCACAGGTGCGTTGGCCATGCTGTTTTTCTCCTATCCGTTTTTCCTCATGTTCGATTCAGGCGTACCGTGGATCACCGTGACCGCACTGGTACTGGCCAATGGCGTGGTGCTGGGTATTCTCGAAGGCGCTCAGCCATCCTACATCAGCGAGCTGTTGCCGGCACGTCTGCGCTTCTCCGGTCTTGGCATCGGTCGCGAAGTTGCATCAGTACTGGGCGGCGGTCTGGCGCCGATCATTGCCACGACACTGTTGGCGCACTACCGTTCGCCGGAGCCGATTGCGCTTTACCTTGCCAGCATGGCTCTAGTCACTGTAATCACCGCGCTCATCACGCCGGAAACCTACCCACGGTCCCAGCGCTTGCGTGATCGTGAACTGGAGGCGCAAGGCGAAAAGGAGTCAGCGATGACCAAGCCAAACGCTGAAACTCGCCCGGTCATCGGGTGACAATCATCTGTACCGCGGCCTGCGAGGCCGCGATCAGACTATTGAACAAAGAGGGCAGGCAGTGATGGAAGTTGAGGATCGGCTTGAACGACTGGAATACAGACTCTGGCAACTTGAAAGCGAGCACGCGATCCGCGTCTGCATGAACCGCTATATGCAGCTGTGCGACGATCTGGGTGTTAACTCGCCGCTGGACGAGCTGGCCGGACTATTCACCGAAAATGCAGTGTGGGAAGGTAAGGGCCCCAGGTATGAAAAAGCATTTGGCGGCTACCGTGGCCGCGAAGCGATCAAGGCGATGTTCGCCACTTACATGGTTGACCCCGCGCATTTTGTGCTCAACGTGCACTTCCTCACTTCTGAGCTGATTCAGGTCCGTGAAGACCAGGCTGACGCCAACTGGATCATGCTACAAACCTCAACTTTTGCCAGTGGAGCCTCTCACCTCAACAGCGCTCGGTTATTAGTGAGATTTGCCAGCGAAGGCGGCATGTGGCGTATTGCACACTTTCAAACCGAAAATCTGTTCAGCCGCCCCGTGACTGCCTGGGCAAGCAGCGCCGAGCTGCCGGTCCCGATGAAAGGGTAATCAAGAAGCCCGGCTTTATTTGTCGTCCGAGGGTCGGAGTTCCCGAAACGGGAACAAGCAAATGCCGGCCATCATTGCGTACATTTCTCGCGACCTTCAACACCTCGTACCAATCGAAACCCTTCACTGGTCGGCGGTGCTACTGGGCACCCCGGGCGCGCCGTGGCGAGGTGTTCAGGCCGCCACTCCCGTGCCTGCTCATGCGACAGGACCAATGGCCGACGATTATGGATTTCCAGCATCCTGCAGTCGCTGGCGGTTGTGACGACCACAAAGCCATCGCCCTCCATCGAACTGGCTGGTAGGTCGTACTGAGCAAGGCCGCCATAGAACTTCGGCGTATGTTCCTTGAGGATTAAGTAGTACGGCTGTTTTTGCTTCGGATCCGTGGGATCTTCTACCCACTCGAACCAGCCGTTGACAGGGACAAGTGCTCGGCCCGGCGGCCAAAATCCTTAAAGAACCGGTTGGTCGCCTTCGTCTCGAATCAGCCCAGGCCGGCGGGCACTACAGGTGTTGATGCAATTCGAGTCACCACGCTTAGTGATCAAAGCCAGTTACATGTCCGCTTCTGGCCGTTCTCTGCCCATCATGCCCGGCTGAGAGCGACCCAAAGTTGACTGTCGACATAAGGCTGAATCAGCTCAAGCAAAACATCAATTTTTGAGCCATGCATTCCTTTCAGGAATGCGCCACATA
>Ga0247819_10001157_pt1 | contig 14605 bp, 13 predicted proteins | sample 13C_Xylose_Day6_FD_193428 | JGI IMG/M metagenome (GOLD analysis project Ga0247819, IMG submission 193428) | Soil microbial communities from agricultural site in Penn Yan, New York, United States - 13C_Xylose_Day6 | ecosystem: Environmental > Terrestrial > Soil > Agricultural land | place: USA...
GCTGCACTCCGTTTCGGTCCGGTCGTTACCGGCGATTGGTCTGGACTTCGAATTAATAACTAACATAGTATCAGCTATGAAGACAAATTAGCCTAAGCTGCAGAGCGCTGCAATAGCGCTCGGAATATTCCGAAAACCGCCCATTGAAAGGACCGCTACCCATGAGCGAAACCCCACAGCATCAAACCAATGAATCCACGGGGCGCCCCGCCTGGTTTGAGTGGGCGTTGGACAATCCGGGGCGCTCACATGTCATAGAAGCCAACGGGAGCCGCCTGCACCTGCTGTCCTGGAACTTCGAAGCGCGCGACAAGCCCGTGGTGCTGTTCGTTCACGGCTTTCGTGGGCACGCGCACTGGTGGGATTTCATTGCCCCCTTCTTCGCCGACCAATACCGGGTCATCGCCCTGGACCTGTCAGGGATGGGCGACAGCGCCCACCGGGCCAGCTACGGCCCACATACCCTGGCCGAAGATGTCATTGCCGTCGCCGAGTGGCTGGACACGCCGCGCTTGATTGCAATCGGCCACAGCTACGGTGGCTCCCGCGTGCTACGCGCCTGTGCCGATCGTCCGGAGCTGTTCGAGCGACTGATCATCATTGACAGCTACGTGGTGTTTTCCGATCAGGAAGCGGTCAAGGAGCCCGCGAAAATTCGCGGTGACCGTGAATACCCGGACATTGAAACCGCCGTTGCACGTTTCCGGCTGCTACCGCAGCAGCCCGACGCAATGCCCTGCCTGGTCGAACATGTGGCCAGGCATTCAGTGCGCGCGACGGCCACCGGCGTGCGCTGGAAGTTCGACGCCAATCTGCCACCCGGTGGCGCACGCGAAGCCGACGGCGAGCAGCTCTTGTCCAGGATCAAGCGTCCCGTCGCGTACGTGTTCGGTGAACGCAGTGTCGTCGTTTCCCCAGCCATGGCTCACCGCATCGTCAACCACCTCACGGATGCCCGCGGCCCCATCGCCATACCCGACGGGCACCACCACTTGATGTTCGACCAGCCCATCGCATTGATCAGCACGCTGCGCACGCTGCTTGCCTAACCCCTGCTTTTTGTCAGCCCGAGGACCCGAACCATGGCCATCGATTACCACAAGCTGCTGGATCTGCAGATCCCCGATACACAGCAGAGTTACACCCACAAGGACAGCATTCTTTACGCCCTGAGCCTGGGTTACGGCAGCGATCCGCTGGACGCCCATCAGCTGCCCCTGGTGTATGAGGCCGAGTTGCGAGCAGTACCCACAATGGGCGTGGTGCTCGCACACCCCGGCTATTGGCCGCGCACCCTGGACACAGGGCTTGATTGGGTGCGCATCGTGCATGCCGAGCAAGGCCTGGTCTTGCACAAACCATTGCCCGCTCAAGCCCGGGTTATCGGCAAATCCCGGGTCGTCGACATCATCGACAAGGGTGCGGACAAGGGCGCGCTGATCACCTACGAGCGACGCATTCTGGAGGCCGACAGTGGCGAGCCGCTGTGCACCATCAGCCAGACCATGCTGGCACGCGGCGACGGCGGTTTCGGTGGTCCGCAACGCAGTGCCCCAGCGCCCCACACCGTGCCTGAGCGTGCCCCCGAACACATCATCGATCTGGTGACGGCCGAAAACATGGCGCTGCTTTATCGCTTGAATGGCGACTGGAACCCTTTGCACGCCGATCCACAGGTGGCCGCCAAAGCCGGTTTTCAAAAGCCGATTTTGCATGGACTGGCGACCTGGGGTCTGGCGGGGCGCGCGATCATGCAAGCGGTGTGTGCATTCGATGGTCGCCAGATTGGGTCCATCTTCGGGCGCTTCACCGCCCCGGCCTACCCCGGTGAAACCTTCCGCACGGAGATCTGGGTCGATGGCCCGGTCATCTCCTTCCGGGTTCGCAGCATTGAACGCGATGTAGTGGTCATCAATAACGGTCGAGCCGAACTCAGAGGCTGAAACCAATAACAACAAAGGAGCACCTCATGACACCCAATGACATTCGCCTGGACGGTAAAGTCGCCCTGATTACCGCTGGCGCCAATGGTATCGGCGCCGGCATTGCCGTGAACCTGGCCCGCTTCGGCGCCCGCGTGGCCATCGCCGATATCGACCGCGCGAGCGGCGAGCAGTTGGTGCAAAACATCGAGAAAGAAGGCGGCCGGGCGCTGTTCCTGGAAACCGACGTCAACCACACGGAGCAGATCACTGCCGCCGTGGCACGAACCGCCGAGCATTTCGGCCGCCTCGATATTTTGGTCAATAACGCCGGTGGCGTGCGCAATAGCAGTTTTCTGGAGCAAAGCGAGCGAAGCTGGCGGCGTCATATCGACTTCAATTTCATCAGCATGCTGACAGCCACCCAAGCAGCCGCGAAGGTGATGGTGGAAGCCGGCCAGGGCGGCACCATTATCAATATCGCCAGCAGCGAAGGCTTGCGCGCGGCGCCGGGGTTTGCCGTGTACGCCGCTTGCAAGGCCGGCATGATCAGTTTCAGCCGTTCGATGGCATTGGAGCTTTCCGGGCATGGCATTCGCGTGCATGCATTGGCGCCGGACATGATCATGACCGAGGGTCTGAGGCCCTATATGGAGGCCGGCGGCGAAGCAGGCAAAGCCGCCCGCGATCGTTACATCCCGCTTGGGCGCACCGGATCGACCGATGAGTTGGCTGGCGTTGTGGTGTTTCTGGTGTCGAACATGGCGTCCTATGTCACCGGCTTGACCGTGCCGGTGGATGGCGGTGCCATCGCCTCCAGTGGCTGGACCCGGTCGCCCACCACCGGCGAATGGAACCTCTACCACGCTTGAGCAGCAGCCGAAGGCTTGCGGTAAGTAATCCGCAAGCCTTCGGGCACCGGTTACTCGCTGGACAACAACACGGCCCCGGCCAATGGGCCGCCGCCATTACTCGCCACCGCCAGGTGCGGTTGACCCGGTACTTGCCGGGCCCCGCCTTCGCCGCGCAACTGGACCACGGCCTCATGCACATGGCCGAGCCCATGAAGACGTCCGGCCGACAGTTGGCCGCCGTGGGTGGCCATTGGCAACTGGCCGTCCAAGGCAATACGGTGACCGCCTTCGACGAACGCCGCCGCCTCACCGCGCCCACAGAAACCCAGCCCCTCCAGCCACAGCAGACTGAGAAAACTGAAGCCGTCATACAGCGCGGCAACCTTCACGTCGGCAGGCTTGTAGTCGGTACGCTGCCAAAGCCGCCGACCTGCCTCTTCGGCGCAATAGCGCGTCAGATCGCCCATCTGATCCCAAGCGTCACGGCCGGTGAACGGGCCGCAGATTGATTCGATGTTGACCGGCCGCGAGCGCAAGTCCGGCGCCGTATCACGGTGAGAAACGATCACCACCGTCGAACCATCCACCGGCACGTCGCAGTCGTACAGGCAAAGCGGCGTCGACACCATGCGCGATGCCAGATACTGCTCCATGCTCAGCGGCTCGCGATAGACCGCCTTGGGATTAAGCGCCGCATTGCGTCGGGCATTGAGCGCAACCGCCGCCAGCTGCTCGCGGGTCGCGCCAAACTCATGGAAGTAACGGCTGGCAACCAGCCCCACCCAGTTGGCCGCCGACGCCGCCTGAAACGGCACCTGGAATTCGCCAAAGCCCGATACACGCCCTTCTCCTCCTACGGAGCTTGAGCGCACGCCCGTGGCCAGCGCGCTGGATTCGGTGACGGTGCGAAAACAGATGACGTGCCTGGCCTGACCCGAAGCGACTGCCATGCAGGCATTGATCAAGGCGCTCATCTGCGTCGCTTCGTTACCGGCACTGTACCAACCCAGCTCCAGCCCCAGCGATTCCTTGACCTGACCAATGGACACCGGGGAAAAAGCCGGCATATCGGCACGGTAGCCCGGCCAGCTGGCAACACCGTCGATGTCCTTGCGGTCCAGGCCGGCATCCTCAAGGGCCGCCAATATGGCTTCCAGCGTCAGGTCCAGGCCACTACGTCCCAGCCTGCGACCCACTGCCGATTGCCCGATGCCGGAGATGATCGCTTGGCGCTCTGGAGCCGTGGTCATGAAAATTCCTCTAGTTTTTGATCTCGAGTCACCGCCGCTCTCCGTTTCGGATTGGGCGATATGCAATTGTCGGGGTCTTGAGTATTGACCCACCTGCAACACTGCGGCAGACTCTAAAAAATGTCAAACAGTCAGTTATTGGAATTTGCGGGTGTTACGCAGGTCTGGAACTGGCGCTAAGATAGCGGGAAATCTCTGCTCTCGTCCCGAGCGTGGAGAGGCACCTACAAAAACAATATTCGAGGTGAAGATCCATGGCAGCACGTGAACCCGGCTGGAGCACTGACCAGCTAGACACCATCAACGCCGTCTTGCAGCGCGCTACCGAGAAATATGGTGACCGCCAGTTCATGGACTTTCTGGGCGACACCTACAGCTTTGCCGAAATCAACCAGACCGCCTGTCGCCTGGCCAACGGCTTGAGCAAGCTGGGGGTCCGGAAAGGCCAGACCGTGGTCACGCTGCTGGACAACTCTGCCGATGCCGTCTTCATCTGGTTTGCCATCAACAAACTGGGTGCTGTGAGTGTGCCGGTCAACACCGCACTCAAAGGTGAGTTCCTGCGCCATCAAGTGGGTGATGCCGGCGCCGCCGTGGTCATTGCCGAGAGTGACTATGCCGATCGAGTGGCGGCCATTGCCGACAAACTGCCTGAGCTGACCACCCTGGTTCACCGCGGTGCCGTACCGACCGTCAGCATCAAGCAGACACTGCTGGCCTGGAATGACTTGCTCAGCGACGACGCCAACGAGCCGGACGTGCAGGTCATGCCCCATGACCTCGCCATGCTGATCTACACCGGCGGCACCACCGGCCCTTCCAAGGGTTGCATGGTCAGCCACAACTATACCTGCAGCCTGGCGCGGCAAATGCTGGTGATTACCAATCGCCAAGAAGACACCATTACCTGGTCGCCGTTGCCACTGTTCCATCTCAACGCCGTGGCCACCACGGTCGTTGCCAACATGATGGTCGGGGCCCGGATCGCCATTTACCCACGTTTCTCGGTGTCCAATTTCTGGCCGCAGATCGAACGTACCGGCGCCAACGATGTGCAATTGCTCGCCGCGATGATGCCCATGCTGGCAGGCGCGCCGGACAACGAATCCAGCCTGCGCTGCCGCGGCCAGGTCAAGGCCGTCTGGGGGGCGCCGTTCCCCGAGGCGGTGCAGCAAAAGTGGAAGGAACGATTCGGTGTCACTCACACCGTCTGCGGCGGCTTTGGGCTCACTGAGTGCTCGCTGCCGAGCATTCTGCCGTTCGGTACGGTGGGCAAGCCAGGCAGTTCCGGCCTGCGCAACACCGAAGACTTCGACGTGCGCATCGTTGACGACAACGATGTCGAGCTGCCGCCAAACACCCCAGGCGAGATCATTGTTCGCCCACGCAAGCCCAACGTCATGTTCGACGGCTACTGGAAGCGTCCGGAAGACACGCTCAAGGTCATGCGCAACATGTGGTTCCACACTGGCGATATCGGCAAGTTCGACGAGGATGACTTCTTCTATTTCGTCGATCGCAAGAAAGACTATCTGCGTCGTCGCGGCGAGAACATCTCCAGCTTCGAAGTGGAAAGTGCCTTCCTGCAGCACGAAACCGTTGATGAGGTCGCCGCGCACGCCGTGCTCTCAGACCTGGGCGAGGATGAATTGAAGGTCACCATTACCCTCAAGCCAGGCAACGCGCTCAGCGAGGAAGAGCTGTGCCGCTGGGCCGCCGACCAGATGCCCTACTACGCGGTGCCCCGCTACATCGAGTACCGCTCGGCGCTACCGAAAAGCCCGCTGGGACGTATCTACAAGTTCCAGCTGCGCGATGAAGGCGTGACGGCAACCACGTGGGACCGGGAAAAGTCCGGCCTGAAACTGGCCAAACGCTAAATGACGGCGGCCAAGGAGTTTGCCATGCAACCTACACCTGTCTGGTTCACCGGCGGTGCCGGCAATCGCCTGGCCGCTGATGTTTCCGGACCGGAGGACGGCCCACCGATCTTGCTGTTGCACGGTGGTGGCCAGACCCGCCACTCCTGGTCACGGGCACATCGGACACTGGCCAGCGCGGGGTACCGGGTAATCTCCCTGGATGCCAGAGGACACGGGCAATCGGACTGGATCGAAAACGGCGACTACGGCCCGCAATCCCAAGTCGAGGATCTGCTTTCGGTCATCGACACCTTGGGAGCGGCGCCTGCGCTGGTGGGTGCGTCGATGGGCGGGGTCAACTCATTGCTCGCCTGTGCATCGGACCCGAGGCTGGCCTCGTGCCTGATTCTGGTCGATGTCACCCCGCGCCTGGAACTTGAAGGAATCGAACATATCTTCCAGTTCATGACCGGTAATGCCGATGGATTCGGCTCGCTGGCAGAGGCGGCTCAGGTCGTCAGTGCCTACAACCCTCATCGCAAGCAAACGAGCGATACCCGCGGGCTGGAGAAGAATCTCCGACTGCGTGATGACGGGCGTTGGTACTGGCACTGGGACCCGCGTTTCATGGCCGGAGATCATCGTCAGAAGGTTGCCCGCATAGCCCAACGGATGCAGGACGCCGCTGGCAAAATCAATATTCCAACCCTGCTGGTGCGCGGACAACAAAGCGATGTGGTCAGCCCTCAGGGCGCACAAGAATTGCAGGCGATGATTCCTCATATGACTTTCGTCGACGTGGAAGGCGCAGGTCATATGGTGGCTGGCGACAAGAACGACCTGTTCAATGCCGCCATTATTGAGTTCCTCCAACGCCACTACCCGGCACACTAGAAGAGGGCAGCGCGCATCACTTCAAGGGCCGTCGCGGGCCCTTTTTTTTTGATCAGCGAAACGCAAAGTGCGTGGCGTGTGGCGCCGGCAGATCGAGGATGGAGCGACAGCCGGGTGCCGCTGCCACGACCCCCGGCACAAAGTTGACCGCCCGCGCGGCGTTCAGCGCTGCAGCGTGGTCCGTCCCATCTTCACCCGCCTGAGCCGAGAGCTCACAGCAGATGCGGGGTAACCCCTCAATCTCAACCCGCCAGTTGGGTTCGTCCGCCCGCTGCCGCCAGCCCGGGCCGAGCGCCAGACGGGCAACCTGCTCGTTCACGATCTCAAGGAAAGGACGACCGTCGCAATAGGCGGTGAAGGTCCATCTCACCCCGGCCGGGGTTCCAGCAGCGATGTGCAGTCCACTGGCCTGGAGCACCATGTCCTCCGGGGCCAGCGCGTATTCCTTGTTGGTGATTTTCACATCATCCAATACCAGCCCCAGGCCGTCGGCCACCATGCGAGCGGATTGACGCATGCCCCACAGCCATAGGTTGTCCACCATGGCGCCGCTCGTTTGCTGCTGCACGGGAATGCCGAATCCGCAACCCTGACTCAATTGCACGGCGGACGGATAGTGGGCGTTGTAGCCACGCTGCCAGGCCCGGATCAACGTGACCCGGCCGGCGTAGCCGGAAACGAACAAGGGCAACACATCACTGATCAAACCGGGGATATTGCCCCCGGCAACCAGCGTGGTGTTACCCGCCTGGCAAGCGTCTTCCAGTGCCGCCAGTTCCGGTTCTCCCTGCAAGTACCATCCGCCAATACCGGAATACACATTGATACCGCGGCGCAGGAAACGCTCCACAATATCGGGGCTCCACGATTTACCGTGCCATAACGCGCAATCGGCCGGCACGGCGAGCAGCTTTTCCAGATTGCATGTCGCCGTAATGCCCATGACCCCGATGCCGCTCAGAAGACCTGCATCGACGCCCTCCTTCTTTTCGTCATGGACGAGCACACCGGCAAGCTCCATCCCGGGATGCCCCTTGAGAAGGCGGATGATTTGACGGCCGACGCCGCCGGTATAACAGACGATAACCCGAAGTTTTTTCACCGCGATACGCTCCAGAGCCCTCAGGCGCAAGTGACATGGCAAAGGGGGTGAACAACCTGACTCAATCGCGCTCGCCCATCAGGCAATCCTGTGCAATCGATGCCAGTAATTGTCGCTGCTGGTCATAGATCCGCACATTGGACAAGGCACGCCCCGATTGCAGGCTGGGGCTGTCACAGACGAACAGCAGCCACTGATCGGCGCGGCAAGGACGATGAAACCAGAGGGAATGGTTGAGGCTGGCGATAAACAGACGGTCGCGCGCCTCGATCAGAGCGACATGGTGCAAAATCGCCGCGCTGTTGACCCAAAAATCACTGAGATAGGCCAGGCCAGCCGCCTGCATTGCGTCATCTTCGGGCAAGCGTTCGTGCAGCTTTACCCAAAAGACCAGGTTCGGCTCACTGGAAGGCTGGCACAGGTAACGCTGCGGTTCGACGATGCGCAATTGCGCGCAGCTTTTTTCAAACCGTCCCCAGTCCGCCCGGCCGCCGTGACGCAACTGAGTCATCATGGGCAGTTCTTCAGGGTCTGGTACTTGCGGCGGCGCTTGGACATGAAAGAAGCCTTCAATGGGAACCTGAAAGCTGACCTGAGCATCGATCACACGCCGCGTCTGTTGCATCCCACTGACATGAAAGCTGGCAAAGCGTTTGCCCTCCTGCAGCGGCGTCACCTGATAGGTAATCGGCAGCGTCGGCAGCGCACCTTGCAAAAACAGGCAATGCAGCGTCGCTGGCTGCTTGTCCGGGCAACAGTGCCGGGCCGCCAGAAACGCCTGCGCCAACAGTTGCCCACCAAAAACGCGGCCATTGAGGTTGGCATCGTGAACGTCACCGGTAAAAACCAGTGGACCTTGTTCAGTGAGACACAGTAGGTCCGCCAATACCTGCTGATTCCAGAGCCGGGCTTGCGCAACATCAGACAGGTTCATCGGATTTCCCGGCAGGTTGTCAGAGAATGGAAACCGGACGCTTGATGTATTTGAACGTACCGGAGGCGGTGGCGAGCAACTCACCCGCTTCATTGCGCACCTCAGCGTCGCAGAACGCCAGTGAGCGGCTGCTCGATCGCAGGAAACCCTGCGCATTCAGAATGTCACCCGCCACCCCGCCGGGGCGCATGAAGCTGCTCTTCATCTCCACGGTGACGCAATGCTGGTCGCGCCCGGAAGCGAAGGTGCTGCAGGCCATGACAACATCCATCAGGGTCATGATCAGCCCACCGTGAGCGCTGCCACCGCCGTTCATGTGGAAACCCTTGAGCCGGACCTGAAGTCGCGCGCCCTCCTCGTACATCTGCGGCGCCCCGAGAATTTCCAGGTGCTGCATCAAGGGATCAATACCCTGGTCCGCCATGAGATTGGCCAGGAAAGCTGCACCGTCTGCCATAGGTTTATCCTGTGCTTCAAAGCGAGGTTCGAGAAACGGGCTGGCCCATGGCCAATGGCTCGCCTGCAGGTGAACGCTCAGGCGTCGCCATGCCGTCGAAGCGCGGATAGCGACCCAGCGTCAGCAACAGCACCGAACACAGCGGGAAAGCCAGGACGCAATAGGTCAGCATCGAGTCGTAGGTGCCGGTGCGGGAAAACAGAATTGCAAAGCCAAAGGGTGCGAGGGTGCTGCCCAGGCCAATGACGCCCATGTGCAGGCTGTAGACCCTGGCGTAGTCGCGCATGCCGAAATAACGCGCCATCAGGAAAGCCGCGATGTCCATTTCCGCACCGGCACCGAGCCCCACCAGAATCGAGCCGAGCATCAGAATGTGCATGTCGCTCTGGGTCATGAAAATCAGGCAACCAAAGGCCGGGGTCAGCAACACCACGAAGGCCACGCCCGGTGCCCATAACCGATCGATCAAGTAACCGACCACGACCCGGCCGAGTACCAGGGAAACGCCATAAATGCTGAACACACTGGCCGCATCCGCCGCCGAAAGCCCTTTGTCGCGCAGCATGGGCACGGTATTGATCACCATGCCGATCATCGCCGTCACCGCCAGCAGCAGCGCAAAGTTACAGACCCAGAAGCGCCGTGACCGCGCGGCTTGACGCAACTCCATGCCCGGCAACTTGACCGCTTCGACATCAGTTCCGACAGCCACAGCCATTTGCTTGATCAGCGGCGCCGCGGTGGACAGCCAGCACAGCGACAACGGCAACGTCACCAACAACGGCAACAGACCCAGCACCCAATAGCCTGCACGCCAGCCCCATTGCCCGATCGCCCAGCTCAACAACGGCGGCAGTACCAATGCCGCGAGCCCGGTACCGGAGAGAATGATTGCCAGGGCCAGGCCCCGGTTAAGGTCAAACCACAGGTTGACCAACTGCGTCCAGGTCACCTGCATGGTCCCAAGCCCCGCAAATGCCAGCAGCGCGTAACCGCCGTACAGCTGCCAGATGGAGCCGGTGTTGAAGGTCATCAGCGCGTAGCCCAGTGCCAAGGCCACCAGCGAACACAATGTCACCGGGCGAATGCCGTAGCGTTTGAACAACCAGCCGGTGATCTGGATGGAGATCACCGAGCTTGCGAACAAGAAGGAAATGGCCGGCTGTATTTCGCCCCGAGTCCAGCCAAAGGCTTCCTGCAAGGGCACGATCATGGAACCGAAGGCATACAGCGGCGCGACGCTGACGGAAGTGCCAATGCCGATCAGGGCAAGGATGAGCACCCTCCACCCCAAGCGAAATTCGGCAAAATTGATGGCCAGGGACGTTCCAGGCTTTTCAGATGAGCGAGACATGCAGACACTCCATCAGCTTTTTTTCAGTTTTTCAGCTAGCAAGCGCTCAAAGATCGAGAAGTATTAAGCGAATAACGCGCTGCACACTTCACTGCCCAGAGCCCAATAACTGACTTATTGTTATTTTTACTGATCATCACCTTGCCTTCAACGCTTGTCAAACGTCACTTTGGCCTTGACCCGATCCCAGGTCGCAGCTGTCACCCCTTGATCGCGCAATTCATACTTGAGAATCCGCCCGACCGGGCTGCGCGGCACTTCAGTGCGAAACTCGATGTAGCGCGGCACCGCATAGTAGGGCACGCGGTCAATGGCCCAGCGGCACAACTGCTCCTCCGTCACGCTACTGCCCGGACGCAGTACCGCGGTGACCTTGACTTCATCCTCAGACAACTCGGAAAACACGGCATGGACCGCGACATCCTCGATCTGCGGATGCGCCGCGAAGGTTTTTTCCATCTCATAACTGGAGATGTTTTCCCCGCCACGGCGCATGTAATCCTTCTTGCGGTCGAGGAAAAAGAAGAAGCCTTCTTCGTCGATCATGCCGATGTCGCCCGTGTGGAACCACATGTTGCGCATGACTTTGAGTGTGTCGGCGGGACGATTCCAATAGCCCTCGAACATCACGTGTGGCTTGAGTGGACGCACTATCAGCTCGCCCGGGGTGCCATAGGGCAACTCGACATCGTTGTCATCGACCACGCGAATATCGAAGGAGTCGCAACGCTTGCCGGCACAGTTGGGCTTGTAAGGATCACCGAACGGCAGCATGGTCACGATGGCGCACTCGGTCAGGCCAAAACCTGCCCCACCTACGGCGTGCCGCACGCCGAAACGCTCACGCCAGCGTTGCTGCAACTCAGGGGGAAATGGCGCGCCGTAGACCTTGTCCAGTTGCCCGTAGCAACGCTTCATCGCGTCGTTGTCAGGCGCACCCGCCAGCAGCGGAACCATTGAAGCCAGCAGGTTGGCCTCATTGGCGCCGCTGCGCTCGATATCCGGCCAGAAACCCGACACCGAGAAACGTGGATAGACCACCGCGCGCGCGCCAATCATCAAGTTGCACAACACCGTGGTCACAGTAGCATTGAGGTGAAACAGCGGTAGCGGCGTCCAGGTAATCGACTCTCGCGTGCGACCCAGGCAGATGATCATCTGCCGCGCTTCGTTACAGGCGTAGTTGTGGCTGATCATGCAGCCCTTGGACGGTCCGGTGGTACCGCCGGTGTAGATCAGCATGGTCAGATCGCCCGGTGCGACCTTGACGTCAGGATCATGGGTATCGTCGCTGCGCAGACTTTCCAGGGCGACGATCTGCTTGTCGCCAAGGCATTCAGCGGGCGCTTCACCGCGATGGACAAGGACGCGTAAGTCCGGCAACTGATCGGCAATCAGGCCAACACGTTCGGCATAAACGGTTTCGGCGATGACCACCGCTGCATTGGCGTCGGCAATCTGATGACGAAGAAATTCACCTTTGAACGCAGTGTTCACCGGCACGCTGATGGCACCCAGTTTGTTCAGGGCAAACCACATCAACACCGCATCGCAGTTGTTGTCGAGAATGGTCACGACGGTCTGGCCCTTGACCACGCCCAGCGTAGCCAGGCCATTGGCAAGACGACACGCCTCACGCTGGATGTCGTTGAAGGTCAGCACCTGCCCCAGAACATCAAGGAACGGTTTGTCGCCGAATTCGCGGGCTGCACGACGGACCACATCGTTGACCGTATCGGACTCGCCCGCAGACCACCCTTGCAGTGCTTGCGGATTCTGGATTGAAGGCAAAAGGGTCATGCTTGTGAGCTCCGGTAATGGGGTGAGCAATCGCGTGTCAGCCGCTTCCAGCGCTGGCCGGCAAGTTCGAGAGAGTTTTCGTGGGTCAGCACGTAAAAGCGTTTTTCATGAATGGCGATCAACAACTGGATTGCCACCTGTTCAGCCGTCACTGATGCAGTGAGCAAAGCTTTCTGCGCGCGTTCATGAAAGGTTTTCGCTGTTGTGCCGGGAGGCGCGGCCCGGGATTCGACATGGTCACTCCCTGTCCCGGTCAACCCCGTGGGCACCAGCCCTGGGCACAGCACTGAAACGGCGATATCGGCGCCCAAACTCTTGAGTTCCAGATCAAGGGATTCCGAGAGTGCGACAAGCGCCGCCTTGGCTGCCGCGTAGGGGCTGATGAAAGGCAAGGCCATCAAGCCACCCATGGAAGCGGTGTTGACGATATGCCCCTCCCTGCCCTGCTCCAGCATCATCGGCACAAAACTGTGCAAGCCGTTGACCACCCCAAGCAGATTGACGTCCAGTACCCGCCGCCAGTTCGCCAGGTCATGCTCCCAACTGCAGCGAGGCAAGTCCCCGGTTATTCCTGCGTTATTGCACAGCAGATCAACGCCACCTTCTGCCCTGACCCGCTCAGCCAGCTCAGCCATCGAACCCGGGTCGCTGACATCGGTGGGCACTGCCGTTACCTGCCCTGCATCGAAGCTTTGCACGGCTGCCTCGAGTCTCTCTCCCGGTAAATCCGCGAGTACCACATGCATGCCTTCGGCCACAAACAACCGCGCCATGGCCAAGCCCAGGCCACTGGCAGCGCCCGTCACTACGGCCCTTCTGTTAGCAAGTTCCAACATGAAGCTCACTCCCTATTCGAGCCAGGTCTCAGCGTACGGGCACCGTTCCGCCGTCCACACTCAGGGTTTGCCCGGTTATGAACCGAGCGCCGTCACCGGCGAGAAAAACCATGACAGGTGCCAGATCGCGATCTGCATTACCCAGCTTGCCGCCCAGCGGAATGATCGACGCCAGATGCCGATCATGGGCGGTCAGTTCTCCGGGCGTCATCTTGGCGCGATGGGCGTCGTACATCGGCGTCCAGATCATCGGCGCCACCGCATTGACCGTGATCCCGTAACGCGCCCACTCCTGCGCCACTGTGCGGGTCCAGGCGAGTACTGCGCCTTTGGAGGCCGCATAGTGAGCCGCCCCAGGCATGCCGGTCAGGCCGGCTGCCGAACCAAAGTTGATGATGCGCCCGCCACGCTCGCGCATATGCTCGAAGGCCGACTGGTTGGTGTGGAGGGTGCCGCGCACATTGACGTCGAAGATCAGGTCCCAATGCTCCTGGCCGATATCCTCGGCCGGTGCGGTGCGTTCGACACCGGCGATGTTGGCCATGGCATCGAGCCCGCCCATGAGGCCTGCGGCAGTCTCGAATACCGAGGCGACCTCGCCGCGATTAGCGATGTCGCAGTGATAAAAGGTGACGGCTCCCGGACATTGCGCATTGACCTCAGCGGCGGCTTGCTCGCCTTCGGCGTCCAGTACATCCAGGGACGCGACCTTTGCACCTTGCGCGGCATAGGCGCGCACGACGCTGGCGCCAATGCCCCGCGCACCACCGGTGACGATGATTTTCTTACCTTGGAGCTGCATGTTCCTGCCTCTTGTTGTTATTCAGGTGTTATGCGCATTGGCCAGCGAAATGTTTATGGCAGCCCGCCGTCCACCTTGATCAAAGAGCCTGTCGTATAGCTGGAATAAGGGCTTGCCAGGTAAAGCGCCGTGGTGATGATTTCTTCCGGTTTGCCCGGTCGGCCAAGGGCATTGGCACAGGTTTCGCGCATCTCTTCAGTCCAGGCCTTGGAAATGTCAGTGAGGAACGGTCCCGCCGAAATGGTGTTGACCCGTACCTTGGGACCGTATTCCTGCGCCAGCCCTACGGTCATGGCGTTCAGCGCTGCCTTGGCCCCCGCATAGGGCACGATCTGCGGTGATGGACGCAGGCCACCGGTACTGCTGACGTTGATGATCGAACCGCCCTTGCCCGCGGCCATACGCTGGGCAACCAATGCACCGAGGCGAAAGGGTCCCTTGAAGTTCAGGCTGACGACCTTGTCGAAAAGCTCCTCGGTGACCTCATGTGAAGGTACGGCCGGCGACATGCCGGCATTGTTGACCAACACGTCGAGGT
>Ga0247819_10001158_pt1 | contig 14604 bp, 16 predicted proteins | sample 13C_Xylose_Day6_FD_193428 | JGI IMG/M metagenome (GOLD analysis project Ga0247819, IMG submission 193428) | Soil microbial communities from agricultural site in Penn Yan, New York, United States - 13C_Xylose_Day6 | ecosystem: Environmental > Terrestrial > Soil > Agricultural land | place: USA...
AACGTACGTCGTGCGTGGAGCCGCCACACGGACACGGTAGATGAATTTCGACACGCTTGAGTTCGAGGAAATCGCCGCCAACCTCGCACGGGCCGGCTGGGCAATCAAATACATCTGGTCCGGTGAAGCCACCGCTTTCAGGCTCTGGCTTTCCGAAACGCACGGGATTGCGGCGACCGACGTTGGAGGCGGCTACTCGTTCTGGGTTGTCGATCACTATTGGGCGCCGCCATCCGGCGCGCGGAATGTCTCTGACGCGTGGTACTCATTCGGCTACCGTCTTGAAGACGACCCAGAGCTAACGCCCGATCAAATCGGCTTCACGCGTGTGCGAAAGAAAAAACGCTATTGAGGAACCAGGCACGCTGTGGACGGGTCTTCCGAGGCAACTCCCTGCACGTCGGCCCCTAGACCTTACCATCACAGCCCGCGCTTGCGCTGATGCCGCGCGCGCAGCCAGAAGATCAGGAAGAAGCCGAGAACGAAGACGACGCCAAAGGCGCCGGCGAGCCACACCGAGATATCGCCAAGCCTCAGCATGATCGACGGTAGCACGAAGAAGCCGACGCCGACGACGGCCAGAATGACGGCCGCGGCGATCGCCGGCGACTTTTCCTTAGGGGCTTGGTTTTCTCTCGTCTTCTCGGGCGCGTTCACGCTCACTCCTTTGGCGCGAGGTCCGCGCGAATATCTTCCAGCCGCCGCTTCTGACGACCATCGGCATCGAAATTATCAGGCGACAGCCAGTTTTCGAATGCGGCATTGAGCAGCGGCCATTCGCTGTCGATCATCGAGAACCAGGCCGTGTCGCGGTTGCCGCCCTTGGATATCATATGCTGGCGGAAAATGCCTTCAAAACTGAAGCCGAGGCGGAGTGCCGTCGTCCGGCTTGGCTCATTCTCGCTGTTGCACTTCCACTCGTAGCGGCGATAGCCGAGATCCTCGAAGACATGCTTGGCCATGAGGTAATGCACCTCGGTCGACAGCGGCGAACGGGCCATCGCCGCACCATGCGCAACGGACCCGACCTCGACGACGCCATTGGCAGGATCGGCGCGCATGTAGTTCGCCATACCGACGACCTTGCCGCTCGCCTTGTCGCGGAACACTTCCGTGACCCAGCCGCCCTTTTCCTGGGCAGTGGTCAGCCAGGTGTCGAAATCGTCGATGCCGCGGAAATCGGCCTGCGCGAAATACTTGAGCAGCGGATTGATGCCCATACCGCCGAGCCCATCCCAGAGGTCCTGCCTGTGCATCGCACGGTCATAGGGTTCAAGCCGGACATAGCGACCCTCGATCGCCACCGGCTTCGGTGCCGGGCATCCCTTCCAGTTGCTCAGATCACGCATCGGCCACCTCTCCGGCTGCAGCAATTCAAAGTGCTATAGCGACCTTTGCGCGTCTGGTAAGACGCGCGGCGCTATCGACTTCGGCATAGGGCAGAGAAGCGGCCGACACAAATTCAAACTGGTGATCAATCCATGAGCGAAATGATCAGGCCGGGACCTTGGCCGACGACACGGTCGCTTCGATATGATCGACCAGCGCATCGGGAAGGCCGAGGCGACCGGCGAGCAGATCGAGATAGCCCCGCTCGGCGCGGCTTTCCGGCTCGATCGTCAGGCGCGACGCGGTATAAACCTCGACGCGCTCTTCCTCGGTCTTCGCAGCGTTGACGATGGCGTCGATATCGACCGGATTGGCCAGCTCGCCCTCGAGGAACGCCGACGCATCGGCCGACAGACCGGACACCGAAAGCTTATCCATGATGTGGCGGCGCTCGACCTCGTCGATATGGCCGTCGGCGCGCGAGGCGGCGATCATGGCGCGCACGAGAATAAGCGCGAAGTCGTGGCTGATCTTTTCCGGCTCGGCGGCAAATCCGGAATCGGTCGGCGGCGGCAAGAGTTCAGGCTGCTTCTGGGCGGTGGGATCGGTGACCGGCGCGTTGCCGGACTGATAGTTCTTGTAGGCCTGATAGCCGAGGCCGGCGATGGCTGCGAGCCCTCCGAGCACGGCCGCATTGCCGGTCAGCTGCCGGCCCGACTTGGTGCCGAGCAGAACGGCGGCGATGGCACCGGTTGCCAGCGGATTGTCCTTGGCGAGTTGCGTAACCTGGCCGGCGCGGTCGCGCACCGAGCCACCCGCTCCCGGCACCTGCGATCCGAGAAACTGGTCCAGCAATTTCTTCGCGTCGAACATGGGGTTTCGCTCCTTGTCGGTTCCAGGCGGATTAAAAACCATGCGGAACAGGGCGCCGCCTGCACCCGCTCCATCAAACCGATTGAGACATAGGAACGTTGCACTGGAAATACAAACTCGCGTTGCGCACGAAAATGGCCGGGCACACGAAAAAGGCCGGACTGACGCCCGGCCTCGAAATTCTCAAGCGATCGGGCGAGCCTCAGCCCTTGAGCGCAAAGGCCTCGGCCGCAAGCTTGGTGATGCCGGCCCAGTCGCCCTTCGTCACCAGATCCTTCGGCGCCACCCACGAGCCGCCGACGCAGATGACGTTCGGCAGCGACAGGTAGTCGCGGGCGTTCGAAAGCGAGATGCCGCCGGTCGGGCAGAAGAAGGTGCCGGCAAGCGGCGACGACAGCGACTTGAGATAGGCAGCGCCACCGGCCTGTTCCGCCGGGAAGAACTTCATGACGTCGTAGCCTTCTTCGCGCAGGCCCATGACTTCGCTGGCGGTCGCAGCACCCGGGAGCAACGGGGCGTCGTGGTCATTGGCAACGTCGATCAGTTCCTGCGTCGTGCCCGGGCTGACGATGAACTGCGAACCGGCTTCGATCGCCGCCTCGAACTGGGCGGCATTGAGGATGGTGCCGGCACCGGCAACCGCACCCTCGACCTCGTTGGCAACGGCGCGGATCGCTTCGAGCGCCGCGGGCGTGCGCAAGGTGATCTCGATCGCTTTCAGTCCACCGGCGACGAGCGCCCGCGCCAGCGGCACGGCGGTCGCCACATCGTCGATCACCAGAACCGGGACGACCGGCTGCAGTTTGAGGATGGAAAGAAGCTTGTCGGTTTTCGCACTCATGCAGATCGTCCTTTTAAAACGATTGAATATGCGTTCCGCATACTCCGCCTGCTGCCGCTTGTCGAGGCCGAACACCAAGCCGGTTCACCATTCATACATAAGCAAAAAAGAAAATAACTTCGACAACAAAGAGATGCTTGAGCCTTGCCCGTAAAACGATAGTTTGATGACATCGACCCTCTCGAAATGCGGGATACCCATGGCGAAGGAGATAGAGCGCAAGTTCCTGGTGGCCTCCGACGGTTGGCGGGAGCGTGCCGACAAGGGCACCCAGCTCCGGCAGGCCTATGTCGTCACTATGGACGACCGGTCCGTGCGCGTGCGGATCCACGGCAACAAATGGGCGCGGCTGACAATCAAGATCGGCAAGTCGGCGCTGGTCCGCAATGAATACGAATATGATCTGCCGATGGACGACGCCAGCGAAATGCTGACCCAGGCAGTGGGCGTCGTTATCGAGAAACGGCGCTACCGGGTGCCGCACAAGGGCTTTGTGTGGGAGGTCGACGTCTACGAAGGCGCACTTGAGGGGCTCGTCGTCGCCGAGGTCGAGATGAAGCGGGAGACCGATCTGCCCGCACTTCCCGACTGGCTGGGACCGGAGATCACCGGGGACCGGCGCTATTCCAACCAGGCGCTCGCCACCAACGGGCCTGTGGAAGAACAAGCATGAGCTACGCCTTCCGCCCAGGCGGGGCCTTCACCGACGATTTCAAAAATGTCGGCGCCGAACAATTCGAGCAGGCGATCGAGGTCCTGCGGCTGCGCCCTGATGGCGTGCACGAGGCAATCCACGACGCCCGCAAGTGTTTCAAGCGCCTGCGTGCACTCTATCGGCTCATCGCCTCCGACGCGCCGCTGTTTCAAAAACAGGAGAATGCCCGCATTCGCAACATGGCGCGCAATCTCTCGGCTGTCAGGGACGCCGCCGCGCTCGTCGAAAATGCCCGCTATCTGCATGAGGGCGCCCGTAGCGACGACGAGGAGAAGGCGCTCGACCGCGTCTGCTCGCGACTGGCCGAGCGACGCGACCGGATTGCCGCCGGCCAAACCGATATCGAGGACAGGATCGCAGCCACCATCGTCAATTGCGAACAGGCCATGGCGGCGCTTGCCCATGTCTCCTTCGACGACCGTCGCCGCAAGACGGCCGACCGGCTGGCGAAGGGCTGGCGGCGCACGTTGAAGCGCGCTGCCCGCGCCGTTGAGGCCTGCCAGGCAAGCACCGAGGCCGCCGCCTTCCACGAGTTGCGCAAGCGCGCGCAGGATTATCGCATGCACCTTGCCTTGATGCGTGAGGCCTGGCCCTCGGCGATGCAGGCAAAACGCCTGGATGCCAAAGCGCTGGTCGAAATTCTCGGCCACCTCAACGACCTCGACGTCATGACCTCGCTCGTCAACGAGGATCCAGGCCTTGCCGGCGACAGCCAGGATCAGGCTCATCTGATCTCCGCTGTCATCGCTCGCCAGGAAAGCCTGCGCTTAGAGGCGCTGGATCGCGCAGCCAACGTCTTTCTCGATGCGCCGGATGTCGAGAGCCGGACCATCCGGCTCCTTTGGCTGGAGGCCAGTCGCTAGCCGCCGGCCGCGACAGATGGCCCCTGGAGGGGAGGTCCGGATTGCACTTGCGGCGCGAAAGCTGTATTTGCACGCCCCATGACCGACATTTCAACGACCCCGCGCCCCGAGACGCATGGCCAGTTCATGGTCGCAGCGCTCTATCATTTCGTCGCCTTCCCGCGTTTCGCCGAATTCCGCGAACCGCTGCAGACCGTTTGCGACGAGAATGGCGTCAAGGGAACCCTGCTTCTCGCCCATGAGGGCATCAACGGCACGATCGCCGGCACCGACGCCGGCATCACGGCGGTGCTTTCCTATCTGCGCTCGCAGCCGGAATTTTCGGGCCTGGAGCACAAGGAAAGCCGTGCTTCCTCGATGCCGTTCCTGCGCATGAAGGTGCGGCTGAAAAAGGAAATCGTCACCATGGGCGTCAACAACATCGACCCCAACAAGATCGTCGGCACCTATGTCGATCCCAAGGATTGGAACGCGCTGATCTCCGATCCCGAAACGATCGTCATCGACACGCGCAACGACTACGAGACCGCGATCGGCATATTCAAGGGCGCGGTCGATCCGCAGACCAAGACCTTCCGCGAGTTTCCAGACTGGGTGCGCAACAATGCCGGCCTGCACAACAAGCCGAAGATCGCCATGTATTGCACCGGCGGCATCCGCTGCGAGAAGGCGACCGCCTTCATGAAGGAGCAGGGCTTCGACGAGGTCTTCCACCTCAAGGGCGGCATCCTGAAGTATCTCGAAGAGGTGCCGCAGGAGGAAAGCCTCTGGGAAGGCGCCTGCTTCGTCTTCGACGACCGCGTGTCGGTCACGCACGGGCTTGAAGAGGGCGAGCACACGCTCTGCCACGCCTGCCGCCAGCCGCTGACCCCGGCCGACCTCGCCTCCCCGCACCACGAGGAAGGCGTGTCCTGCATCCATTGCCACGAAGTCCGCACCGACGAGGACCGCGAGCGTTACCGCCAGCGGCAACGCCAGATCACGCTTGCCAAAAAGCGCGGCGAGAAACATCTCGGAAGCTGAAGCGGCTGTCGAAGAAGTCGCGCCGCATCCGCCTGCCGGCACCTTCTCCCCGCAAGCGGGGCGAAGGGAGATGCCGCGCCATCCGTATCCCAAAGAACCGCCCATTCACATCAAGTCAGTATTTTCCGTAACGGAACCGCCGGCAACCCTGCACCCGGGCCACGTACCCTCTCCCCGCATGCGGCGAGAGGGTTAGAGCGAGGGGCAAATCTTGCTGTCTCGCCTCTAGCCCGGCAGCGCCTCGCATTCCTGCAGGGCCATCGCCGCCCGATCCCATTTGGGCCGGCTGCGCGTGAAGATCGCATCCGTTGGCGTGAACTCGGAGAGATCGTCAAGCGTGCCGGCATAGACCGTCAGTCGACCATCATCCGGCAGGCCACTTCCAAAAACCTGGCTGCCGCAGGTCTCGCAGAAATGGCGGATGGAAATGTTGCCATTCGCAGCAATGGTCTGGTAGCCGCGACAAGACCCCGTCGCAATCACATCCGAACGATCGAAAATCATGTAGCAGCAATGCCCGGTACCGGTGATCCGCTGGCAATCGCGACAATGGCAAAAGCCGGAATAGGACGGCGACCGCTTCGCCTCATACCGTATGGCGCCGCAGTGACATCCACCCTTCATGCCGGCCTCCTCCTGTGATTGCAGAGGAGATAGCGCGCCGCAGCCAGCATTCAAAAGAAAACCGCGCGCCGGGGTACGGCGCGCGGTTCGATATCGGGTTTCTACGGGCTGGAAATTACCAGCTCGGGATCAGCGCGCCCTTGAAGGTCTCGTTGATGAAGGTCTTCACCTTTTCGTCGTGGTAGGCTTCGACGAGCGTCTTCACCCAGGGCGCGTCCTTGTCGGCGGTGCGCACGGCAATGACGTTGGCGTAGGGCGACTTCTCGCCTTCGATGGCGATGGCGTCTTCCTTCGGATGCAGGTCGGCCTCGAGCGCGTAGTTGGTGTTGATCACTGCTGCGTCGACATCGGCGAGCGAGCGCGGAAGCTGGGCCGCATCCAGTTCGGCAAATGTGATGTTCTTCGGGTTTTCTGTGATGTCGGATGGGGTCACCTTCAGGCCGACTTCCGGCTTGACCTTGATGAGACCCTTGGACGCGAGCACGAGCAGCGCGCGGCCACCATTGGTCGGATCGTTCGGGATGCCGATCGTCGCGCCATCCTTCAGCTCGTCGAGGTTCTTCACCTTGCTCGAATAGACGCCCATCGGCGTGGTGATGGTGGTGCCGACGCTGACGATATCGAAACCGCGATCGGCGATCTGGTTGTCGAGGTAAGGCTGGTGCTGGAACGAATTTGCGTTGAGGTCGCCGTCGGCAAGCGCCTGGTTCGGAACGACGTAATCGGAGAATTCGAGGATCTCGATGTCGAGGCCCTTGGGCGCCGCGACTTCCTTCACCTTCTCCATGATCTGGGCGTGCTCGCCCGGCGTCACGCCAACCTTGATGGTTTCGGCCAGTGCGGTACCGGCCGTAAGGGCTGCGATTGCCGCAGCAATGATGAGCTTCTTCATGGGTATCTCCTTGTTGGTGATTTGAATGTCCTGGGAAATCAGTTCTTGCGGCTACGCCTGTCGAAGTGGCGTGCCAGTCCGTCGCCGGCACTCTGCACCAGCTGCACCAGCACGATGAGCACGATGACGACGACGAGCATCACGTCGGGCATGAAGCGCTGGTAACCGTAGCGGATGCCGAGATCGCCGAGCCCGCCGCCGCCGACCGCGCCGACCATGGCGGAGTAACCAATGAGGCTGACGGCTGTCATGGTCAGCGCCATCGTCAGCGCCGGGCGGGCCTCCGCGAGCAGAACCTTGAAGACGATCTGCATCGGCGTGGCACCCATGGCACGGGCCGCCTCGATCAGTCCCTTGTCAATCTCGCGGATCGCCGCCTCCACCAGACGTGCAACGAAGGGAATGGTCGCGATCGTCAGCGGCACGATCGCCGCCTTGGTGCCGATCGACGTTCCGGTGAGAAGCCGGGTGAAGGGAATGATGGCAACGACCAGGATGATGAACGGGGTCGAGCGCGCCGCATTGACGATCAGCCCGACGATGCGGTTGATCGTCGGTGCCGGAAAGAGTTCGCCCTTGCCGCTGGTCGCCAGGAATATGCCGATCGGCAAGCCGATCAGTGAGCCGATCAGGCCGGCGGCCGCGACCATGTAGAGCGTGTCGAGCGTGGCACCCCAGATCTTTAACAGGATATCAGGCGACATAGCCGAGCACCTCCGTGACCAGACCGTTTTCAGTGAAGAAGCGTTCGGCACGGCCTGCGGTTTCCGCATCCGCGCCATAGGCGACGACCAGCGAGCCGTAGGGCCGGCCGCCGATCTCGTCGATCGTTCCGGCGATGATGTTGACCTCGGCGCCGACCGACTTGATCAGCTGCGAAATCAGCGGCCGTTCTGCCGCCGCGCCAAAGAAGGTCAGGCGCACGACGGCGCGGTCGCCGACGGCAGCCTGCGGCTTCAGCGCGCGGGACACTGCGTCGGGCAGCTTCGAGCCCGGCAGGCCGGAGAGCATCGCCCGTGTCGTCTCGTGCTTCGGATGGGTGAAGACATCGAAGGTGTGGCCGCGTTCGACAATGCGGCCGTGATCGATGACGGCGACATCGGAGGTGACCGCCTTCACCACTTCCATCTCGTGGGTGATGAGCAGCACGGTCAGGCCGAGATCGGCATTGATGCGCTTCAGCAGTTCCAGGATCGATTGCGTCGTCTCGGGATCGAGCGCCGATGTCGCTTCGTCCGACAAAAGCAGCTTCGGCTCGGTCGCAAGCGCCCGGGCGATGCCGATCCGCTGCTTCTGGCCGCCGGAAAGCTCGGAGGGGTAACGGCCATGCTTGTCGGCAAGCCCGACAAGGTCGAGCAGCGGGCGCACGCGCTTTTCGATGGCTCCCTTGTCCATGCCGGCGATTTCGAGCGGCAGCGCCACATTGCCGAACACGGTACGCGACGACAGCAGATTGAAATGCTGGAAGATCATGCCGACCGAGCGGCGCAACGTGCGAAGACCCGCCTCGTCGAGCGCGCCGACATCGACGCCGTCGACGAGCACCTTGCCGCCCGTCGGCTTCTCCAGCCCGTTGACCAGGCGGATCAGCGTCGACTTGCCGGCGCCGGAGCGGCCGATGATACCGGTGATCGAGCCGCGGCCGACCGAAAGGGAGACGTTGTCGAGCGCGGTAAAGCCGCCGCTCTTGCCGGACGCTGCGAAATGCTTGGAAACGCCGTCGAAGATGACGGCGGCATCGCCGGGCGCCGGTGCTTTATAGGCGGAAACGCTCATCGTTCGGATACCCCCGAAAGAGGCGTTATCGTTATGGACGGGTACATAGGTGCTCTCGGATGCTCGAAACTCAAAATCCCGGACTCGGGGCGCGGGATGGAAGGCGCGTCTTGTCAGGCCGACATTCGACAACGCATTCGGAACAGGGAGCACTTCTCTAGCATTAGCCAACCGGTGAGTTCAACGTCGTTGCCGCAGGAAGAACATGCGACATAATCTACGGCCCTTATGGACAATAGATCCCGGCTTTTACAGGTATGATTTTCCGGGTTGCTTCACGTTTGCGGAAAAAACCGCTCTTTCGCAAATGGCGCTGAAAGAAGCCTGCTGCGCACCGGCCCGATAAGCGGGCCGATGCGCACGATCTGCCGATGACGGTCAAACGCCGATGGCGTGAGCGACCGGCGCCAGATGCGGCCAGACTTCGAGTGAGCCGCGATAGATCATGTTGAGTGCCACATAGAGGATGATGGCGAGACCGACATAGGCGATCCAGTGATAGCGGTTGAGCAGCCGGGCGATGAAGCTGGCGGCAATGCCCATCAGCGCGATCGAAAGGATGAGGCCGAAGACGAGGATCGTCGGATGCTCGCGCGCAGCGCCGGCGACCGCCAACACGTTGTCGAGCGACATCGAGACGTCGGCAATGACGATCTGGATGGCTGCCTGAAGGAAGGTCTTTCGCGGCGCCGAATTGGCCCCCTCGCCCTCAAAATCTTCGGCCCCGCCGGCGCGGATCTCGCGCCACATCTTCCAGCAGACCCAGAGAAGCAGAAGGCCACCGGCCAGCAGCAGCCCGATGATATCGAGAAGCTGTACCGTGACGCTGGCAAGCGCGATGCGAAGGACCGTGGCGGCAAGAATGCCGACCAGGATCGCCTTGCGGCGCTGCTCGGTCGGCAGACCGGCGGCTGCAAGGCCGATGACGACGGCATTGTCGCCGGCCAGAACCAGGTCGATGACGATGACCTGCAGAAGCGCCAGCAGCCCGGCAGAGGTGAAGATTTCCATGATCGATAGTCCCCCAGGCGCCCCGCACGCCTATTCGCTGTCGCTAACGCATAGAACAAGGGGCGTTGGCGGATCAAGGGGTTGAGACGGACAGCTTCGCAATACGCACCGGAATGATGGCACTGCGCAGCGCGTTGTTGCTTCAACGGCTATGCAGAGATTGTGGCGGACTTCACAGTTTACTGAGCACAGTTCTCTGATACGAAACACAACAAGACTGAGTCGAAAGGCAGGAGAGCGGATGCGCATCGTTTTGACCGGAAGTTCGGGGCGCATCGGCCGGGCGATCTACAATGCCCTGACGCCCGATCACGACGTGATCGGCATCGACCGCGCGCCTTTTGCGACGACGGAGATCACAGGTGACTTTGTCGACGGTGTCCTCCTGGAACGCGCCATGCAGGGGGCCGATGCCGTCATCCATGCGGCTGCTCTGCATGCGCCACACGTCGATACGATCCCGGACGCGGAATTCGAGCGCGTCAATGTGATGGGCACCCATCTCGTCATTGCCGCGGCTCAAGCCACCGGCGTCCGCCGTATCGTCTTCACCAGCACGACGGCACTGTACGGCCATGCGGTGAAAGAGGGTGCCTGCACCTGGATCACCGAGGAAACGCCACCGCAACCGCACACGATCTACCATCACACCAAGCTTGCCGCCGAGGCTTTGTTGGAAAACGCCGCCGACCGGGCGCTGCATATCCGTGTCCTGCGTATGTCCAGATGTTTTCCGGAGCAGGCCGACCGCATGGCGGCGTATCGGCTGCACCGCGGCATCGACGTCCGCGATGTGGCGGACGCGCATGTGGCGGCGCTCGACAATGACGGGCCTGCCTTTCAGCGGTTCGTCATTTCAGGCGAGCCGGCCTTCCTGCCGACCGATTGCCGTCATCTGGCAAGCGATGCAGCCTCGGTTCTGCGGGAGCGGGCGAGCAAATTTGCTCAGGCCTTTGCCGAGCGCGGCTGGTCGCTGCCGGCATCGATCGACCGTATCTACGATCCGAGTGCCGCCATCGGCGCGCTCGGATGGAAGCCGCGTTTCGGTTTCAAGGAAGTCCTGGCCCAGCTCGACCGCGGCAGCCTCGAGGTGCTGCCGGTGCGCAAAGCGGCCCCAGGGCGCTTCGATTGACAGGACGTCTTGCGCGCCTCAATGGGCGCGCAAGACTGATGACAAAGTCATCCATATGACCTGTTCGACATTCACGTGTCTTGTTGACTCCCAAAGCGCCCTCATTCCTGTGCCTGTCACAGGAATCCAGCCAGCCCAAGTCCTTGGGTTGAAAGATCTGTTGGCCCGACAGACGTCGGGCCGCTGGATCCCCGCTACAAGGGCGAGGATGAGGAGAACAGCATGTTTCGCCCGTCAACCAGGCTATCGCAGTGGTTTGCCATCAACCTGAGCTCTGCACGCCTCAACGGGCGCGCAAGGCACCAGCCATCAGATGTGGTTGCCCGCGGGAAACTCTTCGGCCAATGACTTGTACCAGTGGCCGCTCTTCTTGATCGTGCGCACTTGCGTCTCATAGTCCACATGCACGATGCCGAAGCGCATCTTGTAGCCTTCGGCCCACTCGAAATTGTCCATCAGGCTCCAGGCGAAGTAGCCGCGCATGGGGTAGCCCTTGGAAATCAGGTCTGCCGTCACCGACAGGTGCTCGGCGATGTAGTCGAGCCGCGGCTGGTCGTCGACCGCACCATTTTCGACGCCCATGTTGTAGCAGGCGCCATTCTCGGTGATGTAGCAATCGGGCAGGTCGTAGCGGGCGTTAAGCGTCTCCACCAGTTGGCCGAGCGCCGGCGCATAGACCTCCCAGCCGATATCCGTCTTCACGTCGCTGACCGGCTTGGCGTTGATCGTCGCGGGATATTCGGCACCGGCGGCAGCATCATCACTGACGCGCATTGGCGTGTAGTAGTTAAGGCCCCACCAATCGAGCGGCCGCGAAATCGTTTCCATGTCGCCGTCTTCGATATCGGGCATGCGATGGCCGAGCGCGCTCATGAAGCTTTCGGGATACTCGCCCTTGAAGATCGGACCGAAGAAGACGCCGTTGTGGAAATCGAAGGCGCGCTCAGCGGCCGCCTTGTCGGCAGCAGCGTCGCTGCCGGGATAGACCGAATGAGCGTTGATAACGATGCCGGCTGGCAGGTTCGGCCGCTCCGAGCGGATGGCGTCGACGCCGAGGCCATGTGCCAGGTTGGTGAAATGCAGCGCGTGCAGCGCCGCGTCCATGTTGCGCTCGCCCGGCGCGTGAATGCCGTAGAGATGGCTGAGCCACACCGAGCACCAGGGCTCGTTGAAGGTCGCGATCGCGTCGAGCCGGTCGCCGAGCCGAGCGATGACAGTCTTGGCATAACGCTGGAAGGCGTAGGCCGTGGTGCGCGCCGTCCAGCCGCCGTCGCCCATCAGCGCCAGCGGCAGGTCCCAGTGATAAAGCGTGGCGAAGGCCTTGATGTTACGCGCCTTCAGGCCGTCAACGAGACGGTCGTAGAAGTCGAGGCCCTTCTCGTTGATCGGGCCGGTGCCTTCGGGAATGATGCGCGGCCAGGCGATCGAGAACCGGTAGGCCTCGACGCCGAGGCTCTTGATCAGATCGAGATCATCGTCGAGCCTGTTGTAGTGATCGCAGGCGATATCGCCATTGTGCCGGCCGAAGACCCGGCCCGGCATGTTGGAGAAGGCATCCCAGATCGATGGCTTGCGCCCGTCCATCTTGGTGGCTCCCTCGATCTGGAAGGAGGCCGTCGCCACTCCGAACACGAAATCGCCCGGGAAACGTTGGGCAAGGGTTTTTGCTTCGATCATCAGCCTGTCTCGTCCTTTGCAGCGGCCCGCATCCGGCGGGCGGCCGCTCACCTTGTGTATTTTCATTCTTGTTGCGGGCGGGCCTAAAGCGACACCGGCAAAAGTCAACTCGCGAAAAAGGGCGAGGCACCCCTCGCCCTGCCCCCCGGCATGCTTTCCGACTACACCTTTACCCATGCGCCGTTTCGTTTTGACGACTGCACGCAGGCATCGACGAAGGCCATGCCCTTCATACCGTCGTCGATTGTCGGATAGGTGACGGCGGCATCGATCGCCTCGCCCTTTCGTTTGGCGAAGATCGCCCGGGCCGCTTCGGTGTAGATATTGGCAAACCCTTCGAGATAGCCTTCGGGGTGGCCAGAAGGAATGCGGCTGACGCGAGCGGCGGCCGGGCCGGAGCCGGCACCAGCCCGGGTGAGCAGCCGCTTCGGCTCGCCGAACGGCGTGTACCAGAGATAGTTCGGGTCCTTCTGCGTCCATTCGAGCCCACCCTTGGTGCCGTAGACCCGCACCATCAGGCCGTTCTCGTGGCCGGGCGCCACCTGGCTGCACCAGAGCAGCCCCTTGGCGCGCTCGCCGTCCTTTTTCTTGAAGCGCATCATCACATGGGCATTGTCGTCGAGCTTTCGGCCGGCAACGAAGCTGTCGAGGTCGGCGGCAAGTTCCTCGAGTTCCAGCCCGGAGACGAAGGCGCCGAGATTATAGGCATGGGTGCCGATGTCGCCGGTCGAGCCGCCGGCGCCGGAGCGGGCCGGATCGGTGCGCCAGGCCGCCTGTTTCTGGCCCGACTGCTCGATATTCTCCGTCAGCCAGTCCTGCGGATATTCCATCTGCACCAGCCGGATAGCGCCGATGTCGCCATTTTCGACCATCGCGCGCGCCTGGCGCACCATCGGATAGCCGGTGTAGTTGTGGGTGAGCACGAACAGCGCCTCGCTGTCGTCGGCCGCCTTCTTCAGCTTCTTCGCATCCGAAAGCGTCGAGGTCAGCGGCTTGTCGCAGATCACATGGATACCGCGCTTCAGGAATTCCTTGGCGGCGGCATAGTGCACATGGTTGGGGGTGACGATCGCCACCGCCTCGATGCCGTCCTTCAGCTTGGCCTCGCGGATCGCCATTTGCTTGAAGTCGGAATAGACCCGCGACGGATCAAGCCCGAGCTCGCGGCCGGAGCTTTCGGCCTTGTCCGGCGTCGACGACAGGGCGCCGGCCACCAGTTCGTAGTGATCGTCGAGCCGGGCGGCGATGCGGTGCACCGCGCCGATGAAGGCGCCCGAACCGCCGCCGACCATGCCGAGCCTGATCCGCCGCTCGCGCTTCTCGCTCGTTCCCTCGATTGCCATCGTTTTGTCTCCCTGTTCTGAACCTGCTCTATCGTCTCGTTGTCATCGTCGTGCGGCTGCCCCTCATCCGCCTGCCGGCACCTTCTCCCCGCCGGGCGGGGAGAAGGAATATGCGGCACCCGCTCGCACCACCAGCCAAGACAGCAGCGCCAGCGTCAGCTCACATCCCCTCCTCCAGCAGCTGGCAGAAGGGCGATCGCGACGGCGTTTCCTCTCGCTCGGCAGCACCGTGTGGCACGTCCCCTCTCCCCGCTTGCGGGAGAGGGTTAGGGTGAGGGGCTACGGCCGGGCGCGCACTGCGGCCATCGCCGGGCAGGCGCCACCGTTGGCTCTATACCGTGCCTCAGATCCCCAGCAGGCGCCGGTTGGCGGCCTCGTCGGTGCCGCCGTCGGCAAAGTCATCGAAGGCCTTTTCGGTAACCCGGATGATGTGGTGCCTGACGAACTCGGCGCCTTCGCGCGCGCCGTCTTCGGGATGCTTCAGACAGCACTCCCATTCCACCAC
>Ga0247819_10001160_pt1 | contig 14588 bp, 10 predicted proteins | sample 13C_Xylose_Day6_FD_193428 | JGI IMG/M metagenome (GOLD analysis project Ga0247819, IMG submission 193428) | Soil microbial communities from agricultural site in Penn Yan, New York, United States - 13C_Xylose_Day6 | ecosystem: Environmental > Terrestrial > Soil > Agricultural land | place: USA...
CTGATAGCCCGCGCCGTAATACGCGCCCGACGACGTCTCGACGAGCTGGACGTCCTTCGCGCTTTGCGCGTACTCGGGGATCTCGTTCGCGAGCTTGAGCATCTTGTGCGCGAGTTCGCGAACGGAGAAGTTGTTCGCCGGATTGCCGATGTTGTAGATCTTGCCGGTCGCGACGCCGTCCTTGTTCTCGATGATCTTCATCAGAGCGCCGATGCCGTCGTCGATATCGGTGAACGCGCGCTTTTGCGCGCCGCCATCGACGAGGCTGATGTTCTCGCCGCGCACGATATGGCCGAGGAACTGCGTGACGACGCGTGAGCTGCCTTCCTTCGCCGTGTAGATCGAGTCGAGGCCCGGGCCGATCCAGTTGAACGGGCGAAAGAGCGTGAAGTTGAGCCCCTCCATGCCGTAGCCCCAGATCACGCGGTCCATCAGCTGCTTCGAGCACGCGTAGATCCAGCGCGGCTTGTTGATCGGGCCGTAGGAGAGCAGCGACTCTTCCGGGTCGAACTGCTCGTCGCTGCACATGCCGTACACCTCGGACGTCGACGGAAACACCAGGTGCTTGCCGTACTTCACGGCCGAGCGCACGATCGGCAGGTTCGCCTCGAAGTCGAGCTCGAACACGCGCAGTGGCTGCTTCACGTACGTGGCGGGCGTCGCGATCGCAACGAGCGGGAGGATCACGTCGCACTTCTTCACGTGATACTCGACCCATTCCTTGTTGATCGTGATGTCGCCTTCGAAGAAGTGCATGCGCTCATGATTCGCGAGGTCGCCGAGGCGGTCGGTTTGCATGTCCATCCCGAAGACTTCCCAGTCGGTCGTTTCGAGGATGCGCTTGGACAGGTGATGGCCGATGAAGCCGTTGACACCCAGAATCAGGACTTTTTTCATGAATGACGAGAGGTTTGAGTGATTCGGCCAAATTCGGCGGGGCTGACGACGCGTTCGCCGCCGGCTGGGTCCGCGCTGCCGTCCGCGGCCCGGTGCCGCAATTCGCGGATGGCGATGACGCGGCGGTCGCCGCAGACGCCAAACAGCGCATTATCCGCCACGGTCAGGCCCGCGGGCAAATTCGAGACAGTGCGCACGAGTTCGGCGGGAATGGCCCGCGTACCGGATTCGGGCACGAGCCGGGCCTGCGCGACGATGAAGCGTTCGCCGCCGATATCGGTAAACGCACCGGGATAGGGTGGCGCGACGGCGCGAATCAGGTTGTACACCTGCTGGGCGGGCCGCGACCAGTCGATGCGCCCGTCCTCCGGCTTGCGCCCGCCGAAGTAGCTGCCGCCGGCGAGGTCGTTTGGCAGATGCGGCGCCTCGCCCGCGATCAGCGCGGGCAGCACGCGCCAGAGCGTCTGCTCGGCGGCGACGGTGGTCTTCTCGAAGACTTCCGCGGCGGTATCGTCGGGGAGGATCGGCACCGGCGTCTGCGCGAGGATGGCGCCGGCGTCGGGCTTGGCCGCCATTTCGTGCAGCGTCGCGCCCGTCTCCGTTTCGCCGTGCAGCACGGCCCAGTTGGTCGGCACGCGGCCGCGATACTTCGGCAGCAGCGAGCCGTGCATGTTGTACGCGCCGCGTTTCGCGAGCGCGAGCAAATCGACCGGCAGCATGTGCCGGTAGTAAAAGGAGAAGATGAAATCCGGCGCTATGCGGTTCACCGCGTCGAAGAGTTCGGGCGCCTTCGGATCGGCGGGCGTGACGACGTCGATGTCGTGCTCGGCCGCGACCGACGCCACGCTGCCGAACCAGATGTTCTCGCTTGCGCTGTCCTCGTGGGTGACGACGAGCGCGACGTCCACGCCGCGCGCGAGCAGCACCTGCAGGCAGCGCACGCCGACGTTGTGATACGCGAAGACGACGGCGCGCGGTTTCATCGTCCGTGTTCCTCGCGCGTCACGGCGACGACCGGCTGCACGGCTTCCTGGCGCGGCTTGTTGAGGGTCGCGTGGCCGTCGCGCTCTTCGAGGATGGTCTGCACGAGGTAGCGCGGGCGTGCGCGCACCTGCTGATAGATCCGTCCGATGTATTCGCCGAGCAGGCCGAGCGCGAAGATGATCACGCCGAGCATGAAGAACGTGATGGCGAAGAGGGTGAACACGCCTTCGACTTCCGCGCCGAACATGAAGCGGCGGACCAGCAGCAGCAGGAAGAGGCCCGCCGAGCCGACCGACAGGATCACGCCGATGAACGACAGCCACTGCAGCGGCACGACCGAAAAGCCCGTCACGAGATCGAAGTTCAGGCGAATCAGGCTGTAGAGCGAGTACTTCGATTCGCCGGCGAAGCGCTCCTCGTGCGCGACGTCGACTTCGATCGGGTTCTGCGAGAACGTGTACGCGAGCGCCGGAATGAAGGTGTTGATCTCGCCGCAGCGATTGATCGTATCGATGATATGGCGGCTGTACGCACGCAGCATGCAGCCCTGGTCAGTCATCTTGATCTTCGTGATGCGCTCGCGCAGGCGGTTCATCATGCGCGACGCCTTCTTGCGCCACAGGCTGTCCTGGCGCTGCTGCCGGATGGTGCCGACGTAGTCGAAGCCCTCGCGCATTTTCGCGACGAGCTTGCCGATTTCCTCGGGCGGGTTCTGCAGGTCGGCGTCGAGCGTGACGACGATCTCGCCGCGCGACTGCTCGAAGCCCGCGAGAATCGCCATGTGCTGGCCGTAGTTGCCGTTGAGCAGGATCACGCGGGTCGTGTCGGGACGCACGTGGAACTGCTGCGCGAGGAGCGCGGCCGACTTGTCGCGGCTGCCGTCGTTGATGAAGATCACTTCATACGGCGTGGCGAGCGCATCGAGGGCCGGGTACAGGCGCTCGAAGAGCGCGGCAAGCCCCGCCTCCTCGTTGTACACCGGGATGATGACCGATACTTCCGGCCCCGCCGGCGGAAAATCCGAATGACTCATGTTGCGCTTCGTTCCCTTGGGGTTTGGGTTCCCGAGTTATGTTCAGTATTGTCCATGTTGTTCGCATATCTCGTCGACCGCGCGCACGACCCGTGCGACGTCGTCGTGGCTCATCAGCGTGAAGAGCGGCAGCGTGACGGTGGACGCCCCGTACTTCTCCGCATGCGGGAACATGCCTTCGGCAAAGCCGCGCGCCCGGTACAGCGTGAAAAGATGCAGCGCGGGATAGTGCACGCCGGTACCGATGCCGCGCTCCTTCAGCTGCGCCATGAATTCGGCGCGCGTGACGCCAAGCCGCTCGAGCGGCAGCGCGATCTGGAACATGTGCCAGTTGCTGTCGGTGAAATTGCGCACCGGCAACTGCACGCCCTGTTTCACCGCGGCGCCGTTCGCGAAGCCCTCGAAGTAGGCGCGCGCAAGCTGCCGGCGCTTCTCCGTGAACCGTTCCACCTGCCGCAGCTGCCCGAGGCCCACGCGCGCCGCGACATCGGTCAGGTTGTACTTTCCGCCTAGCAAGTCGCAATCCATCCCGTCCAAGCCCGTGCGCGTGATGCCCTGCAGCCGGTATTTCTGCGCGATCACCGCTTCTTCCTCGTTGTTCAGCACGAGCGCGCCGCCCTCGGTCGTCGTCACGTTCTTGTTCGCGTGAAAGCTGAACGAGACGATGTCGCCGAACGAGCCGATGCGCTTGCCGCGCCACGTCGAGCCGAACGCCTGCGCGGCGTCCTCGATCACGCGCAGCTGGTGGGCGCGCGCGATGTCGTAGAGCCGGTCCATGTCGAGCGGCAGCCCCGACAGATACACCGGCATGAGCGCCTTCGTGCGCGGCGTGATGGCCTTTTCCAGCTGGTCGAGGTCCATGTTGCGCGTGGCGGGATCGATGTCGACGAAAACCGGCGTCGCGCCCACTTCCAGAATCACGTTGCTGGTGGAGACCCAGGTCATCGGCGTGGTGATGACCTCATCGCCCGCGCCGACGCCCGCGATCCGCAGCCCGATTTCCATCGTCGCCGTACCGGAGTTGAACGAGCGCACCGGCCGCCCGCCAAAATACGCCGACAAGTCAGCTTCGAACTGCTGGTTCTGCGGGCCGGTCGTGATCCAGCCGGAACGCAGCACGTCGACGACGCCCTGAATCGTCTCTTCGTCGATCTCCGGGCGCGTGAAAGGCAGGAAAGGCAGCGATGTCTGAGTCATGGACTGTCTGCTTAAAAATGATGTTTAGCCGCGTGCGAGGACGGCGACCCCGATGAGGATGATGCCGATGCCGATGAGCCGCTGCATCGACAGCACTTCGCCGAACAGATACCACGCGGCGAAGGCATTGACGACGTAGCCGAGCGAGAGCATCGGATAGGCGATCGACACGTCCACCCGCGACAGGCCGATGATCCACACCGCCACGCTGACCACATAGCACGCGAGGCCGCCGATGATGGGCCACTGCGTCGCGATCTTGAGTCCGACCGGCAGGACGTTCGCGCGGGTGAATTCGAAGTGCCCGACCGCGTTGACGCCTGCTTTGAGCAGCAATTGCGCGCCGGCGTTCAACAATACGCCGATGAGGATGCAAAGGAAGGATATCGGGTTCATCAGGCTCGCTTCAGGGATTCCGTGTGGGTGGCGAACGCCAGGTTGCGAATGCGGGGTTGCATTTTACTGAACGATCGTACCGATTGTTTCAGGGTTGCGGCTTTTCGACGATCACGCGCCGGGCGTCGCGGGCGATCACCTGCATCGGCACGTGGCGCGCGGCCAGCTCGTCGTAGCGCCCGGGCGGCATCAGCGCGAGCGCGTAGCGCTCGGCGTCCCAGCGTTTCACCCATTCGTCGATGGTCGGCACCCACTTCTGCGGCTCCGTCTGAACGCCGAAGCGCAGCTCGTCGGCCTCCTGCACCATGATCATCGTGTGGCCGATGTAGAACGGGACCGTGTGGTCGAGCTTGGCGATCGAGTAGAACGGCGTGTCGGGCGGCACTTTCGCGAGCGCGGCCTTCACGGCCGGCGCGAGCTTCACGCCCGAGCTTTCGCGGCCGAACACGTCGTGGCCGGTGCCCGCGATCGTCCCGAGCAGGAGCCACGCCGTGCCGAGCGCCACCGCGGCGGCGATCGTGCTGCGACGGTTGAGCCAGATGGCGACGAGCGTCACGACGAACGCGACCGCGATCGCCGCGTACACCCAGACCTGGAACTCGCGATACAGCACGTTCGGCGTATTGTCGCTGCCCGCGCGGCCGATGAAGATGGCACCGAACGCCGCCGCGATCAGGAACACCGCGTAGCCGACGAGATGCCGGTGCCATTGCACGCGCGTGAGGAGCGGCAGGTAGATGCCGAGCACGAGCGCGATGGCGGGCGCAATCGGCAGCGTGTAGGAGAGCAGCTTCGAGTGCGATGCGCTGAAGAACACGAAAATCAGCACCGACCAGACGCACAGCAGCAGCACCGGCGCGAACCCGTTCGGCTGGCGCGGCGCTTTCAGGCCGTGGCGCACGCTCTGGAACGCAATCGACAGCCATGGCAGAAACCCGACGATCACCACCGGCACGAAGTAGTAGAACGGGCCGGGGCGGTTCTGTTCGGGCGTCAGATAGCGCTTGAACTGCTGGACGATGAAGAAGAAGTCGAAGAATTCCGGATTCTTGATCTGCACCAGAATGAACCACGGCAGCGCGATGATCAGAAACACGATCAGGCCGCTGCCGATGTAGAGGCGCTTCCAGAGCGCCCAGTCCCGGGCGACGAGTGAATAGAGCACGAGCACGCCGCCCGGCAGGATGATGCCGACGAGCCCCTTCGACAGCAGCGCCGCCGCCATCGCGGCCCAGCAGACCCACATCCAGAGCCGGACTTCGCGCGTCGGCAGGTTGGGGCGCTGCGCGAGGAGCAGCGCGCAAAGCGTCAGCTCCATCCAGAACGACAGGCCCATGTCGAGCGCGTTGAAGTGCGCCATCAGGTTCCAGTACGGCGCGGTCGCGAGCACGACGGCGGCGCAGAAGCCCGTCGCCGCGTTGAACACCCGCGCGCCCGTGTAGCCGATGAGCAGCACGCCCGCGAAGCCGGTGAGCGCCGTGTAGAGCCGCGCCTGCCATTCGCCGATGCCGAACCACGCGAACGTGAGCGCGTTCGCCCAGGTCTGCAGCGGCGGCTTTTCGAAGTATTTGTAGCCGTTGTAGCGCGGGGTGATCCAGTCGCCGGTGACGAACATTTCGCGCGCCATTTCGGCGTAGCGGCCTTCGTCGCTCGGCAGCAGGTGGCGCCAGCCGAGTGGCACGAACCAGATCAGCGCGAGCGCGACAATCAAAAGGAGCAGCGAGAGGCGGGTGAGCGGTAGCCGCGAAGGCGTATCGTTCATGAGATTCGACCTGTCCGATGCCGCACGTGCGGCGCTAAGAATGCAAAAAAGGCTCGAGTATCGCGCGACAACACTTAAACGACGCTTAGCGTGCGCGGGCCGGGCCGCCGCGCGCCGCACGCTGGCGGGGCCGGTGCGCATCGAATGGTTTTCGAAAGGCGTGACGACGAGATACCGTAAGCTTTGTACCGGGGCTGCCGCGCAGGTTCACTGAAATCCTGCATGGGGCAACAGGCCGTGTGCCCCGGCGGACGCGTGAGCGGAATCGGACGGCATCCCGGACGACGGGCGCGAGTTTACCGCACTGCGGAGCCGTTTTTGCCAATTTGTGATGTTGCCGCGCTGCGGACGGCCGCGTGCTCAGGCTTCGATCAGGAGCGCCGCGGCGACGCGCCGGCCTTCGGACATCAGAATGTTGTAGGTGCGGCAGGCCGCGCCGAAGTCCATCGTCTCGACACCGATCCGGTGCTTCGCGAGCTGGGCAGTGAGGCGCGGATGCGGAAAGCGAAGCCGCGAGCCGCTGCCGAAAATGACCACTTCGGGCGCGGCCGCGAGAAGCGTCTCGAAATGCTCGGGAAGGAGCGCCTCGAACGACGACACCGGCCAGGCGAGCACCGGTGTCTGCGGCATGATGATGACGCTGCCTTCGTGGCGTTCCAGATTGATCGCGACGTAGCCGTCGCCGTAGCTCGTGATCGTGTTCAGCGCGCCGCTGGATTCCTGGTGCAGTTTCAAATCGATGTTCCGACTAGCGAGGGTGATGGCGGGAGACGAAAGGCGCTTCCGCACGACGCGCACGCCGGCCGCGGAAAGCCGGAACAGGCGCCGCGCCTTCCCGCGCCTTCGATTGGTGCATTGCGGAAGTCAGCCATAATCCGCTAAATTATAACTTTTTAGCCGCCGGGCCTGCTCGTGCGGCGTCCATTGCACTCGCGCGCCGCCACAAGCCGCCTTCGAGTTGCGATCCAACCCGGCGATTTGGCCCGGCGATTGACCCCGGTGACTCACGCCGGCAACCCGCCGGTCCCGGGCAGGATCCCGCCTCCATCCGTCGCGGCCCTGCCGGATGGCCTTGCCGGTCTAGCTGTCGGCTTCGTTGTTTGGCCTCGTGCCTGGCCTGTTTGCCCGTTGACGTCCGCGCCCGCCTTGACCTTCGCGCGCGAATCGCAGCCAGGCCGTGCAGAGCGCGTTCAGCCGCCGGTTGACTGCGCCAGCCTCGCAAGTGAGCGGGTCACGCGGGCGCCTCGCGGCGTATTGTCGAAGTTTTGCAATGTTTTCCAGGATGTTCCGCGTTTTTCCGATCAGCCAGCGTTCATACCGCAGACCGCCTTTTCAGCCAGCTTGATTACCCAGAGCCGCCAGCCGTGAAACCGATTCTCAAATCCAACAAGTTGCAAAACGTCTGCTACGACATCCGCGGGCCCGTGCTGGAACACGCGAAGCGCCTCGAAGAAGAAGGGCACAGGATCATCAAGCTCAACATCGGCAATCTGGCGGCGTTCGGCTTCGATGCGCCGGACGAAATCATCCAGGACATGATCCGCAACCTGCCGACGTCGTCGGGCTACTCGGACTCGAAGGGCGTGTTCGCCGCGCGCAAGGCGATCATGCATTACACGCAGCAAAAGGGCGTGACGGGCGTCGAGCTGGATGACATCTTCATCGGCAACGGCGCGTCGGAACTGATCGTGATGGCGATGCAGGGGCTGCTCAACGACGGCGACGAAGTCCTGCTGCCCGCGCCCGACTACCCGCTCTGGACGGCGGCCGTGAGCCTTTCGTCGGGCACGCCGCGCCACTACATCTGCGACGAGGGCGCCGGCTGGATGCCCGATCTCGACGATATCCGCGCGAAAATCACGCCGAACACGCGGGCGATCGTCGTCATCAACCCGAACAACCCGACGGGCGCGCTCTACTCGGACGACCTGCTGCTCGAACTGGTCGAGATCGCGCGCCAGCACGGGCTCATCATTTTCGCCGACGAGGTCTACGACAAGATCGTCTACGACGGCCAGAAGCACACCTCGATGGCGGCGCTTTCCGAGGACGTGCTGACCGTGACGTTCAACAGTCTCTCGAAGAGCTACCGGTCGTGCGGCTACCGCGCGGGCTGGATGTTCATTTCGGGCCTGATCGAAGAGAACCGGCGCCGCGCGAACGACTACATCGAGGGCCTCGGCATCCTCGCCTCGATGCGCCTGTGCGCGAACGTGCCGGGGCAGTACGCGATCCAGACGGCGCTCGGCGGCTACCAGAGCATCCAGGACCTGATCGTCCCGGGCGGGCGCCTCTTCAAGCAGCGCGAACTCGCGTACGACATGCTGACGTCGATTCCTGGCGTATCCTGCGTGAAGCCGCAGGCGGCGCTCTACATGTTCCCGAAGCTCGATCCGAAGATGTACCCGATCGAGGACGACCAGCAGTTCATCACCGACCTGCTGCTCGAGGAACGCACGCTGCTCGTGCAGGGCACGGGCTTCAACTGGCCGACGCCGGATCACTTCCGGGTGGTGTTCCTGCCGAACGTCGACGATCTCGCCGATTCGATCAACCGCATCGAGCGCTTTCTCGGCGGCTATCGCAAACGCCACTCCGCTTAACCCCTCACTATAAGAAACACGCTGCATGGAACCGATCAAAGTTGGACTCTTGGGCTTCGGCACGGTCGGCAGCGGCACCTTTACGGTACTGCGCCGCAACCAGGAAGAAATCAAACGCCGCGCGGGCCGCGGCATCGAAATCGCGCGCGTCGCCGTGCGCACGCCGGCAAAGGCCGCGGCCGCGGCGGCGGGCGGCATCGCGGTGACCAACGACTTCAACGCCGTCGTCGACGATCCGTCCATCGACATCGTCTGCGAAATGATCGGCGGCACGGGCGTGGCGCGCGAGCTCGTGCTGCGCGCGATCGCGAACGGCAAGCACGTCGTCACCGCGAACAAGGCGCTCCTCGCCGTGCACGGCAGCGAGATCTTCGAGGCGGCGGGCGCGAAAGGCGTGATGGTCGCGTTCGAGGCGGCGGTGGCGGGCGGCATTCCGATCATCAAGGCGCTGCGCGAAGGGCTGACGGCGAACCGCATCGAATACATCGCGGGCATCATCAACGGCACGACGAACTACATCCTCTCGGAAATGCGCGACCGCGGCCTCGATTTCGCGACCGCGCTCAAGGCGGCGCAGGACCTGGGCTACGCGGAAGCCGATCCGACCTTCGACATCGAAGGCGTCGACGCCGCGCACAAGGTGACGATCATGAGCGCGATCGCGTTCGGCGTGCCGGTGCAGTTCGAGCGCGCGTACGTGGAAGGCATCAGCAAGCTCGCGGCGATCGACATCCGCTATGCCGAGGACCTCGGCTACCGCATCAAGCTGCTCGGGATCGCGCGGCGCACGGAGAAGGGCATCGAGTTGCGCACGCATCCCACGCTGATTCCGGAAAAGCGCCTGCTCGCCAACGTGGAAGGCGCGATGAACGCGGTCGTCGTGCACGGCGACGCCGTCGGCACGACGCTCTATTACGGCAAGGGCGCGGGCGCCGAGCCGACCGCCTCGGCAGTCGTCGCCGATCTCGTGGACGTCACGCGCCTGCACACGGCCGACCCGGAGCATCGCGTGCCGCACCTCGCGTTCCAGCCGGACAGCCTCTCCAGCACGCCGATCCTGCCGATCGAGGACGTGACGAGCAGCTACTACCTGCGCCTGCGCGTCGCGGACGTGACGGGCGTGCTCGCCAACATCACGCGCATTCTGGCCGACAAGCGCATCTCCATCGACGCGCTGCTGCAGAAGGAATCGGAGCAGGTCGACGGCGTGGACAAGGGCGAGACCGACATCATCCTGATCACGCACGAGACGGTCGAACGGAACGTGAACGCGGCGATTCGGGAGATCGAGGCGCTCTCGACGGTCGTCTCGCAAGTGACGAAGCTGCGCATGGAAGCGCTGAACTAGGATTCAAGCCATGAACTACATCTCGACGCGCGGCGCCGGCCTTTCCGAGCGCCACACGTTTTCCGACATCCTGCTCGGCGGGCTCGCCAGGGACGGCGGCCTTTATCTGCCCACGCAGTATCCGCGCGTACCGGCGGAAGAACTCGCGCGGTGGCGCACCCTGTCGTATGCGGACCTCGCGTTCGAAGTGCTCTCGAAATTCAGCGACGACATTCCCGCCGACGACCTGCGCTCGCTCACGCGCAAGACCTATACGGCCGACGTCTACAGCAACGTGCGCGACGAGGAAGCCGCCGCGCAGATCACGCCGCTCAAGACGCTCGGCGTCGAGAACGGCGCGGCGCTCTCGCTGCTGGAGCTCTCGAACGGGCCGACGCTCGCCTTCAAGGACATGGCGATGCAGTTGCTCGGCAACCTGTTCGAGTACGCGCTTCGCAAACACGGCGAGACGCTGAACATTCTCGGTGCGACCTCGGGCGACACCGGCAGCGCCGCCGAATACGCGATGCGCGGCAAGGCGGGCGTGCGCGTCTTCATGCTGTCGCCGCACGGGAAAATGAGCGCGTTCCAGACGGCGCAGATGTTCTCGCTGCAGGACCCGAACATCTTCAATCTCGCCGTCGAGGGCAACTTCGACAGCTGCCAGGACATCGTGAAGGCGGTGTCCAACGACCACGCCTTTAAGGCCGCGCACAAGATCGGCACGGTCAATTCGATCAACTGGGCGCGCGTGGTGGCGCAGGTCGTCTACTACTTCAAGGGCTATTTCGCGGCCACGAAGAGCAACGACGAGCGCGTGTCGTTCACGGTGCCGTCGGGCAACTTCGGCAATGTCTGCGCGGGACACATCGCGCGCATGATGGGGCTGCCGGTCGAGAAGCTCGTAGTCGCGACGAACGAAAACGACGTGCTCGACGAGTTCTTCCGCACGGGCGTGTATCGCGTGCGCGGCGCCGACGAGACGTATCACACCACCAGCCCGAGCATGGACATCTCGAAGGCGTCGAATTTCGAGCGTTTCGTGTTCGACCTGCTCGGGCGCGATCCGGCGCGCGTGCTGCAACTGTTCCGCGACGTCGAGGAGAAGGGCGGCTTCGATCTCGCGGCGAGCGGCGATTTCGCGCGGGTGAAGGAATTCGGCTTCGTGTCGGGCCGCAGCAGCCATGCCGACCGCGTGGACGCGATCCGCGACGTGTTCGAGCGCTACGGCACGATGATCGACACCCACACCGCCGACGGCCTGAAAGTGGCGCGCGAGCACCTTCAGCCCGGCGTGCCGATGATCGTGCTGGAGACCGCGCAGCCGATCAAGTTCGGCGAGACGATCCGCGAAGCGCTCCTGCGCGAGCCGGAACGCCCGCCCGCGTTCGTTGGACTTGAAAAACTGCCACAAAGGTTCGATATCGTGCCTGCCGACGCGAACGTGGTGAAAGCCTATATCGCCGAGCGCACCTGAAAACGGGGGCGCATCGGCGGGACACATGGGGCGCGGCAGGCTTGCCGCGCCCCGTTTTGCTTGTGTGCTTTTCCGGGTGCCGCCGCGGCCGCGCCGCAGCCGGCCCGTTGCGACGTGAGCAACCGGCACCGAAATCGGATTAATCCGCAAAAACGCTTCAAAAACTGCTAAAATACGCGGTTTTTCGCCGTACATCATTCAAAAGGACGCGCTGTGCTGTCTACTGCCAACATCACCATGCAATTCGGGCCGAAGCCCCTCTTCGAGAACATTTCGGTCAAGTTCGGGGAAGGAAATCGCTACGGCCTGATCGGGGCGAACGGCTGCGGCAAGTCGACCTTCATGAAAATCCTCGGCGCCGACCTCGAGCCGAGCTCCGGCAACGTGATGCTCGAGCCGAACGTCCGTCTGGGCAAATTGCGCCAGGACCAGTTCGCGTACGAAGACATGCGCGTACTCGACGTCGTCATGATGGGTCACACGGAAATGTGGGCCGCGATGACCGAGCGCGACGCGATCTACGAGAACCCCGACGCCACCGACGACGACTACATGCGCGCCGCCGAACTCGAAGCGAAGTTCGCCGAATACGACGGCTACACGGCCGAAGCGCGCGCGGGCGAGCTGCTGCACGGCATCGGCATTGCGATCGCCGATCACGACGGTCCGATGAGCAACGTGGCGCCGGGCTGGAAGCTGCGCGTGCTGCTCGCGCAGGCGCTGTTCTCGAAGCCCGACGTGCTGCTGCTCGACGAGCCGACCAACAACCTCGACATCAACTCGATTCGCTGGCTCGAAGACGTGCTGAACCAGTACAACTCGACGATGATCATCATCTCGCACGACCGGCACTTCCTGAACCAGGTCTGCACGCACATGGCGGACATGGATTACGGCACGCTGAAGGTCTATCCGGGTAACTACGACGACTACATGCTCGCGAGCACGCAGGCGAAGGAACGCCAGCAGGCCGCGAACCAGAAGGCCAAGGACCGCGTCTCCGATCTGCAGGATTTCGTACGCCGCTTCTCGGCGAACAAGTCGAAGGCGCGCCAGGCCACGAGCCGCGCGAAGCAGATCGAGAAGATCAAGATCGAGGAATTCAAGCCGTCGTCGCGTCAGAACCCGTTCATCCGCTTCGACTTCGAGAAGAAGCTGTACAACATTGCGGTCGTCGCGGACAGCATCACGAAGAAATACGACCGGACCATCTTCGAGCGCTTCAATCTGAGCGTCCAGCCGGGCGAGCGCATCGCGATCATCGGCGAGAACGGCGCGGGGAAGACCACGCTGCTCAAGTCGCTCAAGGGCGCGATCGAACTCGACGGCGGCACGGTGAAGTGGGCGGAGAACGCGAACGTCGGCTACATGCCGCAGGACACGTACGAAGAGTTTCCGAAGGACGAGACGCTCACCGACTGGGTCGACCAGTACCGTCAGGACGGCGACGACGACCAGATGGTGCGCGGCACGCTCGGACGGCTGCTCTTCAACGCCGACGACATCCGGAAGTCCGTGAAGGTCCTGTCGGGCGGTGAAAAGGGCCGCATGATCTGGGGCAAGCTGATGCTCGGCCGCCACAATGTGCTGCTGATGGACGAGCCGACCAACCACATGGACATGGAATCGATCGAATCGCTGCAGATCGCGCTGGAAAAGTACGAGGGCACGCTGATTTTCGTGTCGCACGACCGCGAATTCGTGAGCGGTCTCGCGAACCGGATCGTCGAAGTGCGCAACGACGGCACGCTGCGCGATTTCGGCGGCACGTACGAGGAATTCCTGACGAGCCAGGGCATTCAGTAAGTTCAGCGCCTTCGGGGCCCGAACCAGGACCCGGAACCGTTCCAGAACGGCCCGCTTCGGCAGAAGCGGGCCGTTTTGCATTCCGGAAGCCTCGTAGAATGTCGTCATCCACCGGAGACAGGACATGAAAATCTGCGAACAGCTGTATATCGGCGGCAAATGGCACAAGCCGTCGGGCGACGGCACGATCGACGTGATCGATTCCGCGACGGAAGCCGTCATGGGCCGCATCCCGGAAGGGTGCGACGCCGACGCCGAGGCGGCCATCGAGGCCGCGCGGCTCGCTTTCGACGCCTGGGCCGCGACGCCCGCGAAAGTGCGCGGCGACTATCTCGCGAAGATCGCCGCAGCGCTGAAAGCGCGCACCGACGAGCTCGCGAGCCTCATCGCGGGCGAAGTGGGCATGCCGATCAAGCTCGCGCGCGCGATCCAGGTCGGCAGCCCCGTCTACAACTGGAACGCCTACGCGAAGCTCGCGAGCGAGTTCCAGTACGAGGAGAAGGTCGGCAACTCGCTCGTCGTGCGCGAGCCGGTCGGGGTCGTCGCGGCGATCACGCCGTGGAATTTCCCGCTGAACCAGATCACGCTGAAGGTCGCCGCCGCGCTCGCGGCCGGCTGCACGGTCGTGCTGAAGCCCTCGGAAGTCGCGCCGCTCAACGCGTTCGTGCTCGCCGAGGTGATTCACGAGGCGGGGCTGCCCGCGGGCGTGTTCAATCTCGTGAGCGGCTACGGGCCGGTCGTCGGCGAAATGCTCGCGAGCCATCCGTCGGTCGACATGGTGTCGTTCACCGGCTCGACGCGGGCGGGCAAGCGCGTGTCCGAACTGGCGTCGGCGACGGTCAAGCGCGTCGCGCTGGAACTCGGCGGCAAGTCGGCGTCGGTCGTGCTCGACGACGCCGATTTCACCGCGGCGATCAAGGGCACCGTCGGCGCATGCTTCCTGAACTCGGGGCAGACGTGCTCGGCGCACACGCGGCTCATCGTGCCGGAATCGCGCTACGAGGAGGCGCGCGGCCTCGCGAAGCAGGCGGCGGAGGCGTTCGTCCCGGGCGACCCGCACAGGGAGACGACGCGGCTCGGGCCGCTCGCGTCGTCGGCGCAGGAGG
>Ga0247819_10001161_pt1 | contig 14588 bp, 13 predicted proteins | sample 13C_Xylose_Day6_FD_193428 | JGI IMG/M metagenome (GOLD analysis project Ga0247819, IMG submission 193428) | Soil microbial communities from agricultural site in Penn Yan, New York, United States - 13C_Xylose_Day6 | ecosystem: Environmental > Terrestrial > Soil > Agricultural land | place: USA...
TGTTCCTGACGCTGCTGCTCCCCTTCGTCGGCGGTGTATGGGCGCCGGCCGATGTCGCGTGGGGTGCGGTGGCGGGCGCGTTCGGTGTGATCGCGATCGCCCTGCTGTACGCATGCCTGGCGATCGGGCCGATGAGCATCCTTTCGCCTCTCACGGCCGTGGTGTCGGCGATCGCACCGATGCTGTGGGGGCTCCTCGTCAACGGAGAGACCCTGTCGGCGATCGGCTACCTCGGACTGGGGGTCGCGCTGGTCGCCGTCGTGCTGGTGGGCTTCATCCCCGGTGAGCGGGTGGTGCGACCCAGCGCGCGGGGGCTCATCATGGCGGTCGGCGCGGGCCTCGCGATCGGCGCGTTCCTCATCGCGATCGACCAGACGAGCTCCGAGAGCGGACTCGTACCGCTCGTGATGACCCGAGCGACCAATATGGCGATCACGGCCGTCATCATCGGAACGCTCGTCATCAGAGCGCTGAGCACCGGACGTCGCGCGGCGAGCGTGCTGGACGTATCGGGTGTCGCGATCGGGGCGACCCCGAGCGGCCACGCAGATCTGGAGCACGCGGTCGCCTCGAGCGGCGCCGGCGTCCCGGCATCCCGCAACCGGGCATGGCTGCTCGCGATCATCTGCGGCGTCGTGGACGCCGCGGCGAACGCGATCATGCTGCTGGCGCTGCGGATCGGAGATCTGTCGATCGTCTCGGCCCTGACCGCTCTCTACCCGGCCGGAACCATCATCCTCGCGGCTGTCGTGCTGAAGGAACGCGTCGGTGCCGTGCAGTGGGCCGGTCTCGCCCTCGCGCTGGTCGCGGGGGGCATGCTCGCGCTGGCCTGAACTCAGCCGCGTACGAACAGCAGGACCGACGACACGACGAGTGCGATCACGCCGAGGCCGAGCAGACCCGCGGCCAGCAGCGCGAGGGCGCGCACCAGCGGCGACCGCTGGGTGAGGCGCATGCGATTGTTCCAGCCGCGGCGGGCGAAGATGTCGTACATCCCCGCGTCACCCACGACCGCGATCTGCTCGTGGTTGAGCGAGGCCTCGTTGACGCCGCCCTCTTCATCGAACCAGCGCACCACTCTGCCGTGCTCGGTCGTCTCGACGACTGCCCGCACCGGCACCCAGGTGCCGTCGACGAGATATGCGATCAGCGCGATGCCGGCCAGCAGCGCACCGGCGCCCAACCCGACCCAGGTGAAGATCTCGACGACCGCGTCGACCGCTGCGTCCATGTCGCTGATCCACCCCTGTCCATCGGCGACCAAGATGAGTCAGGGGCCGCAGAAGCGGCCCCTGATTTCCGTGTGAGCCACCTGAGAGAATCGAACTCTCGACCTTCTCATTACGAGTGAGATGCTCTGCCGACTGAGCTAAGGTGGCGCGCGCCGCTTGCGCGATGCACGATCATCGATCTTACAGGGTTGGTGAGGCCCCCGCGAACGCGCGGGGATGCGGCATCCGCTCTACTCGCAGCGGAGGCCGTCCTCGGGCGCGGTCCCCTGCAGCAGATACGCCTCGACCGCGGAGTCCACGCACGCGTTGCCCTTGTTGTACCCGGTGTGTCCTTCGCCGACGCGCGTGATCAGCACACCCGAGGAGAGCTGATCGGCCAGCGCCACCGACCACTCGTACGGCGTCGCCGGATCGTTCGTCGTGCCGACCACCACGATCGGCGCCGCCCCGTCCGCCGTGATCTCGCCACGGGTTCCGGTCGGCGGGTACGGCCAGGCCTCGCACGCGTCGGGGCCCGACCAGTACGGGGCGACGGTGGGCGCCTCGGCGGCGATGCGCGCCTCACTGGCCGCCTTCGCCTCTTCGGTGACATCCAGCGGGTAGTCCATGCAGTTGTACGCCCGGAAGGCCTCGGTCGAGTTGTCGAGGTAGGTGCCGTTCTCGCGGTTGTAGTAGAAGTCCGCGAGCTGGAAGGCGACTTCGGGGTCACCCTGGAGAACGTCGTTCAGCGCGACCGACAGGTACGGCCAGCTCTCTTGGGAGTACAGCGCGGCGATGATGCCGGTCAGCAGCGAATCGGCGCCGAGCCGGCGCCCGTCGGCCGCCGGCAGGGGCGACTGCTCCACGCTCGCGAGCATCGTTCCGAGATCGGCCATGCCCTCATCGACCGTCCCGCCGAACGGGCAGTCCGACTGCGTCAGGCAGTCGGCCATATAGGCGCGCAGGGCCGACTCGAACCCGATCGCCTGGATCGTGCTGACGTCGACACCCGACACCGCCGGATCGATCGCGCCGTCCAGCACCAATCGCCCCACCCGCTCGGGGTAGAGCTTCGCGTAGGTCGCGCCGAGGAACGTCCCGTACGAGTAGCCGAGGTAGTTCAGCTGCTTGTCGCCCAGCACGGCGCGCATGAGGTCCATGTCGCGAGCGGAGTTCTCCGTCGTGATGAACTCCAGGATGCCGCCGCTGTTCGCCTGGCACGCGTCGGCGAAGTCCCCGTTCCACTGCTCGCGCTCCGCGGTCCATCCGGCCGACCCACGAGGGTCGGACGGGATGTCGAAGAGGTAGGAGTCCATTCCCGCATCGTCCAGGCAGGTCACCGCGGTCGACTCGCCCACGCCGCGGGGATCGAAGCCGATCACATCGAACTGCTGCTGCAGCGCTGAGCCGACGGCGAAATCGATGCTGTCGCGGACCAGGCCGACGCCGCTGGCGCCGGGGCCGCCCGGGTTGGTCAGCAGCGACCCGATCGAGGTACCGGACTCGGCGCGCTGCCGGATCACGGAGAGGTCGATCTCGCCCGCCGACGGGTCCGACCAGTCGAGGGGAGCAGTCACCGTCGTGCACTCGAACCCCCCGCAGTCCGACCAGGAGAGCGTCTGCTGGTAGAACGGCAGCAGCGCGGCGGCGACGCCGTCCGTGTCGGGCGCGAGGCTCGCGGTCGACGACGGCTTCGACTCGGGGATGATCGAATACAGGCATCCCGACAGCGCAACGGCTGCCGCGGCCAGTCCGGCGATGACCGGGATGATCCGGCGAGCCCGGCGGGGTGAGGTGGGGTTCACGGGGTCCTCCCGCTCGCAACGGTCACGAGCATGCTTTCGAGGGCGAGGGTGGGGGCGACGTTCTGTTCGAGATTGCGTCGGGTCTCGGCGATCCGATCGAGGACGATGAGCGTGCGCTCCACCGTCCAGGCGGCTGCCAGGGCGCTCAGCTCGGGCTCGAGTTCCCGGTTGATCAAGTCTCCCTCAGCGCGGCCGCCGCGACCGAACTGCAGCATGACCACGTCGCGGAACATCGATTGCAGGTCGGTGAGGACGCGGTCGATGCCGTCGCGAAGGCTGCGCGTGGCGCGGCGCTTCTGGTCGTCCTCGAGCGCGCTCAACTGGGATCGGACGGCGGGCGGTACGGCGGCGCCTTCGGCGATGCCGAGCGTGCGCAGCAGGCTCGAGCGCTCCGCTTCGTCCCTCTCGGCCGTCAGTGCCTTCGCGTCCTCGGTGGCCGCCGCCACCACACGACCCGCGACCTCGACGGCGTCACCGACGCCGCGCACTGCGAGCACACCGCGCAGCATGTCCTCGCGGCGGGCCCGGGCGGCGGCATCCGTCGCGAGACGCTGCGCCATGCCGATATGGCGCTGGGCGTGGCGCGCGGACTGCTCCGCGACCGCGATGTCTGCGCCGGTTCGCTGCGAGATGAGCCGCGCGACGTCCTCGATGTCGGGCTCGCGCAGCCGCAGGGTGCGCACGCGCGAGCGGATCGTAGGAAGCAGGTCGGCATCGCTCGGCGCGCACAGCACCCAGACGGTGCGCTCGGGCGGCTCTTCGAGCGCCTTGAGCAGCACGTTGGAGGTGCGCTCGACCATGCGGTCGGCATCCTCCATCACGATCACGCGGTAGCGGCCGAGCGACGGGCTGAAGTACGAGCGCTCCACGAGCGAGCGGGCGTCTTTGATGGAGATGATCACGCCCTCGGTGCGCAGCGCGGTCATGTCGGGGTGGGTTCCCGCGAGCACCTGGCGCATCGCCTGCTCGTCGCCGGGTTCGGCGATCAGCGCCGCGGCGAATGCGTACGCGAGCGTGGAGCGACCCGACCCGGGCGGCCCCGTGATGAGCCAGGCGTGCGTCATCGAGTCAGGATCGGATGCCGCGGCCCGCAGCGTCGCGACGGCGTCGTCCTGCCCCCAGACCGCACCCCACGGCACGTCTGCCGCGGTCACCGCGGGAGCATCCGCAACCGCCGCGCTGTCCATCCGCCCAGCCTAATCGGCGGCGCCGACGGCGCCGTCGGGAGCGTCCGCATGCAGGATTCGCTCGACCCGCCCTTGGATGTCGGTGGCGAGGTCGGCCGGTACGCGCGAAGCGTCGAGCACGAGGAAGCGGTTCGGCTCCGCGGCGGCGAGCGCGAGGAACTCCGCCCGCACGCTGTCGTGGAACGCGGACTGCTCCGCCTCGAGCCGATCGAACGGCTTGTCATCGGCGTCGAGGCGCTCACGGGCCAGCGACGGGTCGAGGTCCAGGAGCACGGTGAGGTCAGGAAGCAGACCCGCAGTGGCCCACAGCGACAGATCGCGCACCTCGTCGCGCCCGAGGACGCGGCCGGCCCCCTGGTAGGCGACGGAGGAGTCGAGATAGCGGTCCTGGATGACGACGTCGCCGCGCTCGAGGGCCGGGCGCACGAGGTGCTCGATGTGATGTGCACGATCGGCGGCGTACAGCAGTGCCTCCGCTCGCGGCGAGACCTCGCCGCGGTGGTGCAGAACGATGTCGCGGATCAGGACCCCGACCTCGGTGCCCCCGGGCTCGCGGGTTCGGACGACGGTGTGCCCGCGCGCGGCGAGCCACTCCTCGAGGAGCGCCGCCTGCGTGGTCTTGCCGACGCCGTCGCCACCCTCGAACGTGACGAAGAGGCCATTCACTTCTTGGCCGGCGCCTTGCGGGCCGTCGTGGCCTTCCGCGCGGGCGTGCGCTTGGGCGCAGGACCCTTGGCCCGCTTGTCGGCGATCATCTGCACGGCGATCTCGTAAGTGATGTCGGCGACGGTCTGACCGCGAGGGATCGTCACGTTCGTCTCGCCGTCGGTCACGTACGCCCCGAAGCGACCGTCGCGCACGCGGATCGGCTTGCCGCTGACCGGATCGTTGTCGAACTCGGCGAGCGCGCTGGAAGCGCGCCGCGCGCCGTATTTCGGCAGGGCATAGATCGCGAGCGCCTGCTCGAGGTCGATGTCGAAGATCAGCTGCTCGGCATCCAGCGTCCGCGAGTCCGCACCCTTCTTCAGGTAAGGACCGTACCGGCCGTTCTGCGCGGTGATCGGCTCACCCGACTCCGGATCGGTGCCGACCGTGCGGGGCAGCTCCAGGAGCCGCAGCGCCGTGTCGAGGTCGATCGTGTCCACGGACATCGACTTGAACAGCGAGGCGGTGCGCGGCTTGGGCGCGGCATCCTTCTTCGCAGCCGCCGTCTTCGCGGCGGGCTTCTTCTTGGGAGTCTCTGCGACGATCTCACCGGTCGCCTCGTCGACGGCGGTGGGGTCCTCGGGCTCGGTCTCTTCGATGTACGGCCCGAAACGGCCGTCCTTGACGACGATGAGCTTGCCGTTGTCGGGATTCTCGCCGAGCACGCGGTTGCCCGCCACGGGCGCGTCGATGAGCTCCTGCGCCTTCTCGGGCGTCAATTCGTCGGGTGCGAGCTCCTCGGGGATGTTGACTCGTCGCGGCGGGGCCTCGAGATCGGCGGGGTCGATCACGTCGAGATACGGACCGTACTTCCCGAACCGCAGCGTGGTCGTGTCGCTGATGCGCGTCGCGTTGAGCTCGCGCGCGTCGATCTCGCCGAGGTTCTCGACGATGTTGCGCAGACCGGGTTGAGCCTCGGAACCGAAGTAGAACTCTTTGAGCCAGGCCGTGCGCTGCTGCTCGCCACGCGCGATCGCGTCGAGGTCGTCCTCGAGTGCGGCCGTGAAGTCGTAGTCGACCAGATCGGCGAAATGCTCTTCGAGCAGGCGAACCACGCTGAACGCGAGCCAGCTCGGCACGAGAGCCTGACCGCGTTTGGTCACGTAGCCGCGATCGAGGATCACATCGATGATGCTCGCGAACGTCGACGGTCGCCCGATGCCCTTCTCTTCGAGCGCCTTGACGAGGCTCGCCTCGGTATAGCGAGGCTTCGGAGTGGTCGCGTGCCCCTTGGGCTCGATCTCCTTCAGTCGCAGGGAGTCGCCGACGGCGAGCACCGGCAGGGACTGGTCGTCGGCCTTGTCGGCGTCGCCGCGCTTCTCGTCGCGACCCTCTTCGTACGCCTCGAGGAATCCCTTGAAGGTGTAGACGGTGCCGGATGCGGTGAACTCGGCGAGCTGCCCTGCAGCGGTGACCGCGAGGGTGACCGTGGTGGTCTCGTACTTCGCGTCGGACATCTGGCTGGCGATCGTGCGCTTCCAGATCAGGTCGTACATGCGCTGCTCGTCGCGATCGAGCTCGCCCGAGACTGATGAGGGGGTGCGGAACTGCTCGCCGGAGGGACGGATCGCCTCGTGCGCCTCCTGTGCGTTCTTGCTGTTGCTGCGGTAGACGCGGGGGTTCAGGGGCACGGCCTTCTCGCCGTAGAGCGCCACTGCCTGCTCGCGTGCCGCTGTGATCGCCTGAGTACTCAGTGCGACCGAGTCGGTGCGCATATAGGTGATGAACCCCTTCTCGTACAGGCGCTGGGCGACGCTCATCGCGTGCTTGGCGCTCATCGAGAGCTTGCGACCGGCCTCCTGCTGCAGAGTCGAGGTCGTGAAGGGCGCCTTCGGGCTGCGGGTTCCCGGCTTGGACTCGAGCGCGGTGACGGATGCTTCGCCGACACCCTCGATCGCTGCGGCAAGAGCGCGGGCCTTGGTTTCGTCGAGGACGACGACGACCTTCTTCAGCTGACCGCGGTCGTCGAAGTCCGTGCCTCGTGCCAGAGGCGCACCGTCGACGCGGGCCAGTCGGGTGGTGAAGGACTCGGCCGACTTGACGGCGAGCGCTTCGACGTCCCAATAGCCGGCCGTGACGAATGCCATGCGCTCACGCTCACGGTCGACGACCATGCGGGTGGCTGCGGACTGCACGCGACCTGCGCTGAGCGCGGCGCCTTCACGGCCGCTGCCGACTTTGCGCCACAGCACGGGTGAGACGTCCCAGCCGTAGAGGCGGTCGAGCACGCGGCGGGTCTCCTGGGCATCGACGAGCGCGAGGTCGAGTTCGCGGGTGTTGTCGACCGCGGCGCGGATCGCGTCCTTGGTGATCTCGTGGAACACCATGCGGTGGACGGGAACCTTCGGCTTGAGCACCTCGAGCAGGTGCCAGGCGATCGCCTCGCCCTCGCGGTCCTCATCAGTGGCCAGCAGGACTTCGTCGGCGGTCTTGAGCGCTCGCTTGAGTTCGGCGACCGTCTTCGTCTTGCGGTCGTTGACGACGTAATAGGGGTCGAAGTCGTTGTCGATGTCGATCGAGTACTTGCCGTACGCGGTCTTCTTGTCGGCCGGGATGTCCTTTTTACTCGCGAGATCGCGAATGTGCCCGACCGAGCTCAGCACCTCATAATCGTCGCCGAGGTAGCCCTGGATCGACTTCATCTTCGTCGGGGACTCGACGATGACGAGCTTCTTGCCTGTTGCCAACGGGGGCGTCCTTTCGTCGAAGCACACCATACACACCAGTTGACACATGAGCGCTGTGAGCCCACCATCAGCTCGGTGGGCCGGCTCGTGCCGAAGCCGTCGCGGTGAACCGCCCGAACGCGCCCGCGACGGTCACCGTCGCGATGACACCGTCGAGGTCGCACGCGGCGAGTTCCGACCCGGCCGCGACCGCGATCTCGGCCGCGCGCTCGCACGGAGCGCCGTCGACGACACCGGATGCCGCATCCGCGGCCGCGAGAGCGGCAGCATCGGCGGCGCCCGCCAATCTCTGCGAGAAGACGGCGGCGGCCCCCGCAGTCGTGAAGGCGATGGCGAGCGTCGCGACGCACCCGACGATGCCGACCGAAAGGATCGTGCCCGCCATCAGAGGCCGCCGTCGAGTGCGCAGCTGGTGGCGCTGAGGGGCAGCAGACTCGCCGAGGACGTCGCGGTCACGCAGACGAGGTCGCCACGCCGCGCGGTCGTGGCCGAAGCGCCCGGCACAGCCGCGTCGATCGCCGCCCACCCCCGCGCCTCCGATTCGCCGCGGGCGACGAGGCGGGCGGCGTCGGCTGTGGCGTCCTGCAGGCGCACCTGTCGCGCGCACGCGCCGAGGCTGCCGGCGCCGAGCAGGAGCACGAGTGCGACAGCGGGCAACGCGACGGCGAACTCCGCGACGACCGATCCGCGATCGTCGCCGAGCCCGCGGCGGGTCATGCGACCGTCAACGCGCGGCGGATGAGGTCCGTCAGGATGCCGCGCACCTCGTCGCCGCGCATGATGACGACGAGGAGTCCGGCGAACGCGACGGCCGCCATCGTGGCGATCGCGTACTCGGCGGTGGCAGCGCCGGTGTCGTCGCCGAAAAGACGGGCGGCGCGGCGGCGGGTGAGCGGGGTCAATGACATGGTGTTCCTTCCACGGTCGGTGGGCACGGCTGGTGGGCACGGGTTCTGGACATGATCAAAGAGGCAGGGGCACGGAGGTCATGACGCTCAGGAGCATCGGCGCGACCCCGAGCAGGAGGAACGCCGGGAGTGTGCAGATCCCCAGCGGGAGCAGCAGACGCGTCGAAAGCCGCGCGGCTCGCAGCCGTCCATCGACCCGCGCACGGTGCCGCGCGAGTGTCGACGATGCGCGCAGCAGCTCGACGGCGGGCACTCCCGCGCTGCGCGAGAGATCGAGCACCGCATCGGTCGCGGCATCCGTCGTCGAGCCCGTGGCATCGTGCACCAGACGACGTGCGCGGTCGATCGAGACACCGCCACTCAGGGCGATCGCGAGCAGCTCCGCATCGAGACCCGGGATTCCGCCGGCCGCGCGCGACCGCTTCACCAGGGCGGCGTTCCACCTCTGCGCAGCGAAGATCAGCGCTGCGCCGAGCAGGAGGCAGGCGATGCCGATCGGGCTGCCGATCAGCGTGGCGAACGTGTCGAAGCCGAGCGCGACGCCCAGCAGCACTGCGACCAGAGGCAGCCAGGCCATGAGTCTGGCCGTCGCAGCCGGCTCGGCGAGCGCGACCCGGACGTCGTCGGCGGCCTCCTGGGCGTCACGCAGTGCGATCGACAGCGCGCGGAGACTCTCGGCGAGTGGCGCGCCCACGGCCGTCGCGACCTGCCAGGCCGCCGACACATCGCGCCACCTGGTGGCTGCCGAGCCCGCATCCGCGGGCTGACGCGAGAGCGGGCGTCGGCGTGCCGGGGCGGTGTCGGACCGCGCGATCGCCGCGGGGAGCGGCATCCCGGTGGCCGAGGCTGCGCACACCCGAGCGGCATGCTCGTCACCCGCCTCGGCGAGGTACTCCCAGGCGCGGGAGGGTGCGACTCCGGCCTGCAGGAGCACCGCCAGCCGGAGCACCGAATCAGCGATCGCCGTCGCCGTCACACCGCGGGCCACGGGAGCTCCTCGATCTGGAGACGCCCGGCGGAGCCGATCACGGGCCGGCCGGCGGCGGCGAGTCTGCGCGAGCCGTTCCCGTCGCGATCGATGTGCAGCACGCAGCCGATCGCGCTGGCCGCCTGCCGCGCCAGCGCCCGATCATCGAGCCCCGCGAGCGCGCCCAGCGCCTCGAGCCGTGCGGGCACGTCGTTCAGCCCGTTCGCATGCAGGGTTCCCGCTCCGCCGTCGTGGCCGGTGTTGAGGGCCGAGAGCAGCTCGCGCACCTCCTCTCCGCGACACTCCCCCACCACGAGCCGGTCGGGGCGCATGCGCAGCGCCTCCCTCACGAGGCGCGCGAGGCCGATCGCCCCCGCCCCCTCGAGGTTGGCCTGGCGCGCCTCGAGCCGGACGTGATGGGGGTGCTGCAGACGCAGCTCCGCGACATCCTCGATCGTGACGATGCGATCCGACGCCGGCGCGCAGCCGAGCATCGCCGCCAGCAGCGTGGTCTTTCCCGCTCCGGCGGCGCCGGTGATGAGCAGGTTCTCGCGCCGAGCGACGGCATCCTCCAGCCGCACCCGGGTCTCCGCATCGAACATGCCCCGCGATTCCAGGTCGGCGAGATCGGGACTCTCCAGCCGCGGCACGCGGATCGAGATCGCGGTGCCCTCCGCAGCAACCGGTGGCAGGACGGCATGAACGCGGATGCCGCCCTCCAGCCTGACGTCCACGCAGGGCGTCGCGTCGTCGATGTGGCGACCCCCCAGGCCGATGAGGGCGATCGCGAGTTCGCGCACGTCCTCCTCACGAGCCCGCCACTCGGGCGCGGGACTCGCGCCGCGGCCGCGGTCGACGAAGAGCCCGGTCGATCCGTTGACGAACAGGTCGGTCACCTCGGGGTCGCCCAGGTAGCGCGCGAGCGGCTCGAGAACCGGATGCCGCTCCGGCATCGCTCGCGCAGAATCGGCCCGAACGGGAACGGCCGGGGCCGTGCCCGCCTGCGCCGCTCGGCGCGTGCGACGGTCCAAACCATCCGCAGCCGCGATCGGTCGCGGCTGGACGACGAAACGTTCGGGCATGCGTCGAAGCTAGGGCGGCAGGCACCCGCGGATGCGGAAGCAGTGTCGGTCGGTGGAGCCCGTCCGAGTCCGCTGTCCTGGGGAGGAGTCGCCGCAGAGGAAAGAGGGCGGCATCCCATGGGGGGAATGGGATGCCGCCACGAGCGACACCGCAGTTCGGGGGTGGGTCGGGTGCCGCAATGCCAGAATCGAATGTTCGGCCGGGCAAGAGCATACGCAATATCACGCGACCGTCCAAACAAACTCATCAGGCTGTGACCGATATATCGATCGAGTCCGGATAACGGTGTCCGCCCCCCACTATCGGAGGTAGTCACCTCGTGGGGGTCTGGATAGGTTTACGGTGTCGTAGCGACGGGTCCTCCCGACCCTCGCCCAGAACGGCCCGCGAAGGAGCGAGCATGAGCAGTCAGATCGACCACCTCCTCACCGAGAGCCGGCGGTTCGCGCCACCCGCGGAGTTCGCCGCCGATGCGGTGGCAGGAGCGGACCTCTATACGAGCGCGACGGCGGACAGAGCGCAGTTCTGGGCCGATCAGGCGCGCGCTCTGCACTGGCACACCCCGTTCACGCAGGTGCTGGACTGGTCGAACCCTCCGTTCGCCACCTGGTTCGCCGACGGTGAGCTCAACGTGGCTTACAACTGCCTCGACCGACATGTCGCCGCCGGCAACGGCGACCGTATCGCTCTGCTGTGGGAGGGCGAGCCGGGTGACTCCCGCCACGTGACCTACGCCGAACTCACCGACGAGGTGAAGCGTCTCGCGAACGTGCTCGAGGCGCTCGGCATCGTCGAGGGCGACCGTGTCGCGATCTACATGCCGATGATCCCCGAGGCCATCGCCGCCATGCTCGCCGTCGCCAGGTTGGGTGCGATCCACTCCGTGGTCTTCGGCGGATTCTCCGCCGACAGTCTGCGCGCCCGCATCGACGACGCCGGCGCGAAGCTCGTCATCACCGCAGACGGCGGCTACCGCAAGGGCAAGGTCAGTCCGCTCAAGCCCGCCGTGGATATGGCACTGGCCGATCGCAACGGCTCCGGCGCGCAGGAGACGGTGGAGCACGTACTGGTCGTGCGCCGCGGAAACAACGACGTCGAGTGGACCGAGGGACGCGACATCTGGTGGCACGATGTCGTGCCCCAGTCATCCGCCGAGCACGAGGCACAGGCGTTCGGCGCGGAGACGCCGCTGTTCATCCTCTATACGTCGGGCACGACCGGCAAGCCGAAAGGCATCATGCACACCTCGGGTGGCTACCTCACCCAGGCGGCCTTCAGCAACAAGGTCGTCCACGACCTGCATCCCGAGTCCGACGTGTTCTGGTGCACGGCCGACATCGGCTGGATCACCGGCCACAGCTACGTGACGTACGGCCCGCTCGCCAACGGAGCGACGCAGGTGCTCTACGAGGGCACGCCCGACACCCCGCACCCGGGTCGCTGGTGGGAGATCATCCAGAAGTACTCGGTGACGATCCTCTATACCGCGCCCACCGCCATCCGGTCGTTCATGAAGCTCGGCCGCGCGATCCCCGAGCAGTACGACCTGTCGTCGCTGCGGCTGCTCGGCTCGGTCGGCGAACCCATCAACCCCGAGGCATGGATGTGGTACCGCAAGATCATCGGGGGCAAGGTCGCACCGATCGTCGACACATGGTGGCAGACCGAGACCGGCGCGATCATGATCTCGGCTCTGCCTGGCGTGACCGAGACCAAGCCCGGCAGCGCGCAGGTTCCGCTGCCCGGCGTCTCGGTCGAAGTGGTCGACGATGACGGCGCGCACGTGGGCAACGGAAACGGTGGACTCCTCGTGGTCACCGAACCCTGGCCGAGCATGCTCCGCGGCATCTGGGGCGACCCGGAGCGCTACAAGGAGACGTACTGGGACAAGTTCGCCGCGCAGGGCTACTACTTCGCCGGCGACGGCGCGAGGCTCGACGAGGACGGCGACGTGTGGCTTCTCGGCCGGGTCGACGACGTCATGAACGTGTCAGGTCATCGCCTGTCGACGACCGAGATCGAGTCCGCGCTCGTTGCGAACGAGGCGGTGGCCGAGGCGGCGGTGGTCGGCGCATCGGATGAGACGACCGGTCAGGCGGTCGCGGCCTTCGTGATCATCAAGCAGAGCTACCTGGCCGCGCACTCCCCCGACGGGCTCGCGCAGTCGCTGCGCGCGTGGGTCGGCGAGCAGATCGGACCGATCGCGCGTCCCCGCGACGTCTACATCGTCGAGGAGCTCCCGAAGACACGGTCCGGCAAGATCATGCGCCGTCTGCTGCGCGATGTCGCGGAAGGACGCGAGGTCGGTGACACCACCACGCTCGCCGACACCGCGGTGATGTCGGTGATCTCCGCTCAGGTCCGCTAGACGTAGCTGAAGACGACTTCCACCTCGACGGGACTGTCGAGGGGAAGGACCGGGACGCCCACGGCGGACCGGGCATGGCGACCCGCCTCACCGAAGATCTCGCCGAGCACTTCGCTGGCGCCGTTGACGACGGCCGGCTGACCGGTGAAGTCGGGAACGGATGCCACGAAACCGACGACCTTGACGACACCCGTCAGCCGATCGACACCGCCGACGGCGGCCGCGGCGGCCGCGACCGCGTTGAGCGCGCACTGGCGGGCGAAGGAATGAGCGTCGACCGCGGAGACCAGCCCCGGACCCTCGCCCACCTTGCCCGTCGCCGGAAGCGCGCCCGACACCATGGGCAGTTGTCCGGCTGTGAAGACCAGGTCGCCGTGCGCCTTAGCCGGCACGTAGGCCGCGACCGGCGGCACGACCGCAGGCAGGTCGATGCCGAGCTCCGCGAGCCGCGCCGAGACGCTCAACGCTGCGGCTCCTCGAACTGCTGCGCGGCCTGCGCCGCGGCATCCAATCCCGCATTGGCGGAACCGCCGCCGGAGGGCCGCTTGAGGTAGGCGACGAGGCCGCCCTCGGGGCCCGGAACGACCTGCACGAGTTCCCAGCCCTGCTTGCCCCAGTTGTTGAGGATCGCCGCCGTGTTGTGGATGAGAAGGGGGGTGGTGAGGTACTCCCACGTGGTCATCGAGTCTCCGAAAAGTCGGGTGCGGATGCGGGCGCAGCACTGTCAGAGGGCGCGTCCGTAAAGGGTTCGCCCAGGTAGCTCCCCTACGATCAAGCCTATGCCTGATAAGAAACGGACGGCTAGCGGTGTGTTCGGCGGCCTCTTCGGCCTGGTCGGTCTCAGCGTTGCCGCGGGTGTCCTCATCACCGCGACCGTCACCCCTGCGATCGCCCTGACGGGCGCTGCAGCGACGAGCGCGATCACGATGTTCGACAACCTGCCGAGCGTGCTGGACATCGACAAGCTGATGCTGCCGACGACGCTGTACGCGAAGACCCCCGAGGGTGCAGACGTCGAGCTCGCGCAGTTCTACGACCAGAACCGGTCGCCCGTCGTCTTCGACGAGGTCAATCCCGTCATGTACGACGCGATCCTCTCCAGCGAAGACCCCCGCTTCTATCAGCACGGCGGCGTGGACCTCATCGGAACATCTCGCGCCCTCGTGCAGAACGTGCGCGGCGGCGGCGAGACCCAGGGCGGATCCTCGATCAGCCAGCAGTACGTCAAGAACATCCTGATCCAGCGCTGTGAGCGCGATGCGGCGACGAGCGAAGAGCTGCTGAACTGCTGGACCGAGGCGACGACGGCTGCCGGAACCGACGGCATCCAGCGCAAGCTCCAGGAGATGCGCTACGCGATCGCCCTCGAGCAGAAGTATTCCAAGAACGACATCCTTCTCGGCTACCTCAACATCGCCAACTTCGGCGGCCAGACCTACGGCATCGACGCCGCTGCGAAGTACTACTTCGGCGTGTCGGCGAAGGACCTCAGCCTCGCTCAGGCGGCGACGCTCGCGGGCATCGTGCAGAACCCCAACACCTACCGCGTCGACAAGCCGGGCGGCTCGATCATCAATGCCGACGGGGTCGGCTTCAACAAGGCGCCCGACGGCCTCATCGACGACGTCGGCACCGGCCAGCTCGCCGCGCTCGACACCCTCCTGGCC
>Ga0247819_10001162_pt1 | contig 14576 bp, 15 predicted proteins | sample 13C_Xylose_Day6_FD_193428 | JGI IMG/M metagenome (GOLD analysis project Ga0247819, IMG submission 193428) | Soil microbial communities from agricultural site in Penn Yan, New York, United States - 13C_Xylose_Day6 | ecosystem: Environmental > Terrestrial > Soil > Agricultural land | place: USA...
CATCCGCCCCGACGACCTGCTGGCGCAGTTGCTGGCGGTCCGGACGCCGGCCGCGCCGGTGAAGGCCGCCGCGGCGGAGGTCGTCGCATGAAGTTCGCCCCGCTCGAACTGCGCGTGCCGGCCACGCTGGAGGACGCGCTGTCGCAACTCTCCGTGCTGGGCAGCGATGCGCAGGTCCTCGCCGGCGGGCAGAGCCTGCTGCCGATGCTGCGCTACCGCGTGGTGCAGCCGCACGTGCTGCTGGACATCAACCGCATCGATGGGCTCGACCGGCTCGTGCTGCAGGGCGAGGCCGGCGTGCGCATCGGCGCGCTGGTGCGGCATGCCGACGTGGAGCAAGCCGAGAAGCTTGCTCCGGGCTTGCCGCTCGCTGCGCTGCTGGCGGCACACGCCCGGCAGATCGCCTTCCACGCCGTGCGCAACCGCGGCACCGTCGTGGGCAGCATCCTGCAAGCCGATCCGAAGGGCGACTGGCCGCTGCTGGCCTTTGCGCTGGACGCCGGGATCGAACTGGCCAGCGCGCGCGGCGTGCGCAGCGTGCCGGTGCGCGAGTTCATCCTCGGCCCGCTGCTCACGGCGCGCGCGGTCGACGAGCTTGCCACCGCATTGACGCTTGCCCCGTCGCGGGCACGCCTGGCGGCCTGGGGCCGCGCCAAGCTGATGCACCGCGCGGGCGAGTACGCGCTGTGCTCGGCCGTGGCGCTGTGCAGGAATGGCACTTGGGACTGCTGGCTCGGGGCAATCGGCGATCGGCCCGTGGCGCTGCCCACGCTGGCGGACGCCCTGGCCGGCGTCCCGGCGTCCGCCCCGCCCGCGCGCGAACTTTTGCTCGACGCCGCGCATGCCGACCTCGCCGCGACGGCCCCCGACCTCGCTCCCGCCCAGCGGCATCGCCACGCCGTCAATGCGGTCGATGCCGCACGCAACGCATGGGACGGCCTGAAACGATGAACGAACCGCATCTCACCCTCAACGGCACCGCCGTGCCGCTTGCCGGCGAACACCGAATCTCGCTGGCCGATTTCGTGCGCGAGCGCGGCGCCACCTCGGTGCACCTGGGCTGCGAGCACGGCGTGTGCGGCGCCTGCAACGTGCTGGTCGACGGCGCCTGCGTGCGCGCCTGCCTGTCCCTGGCGCACGGCTGCGCCGGCAGCGAGGTCGTCACGCTCGACGGACTGCACGACGCGCTGGCCGAGCGGCTGCGCGCGGCCTTCAACGCGCACCACGCGCTGCAGTGCGGCTTCTGCACGCCCGGCATGTTCGTGACCGCCTACGACCTGCTGGCCGGCGGCCAGCCGCTGGACGAGGCCGCCGTGCGCGAGCGCCTGGCCGGCAACATCTGCCGGTGCACGGGCTACCAGGGCATCGTCGAAGCCATCCTGTCGGTCGCGCGCGGCGACGACCTCGACGCCTCCCACTGCGAAGGAGCCCCCCATGTCCATCCCTGACGCCGCGCAGCAGCGCAAGCGCGCAGGCATCGTGGCCGCGGCCGCGGTGCCGCATGCCCCGCAGTTCCTCTCACGCCCCGACACCGAGGACCTGGCCCAGGTGGACCGCGTGCACGCGCAGCTCGCCGCCATCGGCGAAGCTTTCCGCCGCAAGCAGGCCGATTGCGTGATCGTGGTCTCCAACGACCACGGCGATCATTTCGTGACGCACGGCGTGCCGCCGTTCTGCGTGCACGTGGGGCAGTCGGCCGACGGCATGCACCGCCACCGCGGCGACTGGGCCCTCGATGGCGAGCTCGGCTACGCGCTCGTGCCCGAGATGGACGCGCTCGGCTTCGACCTGGCGTTCACGCTGGGCGCGAAGCTGCAGACGGCCTTCACCATCCCCTGGGAGTTCATGGGCTTCGGCCGCGACACGCCCATGGTGGCGCTGTTCGTCAACGCCTATGTGCCGCCGCAGCCCTCGCCGAGGCGCTGCCACGCCTTCGGGCAGGCGCTGGAGCGGGCCCTGTGCAAGCTGGGACGACGCGCGATCCTGGTCGCCAGCGGCGGGATGTCGCACTACCCCGGCACGCGCCACTACCCGCATCCCGATGTCGCCACCGACGAGCGCCTGTTCGCGCGTCTGCGCGAGGGCGACCTGCAGCACCTGCTGGGACTCAGCGAACGCGAGCTGGATCGCAGCGGCAACCTGGAGCTGCGATCCACGCTGATCCTGGCCGGCGCCATGGGCGATCGCAAGCCGTTCGCGGCGCACTTCGAGCCGTCGTGGCACCACACCTACGCGACGCTGGCGTGGGACCTGGAAGCACCCAACCCCGAGGTGGACGGCTACCAGCCGATCTACCCGCCGCTGCCCTCGGAACGCGCGGCGCTGGTGGAAGCGGTGCTGCGCCTTCGCACCAGTTCCGCGGACGCCCGCGCCTTCGTGGCCGACCCCCAGGCCTGGAGCGAAGGCTTTCGCCTCGCGCCCGACGAGCGCGAAGCCCTGGTGGCGCTGGACACCGACCGGCTGCGCGACCAATTCCACATCCATGCGCTGCTGACGGCGGGCGCCGCCCTGCAGGTCGGCCTGCAGCGCAAGAGCCCCTGATTCAACTTCCGGAGATTTCCATGGCTTCCACACAACGCAGGGCAGAAGTGGCCGGCGGCGGCATCGGCGGACTCGCCGTGGCCGCGCTGCTGGCACGCGACGGCTGGCGCGTGCGCGTGCACGAGCGCGGCGACCAGATCCGCGAGATCGGCGCCGGCATCTACATCAAGAACAACAGCATCGAGGTGCTGGACAAGCTGGGGGTGTTCGACCGAATGCGGCCGCACGGCCTGCAGATCCGCCACGCCGAGATCCGCTTCGCCGACGGCTCGCTGCGCCAGCGCCGCGAACTCAGCGGCGCCTCGCGCGTGCACGTGTTCGCGCGCCAGACGGTGATCGAGGCCCTGCGCGATGTCGCCCTGGAAGCGGGCGCGCAGATCGTCACCGGCTCCACGGTGACCGGCGTGGTGGACGACCGCGCCGTGCGCACCGCGGACGGCGCGCTGCACGAGGCCGACCTGATCGTGGGCGCCGACGGCGTGGGTTCCGCCGTGCGCGGCTCGCTGCCCATGCGCAGCGGCTTCCGCATCCTGCCCACCATCATCGACCGCTTCCTGGTCGACGGCCGCGAGTTCACGCCCGAGGACAAGACGGTGGAGCACTGGTCGGGCAACCGCCGCATCGGCGTCACGCCGGCCGCCCCCGGCCAGACCTACGTCTACATGGTCGCGCCCGAGCGCGACGCCGTCGCCCGCCGGCTGCCGCTGGACGTGGCCGACTGGTCGCAGCGCTTCCCCATGCTCGCCGGGCTGATGCGCGCCCTCGGCAAGGAGCCGTCCACCCAGTACAACTACGGCGTGGTGGACTGCGAGAAGTGGTCCATGGGGCGGGTGGCGATCCTGGGCGATGCGGCCCACGGCCTGCCGCCCACGCTGGGCCAGGGCGCGGGGCTGACGCTGATCAACGCCTATGCGCTCGCGCATTTCCTGCGCGGCCAGTCCGACGTCGCCGCGGCGCTGCGGACCTGGGAGCAGCGGGTGCGCTTCATCAGCGACCGCACCCAGGCCTGGGCCTGCCGCTACGACTGGTTCACGCGCCAGTGGCCGACCCGGCTGGACGCGATGCGCCCGCTGATCACCTGGTCGTTCGGCCGCATCAAGTACCTGAACAACAGCATGCGAATCGCCGACCAGGGGCTGCGCCTGGCCGGCATCGACATGGCGCGGGGCTGAGATGCGCATCGACGGCACCAAGATCCTGGCCCTGCCGCGCGACGAGGTGTGGCGGGCGCTCAACGACACCGCGTTCCTGGCTCGCACGGTTCCCGGCTGCAGCAAGGCCGAGGAGACTTCGCCCGGCGAGCTGACGATGGCGCTGACCTCCGCGGTCGGCCCGATCCGCGTCAACTTCGACGCCAGGCTGCGGCGGCTGGAAGTGAAGGCGCCCGAGACCTATGTGCTCGAAGGCGGCGGCTCCGCCGGCGTGGCCGGGTCGGCCACCGGCCGGGTGCGAGTGAACCTGCAGGAAGTGCCAGGCGGCACGCAGCTCCACTACGAAGCGCAAACCGACATCACCGGACGCATAGCGCAGCTGGGGGCTCGCCTGATCGACAGCACGGCGCGCAAGTTCGCCGAGGAGTTCTTCGCCAATGTGGTGCGGGAACTCTCGGGCGACACACCGGCCGCGGCTGCCGCGCCGGCGCATCGCGCTGCGCCGTCCGTGGGAGCCCCTGCAGCGGTCGCCATGACGCCACCGGCGCACGCGCCCGACTGGCGCCTGGCCCTGGACGGCCTGTCCTGGCGCCTGGCGCTGGGCTGCGGCGCGGGATCCTTCATAGGCACTCTGGCCGCAGTGCTGCTGCTGCGCGCCGCCGCATGAGCGCCTCGCGTCCCCGCAGCCAGTACGGCACGCAGGCGGGCCTTGCCGGCGGCCACCACCTCGCCACGCTGGCCGCTCGCGACTGCCTGGCCGAGGGCGGATCGCTGGTCGATGCGATGGTCACCGCGTCGGCGGTGCTCGCCGTGGTGCTGCCGCACGCGAGTTCGCTGGGCGGCTGCGCGATGATGGTCTGCTTCGACGCGAAAGGCGGCCAGGTGCTGGCGCTCAACGGATCCGGCCGAGCGCCACTGGGCGCGCAGCCGGACCTGTTCGCCGGCGGCCTGCCCCAGCGCGGCGTGCGGGCCGCCGTGGTGCCGACCGTCGTGCGGCTGTGGGCCCGCGCCCATGAGCGCCTCGGGCGCCTGCCCTGGCAGCGCCTGTTCGCCCCCGCGATCCGGCTGGCCACCCGCGGGACGGGCCTGCCGGAGGAGCTCGCGCGCAACCTGGCGTCGGCCGATGCGAAGGTGCGTGCGCAACCGGGGTTCGACGGGCTCCTTCGGCCCCAGGGACACGACCTCGTGGCCGGCGACCTTCTACGGCAACCCGCACTGGCCGGCGTGTTGCAGGCCATCGCCGACGACGGCGAAGCGGGCTTCTACGACGGCCCCGCGGCGGGCAGCCTGGTCCGCTTCTCGCGCGCGCACGGCGGCCTGTTCGCGCCGGAGGACTTCGCGCTGGCGCAAGCCGACTGGGTCGCGCCCTGGAGCGGTGCGTGCGGCGATTGCAGCGTCGACGTCATGCCGCCCAATTCCGTGGGCGTGCTGATGCTGCAGCAGCTCGCGCGCTGGGACCATGCCGGCCGCCCGCTCGGCGAAGCCGACGTCGCGCCGGCGATCGAAGCGGCCATCGCGGCCATCGCCACCGGACGCAACCGCGTGGGCGACATCGACCGCACGCCCTGCACGCCCGAGGACTTCGGGGTCGTGCCGCCTGACCACACCGATGCCCAGCGGGCCCGGTTCGCGGACAGCCGCGCCGGAGTGGGCGACACCACGGGGTTCGTCGCCATGGACGCGGAGGGCAACGCGCTGGCGATGCTGCAGAGCGTGTTCCAGCCGTTTGGCTGCGGGGCCGTCGATCCGGGGACCGGCATCCTGCTGAACAACCGCATGTTCGACTTCTCCCCCGTGCCCGGCGATGTCAACGCGGTCGCCCCGGGCGTGCGACCTTCCCACACGCTCAATCCCTGGCTGGTGCGCGATGCGCGCGGCGTGCTGGCGGCGGGCGTGTCGCCCGGCGGCGTGAGCCAGACCACGACCGGCTTCCAGATCGCCAGCGGGGCGATGGATGCGCGCACGACGCTCGGGGAGCTGGTCGCACGGCCGCGCTGGAGCCTGGCGCGCGACGGCACCGTGCTGCTGGAGCCCGGCATGCCGGCCACCGTGGCCGAGGCGCTGCGCGCCCGCGGCCACGCGGTCCAGGAGAACTCCCGGCACGAGTTCTATTTCGGCTCGGCCAAGGTCGTGCGCCGCAATGGCAGAGGCTTCATCGAGGCCGCTGCCGACCACCGGCGCCAGGCCACGGCCCTGGCCTGGTAGGAACCGCCCCCACCTCTTTCCCAACTTCCCGATTTCCTCCCATGAGATTCATCACTTACCTGCACCACGGCACGCCACGTGCGGGACTCGTCGACGGCGATTGCGTCATCGACCTGCACGCCGCCTGCCGCGATGTGCCTTCCGATCTGCGCGCCGCGCTGCGGCAAGACTGCGACCTGCATGACGCGGCGCGGCGCGCCCTGGCGGGCAGCGCAGCGCGGCTGCCGCTGGCTGCGTTGGCGTTCGCGCCGGTATTGACCGAGCCCGGCAAGATCGTCTGCCTGGGACTGAACTACCACGAGCACGCCCGCGAAGGCGGCCGCGACAAGCCGACCTATCCCTGGTTCTTCCTGCGCGCGGCATCGTCCCTGGTGGGCCACGGGCAGCCGGCGCAGCTTCCGCGCGCGTCGGCCCAGCTCGACTACGAAGCCGAGCTCGCGGTGGTGATCGGGACCCCCGTTCCACGCAACGTGGCGCGATCGCAGGCGCTCTCGCACGTGTTCGGGTATTCCTGCTTCAACGACATCTCGGTGCGCGACTTCCAGAAGCGCACCTCGCAGTGGACGATCGGGAAGAACTTCGACGCCACCGGAGGCTTCGGTCCCTGGCTGGTCACGGCCGACGAGTTGCCGCCCGGCGGCACCGACCTGCGCATCCAGTGCCGGCTCAACGGCGCCGTGATGCAGGACGCGAACACGCGCGACATGATCTGGGACGTGGCCGAGTCCATCGCCCTGCTCAGCGAAGCCATGACGCTGGAGCCCGGCGACGTGATCGCCATGGGCACGCCCGCGGGCGTCGGCCAGTCCCGCAAGCCTTCCGTCTGGATGCGCGAGGGCGACCAGGTCGAGATCGAGATCGAACGCATCGGCACGTTGTGCAACCCCGTGCGCCCGCAGCCCTGAGCCCGGCACCACGCGGCCCGGCCCAATCTTTTTCCACCATCCTCCCAGGAGCTTTTCCCATGGCCCTCACCACCACCGTCTTCACTCCCGGCGGCTACCGCTACATCCCCTCGGTGTTCCAGTACTCCGGCGGCGTCGCCGCCGAGCCCGGCTTCGAGCTGCGGCGCGTGCGCTTCCTGAAGCCGCTGCGGATGTCCGAGGCCTTCGCCGCCGTCGAGGCCCACCTCGCGGCCGCCGGCCGCCCCACCACGGCGTTCGCGCAATGCGAGCTGCGCTCGCCCGATCCCTTCAGCGACCAGGGCTTCATCGACTTCAACACGAACTACGTCAAGACGCTGGAAGGCTGGGGCCTGTACAAGGATGGCGTCAATCCGGTGGCGCGCACGAACGTCTGTCCGATGTACGACAAGCCCACCGAATCACGCATGTTCGCCTTCACCTACACGGTTCCGTCGGAGATCCGGCGCACGACCTTCCAGCTGTCCGGAAGCGCCGACGCGCACACCGGCAACGCGCCGGCGCGCGAGCGGGTGATCGCCTGGGGCGACACGTCGCCGGAAGGACTGCGCGTCAAGGTGGCCTTCGTTGCCGACGAGATGGAGCGCCGCCTGGCCGTGCTGGGCGTGGGATGGGCCGACGCGGTCTCGACGCAGCTCTACACCGTCCAGAACATCGGCCACCTCGTCGGCGACGAACTGGCCCGCCGAGGCGCCGGCGCGGGGGGACTGGTGTGGAACTACGCGCGCCCGCCGGTCGTGGGTCTCGAGTACGAGATGGACGTTCGCGGGCATGCGAACGAAATCGTGATCTGAGCCCTGGGCGGCGTGCAGCGACGCTGCCGGGCGGGTGAGCGTCTTTCGCGCTGGCCTGCTCTGGCCTGCCCGGAGGGACTCGAACCCCCGACCTGCTGCTTAGAAGGCAGCTGCTCTATCCAGTTGAGCTACGGGCAGTGAAGGCGGAATTGTCTCACCCCGGCGGCTGCAGGCCGTCGCGGAGCTTGTCCAGGCCGCGGCGGATCCAGGACTTGACCGAGCCGAGCGGCGCGCCCATCCGGCTCGCGACTTCGGTGTGCGTGAGGCCCTGCCAGTAGGCCAGCGCCAGGCTCTGGCGGTGCGTGCCGTCGAGGGCGCTCAGGCAGGCATGAAGGCGCAGCGCCTCGGTGGCGGCGCCGAACAGGTCGAGTGCGCTGGGGACGCCGTCGCCATGCTCCTCGTGCGCTTCTTCATCGAGTTCGGTCTCGCTGCGGCGCGCCCGGGTGCGCAGCGTATCCCGCGCCTTGTTGCGCACGATGGTGATCAGCCAGGTCATCGGCTGGATGTCCTGGCCGTTCACGTTCGGGCGGTACGTGCCCGCGCTCCGCCAGATGCTGACGAAGGCTTCCTGCAACGCGTCCTCGGCGCAGGCGTGCCGGCCCAGGATGCGCAGCGCCACGCCGAACAGGTGCGCGTGCGTGCGCTCGTACACCTGCGCGAAGGCATCGTGGTCGCCGCGCGCGGTGGCGGCCAGCAGCTCCTGCAGGGTCGGGGGCGGACTCATGCGGAAAAGCATAGGAAGCCCCTCAAGGACTTTCCGCCCTTGCGGACCCGCTCGCTAGCGACGGCGATGGCGCTTGTGCACGCCCGCCGGCGGCATGCGCCGCCGCACCGACGAAGCGCCCGTCAGCCGCCGCACGGCCGGCGGGCGCGGCGGCGCCACCTTCAGCCAGGTGGCGTCGCCGTATTCCTTCTCCACGTCGATGGTGCTGCGCACGCCGATGGCGCCGAAGCGCTTGTCCAGCCAGGCTGCGGCCGCCTCGCGGCCCGCGTGCAACAGACGCTGGATCAGCGCCGGATCGGCGCTGGTGCGGCTCGAGGGCGACAGGTCCTGCAGCGCGCGCCAGCCTTCCACGCGGTGCAGCCGCATCGGGCCGCGCCCGTCGGCCAGCGGCGCACCGCTTTCGACCAGGCGGTTGAACGCATGCGCCAGCCGCACCTGCGTCAGCAGGCTGGCGTTGAACGCGAGTTCGGTCATGCGGTCCAGGATCTCGGTGTTGGACTTGGGGATGTCGGGCCGCGTGAGCGGGTTGATCTGCACGATCAGCACGTCGCGGCTTTGCGAATGCGTCACCAGCGGCGTGAGCGCGGGGTTGGCCGAGAAGCCGCCGTCCCAGTAGGCCTCGCCGTCGATCAGCGAGGCCTGGAACAGCTGCGGCAGGCAGGCCGAGGCCATGACCGCGTCGGCGGTGAGCGCGCGGCCGTGGAAGATGGCCGCCCGGCCGGTGCTCACCTGCGTGGCGCTGACGTACACGCGGTGCGAAGGGTCGCGGCGGATCGCCTCGAAGTCGATGCGGCGCTCGAGCACCGTACGCAGCGGGTTCAGGTCGAGCGGGTTGAACTGGTAGGGCGACACCGGCTGCGGCGACAGGAAGCCCCATCCGCCCAGCGGTCCCGCCCACAGGCTGGCGAACAGCTTGCGGTGCACCGAGCCGGCCGCGCCCAGCGTGACCACCTCGTCCCAGAAATTCGAGAGGCATTCGCGCGCCGATTCGCGCGGGTCGCGCTTGGCGCGCCTGGCCGTGGCCCATCCGCTGGCCAGCGCGACAGCGTTCATAGCCCCCGCGCTGGCACCGCTGATGCCTTCGAAGGCGAGGCGCCCGTCCTCCAGCAGAGCATCGAGCACCCCCCAGGTGAAGGCACCGTGCGAGCCGCCGCCCTGCAGAGCCAGGTTGATCGTCGTGGTCGTCATGGTCGACACCTTGCAGCAACATCCATGCTCAGCAGCGAGCTCCTAGCATCCGGCTTCCATTGGTTGCACTCATCAACACAGGCTCGGCAGCGTACGTGCCGATCACGACGCGCCGATGGGAACCAGCTCATCCGCCCGCCGGCCAGTCAGGGTGCGGCCGCGCACGGATGATTCGCACGGGCCAAGCCAGAAAGGCTCAGCCGTTGTGCTGCAAGATGAACCGGATTGCGTGAGCATGTAACGCACACAGGTCCGTCACATGCGTCGATCGCCCAGCGCGCTTGCAGCTCAGCCATGGCGCGCGCGGTTCGTAAGCAAACGTCGTGTTTCAAAGCGGCCTTTCTGACTGCTCAGTCAACCACCACAGTCCAGCCAGCGAGCCGAACAGCGGTTTCGCGCACCCCTCTCGGGGCTCTTGTCAACCCAAGGATGAAAGGAAGAGACGGATGAAGTTCGACCTGTTGCGTATGGGCATCGTGTACCTGCACTTGATCGCCTGCTGTATCGCACTCGGAACCGTGTTCATGAGCGACCTGCAGCTGGTCAGGGGCCTGCTGCGAAGCGAGGGCGGCACCGTGGAGCCAGACCACCTGGCCGGCCTGCACCACACCTTGGTGCGGGCCCTGGCCGCGCTCTGGATCACCGGCGTCGCCATCGTCGCCATGGACATCTGGAAGGCCGACACCGGCGTGCTCTTCAATCCCAAGCTGCAGGCCAAGTTCGCCGTCGTGCTGCTGCTGACGCTGAATGGCCTGGCGCTGGAGCGCGTGGTGCTGCCGGCGATGAAGCGGGCCGGCTCGATCATGCGGCTGACGTTCAGCAACCGCCTGCTGGCGGTGTTCGTCGGCGCGGTGTCGGCCGTGTCGTGGTTCTACGCCGCGGCGCTGGGCGTCGGCCGGCCGCTGAACTGGAAGTTCTCGCTGACCGAGATCATGGCGGCCTGGCCCGTGCTGGTGATGGGCGGCTTCTTCATGATGGTGACGCTGACGGCCTGGGCCCAGTACAGCGCCAATGGTGGCGCGCGGGGGCTGAAGCCGATGCCGGTGCCGGCGCATCGGTAAGGCGTGTGTCGAGGGAAAGGGGGGTGGTCGGAGCGATAGGATTCGAACCTACGACCCTCTGGTCCCAAACCAGATGCGCTACCAGACTGCGCTACGCTCCGAACGCATGGATTCTAAGGCCGGCCCAGCCGGTCAAGCGAGGGACCGATGGCGATCCGGATCGTGAGGTTGGGCACCGCGAGGGCGAAGGACGAGGGGCTGCGCATCGGCACCGTGCGCCGGCCGCCTCGCGGGGTCCCCAAATCCCAGTTCGCCTCGGGCGACTGGTACGACGTCTGGTACCCCAACCTCGCGCCCAGCGCGGAGAACGTGCAGTCGGCCCTGGCGGCCACGACTGAGAAGGAATGGGCCTCCTTCACCCGCAAGTACCGCGCGGAGATGGCCAAGCCCGATCCGGCCCGCACGCTGGACCTCCTGGCGGCGCTCTCGCACCAGAGCAATTTCTCGGTGGGCTGCTACTGCGAGAACGAGGCCCGCTGCCATCGCTCGCTGCTGCGCGGGCTGCTGCAGGAGCACGGGGCGGCGATCCGCGAGGATTGACCGCGCCGCCATGAAAAAAACGCCGGCGCGTGACCGGCGTTTCCCTGGAGGTCGTTCAGGCCTTACTGCGGATCCAGCTTCTTGGCCTGTCCCGGTGGCAGGCAGCCGTTGTCCTTCTTGGCCAGGCCCGGCGGGCAATCGTTCCGGTTGCCCATGCGGGCGGTATCGTCCGAGTCGGCCTTCGAGTGCCTGCGCTTGTGCGAGTCGTCGTCCGAGCGCTTGTGCAGGTCCCGGTCCGCGCGCTTGTACGCGTCCCTGTCATGGTCCGAGCGCGTGTGGGTGTTCGAGTGCGTGTGCGTATCGGCTGCGGTCGAGCCCGGCTGCACGATGGCCCCGCCGCTCGCGCCCAGTGCGCCGGTGGAGGTGGCGCCCTGCCCTTGCACGTTGGCGTTGGCGCCGGTGGACTGCCCGGTGGCGGTCGAGGACGTGGTGCCCGACGTCGTGCTCGAGGCGCCCGTCGAGGCGGTCTGCGCGAGGGCGCCGCCTGCGATCAGCGAAGCGACCAGAAGACTCAGAAGTTTGCTCATGTGTTCATTCCTCCTTGAAGACAGGAGGACAGCATGGCGTGCGGCCGGGCTGGAGCCGGTCGGACATGGGAAAGCATCCCAGTCGGGCGAGTCCCACCCGAGGTAGGAGATGCCTCGTGCTGAGGCATCCGAGGCGCTCAATTATCGCCGTAACTCATTGCCTTTAAACAGTTTTCGGAACAAACTTGGATTTCCGAAAAACGTACCGAAATGACTGAGCTCACACCCGACCAGGCGCGGCAGTACATCGACGCCGTGGCCACCTTCGAGGCCCTGGAGGAGGCCAAGCGCGAAGCCCGGAGCACCGAAGGCGGCATGTACTGGCACGCTGGTCCGGCATCGAACCCCGAGGCACGCTACCTCGTACGCACCAGCCGCACGGGGGCGGAGCGCAGCCTCGGCGCGCGCAGCCCGGAAACGGAGCAGGCCTTCGAGAGCTTCACCCGCCGCAAGAAGGAGAACGAGGAGCAGGTGAAAGCCTTGCAGGCGCGGCTCGAGCAGGATCGCCGGGTCAATCGCGCACTGCGCGTCGGCCGGGTCGAGCCTCTGGTCGTCAAGCTCCTGAATCGATTGGCGGACACCCAGCTGGCCGAGCACTTCCGGGTCGTCGGCACGCACGCCCTGTATGCCTACGAAGCCGCCGCCGGCGTGCGCCTGGATGCCGACGTGCTCAGCACGCGCGACATCGACCTGCTCTGGGACACGCAGAAGCGGGTCACTTTCGCGACCCGGCTCGCGCGCGTGGACAGCTCCATGCTCGGTGTGCTGCGCAAGGTCGACCCGTCGTTCCGCCTGCGCAGCCGGCAGCTCTACACGGCGGTGAACAAGGACGGCTTCGAAGTGGACATCATCCGCCGCATGAAGGCGGGCGACGACGGCCACCCGGTCAGGCTCAGTGACGCCGACGAGGATTTCTACGTGGTGCAGGCGCCGCAGGCGCACCTGCTGCTGTACTCGGAAGGGTTCTCCCAGGTCGTGGTCGCCAGCGATGGAACCATGGCCCGGATGAACACGCTGCATCCGGCCACATTCGCGAAATTCAAGCTGTGGATGGCTCAGCGCAGCGACCGCGTTCCGCTCAAGGCGCGACGCGACAAGCTGCAAGCAGAAGCAGTCCAGCACCTGCTGGAATCGCACCTTCCACATCTCGGGCAGGCACCCGCCTGAAAGCAAAACGCCGGCACAAGGCCGGCGCTTCTTCTCAAGCGATCCCGCTCAGAGCTTCACGTACTCGTACTCCACCGGCTGGGCATTGATGCCGCGGTCCGGCGGGGCGATCCAGGCGGCCATCTTGCCGGGCTCGGTGACGCGCTGCATCAGGCTCTTGACGAACTTGATGTCGTCCTCGGTGGGCAGCCACTCGGCCTTCTTCGCCTCGAACTCGGCGGCGGTGATCGGGTTGCCCTGCGGGTCGGTGTGCAGGCCGGACCAGGCGCCCACGTTGCGGCGGAAACGCGTGGAGGGCAGCTTGAACTCGAAGGGCACGCCGGCGCGCTTGACCGCCATGTTCCAGCGGGTCACGCCGATGTTGCAGTCCTTGGCGTATTCCAGCCGCGTGATCTCGTTGATGCCGTTGCGCACCGAAATGGATTCGTCCTTCACGCCGCCCTTGCCGTCCGGCACCTGGATGGTCATGGTGGTGTCCGACTCGACGTGGTCGGCGAACTTGGCCTCGTCGGGACGGCCCTTGATGCCGTTGCTGAAGTAGTTGGCGGCGTTGGACGAGGCCTCCGAGCCGAACAGGTCCAGCGAGCTGGAGAACCAGAAGTTCATGAACCTCTGGATGGTGGGCAGGTCGATGGCGCCGGCCGCGCGCACCGCCTTCCAGTCGTCGGTGTCCAGCTCCTTCATCACTTCCAGCGTGCGCTTGATGACGCGGCCGACGCCGGTCTCCCCCACGAACATGTGGTGGGCTTCTTCCGTCAGCATGAACTGGCAGGTGCGCGAGAGCGGATCGAACGCGCTCTCGGCCAGGCTCTTGAGCTGGAACTTGCCGTCGCGGTCGGTGAAGTAGGTGAACATGAAGAAGGACAGCCAGTTGTCCATGGGCTCGTTGAACGTGCCCAGGATGCGCGGCTTGTCCGGGTCGCCCGAGTGGCGCTCCAGCAGCTCCTCGGCCTCTTCGCGGCCGTCGCGGCCGAAGTAGGCGTGCAGCAGGTAGACCATGGCCCAGAGGTGGCGGCCCTCTTCCACGTTGACCTGGAACAGGTTGCGCAGGTCGTAGAGCGAAGGCGCGGTATGGCCCAGCAGGCGCTGCTGCTCGACCGACGCGGGCTCGGTGTCGCCCTGGGTGACGATCAGGCGGCGGAAGGTGGAGCGGAATTCGCCGGGCACGTCCTGCCACGCGTCCTGGCCCATGAAGTCGCCGAAGCCGATCTTGCGGCCTTCCTGGCGGTCGGCCAGGAAGATGCCCCAGCGGTACTCGGGCATGGGCGTGTAGCCGTACTGGGCCCAGCCGGAAGCGTCCACGCCGACGGCGGTGCGCAGGTAGACGTCCTTGGCCTTGAAGTCGCTCGGGCCCATCTCGTCCCACCAGCGCAGGAACGCGGGCTGCCAGTGCTCCAGCGCGCGCTGGAGCTGGCGGTTGTCGGCCAGGTCGACGTTGTTGGGGATCAGGGCTTGCAGGTCGATCGTGCTCATGGTGTGTTCCTCGGGTGCAGCTTCAGACGCGCTTCCAGTCGAACCGGGACTTCTTGCCCGTGCCGAACAGCTTGAGCGCACCCTCCTCGCCCACGGCGTTGGGGCGGATGAAGATCCAGTTCTGCCAGGCGGACAGGCGCCCGAAGACGCGCGTCTCCATGGTTTCCTTGCCGGGGAAGCGCAGCGAGGCTTCCATGCCGGTCAGGGCGTCGGGCGACAGCGACGCGCGCTCTTCCAGCATCAGCCGGATCTCGTCGTCCCAGTCGATGTCGTCGGGCGTCA
>Ga0247819_10001163_pt1 | contig 14570 bp, 14 predicted proteins | sample 13C_Xylose_Day6_FD_193428 | JGI IMG/M metagenome (GOLD analysis project Ga0247819, IMG submission 193428) | Soil microbial communities from agricultural site in Penn Yan, New York, United States - 13C_Xylose_Day6 | ecosystem: Environmental > Terrestrial > Soil > Agricultural land | place: USA...
TGCAGGGGCATGGTGGGTCGCCTCTCATTCGAAGGCACGGTGGCGCGAGGGCGGGGCGTGGCGGGGCGGACGGCGCTGTCAGCTCGCGAAGGTCAGAGAGGCCGGGGGCCGGGGGCCGAGCCCGGGAGACGGGGCGAGGACCGCCGCACGCCGCCTCCCGGCTGGATCACTCGACCGTGGGCGCCCACCTTCTGCCTTGTGTGCGAAGTTTATACGACGTGTGTTCAGACTGTGTTTCGCCTAGCTGTTTTCGACCGGCCGGGCAAGGGTACTTCTGGCCGGTGAAACGCGAAAATAATCCCGATTCCGAACCGGGCGCACGCCGATGACCTCGGAAAATGGCCGCGAAGTGGTCGGCCCATTCTCGTCGGCGTTTTTCACGAGTTCGCAACCGGCACGCAAGATGCCTTCCGTGCCATGCCTCGTGAATGTGCCACTGGTCACTCTCGACCAGAGTAGCGGCCGGCGGTGCCGTCCGGGGCGTTATCGATCGCATCGACGGGGCATCCTCCCCTGTGGACCGGGACCCCGGCGGCCGGTCTTCGGTTCGCCCGTGCAAGGAAGGACTCTTCGATGGGGGAGAAGGTCGTGGCAGGCCAGTTCGACCTGTCCGATCGCCAGCGCTACCGCGAGAAGCTCCGCAGGTGTCTGACGGGCTTGGAGCGGCTCCTGGCGGAGAAGCGGTTCGACCGTCCCAAGAACCTCATGGGGCTGGAGATCGAATTGAATCTCGCGGGCGCCGACGGCATGCCGAGAATGTTGAATGCGCAAGTCCTCGAGCGGATCGCCAGCAGGGACTTCCAGACAGAGCTCGCCATGTTCAATCTGGAAGTCAACATTGCCCCCCATAGACTGGGCGGACGGGTATTCGACCGGCTCGACGAGGAACTGCGCACTTCCCTCGCGTACGCCGACCGCAAAGCCGCTGAGGTGGACGCGGGGATCGTGATGATCGGCATCCTGCCGACGCTGGACCGGGACGACCTGGTCTCCTCGAACCTTTCCGACGTCGACCGCTACGCATTGCTCAACGAGCAGATCGTTGCCGCGCGCGGTGAGGACTTCACCCTCGACATCGAGGGCGTGGAGCACCTCAGCTGCACCTCCAAGTCCATCGCGCCGGAGGCCGCGTGCACCTCGGTGCAGTTGCACCTCCAGGTCACCCCGGAGCGCTTCGCCGGGGTGTGGAACGCGGCGCAGGCCGTCGCCGCCGCGCAGATCGCCGTCGGCGCCAACTCGCCGTTCCTGTTCGGCCGCGAGCTGTGGCGGGAGTCGCGGCCCCCGCTCTTCCAGCAGTCCACCGACACCCGCCCGCCCGAGCTGCAGGCACAGGGCGTGCGGCCGCGCACCTGGTTCGGGGAGCGCTGGGTGACCTCGGCGTTCGACCTGTTCGAGGAGAACCTGCGCTACTACCCGGCCCTGCTGCCCATCTGCGACGACGAGGACCCGCTGGAGGTGCTGGACCGCGGCGGCGTCCCCACCCTCGCCGAACTCGTCCTGCACAACGGCACCGTCTACCGCTGGAACCGCCCCGTCTACGGCATCGCCGACGGCGTCCCGCACCTGCGCGTGGAGAACCGCGTGCTGCCGGCCGGCCCCACCACCACCGACGTCATCGCCAACGCGGCCTTCTACTACGGAGTCGTCCGCGCGCTGGCCGAGGACAGCCGGCCGGTGTGGACCCGGCTGCCCTTCGAGGCCGCCGCCGCCAACTTCGACGCCGCCTGCAAGGACGGCATCGACGCACGCTTCACCTGGCCCCGGCGCGGCCGCCTCGGCGGCCTGGGCGAGGTGGACGCGGTCACCCTGGTACGGGACGAACTGCTGCCGCTCGCCGAGGCGGGGCTGGACGCCTGGGGGATCGAGCCCGCCGACCGCGACCTGTACCTCGGCGTCATCGAGGAGCGGTGCAGGCGCCGGGTCAACGGCGCGACCTGGCAGTCCGCGACCTTCCACCGGGCCCTGGAGCTGGGCCTCACCAGGGAGGAGGCCCTGGCCGCCACCACCCGCCGCTACCGCGAGCTGACGCAGCTGGGCGACCCGGTGCACACCTGGCCGGTGGGACTGCCGGAACCGGTGCCGGCGGTCTGAGTCCGGCTCCGGCCCCCGGCAGGGCGCACGGCCGTTGCCCTCATACTGATCGGACCGATCGGTGATGTGGAGGCAGGTGTGCAGGCGGAGGCGGGCCCGGAGGCCGAGTACTGTCCTGGGCGGAGGCCCTCGCGGACGACGCTCCGCAACGAGACGCTGCTGGTGCTGGCGCTTTCGCTGGGCGCCAGCGGGGTCTCGGCCCTGATCAGCTTCGTCGGCTCGGTCACGAAACCGGGCGGGCTGAAGGACCAGGCGGCCACACTCAACGCCTCGGCCGCGCCGGGCCGGCCCTGGCTGGACCTGGCCTGGCAGCTCTTCGGCATCACCACGGCGCTGGTGCCGGTCGCGCTCGTGGCGCACTTCCTGCTGCGTGAGGGCGCGGGTCTGCGCACCCTCGGCTTCGACCGCACCCGCCCCTGGACCGACCTCGGCCGCGGCGCGGCGGTCGCGGCGGTCATCGGCAGCAGCGGCATCGCCTTCTACCTGGCCGCGCGCGGCGTCGGCTTCAACCTCACCGTGGTGCCGGAGGCGCTTCCGGACGTGTGGTGGAAGTTTCCCGTACTGATCCTCTCGGCGCTGCAGAACTCGATCGTCGAAGAGGTCATCGTCGTCGGCTATCTGCTGCGGCGGCTGGACCAGCTGGGCTGGACCCCGGGCGCCGCGCTCGCGGGCAGTTCGGTGCTGCGCGGCTCGTACCACCTCTACCAGGGCATCGGCGGCTTCATCGGGAACATGGTGATGGGCGTGGTGTTCGTCCTCCTGTACCGGCGGTGGGGCCGGGTCGGGCCGCTGGTGGTCGCGCACACGCTGCTCGACATCGGGGCGTTCGTGGGATACGCGCTGCTGGCCGGCAAGGTCGGCTGGCTGCCGACGGCGTGAGCCCGCACCGAGGGGGCGTACGGCACGGCCGTACGCCCCCTCGGCCGTGCCGTGATGCCGGGCTCAGACCAGCAGCTCGCCCTCGATGACCGTCACGGCCCGTCCGCTCAGCAGGGTGCGCCCGCCGAGCACTTCGGTGCGGACGCGGCCGGACCGGGGTGAGGCCTGGAGGCCGGTGAGCGTGGTGCGGCCGAGGCGCTCGGCCCAGTACGGGGCGAGCGCGGTGTGCGCGCTCCCGGTGACCGGGTCCTCGTCGATGCCGACGTTCGGGAAGAAGCAGCGGGAGACGAAGTCGTAGCCGAGGGCCGGGTTCTCGGCGCGGGCGGTGGCGATGATGCCGCGCTCGGAGTGGGTGGTCAGGGCCTTGTGGTCGGGCCGCAGGGCCTGCACGGTCCGCTCGTCGGCGACCTCGACGAGCAGGTCCCCGATGTCCGGGCCGGTGTCGAACGCCGCGAGCGGCCGCGCGCCCAGCGCCTCGGCGACGCCCTCCGGGACGTCGACGGCGGTGAGCCGGGCGGTGGGGAAGTCCAGCGTGAGGGTGCCGTCCTCACCGGGGGTGGCGGTCAGGACGCCGCTGCGGGTGGCGAACCGCACCGGGCCCCGGTGCGCCCCGGTGGTGTGCAGGACGTGCGCGGTGGCCAGCGTCGCGTGGCCGCACATGGCGACCTCGGTGGCCGGGGTGAACCAGCGCAGCGCCCAGTCCGCCTCGCCGCCCGCGGGGAGCGGGTGGGCGAACGCCGTTTCGGCGTGGTTGACCTCCAGGGCGACGTTCTGGAGCCAGGGGTCGTCCGGAAAGGCGTCAAGCAGCAGCACTCCGGCGGGGTTGCCGGCGAAGGGCCGGTCGGTGAAGGCGTCGACGATTCGAATCCGCATGCCCTGACGGTAGGGGCGGCGCGGAGCCGGGGGCCAAGGCCAATTCGCGAGTCCTGGACCCTTCGGCACGGCCGCCTCGCGGACCGCGGGGGTTGTCGCACGCTTGTTTGCGATATATCGTTGAAGCATCGCGATAGATCAACGATGGAATGGAGTGGTTGCGATGCGTACCCACGGTCACGAGCATGGACACGGTCACGGCGGCCCGCGCGGCGGACGTGGCGACTTCGACCGGCTGCGCGCCGCCTTCGGCCCCTTCGGGCCGGGAGGGCCCGGCGGCCCCGGCGGCCCCTTCGGCCCCGGCTTCGGGCACGGCGGCCCCTGGGGCGGACGGGGGCGCGGAGGGCCCAGGGGAAGGGCGCGGCGCGGTGACGTGCGGGCATCGATCCTGGCCCTGCTGAAGGACCGTCCGATGCACGGCTACGAGATGATCCAGGAGATCGCCGAGCGCAGCGGCGGGGCGTGGAAGCCCAGCCCCGGCTCGGTGTACCCCACCCTTCAACTGCTGGAGGACGAGGGGCTGATCGTCAGCGCGTCGGAGGGCGGCAAGAAGCTGTTCTCCCTCACCGACGGCGGCCGCGCCGCCGCCGAGGAGGGCCCCGAGGCGCCCTGGGAGGAGGCCTCGCGCGGGGTCGACTGGGAGGCGCTGGGTGAGATCCGGCAGGCCGGCTTCGGCCTGATGGAGGCCTTCGGGCAGGTCTGGAAGACGGGCAGCAAGGAGCAGCGGGAGAAGGCTCTGGCGGTCATCAACGAGAGTCGCAGGAAGCTGTACCTGATCCTCGCCGACGAGGACTGACGGACGGCCGGAAGCGATCGGGGGGCGTGACGCAAACCGGCGCGCGCCTCCCGGCGTGAAACGCTCTGATCTCCTTCGCAAGGAGGAGATTTCCGCCCGGGCCGTCCACTTCCCGTGGGACGCCAAGATGCTTCCCGCCGGGGATGCCCCGGGCCCCCGGGGGCTGATGGGGTGGGGATGTGCAACCCCGTATCCCCCGGCAGCAGGCCCAGGAGCTCCAGGAGCAGGGCGCCCACCGCGCGGAGAGCGATGTCAGGCTCAGTCCCGAACTGGCGGCGGTGGTGGCCGGTGCCCGCCGCAGAGCCGTCCGGGACGGGGACCGGCAGATCGACACCGCCCATCTGCTGCACTCGCTCCTCGAGTCCGACGCCGACGTGCGCGCGCTCTTCGGCGAGGGCCCGCGGATCGCCCGGCTGCTCGGCTACCTGGTCCAGCGCAGCATCGGCTACGGCCTGCGCTGGCAGGGAGCCGTCGAGGACTCCGGCGGTGTCCCCGTGGTCACCGAGGCCGGGGGCCTCTCGCCGCTGGCCGCCGGCTGCATGGAGAACGCCCACGGGCGCGCCGCCCGCCACGGCGGTCATCCGGCCGGCGTCACGGACCTGCTCGCGGCGATCGTCGTGGACCCGCGGTCGCGCGCCGTGGAGGTGCTCGAGCGCGCCGGAATCGACCCCCATGAGCTGTTCGCCCGCCTCGAGGCGTCGTCCAGTCGGTGAGACAGGTGCCATAGAGGGTGAAGCTCCTGTCGGTGCCTGTCATCATGTGCCGGTGCCTACGTCTGTCAGTACCCGGAGCGACCACAGGAAGGGCGTCGGACTCGGTCTCGCGCTGCTGTCCGCGCTGGCCTTCGGGGGTTCCGGTGTCGCGGCCAAGCCGCTGATCGAGGCGGGTCTCGACCCGCTCCACGTGGTGTGGCTGCGGGTGGCGGGCGCGGCGCTCGTCATGCTGCCGCTGGCGGTGCGCCACCGTGGACTGCTGCGCCGCAGGCCGGGGCTGCTCGCCGGGTTCGGCCTGTTCGCCGTGGCCGGTGTCCAGGCCTGCTACTTCGCCGCCCTGTCCCGCATCCCCGTAGGGGTCGCCCTGCTGGTCGAGTATCTGGCGCCGGCGCTGGTGCTCGGCTGGGTGCGGTTCGTGCAGCGGCGGCCGGTGACCCGCGCCGCCGCGGTCGGCGTGGTGCTGGCCGTGGGCGGTCTCGCCTGTGTGGTCGAGGTGTGGGCGGGCCTCGGGTTCGACGCGCTCGGACTGCTGCTCGCGCTCGGTGCGGCCTGCTGCCAGGTCGGCTACTTCGTCCTGTCCGACCAGGGCAGTGACGGCGACGAGGCCCCCGACCCGCTCGGGGTGATCGCCTACGGCCTGCTGATCGGCGCCGCCGTCCTGACCGCCGTGGCCCGTCCCTGGTCCATGGACTGGTCCGTGCTGACCGGCAGCGCGGAGATGAACGGCACCCTGGTCGCCGCCGCCGTGCTGCTGGGCTGGATCGTCCTCGTCGCCACCGTCGTCGCCTATGTCACCGGGGTGGTGTCGGTGCGCCGGCTCTCGCCGCAGGTCGCCGGTGTCGTGGCCTGTCTGGAGGCGGTCATCGCCACCGTCCTCGCCTGGGTCCTGCTCGGCGAGCATCTCTCGGCGCCGCAGATCGTGGGCGGAGCCGTCGTCCTGACCGGCGCCTTCATCGCCCAGTCCTCGGCGCCGTCCAAGGGCACCGGTACACCGGTCGCGGCCGGCGGTCCGGAACGGGAGTTGTCCGTGCCGGGAACCACCGCATAGGGTGCTGATCATGCACGCACGCGCACTCGTTCTTCCGCCTCCGGCCGCCTGAGGCGGGCCCTCCGGTACATCCGCCCGGCATGGCGCCGGGCGTAACGGTGCTGCCCGCGGAAGAAGTCCGCGGATCCCGCGGCTCAGGCCCCGACCGGGCCCGATCCGGGATCCCTTCCCGAACTTCCGCACCCGCGCGGTCGCGCGCGGTGCGTGCATCTGCGGAGAGAACACGTGTCGAACGCCGTCTCCGGCCTGCCCGTCGGGCGAGGCCTCCTCTATCTGATCGTCGCCGGTGCCGCTTGGGGCACCGCGGGCGCCGCCGCCTCACTGGTCTACCGGACCAGCGACATGGGGCCCGTCGCCCTCTCCTTCTGGCGCTGCGCCGTGGGCCTCGTGCTGCTGCTCGGCGCCCGGCTGCTGTCCCGTCGCACCCGGACCGCCGCGCGGCAGCCGCTCGGCCGCCGGGTGCTGCGGGCGGTGGCCACCGGGATCGGACTCGCGGTCTTCCAGACCGCCTACTTCGCGGCCGTCTCCGCCACGGGCCTCGCCGTGGCGACCGTCGTCACCCTCGGCGCCGGACCCGTGCTGATCGCGCTCGGCGCACGGCTGACCATGGGCGAGCGGCTGGGGCGCGGCGGTCTGGCCGCCGTCGCGGGCGCGCTCGCCGGACTCGTCGTGCTCGTCCTCGGCGGCGGGCGGACGACCGTGGACCCGTGGGGCGTGCTGCTCGCCCTGCTGTCCGCGGCCGGCTACTCGGCGATGACGCTGCTCACCCGCTGGTGGGGGCGCGACGGTGGCACGGACTCCTCCGGTACGACCGTGGGGGCGTTCGCCGTCACCAGCCTGGTGCTGCTGCCGTTCGCCGCGGTCGAGGGACTGGTGCCGCACACCGAGGCGCCCGGGGTGCTGCTGTGCCTGCTGGCGTACGTCGCCTCCGTGCCGACGGCGCTCGCGTACGGGCTCTACTTCGCCGGCGCGGCCGTCGTACGCTCGGCGACCGTGTCCGTGATCATGCTGCTGGAGCCGGTGAGCGCGGCGGTGCTCGCGGTCGCCCTGCTCGGTGAGCGGCTCACGGCGGCCACCCTGGCGGGCACGCTGCTGATGCTCGGCTCGGTCGCGGGCCTCGCGGTGGGCGAGGCCCGCGACGCGAGGGCTGCCCGCGGGGCGGAGCCGGAGGCGGCCCCGGCCTGACGGCGGGGGCGGCCTCCGGCGCTCCCTCGGGTGCCCGGTTCGGCGGGCCGGGCGGCCGCCGGCGCGGGACGTGCGTGCGCGCCGTCCGTCCCGCGCCGGGAGGCCGGCCGGCGTCCGGTCCCGTAGGGGTGCGGACCGCTTGCCCGCGTACGTGGGGTCCGAGGGCAGCCTGACGTGGGGGCTCAGCCCGCCGTGGCCTGTGCGGAGCCGACCTTCGGCTGGAGGTGGCCGGCCTGTGTCACAGGGCCGTCAGGTAGCCGGGCAGCGCGGTGCCGGGTGCCAGCCCCGGGTCGGCGAGCGGGGTGCCGTAGCCCTTGCGGAGGGGGACCACGCCGGCCCAGTGGGGGAGGGCGAGGTCCTCGGGTTCGTCGTTGACGCCGCCGGTGCGGAGCTTCGCTGAGACCTCGTCCAGGTCGAGGCGGATGACCGCGGTCGCGGCCAGCTCCTTCTTGTCGGCCGGGCGGGAGTCGGCGGCGCGGCCCGGTACCACCTGGTCGACCAGGGCGTCGAGCGCCTGCCGCTTCTCCTCGGCGTCGGTCACGTCGTACGCCGTGCCGTGCACCACCACGGAGCGGTAGTTGATCGAGTGGTGGAAGGCCGAGCGGGCCAGCACCAGCCCGTCGACGTGGGTGACCGTCAGGCAGACCTGGAGCCCGGGGTCGGCCTGCCGCGCCGCGCGCAGCGGGCGCGAGCCGGTCGAACCGTGCACGTAGAGACGCTCGCCGGCCCGGGCGTACAGCGTGGGCAGCACGACCGGCGCGCCGTCCCGGACGAAGCCGAGGTGGCAGACGTAGCCCTCGTCGAGTATCGCGTGCACCAGTTCCTTGTCGTACGAGGCCCGGCCGGGGGAGCGGGTGGGGACGGTCCGCTCGGTGGGCGGGTAGGTGGCGTCGTCCCGCTGCTGCGGCTGGGTCCCCTGCATGGCGCTCTCCATTGCACTAGTGCATAATTGACTATGTGCTAGGAGAGTATCGGATCAGTGGGCGGCGCGCAGCGGAGATTTCCGCGAGCATCGAGGCCGCGGTGGGGCAAGGGGAGCTGCGGCCGGGCGAACTGCTGCCTCCTATGCGGGAGTTGGCGGAGCGGCTGGGGGTGAACCCGAACACGGTCGCTGCCGCGTACCGGACCCTGCGCGAGCGCGGGGTCATCGAGACCGCGGGCCGGCGGGGCAGCCGGGTGCGGCCCAAGCCCGCCACGACGGCGCGCGATCTCATCCGGGTGGAGGTCCCGCCGGGCGTGCGGGACCTGTCCGAGGGCAATCCCGATCCCGCGCTGCTGCCCGCGCTGGCCGGGGCGTTCGCGGCCGCGGCCGGGCAGGGCGACCGTGAGCCGGTGCTCTACGGGCACGCGCCCGTGGAGCCCGAACTGGCCCGGCTGGCGCGGGCCGGACTGGACGCCGACGGTGTGCCCGACGGGCCCGTCGCCGTCACCTCGGGCGCGCTGGACGCCCTGGAGCGGGTGCTGGCAGCGCATCTCAGGCCCGGGGATGCGGTCGCCGTGGAGGATCCCGGGTGGGGCAGTCTGCTGGACCTGGTTCCGGCGCTCGGACTGCGCGTCGTCCCGGTCGGGGTCGACGACGAGGGGCCGCTCCCCGACGACGTGGGCAGGGCGCTGGCGGACGGGGCGCGGGCCCTGATCATCACCTGCCGCGCGCAGAACCCGACCGGCGCCGCGCTGAGCGCCGCACGCGCGATGGCCCTGCGTTCGGTGCTGGCCGGGCACCCGGAGACGCTGCTGATGGAGGACGACCACGGCCATCACATCGTCGACCTCCCGCCGCACCCCCTCGCCGGTGCCACGCGCAACTGGGCCTTCGTCCGCTCGGCGGCCAAGGCGTACGGCCCCGACCTGCGGCTCGCGGTGCTCACCGGGGACCCGGTCACCCTCGACCGGGTGCGCGGCCGGCAGCGGCTCGGGCCGGGCTGGGTCAGCAGGATCGTCCAGCGCGCGGTGGTACGGCTGTGGAGCGAGGGGGCGGTGGACCCGGCGGGCGTGGCCGCGCGGTACGGGTGGCGCCGGGACGCGCTGATCGGGGCACTGGCCCGGCGCGGGGTCGTGGCGCGGGGGCGCAGCGGTATGAACGTGTGGGTGCCGGTCCCGGACGAGACCGGCGCCGTCGCCCGGCTGTTGCACGCGGGCTGGGCGGTGGCCCCCGGCGCCCGCTTCCGGCTGAGCGCGCCGCCGGGCATCCGCGTCACCGTCTCGACACTCGCCGACGACGAGATCGAGCCCCTCGCCGAGGCGATCGCCGAAGCCGTCGGCCCCGCCGGAGGACCGGCCCGGACATACGCCTGACGCGGAACGTCGGACCGCCGCCGCCGGGCGGGCAGTGTGCCCGGGCACCCGGCCGTCGGGACCGGACCTGCCAGGGTGCCGGCCTGCCTTGGCGCTGGGTCCTGCCGGGGCGGGGCCGGTCGTCGCTGCCGGTGAGGCCGAGGTGCTCGGGGACCGGGCCGTCGGAGCCGGGAGCCGTCATGGTGGCTGGCTGGCCTGAGGTCCACCGGGGTGGCCCGCGCGGCGGTGCGCGCACTGAGCGCGGCTGCACGCCCCTGGACCGCGGTGGTGCTGCCGCGGTCCAGGGGCGTGCAGCCGGGCTAGGCCGGTCGCTTCGGCCTCACCTGGGTGAGTGCGGCGCCGGCCAGCACGATCACCGCGCCGACCGGTGTCGACCAGGTCAGCGTCTCGCCGAGGAGCACGACGCCGGCCGCCGCGGCGATCACGGGCACGAAGTAGGTGACCATCTGGCCGGTCGTCGGGCCGACCTCGGCCACGATGCCGTACTGGACGAGCACGGCCAGCCCGGTGCCCAGCGTGCCCAGGGCGACGATCGCCAGCAGCGGCCCGACCGCGAAGCCGGTCGGCATCGTGGTGAAGAGCGGGGTGACGACGGCCAGCTGGATCGTGGCGAGCAGCAGCTGACCGCCGGTCAGCGACAGGTTCGAGTGGCTGCTGCCCGCCAGGGTGCGGCGGACGTAGATCCAGCCGACGGGGTAGCTCAGCGAGGCCAGCAGGGCCAGCGCCGTACCGCGGGCGTCCAGGCCCTGGAAGCCCTGCCAGGCGCCCAGCACCGTCAGCACTCCGAGGAAGCCCACGCCCAGCCCCGCCACCCGCACCCGGGTCGGGCGGTCCTCGGACAGCGCCACCATCGACAGCGCCATGCCCCACAGCGGCGAGGTCGCGTTGCAGATGCCGGCCAGCGTCGACGGGATGGTCAGCTCCGCGAAGGCGAACAGCGAGAACGGCAGCGCGTTCAGCAGGAACCCGGCGACCGCGAGATGGCCCCAGGTGCGCGCACCGCGCGGCAGGCCCTCCCGCCGTACCGCCATCGCGACCGCCAGCACGGCGGTGCCGAAGGCCAGCCGGCCCAGGGTGACCTGGAAGGGGGCGTAGCCCTGGGTGCCGACCTTGATGAGGAGGAAGCTGAACCCCCAGATCAGGGAGAGCGCGCCGAAGCGCAGACGCCAGTCCAGACGCGGACGGGCGCGCTCCGGAGCGGAGCCGGCCGGGGCCGGCGTGGTGGTGGGGGTGGTCGCGGTGACACTGCTCATGGAGGCAACGATGCGGGACACCCATCTCGTAGCACAATCGAGATTTCGCACGCGGTATCTCGTAGCATCGCTTACATGTTGAACCTGGAGCGCCTGCGCACCCTCGACGCCCTCGCCCGGCACGGCTCGGTCAGCGTGGCGGCCGAGGGACTGCACATCACCACCTCCGCCGTCTCGCAGCAGATGGCCAAGCTGGAGCGCGAGGTCGGCCAGCAACTGCTCGCCAGGAACGGGCGCGGAATCCGGCTCACCGACGCGGGCCGGCTGCTCGCCGAGCACGCCGCGCGCATCCTCTCCCAGGTCGAGCTGGCCCAGTCCGACCTGGAGGCGCAGCGCGGACAGGTCGCCGGTGAGCTGCGCCTCTCGGCGTTCCCGACCGCCGCCCGGGGACTCTTCCCGACGGCGCTCGCGGAGCTGCGCCAGCGCCACCCCGCGCTGCGCGTGCGCTCCCGCGAGCTGGAACCGGAACGGGGCATCAGGGGAGTGGTGCGCGGCGATCTGGATCTCGCGGTGGTGCTCGACTGGCACAACAAGCCGATGCCGCTGCCCGACGGCCTCGTCAAGGCGCTCCTGCTGGACGACCCGGCCGATGTGGCGCTCCCGGCCGGTCACCGGCTGGCCGGCCGCGACGAGGTGGACCTCGCCGAGCTCGCCGAGGACGAGTGGATCACCTGGGGCGAGGGCGAGTTCTGCCACGAGTGGCTGATGCTCACGCTGCGGTCCAGGGGCGTCGAGCCGGTCGTCGGCCACCGGGCCGCCGAGAGCCACACCCAGCTCGGTCTGGTCGCGGCGGGGCTCGGCGTCTGCGTCGCGCCGCTGCTCGGCCGCAACCCCCTGCCCGAGGGGGTGGTGACCGTCCCGCTCCGGCAGCGCATACAGCGGCACGTCTTCGTCGTGTGGCGCGCCGACGCCGACCGCCGCCCGTCGATCCGGGCGGCGGTCGGAGCGCTGCGGGCGGCGGGGGAGCGCGTCGGGGGGACGGCGGACGGGGCGCCTACGGCAGCGTCGACAGCTTCCTGAAGTCCCAGGACACGATCTTCTCCGGTGTCAGGCGCAGCCAGGCATGCCTGCCGTCGTGCGGCATCTCGTCCAGGCCGAAGCTCTTGCGGGCGAACAGCGTCTCCGGGACGTCGAGTTCCGCGCGCAGTTCGCCGGTGCGCGGGATCTCGCCCACGAACTCCACCCGCCCGGACAGCTCCGCGCCACGCAGTTCGTCGTACTCCTCGCCCGTGTCGACCACGATCGCCACCCGCGGGTCCCGGCGCAGATCCGCCCAGCGCTTGCTGCGCACCACGGAGTACAGCCACAGCGAGGTGCCGTCCCAGACGAACCAGAGCGTGCTGACGTGCGGCGCGCCGTCGGCGGACACCGTGGCGACCCGGCAGGTGCGCTGGACGGTGAGGAAGTCGTCGAGTTCGCCGGGAGTCATCATGATCTTCCGGCCCCGGCGCTGCGTGGCGGTCATACGGCCCCTTCCTCTCTCCTGCCGTGCAGGGTACCGGCGGCTCAGGCGAGGGTGATCGAGTCGCCGCTGACGGTGATCTCCACGGCGGGCAGCGGTTTCGTCGCCGGGCCGCTCTTCACGCTGCCGTCGGTGATGGAGAAGTTGCTGTTGTGGCAGGGGCAGTTGATGACCCCGTCGGCGATGCTCTTCACCGCGCAGCCCTGGTGGGTGCAGGTCGCCGAGAACGCCTTGAACTCGCCCGCCGTCGGCTGGGTGACGACCACCTTGCGGTCGGCGAAGACCTTCCCGCCGCCCTCGGGGATGTCGGCGGTCGAGGCGAGGGCGTTCCCGCCACCGCCCGCGTCCCCGCCGCTCGTGTCGCCGCCGTCGGAGGACCCGCCGGTCGAGCCGGAGTCCGCCGAGGAGCCCGACGAGTCGTCGTCGGAGCCTCCGCACGCGGTCAGCGCGACGGCGAGGCCCGCCGCTCCGGCCGCCGCCACGACGGTCCGACGGGCGGGTCCGGATACGGAGTTGAGCGATGCGGTCATGCCGGTGTGTTCCTTCCGGGGGGACTGGGTGATCCGGGGAGAGGTACGGTCAGCGGGCCCACGCTGTTCAGGTGTGCCGAGCTTGGCCTGCGGGCGGTCGGGCGGGCGTAAACCACGGCTGTCGTTTCGCTGTCGGCCGCCGCCCCTCCCGCCCCGGCCTCCTCCGACGCCCCGGGAACCCGGTGTCACATCGTCCTCGGGCCGCGGCGGCCGGGGACACGATCGTCTCGGGAGTGCACGGGACGCGGAAGGAGGCGCGACCGGTGTCCGTGCTCTTCGCCCTGGACGCCACCGCCGGCCGCGACAGCCCCGGTGCCGACGGTCGGCTGAACCGCCGGTCACCGCAGGGGCCGGGGAGGCCGGACGGCGGCGTCAGGAGATCGCGTAACCTGGCGAAATGCTGACCGAGGTCACCGCCACCCGCTACATCACGCCGCTGCGCGAGGGCGGTTCGCTGCCGGGACTGGTCGAGGCCGACGACCTCGGGACCTACGTCCTGAAGTTCGCCGGCGCCGGGCAGGGCCGCAAGACGCTGGTCGCCGAGGTGGTCTGCGGGGAGCTCGCCCGCCGGCTGGGGCTGAGGGTGCCGCGGCTGGTCACGGTCGAGCTCGACCCCGTGCTGGGGCTCGGTGAGCCCCAGCAGGAGGTGCAGCAACTGCTGAAGTCCAGCGGCGGGACCAACCTCGGCATGGAATTCCTCTCCGGCGCCCTCGGCTTCGATCCGCTCGCCTTCGAGGTGGGGCCCGAGGAGGCCGGGCGGATCGTCTGGTTCGACGCGCTGGTCAACAACGTCGACCGCTCCTGGCGCAACCCCAACATGCTGCGTCACGGCGGCGAACTGTGGCTCATCGACCACGGCGCGACCATGATCTGGCACCACAACTGGCCCGGCGCCGCGGCCTCCGCCGCCCGCCCCTACGACGCCTCCGACCACGCGCTCAGGACCTTCGCGCCGGACATCGCCTCCGCCGCCGCCGCACTCGCGCCGCGGGTCACCGAGGAGCTGCTCGCCGAGGTCACCGCGGAGATCCCCGACGTCTGGCTGGCCGGGGAGCCGGGCTTCGACACCCCCGACGACCTGCGGGCGGCCTACGCCCGGCCGCTGGCCGCCCGCGCGGCCACCGTCCACCAGCACATCCACGGCCTCGAGGGGGACCGGTGAGCGACCGTCACGTCTTCGAGTACGCCCTGCTGCGGGTCGTACCGCGCGTCGAACGCGGCGAGTGCGTCAACGCCGGGGTGCTCGTGTACTGCCGTCCCAAGTCCTTCGTGGCCGCCCGCACCCATCTCGACGAGGCACGGCTGCTGGCCCTCGACCCGGCGGCCGACCTGCCCGGCGTACGGGCGGCGCTGCGCGCGGTCGAAGGCGTCTGCGCGGGCGGGGAGGCGGCCGGGCAGGCGGCGCGGGACGACGCCGGACGGCGCTTCCGCTGGCTGATCGCGCC
>Ga0247819_10001164_pt1 | contig 14555 bp, 15 predicted proteins | sample 13C_Xylose_Day6_FD_193428 | JGI IMG/M metagenome (GOLD analysis project Ga0247819, IMG submission 193428) | Soil microbial communities from agricultural site in Penn Yan, New York, United States - 13C_Xylose_Day6 | ecosystem: Environmental > Terrestrial > Soil > Agricultural land | place: USA...
CGTCGGTCGAGTAGCGGCGCAGGACGACAGCGGCGTCAGACGTTCAGGCGCCAGTCGTTCTCGTCATCGGGGTCGATCGCGCTGATCGCGGCGGTCTCGGTGGGCACGATGTCGAGTGATGCCGTGATCGAGCCGGTCACCGGGTCGATCACGGTCGCCTCGTCGCGGCGGTGCCTGAGGATCGTGTTGACGTACGAGGTCACCGCCTCGGCGAGGGGGATGTCGTGCCCCGCCTGCTGCGCCATGAACCAGCGGTGCTCGAGCAACTGGTGGAACACCTCGGCCGGCTCGAGCTTGCGCCGCAGGTCGAGCGGGATCGCGCGCACGACCGGTTCGAACACGCGCATGAGCCACTCGTGCGCGACCATCTCCTCGTCGATCTGCTCCTTGCCGTAGGCCGCGCGGTACGAGTCGAGGTCGTTGAGCAGGCGACGTGCCTGGTTCTCGCCGGCATCGAGCCCCGTCAGTCGCAGCAGTCGACGCTGGTGATGTCCGGCGTCGACGACCTTCGGCTGGATGCGCACACGCGTGCCGGTCTCGTCGGTCTTGATGCCGAGTTCCTCGATGTCGAACCCCAGATCGTTGAGCCGGTTGACGCGTTCGTTGATGCGCCAGCGCTCGGCCGACGAGAAGATCTCGGGTCCGGTGAGTTCGGTCCACAGGCTGCGGTACGCGTCGATGATGCCGTTCGAGATGTTCACGGGATCGAGCTCGTCGGCGACCTTGCCCCCGGCCTCGAGATCGAGCAACTCGCCCGCGATGTTGACCCGGGCGATCTCGAGGTCGTTCTCGCGCTGGCCGTCTGAGAGTCCGCCCTCGTAGAGCTTGCCCGTCTCGGCGTCGACGAGGTACGCCGCGAACGCGCCGGCGTCGCGACGGAACAGCGTGTTCGACAGCGACACGTCACCCCAGAAGAACCCCACGACGTGCAGTCGCACGAGCAGCACCGCGAGCGCGTCGACGAGGCGGGTCGCGGTGTCGGGCCGAAGGGTCTGCGAGAACAGCGCCCGATAGGGCAGCGAGAAGCGCAGGTGCCGCGTGACGAGCACCGGCTTCAGGGCGTCGCCCTCGTCGTCGGTGCGGTTCGTGATCACGGCGATGGGATCGACGCACGGGATGTCGAGGCGCTGCAGTGCGCGCAGCATGTCGTACTCGCCCTTGGCCATGTCTGCCGTCGTCTCTTTGACGGCGACGATGTGCGATCCGAGGTGCGCGAAGCGCACGAGGTGGCGGGAGATGCCCTTGGGCAATGCGGCGATCGTGTCGCTCGGCCAGGCCTCGAGCGGGAGGTCCCACGGGAGGTCGAGCAGCGCCGGGTCGGTCAGTGCCGACGTGATCGAGAGTGAGCCGGTCATCGTGGTTCAGCGTAGCCCGGGTTCAGGCGGCGCAGGAACGGCGATGCCGGTCGGGCCCTGCGGCCCGACCGGCATCGGCGTTCAGCGAACGGATCAGGCGACGATCGGCTTCTTGCTCAGACGGAGGCCCGATTCGGCGTCGAAGATGTGCACGTGGCCCGGCGTGGCCGTCAGGTACACGCGCTCACCGGCGTTCGGGTGCACGCGACCGTCGACGCGCGCGACGATGTCGGTGCGCTTGCCCTCGACGGTCGAGTGCCCGTAGAGGTAGCCGTCGGCGCCGAGCTCCTCGACGAGGTCGACGTCGACCGCGAGGCCCTCGCCCTCGTGCGGCGACACGACGATGTCTTCGGGACGCACGCCGATCGTGGCGACCGTGCTGCTCGACTCCGCGAGCGCCTCACGCTCGACGGGCACGTTGGCGGTGCCGAACATGATGCCGCCCTCGACGAGGTCGGCGTGGAACAGGTTCATGGCCGGTGAGCCGATGAAGCCGGCGACGAACACGTTGTTGGGCGCTTCGTAGAGGTCGCGCGGCGTGCCGACCTGCTGGAGGACGCCGTCTTTCAGCACCGCGATGCGGTCGCCCATGGTGAGCGCCTCGGTCTGGTCGTGCGTGACGTAGACCGTGGTGACACCGAGGCGGCGCTGCAGCGACGCGATCTGCGTGCGGGTCTGCACGCGCAGCTTCGCGTCGAGGTTCGACAGCGGCTCGTCCATGAGGAAGACCTGCGGCTGACGCACGATCGCGCGGCCCATGGCCACGCGCTGACGCTGGCCGCCCGAGAGCGCCTTGGGCTTGCGGCTGAGGTAGGGCTCGAGATCGAGCAGCTTCGCGGCCTCGAGCACCCGTGCCGCACGCTCGTCTTTGCCGACGCCCGCGATCTTGAGCGCGAAGCCCATGTTCTCGGCGACCGTCATGTGCGGGTAGAGCGCGTAGTTCTGGAAGACCATCGCGATGTCGCGGTCTTTCGGGGGCACGTCGGTGACGTTGCGGTCGCCGATGAGGATGTTGCCCTCGTTGACCTCTTCGAGGCCGGCGAGCATGCGGAGCGAGGTGGACTTGCCGCAACCCGAGGGGCCGACGAGGACGAGGAACTCGCCGTCTGCGATCTCGAGGTCGAGCTTGTCGACGGCCGGACGGGTACCGCCGGGATAGAGGCGGGTGGCCTTGTCGAACGTGACTGACGCCATGATTCTGTATCTCCTTCACCGGCAGGTACGTGCCGGACGATCCGTAGTGAATGGACTTGCGTCGACGCTGACGCTCCCTCAGTATCGCATGCGCGCGTGGGTGGTTCGGACAGAGAGCGGATGCCGCGGGGGCCGAGGCGGTCGCGAGCGGGCCCGCGCCGGGACATCCGTGTTCAGCGTTCGTTTGGGCGATTCCCAGACGCCGTGCCTACTATCGTGGTTGCGTTCGCGTCCACACAGGCGCGCCCACACAGCGACCGGAGTGACCATCGATGAGCAATGGCGGAGCAGACAAGCCACGCCCCTCCCGTAACGAGCAGCGCGAAGCAGCGCGCGAGAAGGCACGGGTTCTGCGCGAAGAGCAGAAGAAGCGTGAGCGCCGCAACAAGTGGCTCATCCAGGGCGGCGTCATCGTCGCGGTGCTCGCGGTCGCGGGCCTCGTCGCCGGGCTGCTCCTCAACAACGTGCGGCCCGATGGTCCGGGCCCGGCGAACATGGCCAGCAACGGCATCGTGCTCACCGGCGCCGAGGGAGTCATCACCCCGGTCGAGACGCCCGCACTCGCGGCCGACGCGACGCCGACGCCGACCGTGCCCGACGACAGCGGCACGGTGGCGAACATCGTCACGTACATCGACTACCTGTGCCCGTTCTGCGGCCAGTTCGAGCAGACGAACTCCGAGTCGATCCGCGCGATGATCGAAGAGGGCGCCGCAACGCTCGAGGTGCACCCCATCGCCATCCTGACCAACAAGTCGGCGGGCACGCAGTACTCGCTGCGCGCAGCGAACGCGGCGGCCTGTGTGGCCGACAACTCGCCCGAGTCGTTCCTCGACTTCCACGATCTGATGTTCCAGAACCAGCCCGAAGAGGGCACCGAAGGGCTCTCGAACGACGAGATCGCCGAGCTCGCCAAGCAGGCCGACGTCTCGTCGTTCTCGACGATCGAGAAGTGCATCGACGACAAGCAGTTCCACACGTGGGTGCAGGACGCCACCAACCAGGCGCTCACCCAGCCGGTGCCGAACTCCGACCTCGCCTCCATCACCGGCACGCCCACCGTGCTGGTGAACGGCAAGCAGTACGTCGGCTCGCTCACCGACCCGGCCGAGTTCCAGTCGTTCGTGCTGCAGGCGACCGGCGAGACCTTCTCCGAGTCGAACGCGACGCCGACGCCGACGCCCACCCCGGCGCCGTAGTCGCCCTGGCTCCGGCCGCACGGCTGCAGGCCGGGCGATCGGTGCCGGCGAGCCCCGGTAATATGGCCGGGGCAACCTTGCCGGCTTGGCGCAATTGGTAGCGCACCGCTCTTGTAAAGCGGGGGTTGCGGGTTCGAGTCCCGCAGCCGGCTCTTGACAGAACACTCCATCACCGAAATCGCGCCGCAGGCGCCGGGCTCGGGCGAACCGCATCGTCACGCGCACGCCGAGCGATCGCGCATCCCGATGTGGGTCGCGATCATTCTCGCCGTCGTGTTCGGCGGCGGTGTCGCCCTGCAGTCGCGGGTGAACGGCCAGCTGGCGGCCGCGATCGACGACCCGTACACGGCGGCGCTGATCTCGTTCGGCTCCGGCCTCGTGATCCTGCTCGTCGTGCTGGCGTTCTGGCGACCCGGTCGTGCAGGCATCGCGCGCGTGCGCGACGGACTCCGTGCGGGTCGCATCGCCTGGTGGATGGTGCTCGGCGGCCTCGCGGGCGCCTGGTTCGTGACCACGCAGGGCCTGTCGGCGGGGGTGCTCGGTGTCGCGCTCTTCACCGTCGCGATCGTCGCGGGCCAGACCGTCGGCGGCATCGTCTTCGATCTCATGGGACTCGGGCCCGGCGGGCGCCGGCCACTCACGATCATGCGCGTCCTCGGCGCGCTGATCGCGGTGGCGGCGATCTCGTGGGCGGTCTCGGCGCAGCTCGTGCACGAGGTGCCGCTGCTGCTCATGCTGCTTCCGTTCCTCGCGGGCGTCGGCGCCGCCTGGCAGCAGGCGGTGAACGGACGGGTGAAGGTCGAGGCCGGCAGCGCATTCACCGCGACGCTCTTCAACTTCGCCGTCGGCACCACGGCGCTCGTCATCGTGGCGCTCGTGCACGCCGGCATCGCGGGCTGGCCGTCCTCGATGCCGACCGAGCCCTGGCTGTACATCGGCGGGGCGATCGGCTGCGTGTTCATCGCCGGCCAGGCAGTGCTCGTGCGCGTCGTGGGGGTGCTGCTGCTCGCGCTCTGCGGCGTGGCCGGTCAGCTGGCGGCCGCGCTCGCCCTCGACCTGCTGCTGCCGACCTCCGAGCGCCCCATCGACCCCGCCACGATCGGCGGCACTGTGCTGGCCGTCGTCGCCGTGGTCGTCGCGTCGATCCGGTGGACTCGGCACAAGCACGTGGCGGACCCGTCGGCCGACGGCGCGGCCGTCAGTCGAGCGAGCTGAAGTTCGGCGCCAGAGGTCGCGCGCTGCGGGGCGCGCGCCTGCCGTCGGGGATGCCCCCGACATAGAGCCAGCCGAGCAGGTGCTCATCGGGGCCGAGCCCGTGCATGGCGGCGACGGCCGGATGCCGCGTGTAGGGCCCGGTGCGCCACATCACGCCCCACCCGGCGTCGTCGAGCAGCAGGCTGAGCAGGTGGGCGACGCCGGCCGCCGCGATGTCCTGTTCCCACTCGGGGACCTTCGGGTGCAGTGTGCCCACCGCGACGATCGCGAGCAGCAGGGGCGCACGTTCGGGCTTCGCGGCGAGCTTCGCCGCCGCCTCGCCCGATTGGCCGGATGCCTCGGCCAGGGCCGCCCCGAGACGCGTGCGCGCAGCGCCGCGCAGCGCGATCACGCGCCACGGGCGCAGCGCCGCGTGGTCGGGCACCCGTTCGGCGACTTCGAGCAGCTCGATGATCGTCGCGTCGTTTGGAGCGGCATCCGTCACCTTCGGCGCTGAGCGCCGCGCGAGCGCCGCCTCGCGCACCGACGCCACGCTCAGGACTCGGCGGTGAAGCCGAGGGCGAGCGAGTTCATGCAGTAGCGGTCGCCGGTCGGCGTGCCGAACCCGTCGGGGAACACGTGGCCCAGGTGCGAGCCGCAGTTCGCGCAGCGCACCTCGGTGCGCACCATGCCGAGTGTCGTGTCTTCGATGAGCTCGACCGCGTCGGGGCGGACCGACTCGTAGAAGCTCGGCCAGCCGCAACCCGAGTCGAACTTCGTGCCGCTCTTGAACAGCTCGGTGTTGCACGCCGCACACGTGTAGATGCCGGCACGCTCCTCATCGAGGAGCTCACCCGTCCACGGGCGCTCGGTGGCTGCCTCGCGGAGCACGGCGTACTGCTCGGGTTCGAGCTCGGCGCGCCACTCGTCGTCGCTCTTCTTCACGCTGTAGGACATGCGCATCCTCTCGGGGATTGGATCTCGTCTTCCATCGTCGCAGGTCGAGCGGCGAGGTTACGGTTTCGTACGTGGACTGCAACGCATGACGGATGCCCCGTGTTCCGCCGGTGGCACACGCCGCAGCTGCTCGGCGTGCACCCGGGCTGCCGTGCCTAGGATGTGCAGCACAGGACGTGCGTCTCGGCGCGGCCTCGACGGGAGATGGACATGGCCGCAGAGCGCGTACCGCACCCGCCCGACGAAGCCGGCCTCGACGAGCGGCAGCTGCACGTGCTCGCATTCGAGGCGCGATCGTGGCAGCAGCCCGCGCGGAAGGCCGAGGCGATCCGCGACGAGTTCGGCATCTCGGCGACCCGCTACTATCGGATACTCGGCGGGCTCATCGACTCGCCGGCCGCTCTCCGGCACGATCCGATGCTCGTCAAACGCCTGCAGCGCATGCGTTCGGCCCGTGCGGAAGCTCGCAGCCGGCGTTCACTCTCGCTCGGCCGACCGCTCGACTGAGCGCGGCCCCCGACCCCCGATACCTGGACACATGGCGCAGAAGTTTCCCCGTGATCGATTCGACTCGATCCCGCACGGCATCGACCGAGTCGGTGCGCACCGTGCACCAGCGCGCCGTGGCGCCAAGTGGATCGCCTTCGGCTGGGCGGCGCTCGCGACGGTCGTGCTCGTGGCGGTCGGCATCGGCGGGGTCATGCTGCTGAACGATCGGCTGGACTTCGCCTCGCCCACCGCGTCGCCGACGCCCACGCCGGTGGTCACCGCTGCGCCGACGCTCGCGCCCGAAGTGCCGGTGACGGTGCTCAACGGCACGACGACCTCGGGTCTCGCCGCGAATGCCGCCGAGCTGCTCGCGGCCGGAGGGGTGACCGTGGGCGCGACCGCGAACGCGAGCGCGAACGACCTGACCGAGACGGTGGTCTACTACGCGAGCGCCGACCTCGAGGGCGCTGCCCGCGGCGTCGCCCAGATGCTGCCCGAGGCCGACGTCCGGCTCTCCGAGCAGTTCGCGGCGACCGGCACGCCGCTCGTCGTCGTGCTCGGCGCCGACTACGCCGAGAGCGTCGCCGGCTGACCGCTGAGGGGCGATTCGTCCTTCAATGCGGAATCGTTGCCATTCCGCGATCATTCGTTGCGCCGACCCCCTTGTGCCCGCGTGTCACCTCGTTAGTATCTGGAATTGGCCGCTCGAATCCCGTGTGACGCGGCGCCGCCCTCGGCGGCGCATGAGCACGAACCAGGGGCCCGGTACAGGCGACAGGCACGTGCTGATCCACACACAGCAACATGGGAGCAACGCATGGCGAACGGAACCGTCAAGTGGTTCAACGCTGAAAAGGGGTACGGCTTCATCACCGTCGACGAGGGCGGCCACGACGTCTTCGTGCACTACTCCGCCATCGACATGGCCGGGTACAAGGTGCTCGAAGAGGGTCAGCAGGTCGTGTTCGAGGTCGGTACCGGCTCGAAGGGCCCGCAGGCGGAGGCTGTGCGTCCCGCCTGATCCCAGCGACATCCGAAACGCGCCGCCGGTCCTCCGGCGGCGCGTTCGTCGTTTCGCCGACGGTCTCGCGGGTTCCCGCGTGGGCTCGCGGGCCGGTGCGCCGGGGGCTGTGCGTCGCGCTCGCTTGCACTCGTGCCGGGAGAGTGCCAGAATCGTCTTAGCACTCACTCGTTTTGAGTGCTAAATCTACGAATCTTTGAAGACGTCCGGGAAAGGACGAGAAACACACATGGCAAAGATCATTGCTTTCAACGAGGAGGCCCGCCGCGGCCTCGAGCGTGGCCTCAACACGCTCGCCGATGCGGTCAAGGTGACCCTCGGCCCGCGCGGACGCAACGTCGTGCTCGAGAAGAAGTGGGGCGCGCCCACGATCACGAACGACGGTGTGTCCATCGCCAAGGAGATCGAGCTCGACGACCCGTACGAGAAGATCGGCGCCGAGCTGGTCAAGGAGGTCGCCAAGAAGACCGACGACGTCGCCGGTGACGGCACCACGACCTCGGTCGTGCTCGCCCAGGCACTCGTGCGCGAGGGCCTCCGCAACGTCGCCGCAGGCGCCGACCCCATCTCGCTCAAGCGCGGCATCGAGAAGGCCGTCCAGGCCGTCGAGACCGAGCTCCTCGCGAACGCGAAGGACGTCGAGACGAAGGAAGAGATCGCTGCGACCGCGTCGATCTCGGCCGCCGACGAGCAGATCGGTGCACTCATCGCCGAGGCGATCGACAAGGTCGGCAAAGAGGGCGTCGTCACGGTCGAGGAGTCGAACACGTTCGGCACCGAGCTCGAGCTCACCGAGGGCATGCGCTTCGACAAGGGCTACCTGTCGGCGTACTTCGTCACCGACCCCGACCGTCAGGAAGCGGTCTTCGAAGACCCCTACATCCTGATCGTCAACAGCAAGGTCTCGAACATCAAGGACCTGCTCCCCATCGTCGACAAGGTGATCCAGACGGGCAAGCAGCTGCTCATCATCGCCGAAGACGTCGACGGCGAGGCGCTCGCCACCCTGATCGTCAACAAGATCCGCGGCATCTTCAAGTCGGTCGCCGTCAAGGCCCCCGGCTTCGGCGACCGTCGCAAGGCGCAGCTGCAGGACATCGCGACCCTCACCGGCGGTCAGGTCATCTCCGAAGAGGTCGGCCTCAAGCTCGAGAACGTCACGCTCGACCTGCTCGGCCAGGCCCGCAAGGTCATCATCACCAAGGACGAGACGACCATCGTCGAGGGTGCCGGTGACGAAGAGGCCATCGCCGGCCGGGTCTCGCAGATCCGCAAGGAGATCGACAACACCGACTCCGACTACGACCGCGAGAAGCTGCAGGAGCGCCTCGCCAAGCTCGCCGGCGGCGTCGCCGTCATCAAGGCGGGCGCGGCCACCGAGGTCGAGCTCAAGGAGCGCAAGCACCGCATCGAAGACGCCGTGCGCAACGCGAAGGCCGCCGTCGAAGAGGGCATCGTCGCCGGTGGTGGCGTCGCCCTCATCCAGGCCGGCAAGACCGCATTCGAGAAGCTCGACCTGACGGGCGACGAGGCGACCGGTGCGAACATCGTTCGCGTCGCGATCGACGCGCCGCTCAAGCAGATCGCGCTGAACGCCGGTCTCGAGCCGGGCGTCGTCGCCGACAAGGTGCGCAACCTGCCCATCGGACACGGCCTCAACGCCGCGACCGGCGAGTACGTCGACATGCTCGCCGCGGGCATCAACGACCCGGTGAAGGTGACTCGTTCGGCGCTGCTCAACGCTGCGTCGATCGCGGGCCTGTTCCTCACCACCGAGGCCGTCGTGGCCGACAAGCCCGAGCGCAACCCGGCTCCGGTCGGCGACCCCACGGGTGGCATGGACTTCTAGTCCTCGCGACACACGCACCAGCGCGATGGGCGTCTCCTTCGGGAGGCGCCCATCGTCGTCGTTCGAGACCCGTTCCGACGATGCGCGATCGTTATCGGGAGCGTCCTCTGCGCGGGATCGCCGACCAGTAGATTCACGGCATGGCAAGAACCCGGCCCTTCGTCGCCGGAGCGACGATCATCGCGCTCGCGACGTTGATGTCCGCGTGCACGCCAGCAGCCTCATCGCCCACGCCGACGGTCGCCCCAACGCCGTCCGAGACCGCCGGGCCCGTGGTCGACCGTCCGGAGTCGGTTTTCGGCGTCGCGTGCGACGACCTCGTCGACTCGCGGGAACTGCAGTCGTTCATCGGCGTGGGCGTTTCTGCGATCACACTCATCGACCCGGCCGATCGGGTGCTGACGGTCACGCCCGACGATGCTGCGCGCGACCAGATCGGTTCGCTCGTCTGCGATTGGAACGACGGGCAGCAGGCGGCGTCGCCGTGGGGCCCTCCGCCCGATCCTCGCCAGAGCGTGCGGCTCTCGCTCGTGGCCGACGCAGAGGAGGCCGCGCAGCGCTATGTCGACACCTATGCCTCGGCCGAGATCGACACGCCATACGGTCCCACGGCTCAGGGTCCCCGATGCATCGGCATCGATGATGCGATGCCCACCGGGTACTGCGAGCTGCACGGCTGGCTCTCGAATGCCTGGATCGACTTCACCGTCTCGGGCCTCGTGACCGACGGATACGCTTCCGACGCCGAGCTGCTCGACGCCTTCATGATGTTCACCGACGAACTCGTGGCGACGCTCGACGACGTCGAGACCACCGAGGCATGGGCCCCGCCCGTGTCGCCGAACCCGGTGAGCGACTGCGCCTCGGTGCTCACCACGGACGACGTCGTCGAGCTGACCGGCATCACGAATGTCTTCGTGGGGCCGTCATGGGACGGCCCACGCATCGGCCAGTACTCGTACGCCGCCGACACCGAGCAGGCGATGCGCTGCTCGTTCAACTTCCGCGACGCGGATGGGTGGTTCGGCGCCGCCCACGTACTGCCCGAGGGGGCATGGGGGTTCGACACCGCCTCACCGACCTGGCTCGCCGACGGCGAGGCATCGGACGTCGACGGACTCGAGGCAGGCGATGCCGTCATCCGGTGTGCTGATCCGGCCGACACCTGCACGCTCGACATGCGAGTCGCCGGACACTGGATCCGGGTCGAGGTGATGCCGCCGCCGCCGGCCGACGTGGGCTACGTGCCCGCAGGTATCGACTTCGAGGCGGCACGGGCCGCCGTCGTGCCGATCGCCGAGCGCATCGTCGCGAACATCATGGCCGACTGAGCAGCGGCCCGACGTCAGCGCAGGAACAACCGCGCGTTCGACTGCTCGGCGTCCATGTACTGCGATGCAGCGACCCCGAGCGCCTGGTTGAGGCCCGAGATGCTCTGCTCGACCTGCATCTGCGTCGCACGCCAGTCGGCGACCGCCCCTTGGAACGCCGACGATGCCTGCCCCGACCACGACGCCTGCAGCCCGGTGAGCTGGCCGAGCAGCGCCGCGACCTCGGACTGGATCCTGCCGATCGTGGCCTGAACGGTGTGGGTGGCCGCGGAGACCTGCTCGGCGTCGACCTGGTAGGTGGTCATGTTGTGTCCCTTCTTCGGTGTGGCACCGACGTTAGGCGCGGTCGCGCGCGTGCCGACGCGAGAACGGCGGGAGGGCGACGTGCGTCGCCCGGCGCGGCCTGTTGAGGAGGAGTGGCGGTCAGGACTCGGTGAGGGGCTGCGGCGCGGCAGCCGAGCCCGCGAGCGGGAGCATGACGCGGAACGTGGCGCCGCCCCCGGGTGTCTCGACGACGTCGACCATGCCGTTGTGCGCGGCGACGATGGAGGAGACGATGGCGAGCCCGAGGCCCGACCCACCGGTCTCACGCGTGCGCGACGTGTCGGCACGCCAGAACCGCTGGAAGATCTTCTCGCGGATCTGGGGCGGGATGCCCTCGCCGTGATCGACGACCTCGACCATGGCGCGTTCGTTGTCGTCGTCGATCGTCACGCGGATCTCGAGCGGACTGCCATCGGAGGTGAACCGGATCGCGTTGCCCATGAGGTTCGTGATGACCTGGCGGATCTTGTTCTCCTCGGCGAGCACGATCGCTCGCCGCACGGGCCTCGCCGACCGCGTCTCGGCGGCGGGAGGGCTCGCGACCGGCGCGGTCGTCACGTCGACCGAAAAGTCGCTGCTGGTCTGCACGCCGGCCTGTGCCTTCGCAGCGGCGCGCTTCGCGGCGGAGGCTGCCGCGGCAGCCCGCTTGGCCGCCTGCGCGTCGCGGCGGGCCGCGGCGGCATCTCCGCGCACGCGTCGCCCGCGGAGACGAGCGAGCGTGGCCCCGGCGAACGAGATCGGCGGGGCGACGGGCCTCGACGCGGGGTCGAGCTCGACCTCGAGTTCAGGGGTCGTATCGCCCGGGGCATCCGTCGCGCCGTGCTCAGGCGCGATGACGGTGACCACCCGATCGGGGTGTGCCGCCATGGTGTCGAGCGCGGCGTCGCGCGCGAGCGGCACGAGGTCGACCTGGGCGAGCTCGAGCGGCTTCGCCTCGTCGAGGCGGGCGAGGGCGAGCAGGTCTTCGACGAGCCCGCCCATGCGGATCGCCTCCTTCTCGATTCGCTCCATGGCCTGCGCGACGTCGTCGTCGGTCTGCAGGGCGCCCATGCGGTAGAGCTCGGCGTAGCCCCGCACCGAGACGAGCGGGGTGCGCAGCTCGTGCGAGGCGTCGCCGACGAAGCGCCGCATCTGGTCGATGGTGCGCGCGCGGTCGCGGAACGCGCGATCGATGCGGTTGAGCATCGTGTTCAGCGACCGGTTGAGCCGGCCGACCTCGGTGTTGGGCGTTGCGCCGCCCAGGCGCTGGCCGAAGTCCCCGTCGGCGATCGCGGCAGCGGTGCGCTCGACCTCGCGCAACGGCGTGAAGGTCGAGGTCACGAGCATGCGCGTGAGCAGCGCACCGACCAGCACGACGCCGAGACCGAACCCGAGGAAGATCGTGAGGTAGACGCCGAGCAGCCGCTCGGTGTCGGCAGACGAGATGGCGATGACGATCGGCACCAGGGTGCCGTGCGAGTCTGCCGACATGAGCGCCGCCACCGCGCGGAACGTCGACGCGCCGTCGGCGTCGGGCAGTGAGAACGTCACGTAGCGACCGGCGTTGATGGCGGTCACCTGGGCCTGCGTGAACGTGGCCGGGAAGGCGGGCAGCTCGGCCTCGTCGCGCTGGTCCCAGTTGTTGCGCTCGTATTCGCCGTTCGCGTCGTAGACCGCGACGAACACGTCCTCGGAAGGCGTGAAGTCGAGTTGGTTGAGGTTGGTCTGCGAACGCGGGCCGCTGCTGTCGATCGAGAAGTACTTCGACATGTCGCCGGAGGCGATCGTCTCGAGCTTCGCTTCCATCTGGTCTTCGACGTAGGAGCGCAGCATCGCGGCCGTGCCGATTCCCGAGACCAGCAGTCCGAGGGTCAGCATCAGCACTGTCACACCGGTGATCTTGGTGCGCAGCGAGATGCGGTTCCACCGCTCGAACAGGGTCTGGTTCATTCCGGGCCGAGTCTAGGCTGCGAAGCCTGAGTCAAGGCTTGGAGGACTTCAGCATGTACCCGAATCCGCGCTTCGTCTGGATGAGCGGCTCGCTCGAGTGCTGGTCGAGCTTGCGGCGCAGGTACGAGATGTAGCTCTCGACGATGCCGGCGTCGCCGTTGAAGTCGTACTCCCACACGTGGTCGAGGATCTGCGCCTTGGAGAGCACCCGATTGGGGTTCAGCATGAGGTACCGGAGCAGCTTGAACTCGGTGGGGGAGAGCTCGACGGGGACGTCGCCGACGAGCACCTCGTGCGTGTCCTGGTCCATGGTGAGCTCGCCCGTGCGGATCACCGCGTCTTCTTCGGCGTGCATCGTGCGCCGCAGGATCGCCTTGATGCGCGCGACGATCTCGTCGAGGCTGAAGGGCTTGGTGACGTAGTCGTCGCCGCCCACCGTGAGCCCGGTGATCTTGTCTTCGGTGTCGTCCTTCGCCGTGAGGAAGAGGATCGGCGCGGTGTAGCCGGCGGTGCGCAGGCGCTTGGTGACGCCGAACCCGTTCATGTCGGGCAGCATCACGTCGAGGATGATGAGGTCGGGCTCCTCTTCGAGCACGGCCGAGATGGTCTGCGCGCCGTTGCCCACGGCACGGACCGCGAATCCCGCGAACCTCAGGCTGGTCGTGAGCAGGTCGCGGATGTTGGGCTCGTCATCGACGATGAGAATGCGTGGTCCATCGCTCATGGGTCGATTCTCTTGACGTTTGCTGAAACCTGCCTGTGAGTCGTGTGGGTAGCGCTCGATCACGGCGTGGCGGTGATGCGGATGCAGCATCGTCCCGAACCCGCATCGAGGTGCACCCGGCCGGGGTCGTCGCCGACCGCTTCGGCCATGCCGCACAGCATCGCGTGGTTGAGTTCGCAGACGACCGCGGGATTCTCGCGGGCGAGGCGGTGGAACGGGCAGGTGCCGAGCACGGTCTCGTCGCCGTCGCGGGTGGGCTCGAGCCCGGCCCGCTCGAGCGCGTCCTCGAGATCGGCGGATGTCGCGGCGAGGCGTTGCCCCGCGCGAGCGGCGGCATCGTGCAGGGCGTCGCGCACGGGCACGTCGTCGGCGACCGCGCGTGCGATCGCCTCGGCCATGACCTCGCCGGCCACCTCGTAGTGCCGCCGGGGGACCGAGACCGACAGGTCTGCGTCGGGACGCACGTACACCTTCGAGGGCCGACCCGAACCCGGCCCGGTGCGACCCGTGAGCCGCCGGAACTCGACCGCGAGCAGCCCGACGTCGGCGAGGCGCTCGAGGTGGAAGGCGGCGGTGCTGCGCGGCAGGCCGAGCTTCGCCGCGACCTGATCGCGGCTCATCGGCTCGGGGGCGCGCGAGACGGTCGTGTAGACGCGACGCCGGGTCGGGTCGGCGAGCACGGTGACGACGATCAGGTCGTCGTCGTCGCCGGTCTCGTCAGCAGCCATGGCCCCATGATATCTCTAAAAGCAATGGGTATTGACAAAAGAATTTCCCCCGCCTAGCGTCGGCATCACGGGAGAGGCGCGGCACGGGGCATCCGATCGTCGGGGCGACGCGTGACGGCATCGACCGCACCGAACGCCTGAGTCGAGGAGCACCCATGACGACCGAACTCGCCGCATCGGCGGCCACCACGCGACGTCTGCACGCGGTCTCACCCGACGAACCGCTCGACGCGGGCATCGACCGCCTCGATCGCACCGGCG
>Ga0247819_10001165_pt1 | contig 14554 bp, 14 predicted proteins | sample 13C_Xylose_Day6_FD_193428 | JGI IMG/M metagenome (GOLD analysis project Ga0247819, IMG submission 193428) | Soil microbial communities from agricultural site in Penn Yan, New York, United States - 13C_Xylose_Day6 | ecosystem: Environmental > Terrestrial > Soil > Agricultural land | place: USA...
CCAAATGGCCGCGATTCTGCCGGTCAATGCCGCGTATTTCAATTTCCCTGGCTGAGTGGACATGCCCGGGCGGCTCGACCGACCGGTTTCGCTCAAGTAGGCTTGCGCCTTTCCTTCCGTTGCAAGTGAACCCTCGCCAAACAAGCCCGCTCTAGCACGGGGTCTCAGCGCAAGCCATCTGACTGCATACCACCAAATGCATCACCAGCGCGGGGAGTCACCAAGATGAGCAAAGCCAGAGTCGAAAGCCAACGCACAGTTGATGAACTGCTGCCCACCCGCCTCGTCGAGAAGGCTACGGGCCTCGAACGCCAAACACTGGTGCGGTTGCCAGGCTTTCCGCCACCCGTAGTGCTATCCAGGCGCGCAGATGGGTTACCAGCCAAGATCGCTTGGCTGAAAAGCGAGGTCGACGCCTGGATCCTCGCCCGCGCCGCCGAGCGCCAACCTGCATGAACGTGACCGCGCCGTCAGAGCGCAGCACCGCTACCACCTATGGGCGTCCATTGGCCAACAAAAAGCCCGGACGAGCGTCGCAAGCGCTGCCGGGCTAAAGGATGACTCCATATGAAATATTATAACAGTAATACCTCGACCGCGACACTGAGCCTGGTGACAGCTGGCCAACAGATTGTGCCTGATAGCACTGTCATGTTCGGCGGGTCGGCACCGGCAAGCTCCGACAGCCAGCGCAACAGCGGTGCAGCCTCATTGATTGCCAGTATGGCGCGCGCACGAGCCGAGCAATCCGAAGCCGCCAACCACAAAGTCCAGGCAGCACCTGGGCGGATGCCCGACTTTGTCCTGCTGTCTGAACTGAGCGCGATTGAGCGTGTGTCTTTCCAGAACATGGAACAAGACGTCGAGGATTCCATTCGTGAGGGTGCCATCGCTGACGCCCGCGCTGAGGCGCAGTCTCCCGAGTTCAAGGCCGCCGCCTACGGCAAGATAGGGAAGCTCACTCCAACATCTCAGGCGCTGCTGGCCGTGTTCCAGCTCGATATCGGGTTTCACTCGGGCACAGGTAAGGCTTACGAGTTTTCTTCGGATGTGGAGATGACCATCGAGTCCCTGAAGAAGTATGCGGGGAAACACTACGCCCCCCTGTGCGGACACCGGAAGGACGGCGACAAACTCATTCCGACTAGGGCGCATCTGGCCGAAGTCTGGTACACCCACAGCGAAGGAAAGGGAGTGCGAGTCTTCCGCGAGGTGGTCATGGAGCCGACCTCGCAACTGGATGACCCTGATGCACCGGTATACAACCGCTACCACCGGATGCGCCGGCAGATGGTCAAGCCGGATATGACCGCCACCCGTGCTGACATCGCCATCCTCGACGAACACCTGATGTTCATGTCAGGCGGGTGCACTGTCTCCTGCGAATACGTCCTCGACTGGCTGGCCTACCACCTGCAATTTCCAGACTCCAAGCCGCTCACCGGGCTGGTCTGGATTTCGCCAGAGAAAGGCACCGGCAAGTCTTGGTTTCACCTCATCATGCGATGGCTGCTAGGTCCCAGCCTGGTTTCGTTTACTGGTGGTGACGAGCTGTATTCGACCTTCGATGATGTCTACACCCAGAAGCGCAACGTGTTTTTCGACGAGATGCCTCGCCCTTCCGTCATGCGGCACAAAGGCGATCCCATGCCGAAGCTCAAGCGCTTCATCACATCGCCTCGCACGACGCTGCGCCCCATGCACAAGCCGTCCAAGGAGATGCGGGTGGGCACCATCATCATCACCTGCAACGAGCTTGAATCACTGGCAGACTTCACCGCCAACGACGAGCGCCGTTTCTGCTTCCTGCTTTGCCTGGAGAAAAAGCGCCCGGTCGAGTATTACCAGCGCCTGTTCGCCTGGTCCGGTGGAGAAGAAGAGCCAGGGCCTGGAATGGCGAAGCTCGCCGGCTACCTGATGCAGCGCGACCTGTCGCAGTTCAACCCCAATGGAGAACCACCGAGAACCGCTGCCAAGGCCTACGTGCAACAGGCGAACCTGAGCGACGAGGCGAAATTCTTGCAAGAACTGATCACCGAGCGCAAGCCGCCATTCGACAAAGACTTGGGGCGCATTCGAGGACTGCTCAATCAGATCGACACCCTGTTCAAGCCAGCGGTGCTCAAGGGGCTGAACTTCACCACCAGAACCCTGCCGACAGCGTTGCGGGAAGTTGGTGCACAGCAGCTTGGCGCCGATGGGCAACGGAAAGCAACCAACTCGAAGTACATGGCCTGGTGCTGGCGCAACTTCGACGAATGGGACGACCGAAAGCCCGCTGCATTCATCAGTTACCTGGAGACAGGCGTAGTGCCTGGGGAGGAAGGCGATGAGTAGCATCACCGCATCGGCAAGAGTTCGCCGTTTTGACTTGGCTGAATACGCCGCTAGCCTCGACCTGACAATCTCGCAGACTGTGGCTGACCAGACGGCAGCCCAGCGTGAAGCCAAGCGCAAGGCCAAGCACGACGTGGAAATGCTCGCCCTGGAGTACAGCCGGGTAATGCTGCAGAAGTCCATCGACGACGCTTTGGACCCGAACACTGACCCGCGCCTGCGCCGTGACCTACGAAACGATGTCCTGAATCGCGGGATCGGTCGTGTGCCAGAGGCTGAATCCGACGCCAAGAAGAAACAGGACGCCCCGGCAGACGCTATGGGCATTCTCGAATTCCTGGCCGGCGTATCAGCCGGGGCGGCGATTGCCGAAACAGCAGCACAGCAGCGCCTTGGGCACACCCGCGACGTAACGCCACCAATCGAGGGACAAGCACTCGACGGCGATTTCGAGCAACTGATGCGAGACATTGAAGATGAGCAGCCGTGATGCAGCGCGGCTCAGGTTGAGCCGCGTAAGGCGGTGGACAGGATGATGGCATTTGAGTAGCTTGCTCCCCAAGCCGGCCTTGGGCGAGCGCGCACCGATGCCAATACACTATACCTGCTAAGCCATCCAATATGAGCAAAGACGCACTACAGGCCTCAATGTACGAATACCTTGGGAAGATTGCGGTAACGCTCTCATCACTTGGGGAGGATTTGGACAGCCAATCTGTCAGCATCGAAGGTATCAACCGCCTGAGCGATCTTGAACGTAAGGTTCATACGATTTTAGAGACGTCCGAAAGGCGAATAGGTGTCCGTCGGTTGACGCTTTTTCAGCAAATAGCAATGGACGCCGTGGCTTGCGCTGCGGAGTTCGCTACCCACATCGATGGCAGGCTCGAAGCCCTAGGAAAAGATTTATCGAATCTTGGTATAGGCCTGATACAGTTAGCGACACAGGCCTCCGTGGTAATGAACCATTCACCTGACAAGTACGCCGAATTAGAGGCATTCCAGCCTACCCCCGATTTTGAAGTTCTTCGCAATGAGCAGCAGGCTCATATCACACAAGTCAGGCACATGCTCAAAGAGAGTGAGTTTAGAGCTAGTGAGCTTAGAACCCAGTTGAGTGAACTAAAGCAGGTGGCTGACGGTGAGATCGAGAAGATTACCGCAGCGTACACGGTGGCCGTTGCCGACATTGATGAGAAGACTGCACACATCAACCGCGTCACGGGGCAAGCAGCTGCGCGCATGATCGCTGGTGACTACGAGACCAGCGCATCCGAAGAGAAGGCGATGGCGGATTGGTTGCGATATGGAGCGCTCGCCTGCATGGGCTTGATCATTGCGCTCCTTGGGACTGCGGTGTTCGAAACTATCAGTGCAGACTTTGACTGGCCAAGATTTCTGAGTCGGATCAGCCTAGTTTTCCTGCTGTCTGTGCCTGCGGCCTACCTTGCTAGAGAGTCGGCGAAGCACAGGGAACAGCAGTATCACCATCTACAAACGTCGCTCGACATGAAAGCGATATCACCATTTTTGGCATCGCTACCGGATGAAGAGCAGCACAAAATCAAGGCTGCTATCGCTGCCAAGTTGTTCGGCGGCAGAGACTTCTCGAAGGTCAGCAATGACCCATACCCCATCAACACTCATGAGATCATCATGGAAATAATCAAGAAGCTGGACATTTCGAACAAGGGCGACAGGGCACCAACAAATCAAGGGTGATGGCGCGTCCGCTGCGCCCTTGTACCCGTCATTCCACCCCCCGGTGCCTCGGTGCCGGGCGTTGGCTCTCAGGTCGGCCACCACCGCCTGACTTCCCGCCCCCAGACGGCACAGGCTTCGATTTCGGAAGGCCATTGTCCGCACCGTGGACAGGCCGTTTGGTGACGCCATCGCGTTTATCGATCATCGTCTCTTCCCTCGGGTTGTGATGCAGGTGTGCCAAAAATTTCCTCGCGTAGGACCTGCGCGACCTCCTCGAAGGGCTTCCCCCTGCGTACTCCAGCAGCCAGGCCAGCTCGAAACCCCTTACAGATCAGGCGGCCACGTAGCGCGAGTTCAGGCGTCTGCTCGATTTCCCGCTGGATATTGCGCAGCAGGGCCTCATAGCGGAGGTCTCGACGTAAGCCCAGACTTAAGTCGCTCATCATCAGATCCTCGGCCCTTGCCGGGACGAAGACCGCATGTCCTTGCAGAGCTTTTCGAACTCGGCGTCGGACATGTTCGCCACCTTGTCGGCGGTCAGCTTGCCAGTCTCATCCGGTCCACTGGCGCCTGCCAGGCTGCCGAGGCTGGTCGGTGGCTTTGGACGCACTTGAGCAGGCACACGTTGCCCTGGCGTGAATCCAAGCTCCTGCGCGAACTGCCAGATGTGCTCGGCGGGGTTGATGCCTTGGTGCTGGCATTGCTTCACGAACGCGACGCTTGCAGCCGTCTTTGCTACGGCTAGTTGATCCTGTGTCGCCCCCGGATGCATCGCGGCGATCTGCGCTTGCACATGTTGATCGACTGCGGCAAACGCCTGGTCGTAACTTTCTGCGCCGACCTGCTGCCGGAAGCTCGCCTCGGACTCGGCGATAGACGCGCCGAGCTGTGCTGATTCCTGCCGCAACTGGTCACTGAACTGTTGTTGCTGCTGGCCCTGCTGAAGGTCCGCGAGCTGCTGCTGGAACTGTTCGGCAAGGGCACGCACATGGCCTTCGGGGTCGTCGGCAAAATCAGGGATCTGCGGCTGTTGTGGCTGAGCCTGCAAGGCCTGCTGTTGGGCCTGGAGTGCGGCGTTGAACTGTGCCTGCAGCGCCAGATTGTTCTGCCGCTCACGCTCCAGATCAGCAGCCAGTTGCTGGCGGCGTTGGCGCTCTTCCTGCAGGGCACCGAGTGGCACCTGCTTTGGTGTTCGTGTGCGGCCGTCATGGTCGTCGCCCTGATCGTCATCCCCCTCACTGCGTTCGGCTTGGTGGGCATCGAATGCCTCGACCTGATCGGCCAGCTCATTAGGCAGTGCATCGTCATTACTGGGCGCATCTGGCATACCTGCGCTGCCGGTCAACTCACCGGCCAGGCCATCGAGAAAATCGCTCATCGTTTAGCTCCTTTGCGGATAGACGGGGCTTGTCGGTTGGCGTACAGCGGCACATCAGCAGGCTCGACGTTCGCGACAGCCGGGGTTGCAACTGCTGCTTTGGGTTCCAAGCCGTAGCGCTCAACCAGGTTAGCGACGCCGGCCTGGGTCGCGTTGCGTTGCTTCTGCGACTGCAACGCCTCGGCCAGCTGATCCTGGAGCCGCTCGACATCGGCGCGATGTTTGATCAACGCTTTATAGTCGGCGACCTCGGCTGCTGTCAGCGGGCGGCGATTGATCTGGTCCGGGGACCAGCCGACCACGCGGCCAATTCGACACTGTTTGCGCTCGGCACGCTCGATGCGCAGCATCCAAGTGAGCAGCTCGCCCTCGGCTTCGGACGCACAGGTACACGTGACCTCGCTTGGAATCTTGTCGCCGAATACTGCGTCGACTTCGAACAGGGGGCGCGGCAAAGCCACGCTGTAACCGCCGCCCGCACTCTGCCGGATCTTGGCGCGGCTCAGGTCGATGGCACTGATCTTTGCGTCGGTGCGCAGTTGCGCCAGGTGGTTTTGGTCGTAGTGGGTCATGGTTGTTCTCCAGCTTCGGCGATACGGGTGCGCAGTGCGGCAAGGTCAGCTTGGCGACCTTGTATGCGCAGACGTTGGTCAGTGGCTTTGAGCTGCTGCAAGTTCGCGTGTGCGCTGCGCAGCGCGAGGCGCGCGACTTCTCGTTCGGCATCCAAAAATTTCTGCGCATCCAGTAGTTCGTCGACGCGCTTCTGTGCCGCCTGGATAGCGGCCTGGCATTCGTTCAAGGTGTTCATTTGCGGGCCTCCCGCTGTTGGATGGAAGATTTCAATCTGTCGAGCGGACCGCGCTTGCCAAACGTGACCAATGGAACCAACGCGACTTTCACGGCGTTTCGCGCTCTGGTAACTAACTTGTCCAAGCTTTGGCGGCGCTCATCATCGTCCATGGCCTGCCACGCCTTCGTGCGCATTAGGGCGGTAGCGTCGCGATGGATGAGCTGGCCGGTAATCTCGTCGCGCTCGTGGAGCTGTTCCGACGTCAGCACATGCTTGACCTTGCCTGAGGTGAACTCGCCTTTCTGCTTGCTAGGCGACCAGCCCAGGCGGGCGGATTCGATGCGAACTGGGTCTTCGCTCGGCGTGGAAATAGGGAAAGGACCAGCACGACCAATCTGGCGCTGGGCTTCCATGAGTGGCGCACCGAATTGATCGCGCTTGACCGGCAGACTCTCGCGCAGGCCTGGCAGCCGGTACTTGAGCTGGTCGACAAAGCTGCCCCGGTCGGTTTCGCGGTGGTACGGGTCCATATAGCGCCCGATGTGGCTAAGCACTGTGGCCGGCTGTGCCAAGGTGGCAGCACTGCGGTTGACCCAGGTATCGCCATAACGGTCTGGATCGCTCAAAGCCTGCATCACGCCGGACAGGCCCTGGAGCCAGGTCTTCGACGTGAAGTTGCGGCCGATTGCTTTCATGATGTTCGCGAAGCCAAGGGCCTGATCCTCAGCACCACTGGCGATATCTGCGGCAATGCCCACCAGGGTTGCCATCGGCTCTATGCGGCTGTACTGCACCCACTGGCCGTTTACCTTGAGGCTGTACGGTTGAGCACCGCTCGCCAGCCAAGCGCGACGCGCTTCAGGGTCTTCGGGGCCACCGCCAGTTAGTTTGGCATTCATGAGGCCCAGGGCGCCGAACGACATCAGCAGAGAGCCAATGCCCATCCTGGCGAGAGCTTCTTCTTGGGCGTGGCCACCCTTCGCCAGATCCTGCCGTACCTGCTTGAAGATCGGCGCGGCCGGGCTGTGCTTCACCGCGTAGGTGATCAAATTCGCAGGTGTTTTCAAGAACGGCACAACCAGATTGCCGGTGCCGTAAGGCAGCGAGTGGCGTAAATTGTTCACCGCCTGAGTGATCTTGCCGGCCTGTTTGTTGAACGTGTGGAACAGGGCGGCATCTTCACCAGCCTCGACCAGATCCTTGGGTGGGTCAGCCAGGATTTCTCGCACACGCTGGTGGATAGCTTTCGGGCCTTGACCCTTTAGCTCACTGGCAGCCATCCGGTAGGCAGTCGCGTAGCGGGCCATACCATCGTTCAGGTATTTGAAGAACTGGTCTTCAGACTGGAGCAGCCGCAGTGGCACACCCCATACCTTCTGGCCCGGATAGTCGCTGCGATAGACCTCGGCCTTGTTCTCGCCGCCGAACGCATCTTTACCAGTACGCCAGGAATCGACCGCACCCTTGGCTCCGTTGACGGCGCCTTCCAGCATGCCGCCCAATTGGTAGAACGGCTCGCCGAGGCGGGTTTCCCCGTTCAAGCCGACTAGACGCTTGACCGCACCGATCCCCCCAGCGACTGCGCGAGTCGGCACCTGCAGCAAGCTGGTGGCCAGGTTGCTGGTAATGTTCACTGCATGTGTGTCCGGGCTGGACAGCAGCAACGATTTGTATGCAGTCCAGAACCCGTCACTGCCAGCCTGACGGGCCAGCTTGTTGGCGGCTTCCACGCCACCTACTCGGGCGGCATTGGTCAGGGCGTCGGCAATGGCCTTCGCACCCTGTGCACCGCCAACGCCGTCGAGCAGGTGAGAAGCCTGTTTCAAACTTGTCACGTCGGCGCGCATGATCGCCATCGCCCTGCCAATCTCGGCACGGCTGGACATGACAGCTTTCTGTGTGCTGCGCAGATCGTTGAGCGCCTGTAGGAAGTTGCCCTGATCAATTTCTGAGGCGTTACCAGCGCTGATCCGACTGCCCAGATCTAGCGTTTTCAGCGTCTGATCCTTCAAAAGGCGGGTCGCCGCCAATTGTTCCTCTGCGTTGAAAGCGTTGCCGAGCCGGTGTTTGCGTAGCTTCTCGACGGTGGTGCCGGTAAGAGCTGCTAGCCGGCCTGTTTCTTCCCAACTGATCGTTCCACGGCGTGCGGCTTCGATACCTGGTTCATCGTCCGCGAGCAATGCCAGGCTACTGTCCATTTGCTGCTGATCCATGCCCATCGACTCGAAGAGCGGACGCACATTGCTTGAGCCAGCGAACGGCGCTTTTGGGACTGCGCGCGAGGCGATTGGCGCGACCGGCTGAACTTCGGGTAGGGCCTCTAACGGCTGCGCGAGGGCTACGGGATCGACGCTCTGTTGGGTCATCTCCATCTGATCGACAGTTGATGGACGACGTAGACCCGCAACAGCCCCCATAGCGCCGCCCACCACACCGCCCAACAGCATCTGTTTATCGACGCCTTCCAAGGCGGGCCGGTCAGTGGCCAAGTTGCTCAGCACCTGCTGCTGGGCGCTCTGCGACAGCTCTTCGATGCTCTCGATGCCGGTCCCGGTCAGCGCCCGGTTGACCAGTCCCTTGGCCACGTCGACACCACTTGCGCCAGCCATCTGCGCGTCGATGTCGGCAACGCCCAACCTGCGACCAATGCGTGCACCGGCAGCGCCGAGCAGCCCTGTCACAGCGCCTGACGTTAGAGCCAAACCTGTCTGGCCCAGGGTCAATTCGCCGGTGGTCTGGCGGGTTTGTTCCGCTTGCTGACCCGCCGCTACAAGACCTTCACCCGCACCGGCGCCCGCGATGCCAGCCACTGCTGGAGCCACACCGAGCGCCTTGGCGCCTAGTGCGATACCACGGCCTACGCCGCCGCCTGCGAGCATTGATGGCACGCTCTCGACGATTAGGTGGCCGATGTTGCCTGGATGATCGAGCAGGGCCGCGAACGTCCCGCCGAAACCCTGCGCCCGGTCGAGTGACTGCCGGGCTTGCCGACGTTCCGGCGTATCGGCCTGATCCATGTGAGCGCGGGCGCCGGACGTGTCATAGCCGATGGCTCGTGGTATGGCACCACCAGACATCATGCCGGCCAGGCCGGCGAGGGCATCAGTCACGCCCAGTCCACCACGGGCCAGGCTGCGACCGACATCGCCGACCAAGCTATCGTCGATGGCCGACTCTATACCGTCCAAAAAGCCAGGCTGCTCTGGAGTGTCGTCTAAGTCGTCGCCAAACGCCGACATAGACTTAATCGGCGCTTTTGGTTGAGGCGCAGCAGCGTTAACCACTGGTGCCGAGCCTTCGTCGAAGTCATCACCGAACGCGGATTGCATGGAATCACCTCACCGCTTGGTCGCGACACGGCCGCTGGCCGGATCGATGTACTTGGCGCCCGAAGGCAGAGCGTCGTAATCCGCACGAGTCTTCGGCGCTGCCGGACCTTGAGCGCTGGCGACGGTAGGTGTGGCGTTTTTCAGCGAACCTCCCGCGACCATCGGGATCTGCGTATGCGCTCGCGGCGCGTAGCTGGCCAATGACCCAGTACCGGGCAACTGCGAGAGGTTGGCAGTTGGGGCGCCACCGACGATCTCGTCGGCCATCGCGTCGACAGCGGCATTAGTCTTCTGGCGACCAGGGCTGTACCGGCTGTATGGCTGACCCCACTTTTCGTACTCGCCACTGTCGGGATTGAACCGATGATCCTGGATCATCCCGCCTGGCAGGTGCTCGGGAATGAGCAGCGGTTGGGCACGCATCTTCGGCCCGGACGGCGCGCCACCGACGCGACTTTGGCGTTGGTCGAACTGTGCGGCTTGCTGCCGGAGCTGTGCCTCACGGTGCTGTTCGAGGTTGTCAGCGGCGCCGGCGCGGACAAGCACAGCGGGGTCGACACCGAGCTGGGCCATCGTCCTGGACATTGGACCGAGCTGAGAAAGGAACCCCGGGTCTTGCAGCTGCGCCCGATACTGCGCGGTTTGCTCTGCCTCGGCCTCGGCCGCTTGTTGGCGCATAGCGAGCTGCTGTTGCTGCAGCGCAGACATCTGCTGGCGGTACTGGGCCAGTTCCTGGGCACGTCGTTGCTCACCCAACATTTGGGCAGCCTGGCTGCCGGCCTGGCCCAGTGCCTGAGCACCGCTACCTTGGCGGCTTTGCGCCATGAGCTGCAATCCAAGCAGCATGCGTGGGTCTTGCATCAGCTTGCCGATCGAATCCGGGTTGAATACATCTGCGAAGCCGGCCATGGGTTTACTCCTGCGGGCGCTGGCCCGGTCAATGAACGGTTGCGCCTGCGGCTTTTTCAGCCATCGCGGCGGCAATCAAAAGTTCTTTGTCGGTGCGCAGATGGTCAGCGATCCCGGTGCGATGTACCTCGAAGCCACGGCGCACAACCGGTGCGGCTTGCCAGGCGTGCACGGCAGCCGGCTGGCCGTAAGCGGCTAGCGTGTTGCTGTAAGCGGCCACAACGGGTGCCCCGGCACACGGGGCGCTCATCGCAGCGCTCATCGGGCCGGTGGCTTTGGGTGGAAACTTCAAAACTTTTGCGGTCATGGCTGCGACCTCCGGTTCGTGGTGTGGGCTTTTCGGGCGCGGGACCGGGCGCGGGCGGCGCTGCGGGTCTGCTCATCTAAGGTGCGCTCCTGCTCAAGCGCGGCGAGGATGGCCGAACGTTCGTGTTCGGGGGCTTCGTCGACGCGGTCAATTCCAGCCTGGCTGGGCACAAGGAGGTCGGAACCGGCGATATGCCGGAAACCGGGAAGCGGGTTCGACATGTCGGCCTCCGCAGGTCGAGGCGCAATAAGAGCAGCCCGCACACGTAGCTCTAGATCGGACCATCCAGCGGTGCGTTGCAGAATCAGTTCGGCGATCTGTTCGAGGGTCCAGGCCTTAGGCGGGCGGCCACTGGCACCAGTACGCGGGCGCATGGGTTCGGGCAACAACTCGGGGTGTTGGCTAAGAAATTGCGGGGTCAGGCCAGCCAGCCTGGCCAGTTGGGGCGCAGTGCACATCGTGGCGGTGGCGGACGGTATGGGCTGTTTCACGATTTGCTCCCCCGAGCTTTTCGTAATGTGATTACGTTAGCCAGGAAACAAATCGCGTAGAACTACCGTTCGTCAGTAATTGGCACAATTATTGCTATAGGCCAGATCTGGAGCGCTTAAGATATTAAATTAGCTATAAAAATCAATGTTTAAGATGCTGTACTGCTGGAGTTGAGAATCTCACGGTTCTGGATAGAGGCGAGTTTTCAAGGAATGCTGGCACAGCTTTTTGTCAGAAAATTTTTGGCGGGGAATATTTAGGGGCTTCGAATTTTGGTTATTAAAATCTAGGGGTTTAGACCTAGTATTACGTTGTGAGTAACGACGAAAGGACGATACCCCCACCCCACCGGCCATCTGTCCGGTGCTGTGGGATACACTTTTCCAGACCCCTGGGGGGTGCGCCCCGCCTCGGAAACACCTATCTCGCTGAATATGAAACGTTTCAGCGATAGCGATCAGTGTTTGTTGATAGCCACACATTGATTCCAGGGTGACCCCTATTTTGGTGAGGGCCGTGCGCGAAGGCATGAAGCCTATGTCCATTCCTCTAATTGACACAATGATAGACTGGCAATTAGAAATGACCGATGGTTGTTGACCTTAACAGGCCTGCCGGACTACCTTGGATTTACTGTCAACTAGAAAGACCAGCAAATACTGAGGGTCAGCACAATGGAACTCGTCGAAGCGGTGAAGACTCAGGAAGGCATCGAGAAGGTGAGAGAGCGACTGGTAAGGAACGCCAGGGGCAACGAGCTGTACGCCGATATCTGGAAGTTCGGCATCAACACCGCGTTGCGCATCAGCGACCTGCTGGGTATCACGCTGCAGGAAGCACAGTGCGGCCAGCTTAAGCTGATGGAGGGGAAGACCGGCAAGCGGCGCGTGGTGAAGCTGAACGAAGCCGCCATGGCCATTGTGGAGGCCAGGACGAAGCCCGGCATGACTTACCTGTTTGAGGTGAGTTGCAACCGCGCCAAGGGCAAGCCTGTGAGCCGGGCTGCCGTGGCCAAGGCCTTCAAGGACGTAGGGGAAGAAATGGGCATCCAGCTCGGCACGCACAGCATGCGCAAGACACGTGGCTGGATGATGCACAAAGCGGGCATGTCTATCGAGCTGATCTGCAAGGTGCTGAACCACAGCAGCCCGGCCGTGACCATGGCCTACATCGGGCTCACTGCACAGGATGTGGCGGACACCTACGACCAGTTTGTGCTGTGACGCTAAGCGCCAGGGATGGCACAAATTGATCCCTTTGATCCCTTTGATCCCTTTGTGATGACTTGTTCATATCAAGCGCAAACCCCCGTACTAGAGGGCTTTAACCCCCAAAATGATGGGTTGATGGCTTGTTTTCCATATCCCCCCCGTCTACCGCTATATCCTATAAACACCCAATTACTACCTACCTACTTAATAAAATAAGTCATCAAGTCATCAAAAAGCCTTACAGAGGCTCTACTGTGCACCATAGCGCCTGATGACTTTGTGCCCCTGATCTCATTATTTGATGACTTCAAACCCAGCAAAACCGCCTCCACAGCTCCAAATAGACTTAAAACTAAGTTTTTATGCAAATCTAAGCTATGCGCTTTCTTTTGAGTTTCTGAGTTGTGGGAAACGTATCACCACAGCAGTGCCATCATTGCCGGCAACTTATTCGCCTTTTTCTCCTTCGCTTTCCGGCCAGTCCATCCGCCGCCCAGTGCGGTGCTCGATGAGTGCCCTGACGCCGGGGTCCATACTTCCATAGACCGCAGTAGCCTCCACGCACAGACGCTCTAAAAAGTCCGTCCACTTTTGCATCACCACCTTTCGCTGCGGCAGCAGCTGTGTGCGGACGTACGTCTCCCCCAGCGGCCCCGGCATGCGGTGCCCCAAGCTCAACTCCAAAGCTATCGGGTCGAGGTTCAGCTCTTCGTGCCCAAGGGTGCGAAACGTCGTGCGAAATCCGTGCGCGGTCAGTTCGTTCTCGCTATAACCCAGCGCACGGATGGCAAGCAGCAGCGTTGTAGGGCAGATGTGCTTGGCAGCCAGGCGGCCTGATGCAAACACCCAACCACTGACCGCAGGCAGGCCATCCACCCTACCCCCCAACCCGAACGGCCGAGGCACACCGACGATCATGCCTCGCCGATCCTGGATGAGCCTAAGCTGAGCTACGACCTGCGGCGCCAAAGGTACGATCAATGGCCGCCCCGTCTTGGGTGGCGTAAAGCTCCACAACCCCATCTCAAGATCCAGGTCTTCCCACCGCATGGCGCACAGCTCGGAGGGCCGTACAGCGAGCATAGGCAGCAGCCACAGCGCCCAGGTTGCTGGCTTGTCGGGTGGAGCCATGTCCATGAGCCGCCCAAAGTATTCGCGCAGGTCATCGACGGTTAACAAGGCCGGGTGGTGACGGGTTTTACGCGCCTCGACCAACGCCTTGCCCCGCACCTTGCCCCGCCCCAGCGAGACGTTATCCTCGATGGCGCCCAGGTCCACAGCGAAGTCCAGGATCTGCTTGATGGTTACCCGCGCATGTGCGGCAGCCGTGGGCCGGGAGCCGAGACTCACCAGCAGCTGACTGATATCGCGCCAGGTGACCTCGTGCACCGGTTTCTTACCGAGAGCCGGCAGCACATGCAGGTCGATGGTGGTGCGGTAGTTCAACAAGGTTTTCTTGGCCAGACTGGCTCGGGTGCTCAGCCACTGCTCCGCTATCCGCTCGAACGTCGTGCCGTCACGCTCGATCTCCGCCTCGATCCGCGCCTTCTTGGCCTTGAGCGGGGCGACACCTTCGGCCACCGATGTGCAAGCCTGCCGTGCCAGCTCGCACGCACGCGCATGACTGATGCCGGGGAACTTGCCGATGGTGAACAGGCCCGGCTTCCCATGCAACCGGTATTTGTAGCGCCAAATCTTGCCACCCGCCTTTGTCACATGCAGGTGGAAGTTAGGAATACTCCCTTCCGGGTAGTTGCCCGGATCGGTGATCTTGGTCGCCGTAGCGTCGCTGTTTGGCTTCTGTTTTTCGCGGCGAGTGTCGTCTTGCACGGGTGGGGATATCCAGCAGGTCGATGGTAATACAGATTCAGCCAGCATATGACCACTTAGAGCCATATACAAGCTGATGCTTTGCGGCTATGCTGATTTCTCACCAAGCGCAAATCCCCGTAAATACTGGCATACGCTGGCATCACCGGTAAGTAAGGCGAAAATTCACCCTTCCGTTGCAAGGCAAGCATTCCCATGGCAAACGCAGATATCACTTACATTCCAGATCCGGATCCAGAGTCGATCTCCTCGGACGTTACCGGTTTC
>Ga0247819_10001166_pt1 | contig 14552 bp, 12 predicted proteins | sample 13C_Xylose_Day6_FD_193428 | JGI IMG/M metagenome (GOLD analysis project Ga0247819, IMG submission 193428) | Soil microbial communities from agricultural site in Penn Yan, New York, United States - 13C_Xylose_Day6 | ecosystem: Environmental > Terrestrial > Soil > Agricultural land | place: USA...
ACTCGAAGTTCTCGCACAGCAGGGTGCCGACGGTGTCGCCGTTGCGGCCGGCCTTGCCGGCGCGCTTCGCCCCGAACAGCACGACGTCGTTCGGGAGCGTGACGTCCTCGCACCACGAGCACTGCGGACGGGTGCGCGTGCGCTGCTCGGTCTGGCGCAGCAGGATGCCGACCGGCTCGTCGTCGACCGGCACGACGATGAAACCGGCGAGCGGCTGCTTCGGGTCGCGCCAGCCGAAGTAGTCGTGGTTCTGCCAGTCGACCTCGGCAAGGTCGGGGACGACGAGGGCGTTGCGTTCGCGCAGAGAGGCGTTGATGAAGGAGGCGCGAATGTCCTTCTGGGTATAAGCGTGCATGATTCCTTGTTCAGGGAGGGTCGTCGCGGTACGACGGAGAGCGGATGCCGCAGACCGGCGGTCTGCGGAGAGTCGACGGCGTCGCCCTCGGCCTCAGACCGGGCGACGCGCGCGGCTACCTCCGCTCGGCGCACGCAGCGCCGAGGACCCCCTCACGCCCGCCGGGCGTCGTGAACGTCGAATGCACGCCCGACAGCATACGCTCGCGTCGCTGGCCGCCGGCTCCGAGCCGGGCCAGCGCAGGAGCTCGCCACCCGCGGGCACGATGATCCAGACGCCACCGGCGCGCCCACTGCGCGAGCTTGTCGAGCAGGGCGCCGACGACCGAGAACACCCACGCCCACGTCCGCGGGTGGAGGGTATCGACCTCGCCGGTGCGACGGGAAGCATTCACGGGTCATCGGTTATCGATAGCATCGATCGCTGTCGGCCCGGCGGTGGCGGTCGGCAGAGGAGGACCGCATGACGCAGGAGATCGAGAGACCGGACGAGTACCAGCGCTTCGCGCGAGTGACGCCGGAGTGGTTCCGTGACGCGAAGCTCGGGATCTTCGTGCACTGGGGCGCCTATTCCGTACCGGCCTGGGCCGAGCCCACCGGCGCCCTGGGGACGATCGACGAGGCGCGGTGGTACCGGCACAACCCGTACGCGGAGTGGTACGCGAACACCATCCGGATCGCGGGCAGCCCGGCGGCCGCGCACCACCGGGAGGCTCACGGCGGACGCCCGTACGACGACTTCCTCGATCGCTGGACGGCTGACGAGTTCGACGCCGACCGACTGGTCGAGGTGTTCGCGGCCGCGGGCGCGAGATACGTGATCCCCACCACGAAGCACCACGACGGCATCGCACTCTGGGACGCGCCGGGCACCGGCACGCGCAACACCGTCACCCGCGGCCCCCGCCGCGATCTGGTGGCCGCCTTCGCCGACGCGGCCCGCGCGGCGGGGCTGCGCTTCGGGGCGTACTACTCCGGCGGGCTCGACTGGCACGCAGCCTCCGCGCCGCCGATCGAGTCCGACGCGCAGCTGCAGGCGCCGGGCGGCGCAGGCTACGCCCACTATGCCCACGACCACCTCGTCGACCTCATCGCCCGGTACGCCCCCGACATCCTGTGGGGCGACATCGGCTGGCCGGCCGCGGGACGCGCCCCCGGGCGGGCCAGCCTCATCGACGTGTTCGAGCGGTTCTACACTGCAGCGCCCGACGGCGTCGTCAACGACCGCTGGGGCGGCGTGCACGCCGACTTCCGAACCAGCGAGTACGAGCACGACCGCGCGCACGAGTCTGCCGCGGCCTGGGAGAACTGCCGGGGCATCGGCTACTCGTTCGGCCATAACCGTCTCGAGGGGGCGGAGCATCTGCTGGGCGTGGACGCGGCGATCCGGCTCTTCGTGGACGTCGTCTCCCGCGGCGGCAACCTGCTGCTGAATGTCGGGCCGACGGCGTCCGGCACCCTTCCCCCGCCGCAGGAGGCGACGCTGCGCGGGCTGGGCACGTGGAACGCCAGTCACGCTGACGCGATCTTCGGCTCGCGGCCGCTGGATGGCGCGCCGTCGTCCGATGATCCGTGGGTTCGCTGGACCCGCACCGGCGACCGGGCGAATGCATTCGTCGACGCGGTCGGGCACGTCGAGATCGTGTGCCCGCCGGGTGTCGACCCGTCGAGCGCCGCCACGATGACGGGCGCGCCCGTGCCGGTCGAGCGCCGCGGTGACCGGCTGCTCGCGGATGTTCCCGCCACCGCGGTCGCCGGACCGGCGGTCGTTCGGTTCCTGCTGACGTGACCAAACGCATCGTTGATAACCGATTATCGATTAGTGTAAGGTCGGACCCATCCCGAAGATGTGCCCAATGAGAGGATCGACGATGATCAGCAGACGTACCCTCACCGCGATCGGCGCCACTGCGGCCGCCGTAGCGCTTCTTGCCGGCTGCTCCTCGGCAGCGCCGAGCGGGGGTGAGAGCGAAGAAGACATCCAGCTGCGCGTGCTGGTGAACGTGACGCCGAACCTCACCGAGGAGTGGTGGAACGAGCTCGTGGCGCCGTTCGAAGAGGCGAACCCCGACATCGACGTCGTGATCGACAACCCCGGCGCCGAGGGTGTGCAGGCCGCCGTCCCGAGACTGCTGGCCGCCGGTCAGGCGCCCGACATCGTGCAGTCGCTCGCACCGACTCCCGACCTCGCCGAAGAGCTGGTCGACCTGTCGGAGTACGAGTGGGCGTCGGGCGGGCCACTCGCCGACCAGTACTCGATCGACGGCAAGTACTACATGGCCGGCGTCGGCGTGCAGCTGCAGAGCCTCTGGTTCTACAACAAGGATGCCTTCCAGCAGGCGGGCATCTCCGAGCCGCCGACCACCGTCGACGAGCTCGACCAGGCGCTGGCCAAGATCAAGGACGCAGGCTGGACCGGGGTCCAGACCGGCGGCGACTGGATGTCGAGCCACGCGCTGCAGACCCTCGCGCTGCCGTCGATCGTCGGCGAGAACCCCGACTGGTACGCCGACATGAGCTCCGGCGACGTGACCTTCAGCGAGAGCTACGGCGACTACACGGAGCTCTACGCGGACTGGATCGCGAAGGGCTACACGAACGCCGACGCCCTGGGCGTGAAGTATCCCGACGCCGAGCAGAACTTCCTCGCCGGCAACACCGCCCTGTATCCGATGGGCAGCTGGTTCGCGGGCACCGAGGCGAAGGCCGAGAACCCGGCGCCCATCGGGGTCTTCCGCGGCCCCGCGGTGGACGGCGTCGACGATCCCGCCATGGGCGCGAACATCGCGAGCCCGTACATGATCATGAAGGAGTCGAAGCATCAGGATGCCGCCGCCCAGCTGATCGAGTTCCTCACGACAGACGAGGACGCCGTGATGAGCCAGCTCGAGGTCGACGGCAACTACCGTGACGGCTACGAGTACGAGATGACCGAGCTCGGCACGGAGTTGCTGGGGATCGTCGCCGACACCCCCGCGTCGGCCTATACCCCGACCGGCGGCGGCTACGGCGAACGGAAGCTTCCCGACGGCTACCCCGCCGAGATCAACACTCAGACGCAGGCCATGCTCGGCGGCACCGCTGCCGATGACGTGAACGCGGCGATGGACGCCTGGTTCGCCGCCAGCATCGACTGACGGAGCGCTTCCGCGCCGGCAGACCGCCGGCGCGGAAGCGGCCGTTCCCCGTATCGACGACGACACGAGAGCCCCCACCGGCGAAGACAGCCGGGCGGGCGGGAAGCAGACTGAGATGGCCGACACCGTGGCCCGGCTCGCGGGCACCGCGAGAGCGCGAGCGGCCGCGCCCGCACGTCGCCGGCGCGCATCCTGGCAGGACCGCCTCGCCGGCGTGATCATGACCGGACCGGCGTTGCTCGTCTTCATCGCCATGTTCATCATCCCGATGCTGCTGGCGGTCGTGCTGAGCTTCACCGACTGGAACGGCTACAGCCTGCGCTTCGACTTCATCGGGTTCGAGAATTACGCCGACGCCTTCAAGAATCCGCGCACCGTCGACGCGGCGGTCTTCACGTCGATCATCGCCGTCATCGGCACAGTGCTCTGCAACGGGATCGGTCTGGCCGTGGCATCCCTCATCGCCGGCAACAGCCGCGGCAACACGGTGCTGCGCACCGTCTTCTTCTACCCGTACATCATCAGCGCGCTGATCATCGGGTTCCTCTGGTCGGCCATGCTCGCCCCGCAGGGTGCGGTCAACTCGCTGCTCGCGCAGTTCGGGATGGCGCCGCTGCCGTTCCTCACCGACATGACATTCGCGAAAGCCAGCGTGATCCTCACGATCGTGTGGTCGCACTTCGGCTTCAACATGATCCTGTACCTCGCCGGCATCAAGTCGGTGCCCACGGAGTACTACGAGGCGGCGACGGTCGACGGCGCGTCGCGGTGGCAGCAGTTTCGCAACGTGACGCTGCCGCTCATCGCGCCGGTGCTCACGGTCAACCTCGTGCTGACGCTCGTCGGCCTTCTCAAGGCCTACGACATCGTGCTCGCCCTCACCGACGGCGGTCCGGCGGCCTCGACGCAGACGATCGTGTACCAGATCCTCAAGGACTCCTTCGCGCAGGCGCGGCTCGGGTTCGGCGCGGCGCAGTCGGTCGTGCTCCTCATCGTGACCGCTGCGATCGGGCTCGCGGTGACCTTCGCGCGCCGCGGCGCCGACCGGAAGGCGAGCGAATCATGACGATCTCGACCCAGACCACGAGCCCGAACATCGCGGCCGAGATGCTGCTGACCGAGCCGGCAGAACTGCCCCGCCGCCGCTTCGGCCGCCGTCCCCGCCGCGGCGGACCCGCCGCCGCCCGCACGCCCCTCGCCGTCTCGATCGTGAAGTGGGTGCTGCTCGGCGCCCTCGCCCTAGTGATGCTCGTGCCGCTGTACATCCTGGTGATCAGCGCGTTCAAGCCGCAGGCCGACATCATCCTGCATCCGCTCGCGATCACGCCCGACATGTTCACGTTCGAGTACCTCGGGAACGCGATCACGAGCGAGAAGTTCAACGTCGTCGGCGCCTACGGCATCACGCTGCTGTTCGTCCTGCTCGTCAACGTGTTCTGCATCGCACTGTCGGCGCCGGTCGCGTATGTGATCGCCCGTGGCCGCACGAAGTGGCATGTGGTGCTGCTGGTCGTATTCGTGTCAGGGTTGTTCATCCCCGGACAGGTGACGCTGATCCCCGTCGTGTTCGTGCTGCGGGTGCTCGGCCTCATCAACACGATCCCCGGTTTCCTGCTCTTCGAGACCGCGGCGACGCTGCCGGTGACGATCTTCCTGTTCGCCGCCTACCTGCGCACCGTGCCGCGCGACATCGACGAAGCGGCCGCCCTCGACGGCGCCGGCCGCATACGCGCGTTCTGGTCGTGCATCTTCCCGATCATGCGCCCGGTGGTCGCGACCATCGTCGTGCTCAACTCGATCGGCGTCTGGAACGACTTCGTCAGTCCGCAGATCATCCTCGGCCCGGGCTCGGGCATCTACACGGTGACCACCGGCGTCTACGCGGCGGTCGGCGAGTTCTCCACCGACTACACCGTGCTGTTCCCGACGCTGTTGCTGGCCATCGCGCCGGCCGTGGTCTTCTTCATCATCATGCAGCGGCACATCATCGGCGGCCTTGTCGCCGGGGCGACGAAGGGCTGACGTGAGCGACGTGATCCAGGGGCATCCGCTCTCCGAGGTGCCCGCGTGGGCGGTGCTCCAGCGCCGTCTGTTCGACGAGATCGAGCACGCCTGGCGGCTGTTCTCCGCCACCTTCGCCGAGCCCGACGGCCGCCTGCGCTTCGCGGCCGAGTTCGTCGACCGCGACGGCGTCGACGACCTGTACGAGCCGTTCTTCAACTGGCCGGCGTTCTACCTGCTGGGCGGCAGCGACGACGTGCTCGTGGCGGCGAAGCGTCACTGGGAGGGCGTGACGGCACAGCTCACGGAGGCCGGCATGCTCACCGACGAGTACGAGAACGGCTACGACTGGTTCCACCAGGGCGAGTCGCTCCTCTTCTTCTACGGTCTGTGCGCCGCCGATCCGGGTGATCCCGCCTTCGCCGAGAGGGCGCGTCGTTTCGCCGAGCTGTACACGGATGCCGCGCACGGCAACTTCGATCCCAAGCTCGGGATCATCCGTGCCCCGCACAACGGGGCCCTGGGCGCGCGTCCGGGCCTCAGCGATGTGCCCGAGCCGTACTCCGCCGACCGCGCCGAGATGCGACCGTACGGACTGCCGCTCGACCACGTCCCCGGTGTCGACACGTGGGACGACCTCGCCGATCCGGCGCTCGCCACGGCGATGGGCGAAGCCATGCACCGCGCCGCGGCCGGCGACATCGCGGTCAACCTCGCAGCGACGAGCCTCGTCGCGAACCGCTGGCTGTACGACGGCGACGAGTCGTCCGCCTCTTGGCTGCGGGCCTACGTGGACGGCTGGCGGGAGCGCGCCGCCGCGAACGGCGGGCTGCTCCCCGACAGCGTCGCCCCCGACGGCACGACCGGCGGGCTGCACGACGGCCGCTGGTACGGCGGGCACTACGGCTGGACGTGGCCGCACGGCCTGCCCTCGGTCGGGATGGCGGCGGTGATCGCCGGCATCAACGAGGCGTTCGTCACCGGCGACGACGCGGCCCTCGACATGGCGCGTGTCGCGCTCGACACCGTGCTCGACAACGCCATCGTCACCCCCATCACCGAGACGCCGTTCAGCCTGCGGGGCGGCTGGCTCGGCCGCTGGGGTGAGGATGCCGCGAAGCCGGCGCTGCTCGTCCCGCACCGCTTCGGCCGCCACGGCTGGTTCGACTACGGCCCGGTGCCGCTCGAGCTGCCGCTGTGGGTCTGGTGGTGGTCGCGGCGGCCGGACGACCTCGACCGCGTGCGCCGCGCCATCGCCGGGCTGCCCGACATGAGCGACCCCGTCAAGGCGTTCCGCGACAAGGCTGAGGCCGGGCACGAGGCGCCGTGGCTCGCATACCTCGACGGCGATCTGCCCGAGTACCCGGTGCGGGCGCTGTCGATGGCGCTCGGCCAGGTGGCGCGTCGCGTCGCGCTCATGGCGGGGGCCGACACGGATCCGGATGCCGTGCACCTGCATTTCGGGCAGCGGGTCAACCCCATCGTGACCGAGGTGCTCGGCCAGCTCGTCTCGGGCACGCCGCAGGTGCTCTACAACGGCGGGCTGCCGTTCGCCGCGGTGGTCTACGAGGATCCCGACGGCGGCCGGCCCGGACTGCCGCCCGACGTCGCGGCGCTCGTGTCGCGGCTGGACGACGACGACATCGACGTCGCGCTCGTCAACACGTCGACCACGCGGACGCGCCGGGTGACCGTCTGCGCCTCCCGCTTCGGCGAGAGACGTCTGGCCGGGGTCACCGTCCGCACCGAGTCGGGCGGCCAGTATCCCGGGCGAAGCACCGCGTACGCCGCCACCCCGGGCACCCCGCACGTCTTGTCGCGCGACCTCGACTCCGACACGGTCGAGGTCGAGTTGCGGCCCGCACACCGAGTCGACCTCACGCTTCACACCGCCCGCTCCGGTGCCGCCCCACGGCACCGGGGCGCGGCATCCGCCCGTTCGACCTCCCCTTCGAAGGAGTGACATGTCCGAATCCACAGCCCCGTTCCCCCGCCCCGCGTTCGAGCTTCCGGTGCGCGGCGGTGCCTACCGGCGGGCCGACCCCGACACGCTCCGCGAACTGGAGCGCGTCTCGTCGGCCACGGCCTGCGCGAAGCTGCACGGCATGGGCATCACCCGGTCGTTCGTCGAGGGCCCGCGCCCGCTGACCGAGGGGCAGCGCGTCGTCGGCTCGGCGATCACCCTCCAGTTCATGCCGCAGCGGGAAGACTTCGCGTCCGGTCACGGCCAGGAGTACGTCGAGCGGCACACGGCGCTGTGGCACGTGCTCGAAGAGGTGAAGCCCGGCGACGTGCTCGTGATCCAGGCGTTCGGCAGCAGGTACTCCGGCTGCATCGGCGACATCCTGGCCCGGTACTTCCTCCGCAAGGGCGGCGCCGGCATCATCGTCGACGGCCGCATCCGCGACTCCGACCGCATCCGCGAGCTCGGTCTGCCGGTGTGGTCGACCGGCACCACGCCGCACTACGCCTCGCAGACCGAGCTGTTCCCCTGGGCCTACGACGTGCCGGTGGCGGTCGGCGGCGCCCTCTGCATGCCCGGCGACGTCGTCATCGCCGACGGGGACGGCCCGGTCATTGTGCCGCAGGCGATGGCCGATTCGGTCGTCGAGTCCGCGCAGGACCACGAGAACTGGGAGTCGTTCAGCCGACAGCGCCTCGACGAGGGAGCCCGGCTCAGCGACTACTACCCCCTCACGCCCGACTCGCGGGAGGAGTACGAGCAGTGGCGTTCCGTGCAGGCCTTCGCCCGCTGACGGCCACCCCCGGCGCGTCCGACACGTTCGGGCTGGGCTGTGCGCCGATCGGCAACCTCTACCGCTCCGTCGCCGAGTCCGACGCCGACGAGACGGTCGCCGCAGCGCTCGGCCGGGGCATCCGCTTCTTCGACACGGCGCCGCACTACGGAGCGGGGGCGAGCGAGGCACGGCTGGGCCGCGCGCTCACCGGCGTCCACCGTGACACGGTCGTGATCGCCACCAAGGTCGGACGACGGATCGTGGATGCCTCGGGCGAGACGGTCACCTCCGGCGGCGTCGGCGTCGATACGGTCGGCGACCTCTCGCGTGACGGCGTGCTGCGCAGCCTCGAGGGAAGCCTTTCGCGCCTCGGCACCGACCGGATCGACCTGCTGTATCTGCACGACCCTGTCGATGTCGACGAGGCGCTGGCTCACGCGATGCCGGCGCTCGCCGCACTTCGGGCCGAGGGTGTGGTGCGGGCGATCGGTGTCGGCATGGTGTGGACCGAGCCACTCACGCGGTTCGTGCGCGAGGCGGACGTCGACGTCGTGATGATCGCCGGCCGCACGACGTTGCTCGATCACCGCGGTGAGACCGACCTGCTGCCGGAGGCTGTCCGGCACGGCGTCGGCGTGATCGCGGCGGGCGTTTTCAACTCCGGCATCCTCGCCGACCCGGTGGGTGCGCCGTACTTCGACTACCGCGAAGCGTCACCCGAGCAGCGCGCACGGGCGCTGCGGCTCGCCGCCGTGTGCCAGTGTCGCGGAGTGCCCCTCCGCCACGTGGCCGCGCGCTACCCGCTGCGGCTGCCCGCGATCGGTGCCGTGGTGATCGGCGCACGCACGGCCGCCGAAGTCGAGGACTTCGCCGACGCCGAGCACGCGGAGATTCCCGAGGATCTCTGGGACGAGCTCACCGCCGAGCGGCGCCTCGAGCCGACCGTCGAGCACAGCCTCGAGCGGGACGATGTCGCCCGTCCGGCGGGCGCCGGCCGCGGGTGAACGCGGGCATCGTCGACGCCCACGTGCACCTGTGGGATCTCTCGCACTTCGGGCTCTCATGGTTCCGCGACGAGCTCGGGCTGCCGCGCGCGGCGACCCTCGATGCGCTGACGGATGCCGCGGCCGCCGCCTCCCGTCCACTCTCCGGTACGGTGGCCGTGCAGGCGGCCGATTCGCTCGCCGAGATGCGATGGCTGCGGGACCTCGCCCATCGAGACGGGCCGGTGCCGGCGGTCGTGCTGCAGTACGCACCGACGCCCGGACCGACCGCCGGATGGGCCGGGCTCGCCGACGTGGTGCTCGACGACCGCGTGCGCGGCATCCGTGTCGCCACACCGGGCGGTGCCGCCGACCTGTCGGACGTCCCCGACCTCGACCGGCTGTGCGAGGGAGCCGGCGCGACGGGCCGGGTCGTCGAGCTGCTGGTGCGGCCGGCGCAGCTCGACGCGGTCGCGGGCATCGCGCGCCGGCATCCGCAGACGACCTTCGCGCTGTGCCATCTCGGCCTCGGTGCGGGCACGCCCGACGTCGCCTGGGAGGAGTCGCTCGCCCGGGTCGCCGCGCAGCCGAACACGGCGGCCAAGTTCTCGGGCCTGGCGACCGCGCACCGGGACCACAGGCGCCTCGGCGCCCTCGCGGCGATCGCCGTCGACGCCTTCGGCGCCGCCCGGATGATGTTCGGCAGCGACTGGCCGATGTCGGCGCGCCTCGTGCCGTACGCCCGTCTCATCCACGACATCGATCGGGCGTGGGGCGCTCGGCCAGACGCGTTCTGGGCCGCGACCGCGACCGCCCTCTACGGGCTCTGAATCACGCCGGCGTCGACGCCCCGGAGCAGCCTCCCCGGCTACGCGCTCTCGTCCTCGGGGAGGAGCGTGCCGGCGGCGTGTGCGTGGAAGAGCTCGGCGGCGGCGACGGGGTCGCCCGCATCGAGTGCCGCCAGGAGGCTGCGGTGCCACTCGGCGACCGTGTGCCAGTCGCCGGGGTACGACGGGTCTCCGAGCACGTGGAGAGCGCGCAGGCTGGGCTCGATGATGTCCCACATGCGCGGGAGGTAGACGTTGCCGCTCGCCTCGATCACGCCGCGGTGGAACGCGAAGTCGAGCTCGCGGAACACGCCCAAGTCCTTGGCGTCGGCCGCAGCGTGCATCTGGGCGATGAGATCTTCGAGTCGCTGGTGCGTCTCGGCGTCGAGCGCGCCGCATGCGAGCCGGCCGGCGATCGACTCGAGCTCGGCGCGCGCGACCTTCGCCTGGGCGACCTCTTCGTCGGAGTAGCTCGAGACGAAGTTGCCCTGGTGGCGCACGTGCGTCACCAGTCCCTCATGGGCGAGCTGTTTGAGGGCGTCGCGCACCGGGGCTTGACTCACCTGCAGTCGGCGGGCGAGCTGGGACTCGACCAGCTGCTCGCCGGGGACGAGTGTCCCCTCCTTGATCATCGTCTTCAGGAGCTCGTAGATCTGGTCCGAGAGCAGCCCGCGCTTGAGTTCGGTGACGGAGCTGAGCGCATCGGTCACGGCGAGACCTCCCTGCCTCCGACGCCGACCGGCGCGATCGCGCTGTAGGCGGCGAGCCACGCGTCGGCGATGATCGCCGATCCCCGCGGCGTCGGGTGCACGCCATCAGGCACGATCACCGCGGCGCCCTCCGCGGCGGCGGCGGCGGTGACGGCGTCGTGCAACTCGACCAGCGTCGCGTCGAACCGCTGGGCCAGTCGCCGCACGGCCTCGCGCTTGGGGTTCAGATCAGCGAGCCACGCCACCTGGTCGGTGCGCACCGGGACGAAGAACGGCTCGATCAGCACCAGACGCCCGGCGCCGGCATCCTGTGCGGCGCGCAGCAGACCTTCGAGCGTCCGCTCGAAGTCCTCGGCGGAGGTCGGGTCGTCGTTGTCGAAGCGCCGCCACATGTCGTTCACACCGACGTACACGGTGAGCACGTCGGGGCGGGCCGCGAGGATCTCGTCCCAGCGGGCGGCGAGGTCGACGGCGCGATCGCCGCCGATGCCCTTGTTGACGACCGTCTCGCCGCGGTCGGCGACCGTCTGCGCGATCAGCGCGACGTAACCGTCCCCCAGTGAGGCGGCGTCGCCGCGATCTCGTCCGGCGTCGGTGATCGAGTCGCCGGCGAAGACGAGGGTGTTGGTGCGAGGCATCCGTTCGGTCCCATCATTGGAGCGTGTCCCTGTCAGCCTAATCGATAATCGCTTGTGCGGTCCTCGCGAACTGCATCAGTGCGGAAGACCAAGGCTGCCGCGAACCTACCGCCTAAGGCGGATCTCGCCGCAGTCAGGCGGAGTCTGGTTCGCGCGCGAGCGAAACCCGCGCGCTGAGCGGGCAGAATCGGAAGAGCGCCCGGGGTCACCGCGGGCACCACCGCTCTGCGCGAGGAGGCGCCATGACCGATGCCGGCAGGAACCCCGACGACCTCGACGCGCTGCGCGCCGCGAGCGACATCCTTGGCATCGACGCGCTTCTCACTGCGGACGAGCGCGGCGTCCGCGACCGCGTGCGGGCCTTCGTCGACGCCGAGATCCGCCCGCACATCGCGGACTGGTTCGACCGGGGCCACTTCCCCGTCGAGCTCGCGCCCGCCCTCGGGCGCCTGGGCGTGCTCGGCATGACCCTGGACGGCTACGGATGCCCCGGCCGCAGCGCCGTCGAGTACGGTCTGGCCGCGCTAGAGCTCGAGGCCGGTGATTCCGGCATCCGCACGTTCGTCTCGGTGCAGGGCTCGCTCGCGATGGGCTCGATCCACCGCTGGGGCAGCGACGAGCAGAAGTCGGAGTGGCTGCCGCGCCTGGCCGCGGGCGAGGCGATCGCCAGCTTCGCGCTCACCGAGCCGACCGCCGGGTCGGACCCGTCGAGCATGAAGACGCACGCGCGCCGCGACGGGTCGGACTGGATCCTCGACGGCGCGAAGCGCTGGATCGGCCTCGCATCGGTCGCGCAGCTCGCGGTCGTCTGGGCGCAGACCGACGACGGCGTCCGCGGCTTCCTCGTCCCGACCGGCACGCCGGGGTTCGACGTGAGCGTGCTCGAGCCGAAGGGGTCGATGCGGGCCTCGGTGCAGACCGAGCTGCGCTTCGACGGCGTGCGGCTGCCGGCATCCGCTCTCCTGCCCGAGGCGCGCGGCCTGCGTGGGCCGTTCTCGGCACTCAACGAGGCGCGGTACGGGATCGTGTGGGGCGCGCTCGGCGCGGCGCGCGACAGCTACGAGGCGGCGCTGCGCCATGCGCTCCGGCGCGAGCAGTTCGGGCGGCCGATCGCCGGGTTCCAGCTCACGCAGCGGAAGCTCGTCGACATGGTGGTCGAGCTGCAGAAGGGCGCGCTGCTCGCGCTGCACATCGGACGGGCGAAGGATGCCGGCACCCTCACTCCGACGCAGATCTCTCTCGGCAAGCTCAGCAACGTGCGGGAGGCGATCGCGATCGCCCGCGAGGCCCGCACGATCCTGGGCGGCGACGGCGTGCTGCTCGAGAACTCCCCCATCCGTCACGCCGCGAACCTCGAGTCGGTGCGGACGTACGAGGGCACCGACGAGGTGCACACCCTCATCCTGGGCCAGCACCTCACCGGCCTCGACGCCTTCCGCTGACGCGCCGTTGCCTCGCCGCCGGCTCCGCGTCGCCGAACCAGGGGATCTCCCGCGAGACACAGGGCGACGCCCCCTGTCTCGGCGCGAATCCCCTGTCTCGACGGCAACGCCCCCGGTCTCGGCAGCAATACCCCGGTCTCGACGCGAATTCCCTGTCTCGACGGCAACGCCCCCGGTCTCGGCAGCGGTCTGGCCCGCTCAGCGGGCCAGCTCTGTGCGCACGGCTTCGCGCAGCCACGCCGTGTAGCGCTCGGGACTCCAGCCCGACTGCACCACCAGCTGCTGATACCCCTCGGGTGAGAGCAGGAACGACAGGGCGGCCGCCGCGCCCTCTGGGTCGGCCACCGCATCGACGATCCCGCGACCGACGAGCTCGTCGACCAGCCGGCGGTAGTCGGCGGCCCGGCGCGTGAGCATCCCCTGCAGTGCGGAATCGACGACCGGATCGGATGCCGCGGCCCCCAGAACGACCGTCCACAGTGCGTGGCCGCGGGCATTGGCGATCGCGATCTGACCGAGCACGGCGTCCAGGAACGAGGCGTCGGGCACCGCCATCACGCCTGACCCGACCTCGGTGTCGGTGAGCGACTCCGCGTCGACAGTGCCCGAGAAGACGATCTCGAACGCCGCGAGGAGCAGCTCGGCCTTGGGGGCAGCGGTCTTCACCGTCTCGGTCGACACCCCCGCCTCGCGCGCGATCGCCGCGAGCGTCGTCGCCTGATATCCCCGGGTCGCGAAGAGCCGGGCGGATGCCTCGACTATTCGCCGCCGCGTCTGCTGCGCCTGCTGGGAACGCAGTTCCGATCGATACGCCCGCGTACCACCGCGGGAACTCGATGTATCAGCCATCATTGACTGGCCTCTCATGGTGGTGAATACTCCGACAGTACATTCGAATCTACCGAAAGTGTCCGCATGTCCAGCTACCTCATCACCTGCACGCCCGCCCACGGCCACGTCATGCCCCTCCTGCAGATCGCGCGGCATCTGATCGCGCGCGGAGACCACGTGCGCTTCCTCACCAGCACGCGCTACGCGGATCGGGTGCGGGCGGCGGGCGCGCAGTTCCTGCCGCTGCCCGCCGAAGCCGACATCGACCTCGACGACCCAGACGGTGCGTTCCCCGAGCGCCGCGGGCTGACAGGTCCGGCCGCGATCCGCTTCGACATCACCAACCTGTTCATCCGTCCCGGCGCCGCGCAACTCGCCGCTGTCCGCAGGGAACTCGCGGCCGGTCGCATCGACGCTGTGCTGACTGAGCCGCTGTTCATCGGCGCCGCGCTCCTGTCCCGACTGCCGCGCGAAGACCGGCCGCCGGTCGTCGCCCTCGGCATCTTCCCGCTCGGTGCGAAGAGCCGTGACACGGCGCCCTTCGGCCTGGGCGTCACGCCGCGTCCTGGTGCGCTCGGCCGACTGCGGAACGCCGTGCTCACCGTGATCGCGGAGCGCGGAATCTTCGGCGCGGTGCAACGCGAGGCCGACGAGCTCTGCCGCCGCGAGGTCGGCGTGCCGCTCGGCGGCTTCGTCCTCGACTGGACCGCTCACGCCGACGCGCTCGTGCAGTTCACCGTGCCGGGTTTCGAGTACCCGCGGTCTGACCTCCGCGCCAACGTGCGCTTCGCCGGGGTGCTCCCCTCGCCGCCCACCACGGGCGCGCTTCCCGACTGGTGGAGCGACCTCGACGGGTCGCGGCCGGTCGTTCACGTGACGCAGGGAACGGTC
>Ga0247819_10001167_pt1 | contig 14546 bp, 18 predicted proteins | sample 13C_Xylose_Day6_FD_193428 | JGI IMG/M metagenome (GOLD analysis project Ga0247819, IMG submission 193428) | Soil microbial communities from agricultural site in Penn Yan, New York, United States - 13C_Xylose_Day6 | ecosystem: Environmental > Terrestrial > Soil > Agricultural land | place: USA...
CCGCACGCCCGACACCACCAGCGTCTGCGCCGCGTGGTCGCGGCCGAAGCGCGCCATCTCCAGCGAATCGCTGACGATGCCGCCGGTCTCCTCGGCCAGGTCCTGCAGGTCCGGATGCACGTAGTAGTGCGACACCATGACGGCGTTGCGCTCCTTGAGCAGCCGCTTGATGCGCGCCTTGAGCTCGGTGCGCTCGTCGGGCGTGGGCTCCTGCGGGATGCGCGCCCACGCGTGGCGGGTGTCGCAGGCGTTGCCGACCGGCTGTTCGTACTCGACGTCGAAGATCGGGATCACGGCGCTCATGTCAGTTCACAGCTCCTTGAAGCGCATGGAGAAGTCGGTGGCTTTCACGTCCTTGGTCAGCGCGCCGATGGAGATGCGGTCGACGCCCGTTTCCGCAAGCTCGCGCACCCGCTCCAGCGTCACGCCGCCGGAGATCTCCAGCACGGCCCGGCCTTCGTTCAGGCGCACCGCTTCGCGCAGCGTCGGCAGGTCCATGTTGTCCAGCAGCACCATCTTCGCCCCCGCCGCGAGCGCCTCGCGCAGCTGGTCGAGGTTCTCGACCTCGATCTGCACGAAGTCGGCGGAAGCCGCCACCTCGGCCGCGGCCCGCAGCACCGGCGTGATGCCGCCCGCCGCCGCGATGTGGTTCTCCTTGATCAGGACCGCGTCGTACAGGCCGATGCGGTGGTTGGCGCCGCCGCCGGTGCGCACCGCGTACTTCTGCGCCAGCCGCAGGCCCGGCAGCGTCTTGCGGGTGTCCACGATCTTGGCCCGGGTGCCGCGCACGGCTTCCACGTACTCGCCGGTCCTGGTCGCCACCGCGCTGAGCAGCTGCAGGAAGTTGAGTGCGGTGCGCTCGGCCGTCAGCAGCGCGCGGGCGTCGCCGCGGATCTCGACGACGGGCTGGCCGACGGCGCAGCGGCGCCCTTCCGGGACGGCCCAGGTGATGCTGGCCTGCGGGTCGCACTGGCGCACGGCGGCGACGAACCACGGGCCGCCGCAGACGATGGCGGCCTCGCGGGCGATCACCACCGCCTGGGCCTGGCGGCCGGCGGGCACCAGGCCGGCAGTGAGGTCGGCCCCGCCGACGTCTTCCGCCAGCGCGCGCCCGGCGTCCTGCCGGGCCAGGTCGGCCACGGCCGCGGGACTGAAATCGAAGCGTTGCATGCGGCGAGCATAGCGTTACGCCGATGGCTCCGTCGGCGTAAGGCTGACGAGCGCGCGCGGCCGCAGCCGGGACAATCGGCGCATGGAAACCGCCTATCTCGACAAGGAACCCACCCGCGCCGAAGTCGACGGCTGGACCGGCGCGACGCTGCTGGAATTCGGCGCGCCCTGGTGCGGCTGGTGCCGCGGCGCGCAGCCGAAGATCGCGCAGGCGCTCGAGCAGCATGCCTCGGTGCGCCACGTGAAGGTGGAAGACGGCAGCGGCCGGCGACTGGGCCGCTCGTTCGGCGTCAAGCTCTGGCCGACGCTGGTGTTCCTGCGTGACGGCCACGAGGTCGCGCGGCTGGTGCGGCCGCAGGATCACCAGGGCATCGCCGACGCGCTGGCGCGCATCGACGGCGCCTGAGCGGGCTCAGTCGGCGGCGAAGCAGTAGAGCAGGCCGGCGCCGCCGCTGGCCTTGAGCGCGTCCATGCTGCAGCCGCGCGAGCCGTGCGAGGAGTTCCAGGACTTGGACGCATCGTCGTCGCGCAGGCCGCGCCGGTCGTGGTGGCCCACGATGGCCGAGCCGTCCGTGCCCGACGTCCAGTTGCGGCAGGTGGTGTCGCCGGTCGCGGTGGACGCGCGGCCCTCGGGCGTGCTGCCGGTCAGGACGTCGTGCGTGTTGACCGGATCGCCGCTGCCGCTGACCCCTTCGCCCTTCTCGGTGAGCGCGGTCTGCTTGTTCAGGTTGTTCTCGCCGTGCAGCTGGTCGACGCTGGAGGCGATGGTCTGGCCCTTCGCGTTCTGCCAGGGACCGCGGCCGATGCGATCACGCGCGTTCACGGCGTTGCCGCCACCCGCGGCCGGGTTACTGAGATAGGCGCGCCAGGTGCGGCCGCCGGCGCCCGCGCTCGAAGCCAGTGCCTGGCAGTGGCGATCGGCGCCGGCGATGCCGCCGAAGTTCGCGCCCTGCCCCGGGTTCGCGCTCGTGACGAAGAAGCTCATGCCGCTGCGCGGGCTGCTCGCGGTGCCCGAGGTGCTCGAGGCGCTGGCCGTGCGTGTGCTGCCGGCGCTGCTGCCGGCGGTCGACGTGGAGCCGCCGGCGCAGCCCGCCACGAGGGCGGCGGCGCAAAGGGCGAGAACGGTGGGATTCAGGCGCGACATGAGGCATCTCCTGGAACGAGGATGCCGCAGGCTAGTCCGACCGCGCGCCTTGCGCCTCAGGGGGATTCCGGAGCCGGGTCCCTCTGCATGAGCAGCCGCACGGCGTCGTTGGGCTGCAGCCGGCCTTCCAGCACGGCAGCAACGGCCTGGGCGATCGGCATCTGCACCTTCAGCTGAGCCGCGCGTGCGACGACGGTGCGCGCGCAGTAGACGCCCTCGGCCACGTGGCCCAGCGATTCGAGCGTCTCCTGCAACGTGCGCCCCTGGGCCAGCAGCAGCCCTACCTTCCGGTTGCGGCTGAGGTCGCCGGTGGCCGTGAGCACCAGGTCGCCCAGGCCCGACAGGCCCATGAAGGTTTCAGCGCGGCCGCCGAGGGCCACGCCCAGCCGGGTCATTTCCGCCAGCCCGCGCGTGACCAGGGCGGCGCGCGCGTTCAGGCCCAGCGACAACCCGTCGCACAGCCCGGTGGCGATGGCCAGCACGTTCTTGACCGCGCCACCGACTTCGGCGCCGGCGACGTCGTCGTTGGCATAGACGCGCAGGTGGTCGCCGTGGAAGGCCTGCACCAGCGCTTCGCGCACGGTCGCCTGGGCGCTGGCGGCCACCAGCGCGGTGGGCTGACGGCGCGCGACCTCCTGGGCGAAGCTGGGACCGGTGAGCACGCCGGCGGCGAGCCGGGGCGCGACCTGCTGCTGCACCTCGTGGCCGAGCAGTCCCGGGCCGTCGGCGGCCGCCTCGAAACCCTTGCAGAGCCAGGCGACCGGCGCGATGCAGCCGGCCAGGGCCGTGAGCGACTCGCGCAGCCCGGCCATCGGCGTCGCGACGATGACGAGGTCGTGGCCGTCGGGTGAGAACGGCCCAGCTGCGATGCGGAGCGACCCGGGCAGCGCGATGCCCGGCAGGTAGCGGGCGTTCTCGCGACGCACCTGCAGGTCGCGCGCCTGCCCGGCGTCACGGGCCCACAGCACGACCTCGTGGCGCGCCGCGGCGCTGGCGGCCAGCGCGGTCCCCCAGGCGCCGGCGCCGAGCACGAGGAGCCTCATGCGTGCCGCCCGCGGCCGTCAGGCCGTGGTGATGATGGGCGAGCCCTGCTGCTCCTGCTGGGCCTGCTGCTGCTCGAACATGGCCTGGAAGTTGATCTCGGCCAGGTGCACGGGCGGGAAGCCGGCGCGGGTGACGATGTCGGCCAGGTTGGCGCGCAGGTACGGGTAGACGATCTGCGGGCAGGCGATGCCCATGATGGCGTTGATCTGGTCGCCCACGTTGCGGATCTCGAAGATGCCGGCCTGCTTCACCTCGACCAGGAACACGGTGCGGTCCTTGAGCTTGGTGGTGACGGTGGCGGTGACGCAGATCTCGTACATGCCCTCGGCGGCCTGCGAGGCCTCGACGCCGAGCTGGATGTCCACGGCGGGCTGTTCCTGCTCCAGCAGGATGGCGGGCGAATTGGGCTGCTCCAGCGAGGCCTCCTTGAGGTAGACGCGCTGGATCTGGAAGACGGGGTCCTGGGAGTCGGCCATGGCGATGTCGGTGCTTTCGTGCAAAAGGAAAAGGCCCGCCGGGTGCAACCGAAGCGGGCCGGATTCGGAGTCAGGCGCGGATTATCTCAGGCCCGTTCCGACAGGTCGGTTCAGCCGCCGTTGAGCAGCGGCGCGAGGCCGCCGCGGCTGTCGAGCGCCATCAGGTCGTCGCAGCCGCCCACGTGCGTCTCGCCGATGAAGATCTGCGGCACGGTACGCCGGCCGGTGATCTCCATCATCTTCTGCCGCTCCTGCGGCTGCATGTCGACGCGGATCTCGTTGATGTCGTCCACGCCGCGGGCCTTGAGGATCTGCTTGGCCCGGATGCAGTACGGGCAGACGGCGGTGGTGTACATGGTGACGGCTTGCATGGGCTCGGGGCTTCCTAGGCTTTCTCGACCGGCAGGTTAGCCTCTTTCCACGCTTTCAGCCCGCCGGCCAGGACTTGGGCCTTTTCGTAGCCGAGTTTTTTGGCGATCGCCAGCGCGCGGCCGGCGCGTGCGCCAGTGGGGCACACCAGCAGCACCGGCAGCGCCTTGTTCTTCACCGTGTCGGGCAGGCGCGCCTCGAGCTGGTTCAGCGGCACGTTGCGCGCGCCGCCGATGTGGCCGGCCGCGAACTCCTCGGTTTCGCTCACGTCCACCACCACGGCCCTTTCGCGGTTGATGAGCTGCACCGCGTTGGAGGTGTTGAGGCCGCCGCCGGCGGCGCCCCCCTTGACCAGAGGCCACACCAGCATGCCGCCGGAGACGAGAGCGACCGAAATGAGCGCCCAGTTGTGAATCAAGAAGTCCATCGTTGTCCTGCTTAAGCGCCCCCTCGGCGCAAACCAGGGATTCTAGAATCGACGCTTTTGCCCGGCTCACCTTCCGCATGCACAAGCTCGTCCTGATCCGCCACGGCGAATCGACCTGGAACCTGGAAAACCGTTTCACCGGCTGGACCGACGTCCCGCTCACCGCCACCGGCGTCGAGCAGGCCAAGAACGCCGGCCGCCTGCTGCGCGCCGAGGGTTACGAGTTCGACGTCTGCCACACCAGCGTGCTCAAGCGCGCCATCCACACCCTGTGGCACTGCCTCGACGAAATGGATCGGCAGTGGCTGCCGGTGGTGAAGTCCTACCGTCTCAACGAGCGCCACTATGGTGCGCTGCAGGGCCTGAACAAGGCCGAGACGGCCAAGAAGTTCGGCGACGACCAGGTGCTCGTCTGGCGCCGCAGCTACGACATCCCGCCGCCCGCGCTCGAGCCCACCGATCCGCGCACCGAGCGCAGCGACCCGCGCTACGCCCGCCTCGCCGCCAGCGAAGTGCCGCTGACCGAGTGCCTCAAGGACACGGTGGCGCGCGTGCTGCCGTTCTGGAACGAGTCGATGGCGCCCGCCATCCGCGCCGGCAAGCGCGTGCTGGTGTCCGCGCACGGCAACTCCATCCGCGCGCTGGTCAAGTACCTCGACGGCATCTCCGACCAGGACATCGTGGGCCTCAACATTCCCAACGGAATCCCGCTCGTCTACGAGCTCGACGCCGACCTGAAACCGATCCGCCACTACTACCTCGGCGATGCCGAAGCGGCGGCGAAAGCAGCCGCGGCAGTAGCGAATCAGGGCAAGGCCTGACTCAGCGGGAACCCGCGCCAATGCTGAGCCGGCGCGGGTCAAGGCGGGGTAAAGGCACTGCTTTTTTTCACGCCGCGCCGCGCTCTTCCGGAACCGTGCGGTAACCGGCGCGTCTTAGTGTCTTCTCAGGTGTATATTGAAACTTCGAGAGGACTTAGGTTTCGCATGAGCCACAAACTGAAGATCGTCGGCTTGATTTCGGCAGGGGCATTGGCCGGTGCCCTGACCACGGTCTCGCTGCAAACAGTCGCACGTGGCTCGCTGGCTCCGCTTCCGCTGGAAGAGCTTCAGCAACTGGCCGCGGTGTTCGGCATGGTCAAGAGCGACTACGTCGAGCCCGTCGACGAGCGCAAGCTGATCTCCGATGCCATCTCGGGCATGGTGGCCAGCCTGGATCCCCATTCGCAGTACTTCGACAAGAAGTCCTACAAGGAATTCCGCGAAGGCACGTCCGGCCGCTTCGTCGGCGTCGGCATCGAGATCTCGCAGGAGGACGGCCTGGTCAAGGTGGTGTCCCCGATCGAGGGCTCGCCCGCCTACCGCGCCGGCCTGAAGCCCAACGACCTGATCACCAAGATCGACGACACCGTCGTCAAGGGCCTGTCGCTGTCCGAGGCCGTCAAGCGCATGCGCGGCGAGCCCAGCACCAAGGTGACGCTGACCATCTTCCGCAAGGAAGAGAACCGCACCTTCCCGGTGACCATCACGCGTGAAGAGATCAAGACCCAGTCGGTCAAGGGCAAGACCATCGAGCCGGGCTACGCCTGGATCCGCCTGTCGCAGTTCCAGGAGCGCACGGTCGAAGACTTCGTGCGCAAGGTCGAAGAGGTCTACAAGGCCGATCCGAACCTGAAGGGCCTGGTGCTCGACCTGCGCAACGACCCGGGCGGCCTGCTCGACGCGGCCGTCGCCGTGTCCGCGGCGTTCCTGCCCGAGAACGTGACGGTGGTGTCCACCAACGGCCAGCTGCCCGAGAGCAAGTTCGTCTACAAGGCTTCGCCGGAGTTCTACCAGCGCCGCTCGGGCAGCGACCCGCTGCGCCGCCTGCCGGCCGGCATCAAGACGGTGCCGCTGGTGGTGCTGGTCAACGAAGGCTCGGCCTCGGCCAGCGAGATCGTGGCCGGCGCCCTGCAGGACCACAAGCGCGCCACCATCCTGGGCAGCCAGACGTTCGGCAAGGGCTCGGTGCAGACGGTGCGTCCGCTCGGCCCCGACACCGGCCTGAAGCTGACCACGGCCCGCTACTACACGCCCAGCGGCAAGTCGATCCAGGCGCGCGGCATCGTGCCGGACGTGCTGGTCGACGAGAGCGAGGAAGGCAACCTGTTCTCCATGCTGCGCACGCGCGAGGCCGACCTGGACAAGCACCTGGGCAGCGGCCAGGGCCCCGAGGTCAAGGATCCCGCGCGTGAGCGCCTGCGCCAGGAAGCGATCAAGCGCGCCGAAGAGGAATCGCGCAAGCCCGTGTCCGAGCGCAAGACGCCCGAGTTCGGCGTGCCGGAGAAGGACTTCATGCTGGTGCAGGCGCTGAACCAGCTCAAGGGCCGCCCGGTCCTGGTCAGCAAGACCCAGGTGATCGAGAGCAAGGCGGAGAAGAAGGAGAACTGATCTCCGCCACTCTCAGCAAAAAGCCGGCGCGAGCCGGCTTTTTCTTTTTGCCCACAATCCGCATCCATGACCGACGACGACCTGCTCCGTTATTCCCGCCACATCCTGCTCGAGGAGATCGGCGTCGAAGGCCAGGAGCGCCTGACCCGCAGCCACGCGCTGGTGATCGGCGCCGGCGGCCTGGGGTCGCCGGTGGCGCTGTACCTGGGCACCGCGGGCGTGGGCCGCATCACGCTGGTGGACAACGACGACGTCGACCTCACCAACCTGCAGCGGCAGATCGCGCACGCGATGGCGCGCGTGGGCCAGCCCAAGGCGCTGTCGGCGCGCGAAGCGATCGCGGGCCTCAATCCGCAGGTGCAGGTCGAGGCCGTCGTGCAGCGTGCCGACCCGGCCCTGCTCGACCGGCTGGTGCCGCAGGCCGGCGTGGTGCTCGATTGCTGCGACAACTTCGCGACGCGCCAGATGGTCAACGCCGCGTGCTTCCGCCACGGCGTGCCGCTGGTGTCGGGCGCGGCGATCCGCTTCGACGGGCAGCTGAGCGTGTTCGATCCGCGCCGCGCCGACTCACCCTGCTACGCGTGCCTGTTCCCCGGCGACAGCGCGCCGGAGGAGACGCGCTGCGCCACGATGGGCGTGTTCGCGCCGCTGGTGGGCATCGTCGGCGCGATGCAGGCCGCGGAAGCGCTCAAGCTGCTGGCGCAGGTCGGTGAATCGCTGGCGGGCCAGCTGCTGATGCTGGATGCTCGGACCATGGAGTGGACGCGCATGCGCACGCCGCGGCGGGCCGCCTGCCCGGTCTGCCGCGCCCGCCCGCTGCTCTAGAAACCTGAGCCCTTACGGCCCGATCGGCTTGCCCGGCGTGCCGTTGCCCTGTGGATCCACCGAGGCGCCCTTCTGCACCACCGGGGCGTTGGCCGAAGCGGCGCCCATGCGCGTGCCGCGCTCGTCCACCGTCTTGCCACCCGAGCCCGCCGGCGGCGGCGCGCTGCGTTCCACGCGCGCTTGCGCGCGCGGCGCGGCGCTTTCCTTCAGCGCGCCGACGCAGTCGGCATCATGGCCGGGCCCCGTCTCGATGGTGGCCGCCAGCGCCAGCAGCGGATTGATCGCGCCCAGCGCCACGGCCAGGCCCGCGCGGCCGGCCAGCGCGCTCTTCTCCAGGCCGATGTCCGGCGCGCCGAAGGTGCCCGCGATCCGCAGCGGCGAACGCAGGCTGAGGATGCTGGTGTCCTTGGGCTGGGGCTTGATCAGCACGTCCATGCTCTCGCGCGCCAGGTTCACCTTGGCATCGCCGTAGAACACCGTGTCGCCCGTGTCGAGCACCAGCGCGCGCGACGTCATCAACCCGTTCTGCACGTCGAACGCCGTCGCGGCGCAGCGCAGCTCCACTCGGTTGTCGCCCTTCACCAGGAACTTGATGATCTCGCCGCCGTCCAGGCCGGCGATCTCCAGCAGGATGTTGCTGATCTCGCCCTTGCCCATGAGCATGGCCACGTTGCCGTTCGCGTTGGCCAGCATCTGCGCCACCGAGCCGCCGCGGGTGTTCAGGTCCACCTGGCCCTGGATCTTGCCGAAGCTGTTGCGCGCCGACTCCGAGCGCGGGAACAGCCGGTTCAGCTCGAGCGACCTCGCATCGAGCTTGGTCTGCACCACCGCCGGCTGCGCGTTGGCGTCGATGCGCAGCAGGCCCGCCAGGCGGCCGCCGGCCACGCCCAGGTCCAGCGGGTCCAGCACCAGCAGTCCGTTGTCCAGGCGCACGCGCACGCCCATGCGGTCGAGCGGCAGGCCCTTGGCGTTGACCACCTTGGCGGCATCGAGACGCACGTCGGCGTTCATGGACTTGAGGCGGCTCACATCCAGCGGCGCGGCGGGTAGCACCTTGCGGTCGGGATCGGGTTTCGGCTTGTCGCGCTTGTCGCCCTTCTGCGCCACCACGCGCTGCTGCTGTCCCGGCGCGCCGCGCCGGTCGTCGTCCATGCCGATCACCGGCGCGAGATCGACGAAGTCCAGCATGCGCGACTGCAGCTTGCCGGTGAGCCGCGGCACCTTCTGCGAGCTGTCGAAGGACAGCTCGCCGGCCATGTCGGTGCGGCCGAGTCGCGCGGCGATTTCGCGCACCTGCCACTGCTCGCCCTGCTTGGACAGCCGGCCCGCGACGTCGTAGCGCGGCGTGTCCGGCAGCGTCACGCCGACCAGCCGGTACAGCTCGGCGAGGTTCGGCCCCTGCATCTGGAAGTCCACGTTCGCGCCGTCCATCGTGGCCAGGCTCGCGATCGAGCCGCGCGCCTTCAGCACGGTGCCGCCCGCCTTCGCGTTCACTTCCGCGGGGAACGGTTTCTGCAGCGGCGCGCTCAGGTACAGCACGTCGCCGGTGCGGCCTTCGGCGGTGAAGGCCTCGTCGCGCCAGCGGCCCTGGGCCTTGAAGCGCAGCGGCATCGCCGCGCCGGCATCGGGCCCGGCGGCGCGCTGGCCTTCGCGGTCCATCGCCACCTGCGCGCGGATGTCCGCGCCCTGCTCGCGCGCGACGTAGTGGATGCTGCCTTCGTCGATCACCAGCGCGCCGATGTACGGCACGTTGCTCTCGTCCTTGGTGTCTTCGCCCAGCGCCCAGGTGCGGCGGCCGTCCGGCTCGATCTGCAATCCCAGCTGCGGGCGCGTGAGCCGGATCGAAGGCAGCACGATCTCCCGTTTGAAGATCAGCGGCCACAGGCGCACTTCCACTTCGGCGCCGTCGGCCTTGACCAGGTGGCGGTCCTGCGCCCAGTCGGGGTTGGCGAACTCCAGGCCGTCCATGATCACGCGCGTGATCCGACCCAGCTTCACGTCGAGGTGGCGCGTGATCGCGAACTCGCGGCCGGTCTTGTCGGAGACGTAGCGGTTGACCGGCCCGCGCAGCACGTCCCACGGGAAGAAGACGGCGAGCAGCACCAGCGCCAGCAGCACCACGACGATGCCGGCGAGCACCTTGAACCAGAGGCGCGATGTCAGCGTCGGTGCGGCCGCCGTGCCCATGCTCCGGCTCACTCGTCGACCGTCATGACCATTGCGGCCTGACCGGCCACCGGCGACGCGGGCGCCGGCCCGGGCTCGCCCAAGGCCACCACGGCCGCCGCGATCAGCGTGCCGAAGAAGATCATCAAGGAGTGCAGGACCAGCTTCATGCGAATGCGTGCGGCGTGCGGCGGCACGCGGGTAAGTCGACGCAGTGTGGCGGCTGAGGAGTGGAGGACCGGTCAGTGCCCGGCGTCAGCTCCTGTCGTCCCGAGCCTACAGGCGCCCGCCGTGGAAAGGGGGTTCCAAAGAGGCGCGCCGGTAGTCCTGCTCCTACGGCTGCGCTGGGGGGCCGCTGGCACAATGGTCGCGTCGAGCGACGCTCTTCGCGCGACCGTCGAGAGCACGAGCCCCACCCTTGGATCTGCGCACCTTCTTTGTCGAGGACAACGCCACCATCCGCGAGAACCTGATCGGTACGCTCGAGGAACTGGCGTGCATCCGCTCGCTCGGGTGGGCGGACAACGAGGCCGACGCGCGCGCATGGCTGCGCCAGGCCGCGGGCGAATGGGACCTCGCCGTGATCGACCTCTTCCTCAAGCAGGGCAGCGGGCTGGGGGTGCTGGAAGCCTTCCGCGGGCGCGGGCCCGGGCAGCGCGTGGTGGTGCTGTCGAACTACGCCACCACCGACATGCGCAAGCGTTGCTCGCAGCTCGGCGCCGACGCCGTGTTCGACAAGTCCAACGAGATCGATGCGCTGATCGACTACTGCGTGCAGCAGGCCGATTCGCGCTCGCGCGCCTGAGGCGCGAGCGCAAAAAAAGGGAGCCGAAGCTCCCTGCCGATCAGTCGATCAGCTTGTTCTTCAGCGCGTAGTAGGTCAGGTCGCTGTTGGAGGCCAGGCTCATCTTCTCCATCAGCCGCGTGCGATAGGTGCTGACCGTCTTGACGCTGAGCGACAGCGCCTTGGCGATGTCGCCGGCGGTCTCTCCCTTGGCGAGCTTGAGGAAGACCTGGAACTCGCGCTCGGACAGCTGCTCGTGCGGAGCGCCGCCTTCCTTGCGGTTGAGCTGCTGGGCCAGCAGTTCGGCCACCGCCGGCGAGATGTAGCGGCGGCCCAGCGCGATGGTGCGGATCGCGTTGACGATCTCCATCGGCTCGCATTCCTTGTTGAGGTATCCGCTCGCGCCCTGGCGGATGAGGTTCATCGCGTAATGCTCTTCGGGGTAGCCCGAGAGGATCAGGATGCCCACGTCCGGCGCCTTTGCGCGGATCATGCCGAGGGCGTCGATGCCGCTCTGCCCGGGCATCGACAGGTCCATCACCAGCACGTCGAGTTCGGTGGTGCGGACCAGGTCGATGGCTTCGCGGCCGCTGGCCGCCTCTCCCACCACGCGCAGGTCGACCTGCTCCGAGAAGAACTGCTTGAGTCCCGACCGGACGATGGCGTGGTCATCCACAATGCCGACTTTGATCATGTCTGTTCTCTTTCAGTGCCCTGAACGGGGCGTCTCTTGAGCGGCTTCCAGCGTCTGGAATGGCCTACCCTTCAGTCATGATTATTCTGGATTTTATTGTCATTGGGTGCGCTTCCAAGTGAACTTCCTCCACTCGAAAGCACTACCGAGGACGGCGATCAGCCTGCTGCTGGCTCTGCTGGCCGCATGCGTGTTGATCGGCATCAACGAAACCGCCCACAACCGGGCACGCGCCGAACTCGACAGCGTGGAGCGCGAATTCGCCACGCGCACGGCCCTGAACCGCTTGCTGCAGCAGGTGCTCGACGCCGAAACGGGATCGCGCGGGTTCCTGCTGACGGGCGATCCGCGGTACCTGAAACCGTATGACGGAGCCGTGAACGACATCGGGCAGAGCCTGCAAACCTTGCGTACAGCATACGCCGATGCCGCGCAGGAATCCGCCATCCTTTCCGAGCTCAACCGTGACGTGCAGCGCAAGCTGGCCGAGATGGAACTGTCGGTACGCATGCGCAGGGAGGGCAACGAGGATGCCTGGAAGTTCGTGGTGCTGTCCGACGTGGGCCAGCAGCAGATGGAGTCGATCCGCGGGCACGCGGCGCGGCTGCTGCAATCGACCAGCCACCGCATCGACGCCAGCCAGGACCAGGTGCGCACCTCGCTGTTCTACTCACGGCTGGGCATCGCGCTCGTCACCGTGGCCGCGCTGCTGGCCTTCTGGCTGTACCTGCGCCAGACCACCGCGCTGCGCGCCGCGGGCGAGCGGCAGCACCTCGCGCTGGAGAGGGAGCGCGACCTGCTCGAGCGCCAGGTGAGCGAGCGCACCGCGAGCCTGGCCGAACTGGCCACCCACCTGCAGCAGGTGCGCGAGGACGAGCGCGGCCACCTCGCGCGCGAACTGCACGACGAGCTCGGCGCCCTGCTCACCGCCGCCAAGCTGGACGTGGCCCGCCTGAAGTCGCGCCTGCATTCGCAACCCAACGAGGTGTCGCAGCGCCTGCAGCACCTGACCGAGACGCTGAACAGCGGCATCGCGCTCAAGCGCCGGATCATCGAGGACCTGCGTCCATCGTCGCTCGCCAACCTGGGCCTGACGGCTTCGCTCGAGATCCTGGCGCGCGAGTTCTCCGAGCGCTCCGGCGTCGACGTCGACACCAGCCTGGAGCCGGTGGAACTGGACGACGCGAACCAGCTCACGGTGTACCGCCTGGTGCAGGAGTCGCTCACCAACATCGCCAAGTACGCGCAGGCCAGTCACGCGCAGATCGAGGTGCGGGCCTATCCCAACCACGTCGATGTCTCGGTGCGCGACGACGGCAAGGGCTTCGACGCGGCGGGCATCCGCCCCTCCACGCACGGGCTGGCCGGCATGCGGCACCGAGTCGAGGCGGCCGGCGGCCGCTTCAAGGTGGACACGCATCCGGGCAGCGGCACGCGCGTCGCCGCCATCCTTCCGACGACGCGTCCCGGGCCGGCCTGAGCGAGAAGAATTTCTCGCCGCGGCTGTCGGCCGGTTCCTACGTGGCCGCGCCTTACCAGCCGACAGCCGGTCACGCCGAAGGCTGATCATTTACGGCTGACCTCGCCGCGTACGCTCACCTCTCGAAAGCGCCACCCACGCAGCGCTTGCGACGGGGCCGCGCTCGCGCGCGGCTTGCATGACAACCACGAACGAGAGGAACACGACATGGCCAACACCACCCGATCGGCTCGCGCCGGAGCCGCCGTCCAATCCCTTGCCGACGACGCGATGGGCCGCGTGCGCGACCTGCGTTACGGCGTGCAGGACTTCGCCAACCGCGGCATGAGCGCCGCCGGCGAGTCGGCCCTGGTCGCCCAGGAGCGCCTGGGCCGCTACGCCAACGCCACCGGGCGTTACGTCACCGAGCAGCCGGTCAAGTCGGCGCTCATCGCCGCCGCCGTCGGCGCCGCCGTGGCGGCGATCGTGATGGTGGCCCGCAGCCGCCGCGCCAACCGCTACTACTACTGAGAGCGGCGCGATGGCCCTCGTGCACCCGATCTTTTCGGTGCTGGTGAGCCGGCCCGATCTGGTCATCGACCACGTCGCCGGCTACGCCACGCTGGCCCAGGAGGAAGCGACTTCGGTGGGCACCGAGGTGGCCAGGCGCGCGATCGCGTGGGCCGCCGCGGGGGTCGGCGCGTTGCTGTTCCTGGTGTTCGCGGGCGTGGCGGCGATGCTCGGTGCCATGCACGAGGCCTTTCACTGGACGCTGGTGGTCGTGCCGGCGATCCCGCTGGTGGCCGCCGGGGTCGCCTTCAGCATCGCCCGCAAGCCCATGCCCGCCAAGGCCTTCGCCGAACTGAAGGCGCAACTCGATGCCGACGCGCAGGTGCTGCGCACGCTCGGGGGCCGGCCGTGACCGCCGGATCCGACAGCCTGGAACGAAGCCGGCTCGCGATCCTCGAGCACCTCCATCGCAAGGAGCAGCGACGCCAGGGCGGTCGCAACTCGAACAACGCCAACCACGCCGATCACGCCAATGCCCAGGCCACAGCCCATGCCGGCGGGGGGCAGCCGCCGGAAGAAGGCATGTGGGAAAGCCACCGCCGCGCGAATCCGCCCGGCGCCGGCGGCTGGTTCGAGACCGCCCGCGACGTGCTGCAGGACTGGTGGAAGTACCACCCGGCGCACATGGCCGTGGACATCGCGCGCCCGGTGCTCGGTTCCTATGCCCGGCGCAAGCCCATGACCTACCTCGGCCTGGCGGCGCTGGCGGGCGCGGGCCTGTTCTACCTGCGGCCCTGGAAGCTGATCTCGGTCACCGGCGTCCTGGTGGCCGTGGCCCGGTCGCCGCACGTGGCGGAACTCGTGATGCGGGCCATGTCCTCTTCGGAGAACCCGCAGGGCGACGAACCCACGAACGAATGACAAGCGAACCGGCGGGGGTGGTGCGACCCGGCCGGGGAGCGCGAGAAAACCTTCGCACCGGAAAGACGACACGGGAAAGACGATGAAGATGCAAGCAAGGACCCTGCTGGTGGCCGCGGCCCTGGCCG
>Ga0247819_10001168_pt1 | contig 14540 bp, 11 predicted proteins | sample 13C_Xylose_Day6_FD_193428 | JGI IMG/M metagenome (GOLD analysis project Ga0247819, IMG submission 193428) | Soil microbial communities from agricultural site in Penn Yan, New York, United States - 13C_Xylose_Day6 | ecosystem: Environmental > Terrestrial > Soil > Agricultural land | place: USA...
CCAGCACCTTGGCAACGCCGGAAAGCTTGGCGGCGCTGATCGTTTCGCTGTCGGGCAATTACGACACCATCCTTGCTGCTGCTACTTCGGTCGGCAAGAACGTCCTGCCGCGGGTTGCAGCGCTTCTCGATGTCGCCCAGGTTTCGGAAATCACCGAGGTGGTTTCCGCCGATACCTTCAAGCGTCCGATCTATGCCGGCAACGCCATCCAGACGGTGCAGACGACGGAAGCGAAAAAGGTCATCACCGTGCGCACCGCCTCGTTCGCCTCCGCTGCCGAAGGCGGTTCGGCTTCAATCGAGGCGATCGCAGCTGCGGCCAATCCGGGTCTGTCGAGCTTCGTTGCCGACGCGCTGTCGTCGTCGGATCGTCCGGAGCTGACCTCGGCCAAGATCATCATCTCGGGCGGCCGTGCACTCGGCTCGTCGGAAAAATTCAAGGAAGTGATCCTGCCGGTTGCCGACAAGCTCGGCGCTGCCGTCGGTGCATCGCGCGCGGCAGTCGACGCCGGTTATGCCCCGAACGACTGGCAGGTCGGCCAGACCGGCAAGGTGGTTGCCCCAGATCTCTACATTGCCTGCGGCATCTCCGGTGCGATCCAGCATCTGGCCGGCATGAAGGACTCGAAGGTCATCGTCGCCATCAACAAGGACGAGGAGGCGCCGATCTTCCAGGTTGCCGACTACGGCCTCGTCGCCGACCTGTTCGAAGCCCTGCCGGAGATGGAACGGGCATCCTGATGAGACTTCAGAGACGACGGCTGAACGTTGACGTTCAGCCGTCGATCCTGATCGTGCGTGCGCCGACATGCAGCGCCCGACCGGCGCCAAAACCCATGATCGCCGCGCCGAGGCCGAGCGTCACGAACAGGATCGCGGCTGCGTCGAAGCTGCCGGTCCAGTCGCGGATCAGGCCGACGAGCAACGGGCCGATGGCGGCGAGCACATAGCCGACGCCTTGTGCCATGCCCGAGAGATGGGCGGCGACATGGGAATCGGGCGAGCGCAAGACGATGAGCGTCATCGCCACAGCGATCAGCCCGCCCTGGCCGAAGCCCTGGAGAATGGCCCAGAAGATCACCGTCGACGGCGGCGCGAACAGAATGCCGAGGAGCGCGATCACTGCGGCTGCGATCAGCGCGACATTGATGCCACGCTGGTCCTTGCGCCTGATGGCAAAGGAGGGAACCAGCAGGCAGGTGACGACCTGGGTCATGATCGAGACCGAAACGATGACGCCTGCCGTTGCCGGGTCGAAGCCGCGCTCCCTGAGAATGGGGGCGAGCCAGCCGAAGATGCAGTAGGCCAGAGCCGACTGCAGCCCCATGAACAGCGTTACCTGCCAGGCCAGCCGGTCGCGCCAAAGGCCGACGACACGAAAGCCGGTGTGTCTGACCTGCGCCTTGCTGCCAAGCGCCTGCGGCATCCAGATCAACAGCACGATGAAGGCGGGAAGCGCCCAGATGGCGAGTGCACCGGACCACGAGCCGGTAACACCGTGTTCGAGCGGCAGGGTCAGGCCGGCGGCACCGGCCGCGCCGGCGCAGAGCGCCATTGTATAAAGCCCGGTCATGATCGCCGCCTTGTCGGCAAAGTCGCGCTTGACGAGGCCCGGGAGCAGCACGTTGCCGATGGCGATCGCCGCCCCGGCGGCGAATGTCGACAGGAAGAGCACCGGTACGGGGCCGAAACCGCGCAGCACTGTCCCGAGCGCGAGCAGAGCCAAGGCGCCAAGCAGGGTGCGTTCGGCACCGAAGCGCTGTGCCAGCTTTGGTGCCAGCGGCGCAAACAGGCCGAGGCAGAGCACCGGCAGCGTCGTCAGCAGGCTGGCGCCGGCAGTCGTTAAGCCGGTATCGCGCATCACCTCCGGCAGCAACACCGAGAGGCTGGAAAACAGCGGTCGCAGGTTGAAGGCGATCAGCACGAGGCTGGCGCCGAGGACGAAACGCGCCGCTCCCCGCGGCAACACCGGCGGCTGAGGCTCGGGTACGCTGTCGGCTTCGGCGTCGATGAGCTGGTCTTCGAGACCGTTGATGGCTGCGACCTGATGGGCCGAGGAATTGGGATCACGGAAAGTCTGGTTCATTGCGAAAGAAGCCTGTCGAGTTCGCGAAGCACCGGCGCCATGAAGGCGCGAACGGCGGACGCGGCGCGGTCCGGATCGCCGGTGGCGATCGCCGCGACGATCGCCGCATGGGCCTGTTCGTCGGGTTCCGGCACGTCGCCCTTCAGCGTCGAGTGAATGGTTTCGAGGATCGATGAGGTGAAGAAATCGTAGAGCCCGACGATGGCGCGGTTGCCGGAGGCTTCGACGATGGATTTGTGAAAGGCGATGTCGCGATGGCCGAAGGCCTCGTAGCCGCCATCGGCAACTGTGCCGCGAGCCTTCAGCAGCCGGGTCATGCGTTCGAGGTCGGCGGGTGTATGGCGGATCGCCGCAAGCCTTGCCGCCTCGACATCGAGGGCGGCGCGCGCCTCCCATTGGTCGCGCAGACCGGCGCGTTTGACACGGTCGAGCGCGCCTGCCGGATCGACCGTCGAGCGCACATAGGTGCCGGAGCCCTGGCGGGTGTCGAGCAGACCCTGCGAGACCAGCACACGCACGGCCTCGCGCACCGTGCCCCGGCTGACGGACAACAGCTCGGTCAATAGAGTTTCGTTCGGGATGCGGTCGCCGACGCCCCAGCGGCCGCTGACGATCTCGGCGCGCAGGCTTTCGGCCGCACTGTCGGCCAGATTGGTTCGATTGACGGGCTGCATGATAAACTCATCAAGTCATCAGATGACCTAACGAATACGTCTGAGTTTAGTCGCTGTCAATTGGTTGTGGTGGAATCGGGGCGACATCGGCCGAATGCGCGGCGACGCTGGTCGGTGGAGGGCTGTTGTCGGGCGACCGCGCATCTCCGCGAGGTGGGGCTGTCGCGTTCCATCGGGAGTCGACAGAACAAAGCGATAAAATACTTCCTTCGACTAAATCCTCGACGGAAGCCGATCAATGATCGGTGGTCTGGCCGTCGGTGATGCTGAGCAACGTCTTTTCCATATCCGGCTCGTCGCCGGAGCAGACGCACAGCATTTCCGCGTCGCCTTCGCCGACCGAGAGATAAGCGTGGCCCATCGTCGAGTCGATATAGACGCTTTCGCCGGCTTTCAGTCGCACCGGCGCATATTGATCCGTATGCAGCTCGATCTCGCCCTTGAGCACGATCAGGAATTCTTCGCCGGCATGAGGGGTCAGCGGACCGAACTCTGCAAGCGTGCGCGCGCGGGCATGGGCGAGGATCGGCACCATGCGTTTCCTCACCAGATCGGTTGCAAGGTAGTGGTAGTCGTAATTGCGGGTCAGCTGCCGCAGCGTCGTCGTGGCCGAGGTTACCGAGCGGCGCGTGCGGGCGGCGGGCTGCTTGCTGTCGCCACTGAGCAATTCGGTGACATGCACGCCGAGGCCGGCGCAGATCTGCAGCAGCTTGTCATAGGTCAGCGACATCTGGTCGTTCTCCACCTTGGACAAGGTCGAGACGGCAACGCCGGTCAGGTGGCTGACGTCCTGAAGGGTCCAGCCGTGATGTTTCCTCAGGTTCCGCAGGCAATCGCCGAGGTTTGGCTGTTCCGACATGGTTCTCTCCGGCAAACGAGATCTACCTAGCTAGTTCAACTCTGGCCGCCTCGCAACAAGCGCCAAGAATTTTCCGATACGCTAAATATTGACCGTATCGGAAAATGAATTTACCAATGGCTATGCGCTCAGGATCCTCTTCTCCCAAAGTGATTGTCATTGGCGGCGGTATCGCCGGCCTGTCGGTTGCGGCTGCCGTCCAAGAATGGGCATCGGTCGTCCTCATCGAGCGGGAGGCGCATCTCGGCTATCACGCAAGCGGCCGCTCGGCGGCGCTTTTTGCCGAGACCTACGGCAACACGGTGGTCAGAGCGCTCTCCATTGCCAGCCGGCCGGCCATCGTCGATGGCGGCTTTGCCGAGCATGTGCGCGGCGCCTTGCATTTCGGTGGGTGCGACGACGATGCGATGGTCGATGAACTGGCGCAGAAGTACCAGGCGCTCGTGCCCAGCGTCCGGCGGCTTTCGGCAGACGAAGTCAGCGTGCTTATTCCCGTCATTCGTGCCGATACCACGTGCGGCGGCGTCTACGAGCCCGGCGCTCTCGATATCGACACCGGCAAGATGGTCCATGCCGCGGCCGCCGCTCTGAAGGCGCTTGGCGGGACTGTCATTTCGGGCGAGGAAGTGCTGCAGATCTCCCGTATTTCCGGCCGCTTTCAAGTGGTGACTTCGGCCGGCTCCTACGAAGGCGATATGGTCGTCAACGCGGCGGGCGCCTGGGTCGATGTGATCGCCGAGCGGGCAGGGCTGCCGGGGCTCGGGTTCTCGCCCAAACGGCGCACCGCCTTCATGTTCGACCCGCCCGCGGGGCTCGACGCGCGCACATGGCCGCTCGCCGTCGATCTGCATGAGCGTTTCTATTTCAAGCCGGATGCCGGAAAGCTGATCGGCTCGCTGGCGGATGAAACGGATTCACCGCCCTGCGACGCCTATCCCGAAGATATTGACGTCGCCATCGCGGTCGACCGGATCGAGCAGGCGACCGAACTTCGCATCGGCCGCCCGCAAAGGCCATGGGCCGGATTGCGCACCTTCTCGCCGGACCGCACGCCTGTCGTCGGCTTCGATCCGCGCCTGCCGGGCTTCTTCTGGCTCGGCGGCCAGGGCGGTTATGGTTTCCAGGTGTCGCTGACCCTGGCGCGGATCGCCTCGGCGCTGCTGCGCGATGCCGCGATGCCTGCGGATGTCGCCTCCCTCGGCGTCGAGTTCGGTGCGCTGGCACCCGTCCGATTTATGGCGGCGGCGCACACCCCGTCGCTTTCCCCGGCCGGCCCATGACCGGATAGACCATCAAGATCGAAACGTCGTCGATGCGGTTAGGAGAACCCCGCTACGACGTCAACACAAAGGCAACCAGGAGCGTTTGCTATGAAATCCACACGTCTGATTCTGCGCACCGCGCTCGTCGCATCGACAATCCTCATGGGCGGGCAGGCCTATGCGAAGACGCTGGTCTACTGCTCGGAGGCGAGCCCCGAGACCTTCAACCCGATGATCGGAACGGCGGATTCGACTATGGATGCCGCGGCCAAGCCGATTTTCAACCGGCTGGTGGAATTCAAGCCGGGGACGACGGAAGTCGGGCCGGCGCTCGCCGAGAGCTGGGATGTGTCCGAAGACGGCAAGGTCTACACCTTCCATCTGCGCCATGGCGTCAAGTTCCACACCAACGCGCAGTTTACGCCGACACGCGAATTCAACGCCGACGACGTGCTCTACACCTTTGACCGCCAGCGCAACGCCGACAATCCGTACCACAAGCTCTCGAACGCCTCATACGAATACTTCAGCGCGCTTGGGCTTGGGCCGTTGATCGAGAAGATCGAAAAGCTGGACGATCATACCGTGCGCTTCACACTGACGTCGGCAAACGTCACCTTCCTGCCCAGCATTGCGCTCGACTACCTCTCCATTCTCTCGCTGGAGCAGACCGAGAAGATGGTCGCAGCCGGCACCCCGGAGCTGATCGACCAGGCGCCCGTCGGCACAGGGCCGTTCATCCTTGAGGCCTATGCGCAGGACAGCCAGATTCGCTATGCGGCCAACAAGGACTATTGGAACGGTGCGCCGAAGATCGATACCCTCGTCTTTGCGATCACACCGGAGCCCACCGTGCGGGTCGCCCGGCTGAAGGCGAACGAGTGCCAGGTGGCGGCGCCACCACCGCCCGGAGCCGTCGCCGATCTCAAGAACGACCCCGAGGTGACGGTCTATAACCTCGAAGGCCAGAATATCGGCGTTCTCGGCTTCAACGTCGAACACAAGCCGCTCGGTGATGCGCGTATCCGCCTGGCGCTCGCCAAGGCGGTCAACCGGCAGGCGATCGTGGAAGCCGTGTATCAGGGTGCAGGCAGCGTTGCCGGCAGCGTGGTGCCGCCTGCACAGCTCGGTGCGGCCAAGGACGCGGGCATCGACTACGATCCGGAAGGCGCCAAGGCGCTTTTGAAGGAAGCAGGCCACGAGGGCGACCTGTCGATCGCGCTCTGGGCGATGCCGGTGTCGCGGCCCTACAACCCGAACGCCCGCCGTATGGCAGAGATGATCCAGGCCGACTGGAATGCCATCGGCGTGAAAACCGAGATCGTCAGCTTCGAGTGGGCCGAGTATCTGACCCGCACCGCCAAGGGCGAGCATGACGCCTTCCTGCTCGGCGGCAGCAGCGACAACGGTGATCCGGATAATATGCTGAGCTATCTGCTTAGCTGCGACGGCGTGAAGGGCGGCTCCAACCGGGCGCGCTGGTGCAACGCCGACTTTGAAAAGTTGCTTCAGGATGCGCGCGTCGCCGCCGATCCCAAGGAACGGGCAGCGCTTTACGGCAAGGCGCAGGCCATCCTCAAGGCGGAAGTGCCTGTTGCGCCGATCGCCCATTCCGTCGTGTCGATCCCTGTGCGCAAGAGCGTGAAAAATTACGTTCTCGACGCCTTCGGCCGCCAGAACTTCGCCAACGTCGATATCGCGGAGTAAGCCGGATGGACGAGATGACAATGAGCGGCGGCGTCACGCTTGCCGATCTAAGCCGACTGCTTCAAGGCTACATCAACGATGGTGCCGTCGGCGCCTCCCTGGCCTTTTCACAGGGCGATGGCGAGACCGTCACCTTGACCTCGGGACTTTCCGACCGGGCGCGGGGGATACCGGTTTCGCCAACGCAACTGTTCAAGATCGGCAGCTGCACCAAGACGTTTACCGTTGCCGCCCTGATGAAGCTGGCGGAAAGCGGTGTGGTGGAGCTTGGCGCGCCGATCTCGCACTGGTTCCCGGACCTTCCCGGTGCCGCTGCCATTTCGGTGCGCCAACTCGTCAACCATCGCGGCGGGTTGCCGGAATTCGAGTACGACATACCGATGACCCCGGACCGCATCTGGACGCCGGCCGAACTCGTCGATCTCGCGTTTCGGGTCGGCACTCAGTCGGCGCCCGGCGGTCCGGCCGTCTACAACAACACCGGCTATGTGCTTGCCGGCATGTTGATCGAAGAGGTCACCGGAAAGTCGCTCGGCGATTATGTCCGCCATCAGGTGCTCGAACCGCTCGGGCTCGAAAACACCTGGTCGCCTTCGACCGAGAGCTTCCCGGAAGAGCGCATGGTGCGCGGCTACTACCACCGACCGCCACCGGCTGCGGATGCAGGGGCGGGCATCGCTGCCGGAGCCGAGATGTGGCGCATGGACGGCGTCCTGCCCTATTCCGACGCGCTGCAGGATTCATCGGATTCGTTTCCGTTCACGGCGGCCTATGGCTGCGGCGACATGGTCTCGACGCCCGGCGACATGATCGCCTTCATTCGGGCGCTGTTTGGCGGCAAGTTGCTGGCGGACGGAATGTTCCGGGAGATGAGCGAAAGCCGTGTCGCCGTTAGCTTTCCCGGTACGCGGATGCGCGAGACCGGGGCGGGGCTGTTCCAGAGCAGCTACGCGGATCGGCTCGTCTATGGCCACCAGGGCAGCATCCCCGGCTATGTTACCGTGATGCAGCACGAGCCGAAATCGGGTCTGACAATCGCCATGACCAGCAATGTGGGCTCGGGCTACCGGATGTCCTTTTACGCCAGCGGTCTGCATCAAGTGCTCGATCAGGCAATCGGCATCATCATGGACAGCTAAGCCCGCTGGCGATCACGTCTCGAAATCAGCTCGACCGCCCGTTCGGGCGGTCGAGCGTTTTGACAGCATTGTTATGAAATGAGGACGTCGACCTTTTCGAAGGTCCGGACGTCGATCAGCCCCTTGTCGGAGATGCGCAGTTCGGGAATGACGACGAGCGCCAGCAGCGAATGCTGCATGTAGGCGTTGTTCAGCCGGCAGCCGCAGACGCGCATCGCTTCGACTAGTGCCGCGGCCTTGTCCGCCACGATCTCGGCACGCTGATCCGACATCAGCCCCGCGACCGGCAGTTCAACCAGTGCAAGCTCCTTGCCGTGCTTGATCACCACGATGCCGCCGCCGACCTCGTGCAGCCGGTTCGCGGCTTTCGCCATGTCGTCCTTGTTGGTGCCGACGACGATCATGTGGTGGCTGTCGTGGGCCACGGTGCTTGCAACCGCGCAATCGCTGTCATAGCCGAAGCCGGAGACGAAGGCATTGACGACGTCGCCGGTGCCGCGATGACGCTCCACCAGCGCGATCTGGCAGACGTCCTGGGCGCGATCCATCTCGATGATGCCGCCCGCCGCCGAAAGCTCGGCTTCAAGCGCACGCGTCGGCGCCTGGTTCTCGACGACGCCGATCACCCGGACCCGCGCGCGGGTCGCGGTGCTGTTAAGCCCGATGTCGAAATCTCCGGCCTTGAGCGTCTTGCCGAGGTGCACGGTGTTGCGGGCGCTTTCCGGATAAACGAAGGGCGGGATATCGCGCACCAAGGCGCCGGAATCTGCCAGCAGTTCGCCGCGGGCAAACACCATCTCGATCGGCAGGGCAGCAAGGTCCGACGTGATGATCAGGTCGGCCCGTCGTCCTGGTGCGATCGAGCCGAGTTCCCGCTCGACGCCGAAATGCTGGGCGGTGTTGAGCGTGGCCATCTGGATGGCGGTGATCGGCTTCAGCCCTTGGGCGATGGCGTGGCGAACCACCCGGTTCATGTGGCCGTCGTGGACCAGCGTGCCGGAGTGGCTGTCGTCGGTGCAGAGCAGGAAGTTGCGCGGATCGACGCCGGCTTCAGTGATCGCCTTGACCTGGGCGGCAACGTCGAACCAGGCTGAGCCGAGCCGCAACATCGCACGCATGCCCTGTCTGACGCGGGCAATCGCGTCCTCGACGGTCGTTCCTTCATGATCGTCGGCCGGGCCGCCAGCGGCGTAGGCGTGAAACTCCCGGCCGAGATGCGGCGAAGCATAGTGTCCGCCGACGGTCAGCCGCGCATCCTGGGTTGCCGCGATTTCTGCGACCATCTTGGGATCGTTAAAGGCGACACCAGGAAAGTTCATCATCTCGCCAAGCCCGATGATGTTCGGCCAGCTCAACGCTTCGGCCACGTCCGTGGCCGAGAGTTCAGCACCCGCCGTCTCGAGCCCGGGCGCGCTCGGCACGCAGCTCGGCACCTGCACGTAGACATTGATCGGCAGGCTTTGCGCCTCGTCGTTCATCAGCCGCACGCCGGCCAGGCCGAGCACGTTGGCGATCTCGTGCGGGTCGATGAACATCGTCGTCGTGCCGTGCGGGATGACGGCGCGCGCAAATTCGGTGACGGTGACGAGACCGCTTTCGACATGCATATGCGCGTCGCAGAGCCCCGGCACGAGATAACGCCCGGCAGCGTCGACGACCTTGGTGCCTTCACCGATCGTATGGCTGGCGTCTGCCCCGACATAGGCGAAGCGGCCGGCTTTGACCGCGATGTCGGTGTGCGGAATGATCTCGCCGGAATAGACGTTGACCCATTTGCCGTTGCGGATGACGAGGTCCGCCGGCGCACGGCCCATGGCGACGTCGACGAGCTCGGGTGCGGTCCTCGACCAGGATTGGAGCATGACAGTTTCCTTCAATGGAGACGATGTCGGCGCCCCCTTTGACGTCTGAGTAAAAAGGAGGCGCCGACAGGTTTACTGGGTCTGGGCGATGAGCGCTGCCGCCAAGAGGGCGACGAACCACATGACCGGTTTTACATCGCCCGCCCGCCCGCAGACCAGCTTGATCAGCACATAGGCAATGATTGCGAGCGACAGCCCGAGCGTGATCGAGAATGTCAGCGGGATCAGCACGATGGCAAGGAACGCCGGGATCGCTTCGTCGATGTCGGTCCAGCGGATCTTGCTCATCGGCTCGGACATGAAGAGGCCGGTGAGGATCAGAACGGGCGCGGTTGCCACGGCCGGAACGAGCGACAACAGCGGCGACAGGAACAGGAACGGCACGAACAGCAGGCCGGCGACAAGGGCGACAAGCCCGGTACGGCCGCCCTGCGCAATGCCAGCGCCCGATTCCAGATAGACGGTGGCGGGGCTGGTGCCGAGCGGTGCGGAGATCAGCGCAGCGACGGCGTCGACATGCATGGATTGCTTGATGTTGCGCGGCAATCCCTGCTCGTCCTTGAGGTCAGCCGCTTCGGCAAGGCCGAGGAAGGTCGAGAGTGCCTCGATGAAATTGGTGAACAGGAAGACGAAGATGAACGGCAGGTAGATCAGGCTCAAGGCGCCGACGAGGTCGATCTGGCCGATGAAGCTGAAATCCGGTGCCGCGGAAAAGCCGCTCCAATTGACCAGTGTATGCACATCAGGCGTATCCGGCGAAAACGCGCTGCCGTCGCCCCACCAGCGGCCGATCGGGATGGAGAGGATGGTGGTGAGGATCATGCCGGCCATCATCGCGCCGGGAACTTTGCGGACCACCAGCGCGACCGTCAGGATGAAGCCGGCAATGAAGGTGAGGGTTACGGGGTTGAACGTCGTCAGCCCGACGATCGTATCCGGATTGGCGATGATGAACTTGGCATTCTCGAAGCCGATCAGTGCGATGAACAGACCGATGCCGCAGGCGATGCCATAACGCAGGTCGACCGGGATCGCCTCGATGATCGTCTGGCGCAGGTTGAAGAAGGCCATGACGGTGAAGAGCACGCCGGCCCAGAAGACGCAGCCCAGCGCGATTTCCAGCGGTACCTTGGCGCCGACAACCATCGTATAGGCAAACAGCGCATTGATGCCCATGCCCGGCGCCACCAGGATCGGGCTTCGCGCATAGAGCCCCATGGCGCAGCTGCCGATGAAGCTGACGAGTACGGTCGCCGTTACGCCGGCCGAAAACGGAATGCCGGCGTGGGACAGGATCGAAGGGTTGACGACGATCACGTAGGAGGCGGCGAGAAAGGTGGTCAGCCCGGCGAGGATTTCGGTTCGAATGGTCGAGCCGAATTTGGAAATCTGGAAGTAGCGGTCAAGCAGGCTGGCGAGCCAGGAGGCTTGTGCCTGGCCTGACGCCGGCTCAACGCCCTTGGGTTGGTAGTTCATTTTGTTCCCCTTTTTTTGAAATGAGGAAGGGGCCGGCGATGCCGACCCCTTCCAAGGCTTTACTCTGCTGCTGCGGCGCGCGCTTCCTCGCCGCCGTTCCCGGCGAGCGGCGAGATCACCTTGAGCCGGACGCAATCGACGACCCCGAGATCGGTGATGGCATATTCCGGGATCGCGGTGATTTGAAGCACGAACATGTACATGAACGGCCATGGCAGGGTGCAGCCGAGCCCGCGCGCCGCATCGTCCAGTTCCTCCTCCAGCGCCGCCATTTCCGATGGTTCGATATCGGAGACGATGCCGCCGATCGGCAGATGCAGGAAGGAGACGACCTTGCCGTCCTTGACCACCACCTGGCCGCCATGGTTGGCGATCAGGTGGTTGATGGCGACCCGCATGTCTTCCGGGTCGGCGCCGATGCAGATGATGTTGTTGTCGTCGGGCGCGGTCGAACTGGCGATTGCGCCTTCGCGCAATCCGAAGCCGGAGGTGAAGGCGACGGGTCGGTTTTTCGTCTTGCCGTAGCGCTCGACCACGGTGACATATTGGATGTCCTTTGCCGGGTCGGCGAGCACGCATCCGTACTTGACTGGCAGGGTGACATCGCGGCGGGTGCGCACGAAGATCTTTTCCGGCGTGACGGCGATCGCCATGGCAGCGGCGCTGTCGCCGGGGCCGTCATAACGCAGCTTCAGATCGTCGAGTTCGAGCGGCGCGACCTTCATCGAAGTCAATAGCGCGGCGCTGCGCGGCGGCGGCACCAGTTCGATGGCCATGCGGCCGTCACGCGCGACTTCCTCACCCTTGGCGATGACGGCATCGATCCTGAACTCGCGCAGGTCGTTGACGAGCAGGATGTCGGCGGCGCGACCCGGCGAGATTGAGCCGACCTTGTCGTCGATGCGAAGGGCATCGGCGCCGTTGATCGTTGCCATCTGGATCGCCGCCATCGGCGAGATTCCCATGGCGATCGCCATGCGCACCATATTGTCGAGATGGCCGCGCTTGAGAATGTCGCTGGCAACGACGTCATCGGTGCAGAAGCTGATGCGGCGCAAGGCCTTGACGCCCATTTCGGTGACGATGCGCAGATTGTCGGAGAGGAAGTGGGAGATCGAGGATTCGCGCACGACGACATGCATGCCGGCCCTGAGCTTTTCGAGCATTTCCTCCGGCGAATAGCTTTCGTGGTCGGCGCGCACGCCGGACTGCTGGTAGCCGTTGAGGCGCGCTCCGCGCGTCATCGGGCAGCAGCCGAGCACCGGGAGCCGGCTCTTTTCGGCAAGCTCGAGCGCCGCCAGCACGTCGGGGTCTTCCTCCTGGATGAACTCGCGCACGGTTTCCCAAATGCCGACGCATTCCGGCCAGTGATGGGTGGCCTGGTGATCGGCAGGACTGAAATAGTGCCCGACGGTCGAACGCGGCATGGTGTACGGCGTCTTGCAGGGCGCGCCCCAGAAGACCTTGAGTGGTGTCTGCTTGGCCTCGTCGAGGAATTCACGCGCCGCCGCCGGCCCGCCGACGACGATGATCTGGTCAAGCCCGGTGACGATCGACGTGGTGCCGAGCGGGACGACCGCCTTGGCGAAGCTCGTTAGCGACATCTTCGAGCATTCGACATGCAGATGGCCGTCGATCATGCCGGGCGCCAGGTATTTGCCCGTGGCGTCGACGATCTTCGTTTCCGGCCCGACATAAACGGAGATGTCGCCGACGGCGATGATCCGCTCGCCGTAGATCGCGACATCGGCCTGGTAGATTTCTTCCGATACGACGTTGACGAGCCTGCCGCCGCGGATCGCCAAAGTGGCCTTGTTGCCGGTGCCCGAGGCTGCCCGGATGAATTCTCTGATATTGCTCACTGAAACCTCTCCCTTAGCGTCGCCGAATATTCCCAGTTTGGTTTCGTTTGTACAATGGGCCGAAATGGCGTATTTATCGGACATATCGTACAGGATTTTGGACGAAAAATGGATCTCTCGCTTCTCGACTGCTTCGTGAAAGTTGCCGATTCCCGTTCGATTTCAGCGGCTTCCCGCCTGTATCGGCTGCCGAAATCGACCCTCAGCCACAAGATCCGGCAGCTGGAGGACGAGTTCGGCATCGAACTCTTCGTGCGCGAGGGGCATCAGCTGCATGTGACCGACGCCGGAGCGGAGTTCCTGCGTTATGCCCGGCTCATCCAGTCGAATTGCGAGGATGCGGCAACGGCGATGGCCGAGATGCGGCAGGAGGTAGCGGGCACGCTGCGCGTCGGCTCGACCGGCGAATTCGGCACGACGATCACATCCGAACTGCTCTACGCATTTCGCCAGCAATATCCGCAGGTCAATCTCGACGTCGTTTTTCTGAGCTCGCGGCAACCGTTCTCCGAGGTCACCGAGCAGGCGCTCGACGGCATCTTTCACTGGGGCGAACCATCAGATGTCGACTACATCAGTCGCCGGCTCTCGGTCTCATCTTACGGTCTCGTTGCGAGCCCCGAATACATCGCCCGGCACGGCGCACCGCTTAAGCCCGACGACCTCGCCGGCCATCGCGGGCTCGTCTTTCGCCAGCAGACACGCCTGCAATCCTGGTATCTGACGCGCGACGGCGATGCCGAGATCGATCTGCTGCCGGCGGCAACCTGCACCACCAACGACTATTGGACGATCAAGTATTTCGCGGTTGCCGGCGAGGGCATCGCCTATCTGCCGGAATTCTTCGTGGAGACGGAGCGGCAAGCGGGATTGCTTCAGCCTGTTCTGGCCGAATGGAGTTCGCCGAAAACGGCGATCAACCTGATCTATTCGCGCCGGCGGCACGTGTCGAAGCGCTTCAGGGCCTTTGTCGAATTCTGCATCGACTTTTATCGCGACCGGGAGCGCACAGGCATTCCGCGCTACTACGTGGAGAAAGTCAGCATGCCGTCGAATCGTGCGATCCGCTGACGCGGCGTCCGCAATCGATCAGCCGGCGGCTCTCAAAGCCAAGTCAACATAGGCGGCCACATGCTTTGCCGCGATATCGGACACGCAATGCATCTTGATGTGGCGGCGCGCCTTGCCTTGACCCATCAGCACGCCATGCGCGTCCGGTAGCGCGGCGCCCTCGCTGAATTCCAGGGTGACATGGGCCGAATACGGAAATATGCCGCAGAACGGTCGCGCGGCGGAAAACAGCAGGCCGCCATATTTGATCTCTTCCGAAATGCCCGCCCCGGACGCCAATGCGATCTCGCGCAGCCGCGAAACAATCGCGAACTGTGTGTCGCCGCGGTCGCGAATATCGGCGAGGAAGGCTTCAATGCGCTTGTCCATAATGGCTCGCTTACGACTCGTTGCAGAATTCTGAACGCACCAATATCACGCGACGTGCGCCGACTATGCTCACGCGATGAGGTGTTTGGGCAGGACGATCCTGGCGGACAATCCACCCCCGACCTTGTTTCGCAAAACCAACGCGGCGCCCGCGTGATCGAGCGCGAGTTCGGC
>Ga0247819_10001170_pt1 | contig 14501 bp, 13 predicted proteins | sample 13C_Xylose_Day6_FD_193428 | JGI IMG/M metagenome (GOLD analysis project Ga0247819, IMG submission 193428) | Soil microbial communities from agricultural site in Penn Yan, New York, United States - 13C_Xylose_Day6 | ecosystem: Environmental > Terrestrial > Soil > Agricultural land | place: USA...
ACATTATGCGCCGCCGGTTCCCTCCGCGATCAACTCGGCCAGGCGGGCCGCCCGCTCCGCACCTCCGACAGCGCGCCGCCGCAGTGTTCACGCAGCGTCTCGGGCGGCGCGTCCCGGGACGGCGGCGCAGCCAGGCGCGACAGCAGGGGCGCGATGGCCGGCAGCAGAACGCAATGGTCGACGTCCACGGCCGCAGAGCTTGATGGCCGCCAGTCCGGCGGTGCCGTCATCCGGTTCGCCGGTGAGCACCACGCCGATGGCCAACCGGCCCCCACGCCGCCGAACGAGGCGCCGATGACGACCAGAGGATGGGACCGCGCCAGGGGAGGCGTCATGCGATCCTCTTTACGCCGAACCCCGTCGCACCGCCGTAGCCCTAGTCCCACAGCGAACGCGCCCGGGTTCCGACGGCCCGCGGCAGGGCCGCGCCGCACACTGGCCCCGACCAAGCAGGAGAACACCATGGCCTACAGCAGCATCCTGGGCGCCGACCCCGCACCCAGCCAGCCCAGCGGCCGCAGCAGCGACGTCCTGGGGCCGAGCGACAGCTCCGACACCGGCAGCGATGCCGTCGGTACGCGCGAGGACCATGCCGATTCCGACGTCGGCGGCACGGGCGAGCGCGGCTCGGTGTACGGCCCCGACGCCATCGAAGGCGCCGACATCGCCCCCGACCGCGTGGTGCGCATGAGCGACAGCGGCGAGGAGGACCTCGGCGAGGCCGTGGACGACGGTCCGGGCTCGGGCAGCGGCTACCCCGAGGCCGACCCCGACGGACAGGAATACACCGACCTGGACTCCGACAGCGACGCCGAAGCGGACGGCGAGGCCGACCGCTGATCCATGGCGGGAGCGCGCGCCAGTACCGCAACCTCAGCGCGCGAACGGCGCGTCGCCCAGGTCCTGAAGGAGAGCTTCGGGATCCAGCGATTGCGGCCGGGCCAGCGCACGGTCATCGACCAGGTACTGGCCGGCCGGCCCACGCTGGCCATCATGCCCACGGGAGCGGGCAAGTCCCTGTGCTACCAGCTGCCGGCGCTCATGTTGCCCGGCCGCACGCTGGTGGTCTCGCCGCTGATCGCGCTGATGAAGGACCAGGTCGAGGCGCTGCGTGAGCACGGCATCGCCGCCGTGCAATTGAACAGCGCGGTCGACGGCGATGAAGCCCGCAAGGCCCGCGCGGCGGCGATCGACGGCAGCGCACGCATCGTGATGATCACGCCGGAGAAACTGGCCGAGCCCGGCTTCCTGCAGGAGCTGTCGGCCCATCCCACCAGCCTGCTGGTGGTGGACGAGGCGCATTGCATCTCGCAATGGGGCCACGACTTCCGCCCGGCGTTCCTGGACATCGGTCCCGCCCTGCCCGCTCTGGGCCGGCCCACGGTGCTCGCGCTCACCGCGACGGCCACCGACGATGTGGCACGCGACATCGCGAAGCAACTGGGCATCTCCCACGACGGGATCATCAACACAGGCGCCTACCGGCCCAACCTCGCGCTCAAGGTGGAACAGGTCGCTCGCGAGGAAGACAAGCTCGAGCGCGCGCTCGCCTTCGTGCGCGAGGCGAAGGGCTGCGGGCTGGTCTACACGGCGACGGTCAAGGCCGCGGCGGCGGTCCACGAAGCGCTGCAGGCCGCGGGCGAGTCGGTGGGGCTGTACCACGGCAAGCTCTCCGCGAGCGATCGGCACGCGGCGCAGGAAGCCTTCATGGACGGCCGGCTGCGCGTGATGGTGGCCACCAACGCCTTCGGCCTCGGCATCGACAAGCCCGACATCCGCTTCGTGCTGCACTACCAGCTGCCTTCGGGGCTCGAGACGTACTACCAGGAAGCGGGCCGCGCGGGACGCGACGGGCAAGCCGCGCTGTGCACCTTGCTGTTCCTGCGCGCGGACAAGGCCGTTCAGCAGTTCTTCCTGGTCGGCCGCTACCCGACGGACGACGACGCGGTGGCGCTGCACCAGGCCTTGAACGAATCACCCGCGGACGGCGGCGCGTGGACGCTGCCGCTGCTGCAGGCGCGGCTCGGCCGGCCGCGCACCAAGCTGCAGGTGGCGCTGGGTCTGCTGCGACGGCACAAGGTGGCGGCGGTGGAAGACGGCGAGATCAGGCTGCTGCGCCGCGACCTGGAAGGCGACGCTTTGCGCAAGCTGATGACGGCCTACCGCGACAAGCGCGACCAGGACCGGCAGACGCTGGAACGCATGGTGTTCTACGCGCAGACCGGGCAATGCCGCTGGCACGTGCTGCTGGAGCACCTGGAAGGCGAGGCCGGCTTCGAGCGCTGCCGGCACTGCGACAACTGCCTGCGCATCGCGCGGCAGGAAGAGGCGCTGGAACGCGCGGCGAAAGCGCAGGCGTCGTCGGAAGAGAAGGAATCGCCCGCGCGGGTGGTGTTCGCGGCGGGCGACATCGTGATGGTCAAGCGCTATGGCCGCGGAGAGGTCCGGCAGGCGAGCGCCACCGAGGTGACGGTGGCCTTCTCGGACAACTCGCTGCGCGCTTTCCAGCCGGAGTTCGTCAGGAAGGCGCGCGCCGCGCGGGCGGTGCAACGACCGGCGGCGTGACCGCCGGTGCGATGCCTCAGGTGGGCAGCATGCCGCTCAGGGTGTGCTTGCCGTCCAGGCGCGAGCGGAAGCCATTGAGCTTGGGGCTGTCGGGGCTCGTCAGGAAGCCCTTGAAGTTAGTGGTCATGGGCGCCGAGGCCTGGGTGCGGCAGAACAGGTGGCGCTCCGTCTGGACCTCGGTGATGCCCAGGTCGCTGCTCGGTTGCAGCGTCAGCACCAGCTTGCTGGCGCTGCCGACCTGCGAGCGGGACGGGTCGTTCGACGCGCTCAGCGGGATGGTCTGGATGCCGTCGTAGCGCAGCGAGGCTTGGGTGCCGCCGTAGCTGGCAGCCTGGCCCTGGCACGAGGGGTTGTCGAACCTGGCCACGCCATACGCGCCGCTGACTTCCTGGCCGTTCAGCAGGTTGCCGAGGTTGCCGCTGAACATCACGCGCATCGAGGTCTGTCCGTCGTCCGACACGAGGCAGGAGTCTTCGGCGGTGCCGATGCCGTGCGCGGGGATCGTCTGCACCATCGGAGGCAGCGGGTTGATGATGTTGATCGGGTCAATGATCCAGGTGCTGACCACCGTGAACTGAAGGTCGCTCTGCGCCAGCGGCGAGCAGTTGATCGCGCTTTCCGCTTCCAGGCTGGTATCGCTGATGCTGTTGCCGCTGCCGACCTTGAGCGTGCCGGCCGCGATGTTCTTGACGATGCGGCCCAGGTCGCGCGTGTCGCCGCCCACGAAGGTGGTCAGCCCGGTCAGCATGGTCTTGAGCGCGCCGTCCACGTCGGGCTTGCTCGCGGGGTCGGTGTCGGCCAGGCCGAAGTTGGCGGCGACGGTGTTGTAGTTCGCCTTGAACGTGCTCGCGCTCAGCGTGCCGGCCGTGGTGGTCGCCGCGGTGGTCAGCAGCGTCAGCGGCGCGTTGGCCACGGCGCCGCCGGCGGGCGTCTCGACCACGGTGCGCAGGCTGGCCGCGCCCATGGCGATCGGCGTGCCGGTGCCGGCGCACGAGGTGCCGTCGAACACGCTCTCGTCGCTGCAATAGGTGCCGCCGCTCGATTCGAACAGCAGGTCGCCGCTGGTGCCGGCGGGCAGCGCGAAGGAATAGGTGCCGTCGTTGGCGGTGATCACGCAGCCGTGGGCCAGCTGCGGCTGGGAGCCTTCCTGCGCCAGCACCTGCGCGCCCTTGCGGTCGGCGGCGGCGTTGTCGATGGCCCAGGCGCAGACGGTGGCGCCGGCGGTCGGGCCCTTGAAGGACTGGCCGCTGACGGTGCCGCCGGAGGACTGGGTGGACGCGGTGGACGCGGTGCCCGGATGGCCGCCGCAAGCGGCGAGGGTGGCGATGGCGGCGCTGACGGCCGCGAACTTGAAGATGCCGGTACTGCGGGGCATTCGTTACTTTCTGTAAATAGAAGTAACGACTCTACCAATGGGAGCTGTCTATTGATGGGCTCGAATTTGTAACCTAGCCAAATCCTTAAGGCCCTGTCGCCGGTCGGCTACGAGGGCGTGCGGCGCTCGACTCGCGGGGTGTTTTCGACGGTTCGGCCGCGGGCGTCTGTGCTTGCTCCGCCGGAGGCGCACCCATGATGCTGGTGGAAGGCGCAGAGGCCGTCACCGGCGGCAGCGGGATCGCGGCCATCGAGGGATCGGGCTGGCGTTTCCATTGAACGCCCCAGGCCAGCGCCACCGCCAGCAACACGTGCGCGACGATCGCGACGGGCAGCCCCTTCCACACCACCGAGGGGGACGGCGGCGGATCCAGGTCGGAGTTCTCGATCGCGGGGTCCATCGGTGCGGCACTTCATGGCTGCTGTCGCGAACCACGATAGCGCTGCCCGGCCGCACGCGGCGGCGCGCTCACACATTGGCGCGGAAGTGACCCGCCTGAAACGGCGCCCGGCGCGAAAGCGACTCAGCGGGCGAGCGTCGAAGCGCCGAAGAGGCTCTGCACGAACTCCACCGCGAGCTCGGCGGTGCGGTTGCGCACGTCGAGCGCCGGATTGATCTCCACCACGTCCAGCGAGGCCATGCGGCCGGTGTCCGCGATCATCTCCATGCACAGCTGCATCTCGCGGTAGGTCGGGCCGCCGCGCACGCCGGTGCCCACGCCCGGCGCCTCCATCGGATCGAGGCAATCGAGGTCGAAGCTCACGTGCAGATGCACATCGTCGTGCACGTCCTGCAGCACCTCGGCCATCGTGGTGCGCATGCCGTGCTCGTCGATGTGCCGCATGTCGAACACCTGCAGGCCCAGCTGGCGGATCGCCTGCTTCTCGTCGGCGTCCACGCTGCGGATGCCGATGAAGTCGATCTGCTCGGGCGTGATCGCCGCCGGTTGCCCGCTCCATCCCACCAGCGGCTGCGGCCCGTGCCCCAGCAGGCAGGCCACCGGCATGCCGTGCAGGTTGCCGCTGGGGCTGATCGCCTCGGTGTTCACGTCGGTGTGGGCGTCGAGCCAGACCACGCGCAGCTGCTTGCCGTTGGCGCGGCAGTGGCGCGCGACGGCGCTGATCGAGCCGATGGCCAGGCAGTGGTCGCCGCCCATCAGCAGCGGCACGTGGCCATCCGAGAGTGCCTGGTCGACCGCGCTGTACACGGCCCAGTTCCAGGCGATGACTTCATCGAGGTGCCGCACGCCGTCCTGCTGCGGCTGCCACGGATTGGGCGGGCCCGAGAGATTGCCGCGATCGACGACGTCGAGGCGATGCGCGCGCAGCGCTTCCGTCAGGCCGGCCACGCGCAGCGCGTCCGGGCCCATGCCCGCGCCCCGGACACTGGCGCCCACGTCGGTGGGCGCGCCGATGAGGCTGACCGTCTTGCTGTTCATCGCCTCATTGTGCGGGCGATGCTCGGCGCGTGGGGGCGCCGATCAGGCCGATTCGGTGCTCGTCTGCGCGGAGCGGCGCGCGGCGACGCCCTTGCCCAGCAGCAGCACCAGCAGCGCGCCGGTGGCGGCGGCGGCGTACTCCCACACCTTCGCATCGGGCAGGTGGGCCTTCACGCCGGGGTCGGTGAAGATCATCTGGCCGGCGATCCAGCCCAGCAGCATGGCGCCCAGCGTGATGATGAGCGGGAAGCGGTCCATCAGCTTCAGCACCAGCTGGCTGCCGGCCACGATGATCGGGATGCTCACGATGAGGCCGAAGATGACGAGCGGCAGCTGGTGCTGGCCCGCGCTCTCGGCCGCGCCCGCGATGGCCAGCACGTTGTCCACGCTCATCACCAGGTCGGCCACGATCACGGTCTTGACCGCGCCCCAGAGCTTGTCGCTGGAAGCGATGCTGGAGTGGTCGTCATGGTCGTCCTGCGGCATCAGCAGCTTGACGCCGATCCACACCAGCAGCAGCCCGCCGACCAGCTTGAGGTAGGGGATGGCCAGCAGCGCCAGCGCGAAGGCGATAAGGATCACGCGCAGCACGATCGCGCCGGCCGTGCCGTAGATGATGCCGAGCTTGCGCTGCTTCTGAGGCAGGCCGCGGCAGGCGAGCGCGATCACCACCGCGTTGTCGCCACCCAGCAGGATGTCGATGAGGATGATCTGGCCGACGGCGACCCAGAAGGCGGGCGTGAGGAATTCCATCATGGCGGGCTTTGATTCGTAAGCGGCTTGAAAGGCGGAATTATCCGCGCTTGCGGCGCGAGTGGGCGCCCGGGAGGGCCCGCGAAAGGTACGGAGCCGTCCGGCTGTCCGGCGCGCCGGCCACCTCGGCCGGCGGCCCGGCGGCAACGATGCGGCCGCCCTCGCCGCCCGCGCCCGGCCCGACGTCGATGATCCAGTCGGCCTGCGCGGCGACGCGCATCTCGTGCTCGACCACCACCACGGTGTGACCGGCATCGGCCAGCGCCTGCAGTTGCTTCATCAGGCGATCGACGTCGGCGGGATGCAGGCCCGTGGTGGGTTCGTCCAGCAGGTACAGGGCCGGCGTGCGGCTCGCGCGCTGCAACTCGGTCGCCAGCTTGATGCGCTGCGCTTCGCCGCCGGAGAGTTCGGTCGCGGGTTGTCCCAGGCGCAGGTAACCCAGGCCGATGTCGCGCAGCACCGCCAGCGGGCGCGCGATCGCCGGTTCCTCCGCGAAGAAACCCGCCGCCTCGTCCACCGTCATGCGAAGCACTTCCGCGATGGTGCGGCCGTTCCACTGCACCTCCAGCGTCTGCGCGTTGTAGCGGGCACCGTGGCACTCCGGGCAAGGCGCGTAGACGCTGGGCATGAACAGCAGTTCGACCGAGACGAAGCCCTCGCCCTCGCACGTGGGGCAGCGGCCCTTGGGCAGGTTGAACGAGAAGCGGCCCGCGTCGTAGCGGCGCTTGCGCGCGGCCGGCGTGGCCGCGAACAGCTTGCGCACCGCGTCGAACAGGCCGGTGTAGGTGGCGAGGTTGGACCGCGGCGTGCGGCCGATCGGCTTCTGGTCCACCTGCACCAGCCGGGCTATCGCCTCCGCGCCTTCGAGGCGGCCGTGCACGGGCGCCGTGTCGGGCGCGGGCAGGCCGTGTGCATCGGTCTCTTCCTCCTGCTCCGCCGGCGCGCCCAGGTGCGCGGCCACCAGCTCGCGCAGCGCCTGCGTCACCAGGCTCGATTTTCCCGAGCCGGACACGCCGGTCACCACCGTCAGGCAGCCGAGCGGGAACTCGGCTGACACGCCGCGCAGGTTGTTGCGCTTGATGCCGCGAAGTCGCAGCCAGCCTTGCGGTGCGCGCGCGGCCGACGCGGGCGCTGGAAGCTCTTCGAACAGGTAGGGCCGAGTGCGCGAAATCTGCACCTTGGCCAGGCCGTCCGGTGGGCCGCTGTGCAGCACGCGGCCGCCGTGCTCGCCCGCGTCGGGCCCCACGTCCACCAGCCAGTCGGCGCGCCGCATCGTCGACACGTCGTGCTCCACGATGAAGAGCGTGTTGCCCGCGGCCTTGAGCTGCTGCAGCGCGGTGAACAGCGACTCGCTGTCGGCCGGATGCAGTCCGGCCGAGGGTTCGTCGAGCACGTAGACCACGCCGAACAGGTGCGATCCGAGCTGCGTGGCCAAGCGCAATCGCTGCAACTCGCCGGGCGAAAGCGTGGGCGTCGACCGGTCCAGCGACAGGTAGGCCAGGCCCAGGCGCTCCAGCGTGGCGATGCGCGCCAGCAGGTCGCGCACGATTCGCTGGGCGGCGATGCGCTTCTCCTCGGTGAGGTCCGATGCGCGGCGCTGGTCCTTCTCCATCAGCTCGCGCACCCGCGAGATCGGCAGCTGCGAGAGCTCCGCGATGTCCAGCCCCGCGAAGGTGACCGACAGCGCCTCCGGCTTGAGCCGCTTGCCCTCGCACGCCGGGCAGCAGGCCCAGCGCATGTAGCGCGAGACGCGCTTCTTCATCATCGCGCTCTCGGTGCTGGCGAAGGTCTGCAGCACGTAGTTGCGGGCGCTGGTGAAGGTGCCCATGTAGCTGGGCTCCATCCTGCCGCGCACCGCGGCCCGCGTTTCCTTGGGCGTGAACCCCGCGTACACCGGCACCGTGGGCGCCTCGTCGGTGAACAGGATCCAGTCGCGGTCCTTCTTCGGCAGGTCGCGCCAGGGCTTGTCGACGTCATAGCCCAGCGTGACGAGGATGTCGCGCAGGTTCTGCCCGTGCCACGCGGGCGGCCAGGCCGCGATGGCGCGCTCGCGGATCGTGAGCGAGGGGTCGGGGACCATCGAGTCCTCGGTGACTTCGTAAACCTGTCCCAGCCCGTGGCAGCGCGGACAGGCGCCCTGCGGCGTGTTGGGCGAGAAGTCCTCGGCGTACAGCAGCGGCTGCCGCGCCGGATAGCGGCCGGCGCGCGAATACAGCATGCGCAGCAGGCTGGAGATGGTCGTCACGCTGCCGACCGAAGAGCGCGTGCTCGGCGCGCCGCGCTGCTGCTGCAGAGCGACCGCGGGCGGCAGGCCTTCGATGGAATCGACCTCGGGCACGCCCACCTGGTCGATCAGCCGCCGCGCGTATGGCGACACCGATTCGAGATAGCGGCGCTGCGCCTCCGCATACAGCGTGCCGAAGGCGAGCGAGGACTTGCCCGAGCCGGACACGCCGGAGAACACCACGAGCGCGTCGCGCGGGATGTCGACGTCAACGTCCTTCAGGTTGTGTTCGCGGGCGCCTCGCACGCGCACGCAACCGCCGCCCGGGCCGGCGGACGCGGGCTCATCGGCCGGCGGCTCGGCGTCGGGCCTGGATTTCTCTCGGGCCATGGCGCCAAGTTAGCGACGGCGGAACGCCGTGCCGGTCGGAATTGCGTGTGCCGCCATGTAGGACCCGGCACCCCTTTGGTTCTAGGGGTGGCGCCGGATGGCCGCAATTCACCGGATGGTGAAAGATGCGCTTTTGCCCTTCCCGCCCACCGATGAGCCTGCCCGCACGCTTTTCCACCGCCCTGCAACTGGAAGACGAGATGTCGCGCCCCTCCGAGGCGCTGGTGCAGGCGCTGCAGCGCGCGCCCGGCGACATCCTCGTGCTGGGCGTCGGCGGCAAGATGGGCCCGACGCTCGCGCGCATGGCCAAGCGGGCCGACCCGACGCGGCGCGTGATCGGCGTGGCGCGCTTCTCGCAGCCGGGCCTGCGTCAGGAACTCGAGCGCGAAGGCGTCGACTGCCTGGAAGCCGATCTGCTCTCGCGCGAAGCCCTGGCCGACCTGCCCGATGCGCCCAACGTGGTGTTCATGGCCGGGCGCAAGTTCGGCTCCACCGGCAGCGAATGGCTGACCTGGGCGATGAACGCGCACGTCCCGGCGCTGGTGGCCGAGCGCTATCCGCGATCGCGCATCGTGGCGTTCTCCACCGCCTGCGTTTACCCGTTCGTGGCCACCGACGGGCCCGGCGCGCCGGAGTCGATGCCTCCGACCGCGCCTTCGGGCGAGTACGCGAATTCCTGCGTGGCGCGCGAGCGCATGTTCCAGCACTTCTCGCACCAGCACGGCACGCCCGGGCGCCTGTTGCGGCTGTCGTACGCGATCGACATGCGCTACGGCGTGTTGCACGACGTGGCGCACAAGGTGCTGCACCGCGAACCGATCGATCTCGCGATGGGTCACGCCAACATCATCTGGCAGGGCGAGGCCAACGACTGGGCGCTGCGCTCGTTGGCGCACTGCGACACGCCGACCACGCCGCTCAACCTCAGCGGGCCGCGCGTGGCGATCCGCGACGTCGCACGGGCCCTCGGCGAGCGGCTCGGCATCGAGCCCGTGTTGCGCGGCCAGGAAGCGCCGACCGCCTGGCTGGTCGATTGCGGCGAAGCCTTCCGCCTGTTCGGCGCGCCGCGGGTGAGCCTGGACCGGATGCTCGACTGGACGGCCGACTGGGTGTCGCGCGGTGGCGCGAGCCTGGGCAAGCCGACGCACTACGAGGCGCGCGACGGGAAGTACTGACCATGCACCGCACCGACATCCCTTCCGACTCGCTCGCCGTCCTGCGCCGTGGCGCCGTCATCCCCGCGCACCTGCTCGCGCTCGACGCGAACCGCGAGCTCGACGAGCGCCGCCAGCGCGCCCTCACCCGCTACTACCTCGACGCCGGCTCCGGCGGCGTGGCGGTCGGCGTGCATTCGACGCAGTTCGCGATCCGCGAGCAAGGCCTGTACGAGCCGGTGCTTTCGCTCGCCATGCAGACCGCGCGCGAGTGGGAACCGATCGGCGGGCGTCGCCCGCTGTTCATGATCGCGGGCCTGGCCGGCCGCACCGAGCAGGCGGTGCGCGAAGCCGAGACCGCGCGCGGCCTCGGCTACCACGCGGGCCTGCTGAGCCTGGCCGCGATGAAGGGCGCGAGCGAGGACGAACTGATCCGCCATTGCGAAGCGGTGGCGAAGGCGATGCCGCTGGTGGGCTTCTACCTGCAGCCCGCGGTCGGCGGCATCGCGCTGCCGGCCTCGTTCTGGGCGCGCTTCGCCGCCATCGACAACGTGGTCGCGATCAAGATGGCGCCGTTCCACCGCTATCGCACGCTCGACGTCATCCGCGGCGTGGTCGCGGCCCAGGCGGAAGACCGCGTGACGCTCTACACCGGCAACGACGACCACATCGTGCTGGACCTGCTGTCGCCGTTCACGCTCATGCGCGAAGGCCGGCCGGTCACGGTGCGGATCCGCGGCGGCCTGCTGGGCCACTGGAGCGTGTGGACCCAGCGCGCCGTCGAACTCCTCGCGCGAGTCCATGCCGCGGTGGAAGCGGGCCAGGCCTCGGCGCAGCTGCTCGCGCTGGACGCCCAGGTCACCGACTGCAACGCGGCGCTGTTCGACGTCGCCCACGATTTCCACGGCTGCATCGCCGGCTGCCACGAGATCCTGCGCCGCCAGGGCCTGCTGCAAGGCATCTGGTGCCTGGACCCGCACGAGGGCCTGAGCCCCGGCCAGGCCGCCGAGCTCAGCCGCGTGCAGCGCGACTACCCGCACCTGGTCGACGACGACTTCGTCGCGGCGCACCGCGAACGGTGGCTGGCCTGACTCGCAAGCTAGGGCATGCCGCGTTGACACCCCCGAGCGGCCGCCTCTAGAGTGGATCAATTCACCGATTGGGGAATTAACCCGGAGAACCTCATGCAAAAGCGCTTCTTCCTGAAATCCCTCTGGCTCGCCGTGCTGGCGATCGGCGTCGCCGCGCCGGCCGTGGCGCAGCAGTGGAAGCCCACGCGGCCGATCAACCTGATCGTGCCGTGGGCGGCCGGCGGCTCCACCGACCAGGTCACGCGCGTCGCCGCGGCCGAGCTGGAAAAGGCGCTGGGCCAAACGATCGTCATCGTCAACCAGCCGGGCGCTTCCGGCGCCATCGGCACCAAGAGCGCGATGGATGCGCCCAAGGACGGCTACACCTGGACCGCCGGCGCCGCGCAGGACCTGGGCGCCTACCAGTCGCTCGGCTCGGTGAACACCAGCATCAAGGACTGGCACCTGTTCCTGAACGTGGCGAACATCCAGGTGATCGGTGTGAACCCGCAGCGGCCCTGGAAGAACGCCAAGGAACTGATCGACGACATGAAGAAGCGGCCCGGCCAGGTGAGCGTCGCGACGGCGGGGGTCACCTCCGCGGCCCACGCGGCCATGGACGAGATCGTCAAGGCCACCGGCATCAAGTACAAGGAAGTCTCGTACGACGGCGGCAACCCGGCCGTGGTCGCCACCGTCGCCGGTGAGGCCGACATGACCACGCAGCTGGCGGTCGAGCAGGCCGACATGATCCGCGGCAAGCGCCTGCGCCCGCTGGCCACCGTGAGCGACAAGCCGCTGGAGCTGGAAGGCTTCGGCACCATCCCGCCGCTGTCGCAGACGCTTCCCAACTTCAGCGCGCCGGCCAACTACTTCGGCATCTTCATCCCCAAGGGCGTGCCCGATGAAGTGGTCAAGACCGTGGAGCGCATCTGGACCGAGCAGATGACCAAGAGCGAGGCGCTGAAGAAGTACGCCACCAGCCGCGGCGCCCTCTTCAACCCGCTGGCCGGCGAGGCCGCGCAGAAGGCCGTGTTCCCCGCCGTCCAGGCCAACGCCTGGAACCTGCACAACAGCGGCAAGACCAAGGTGGCGCCCGACACCGTGGGCATCCCCAAGCCCTGATGGCCGAAGCACTCGAGCAGGACGGCGCGCACGAGGACCGCGACGCGCCGAAGCCGCCGCGTTCCGACCTCAAGGACGCGGCGTTCTGGATCGTCCTGGGCGTCGCCACGCTCGTCGGCTCGCTCACGATGGACCGGCTGGAACACCAGAACATCAATCCGTACACGGTGCCGGGCCTGCTGCCCGGCCTGCTGGCCATCGCGATGATCCTGCTGGGCGGCGTGCTCGCTCTGCGCAGCTGGCGCCGCGGCGCGGCCACGCAGCCGCTGCCGCCGGCCTCGCCCGGCCTTCGCGAGGAACGCAAGCGCATCGCCGTCGTCGCGGCCCTGTGCTGCGGCTACGGGGTCGTGCTGATCGGCCACGGCATTCCCTTCTGGCTGGCCTCGACGATCTACGTGACCGGCTCCATCCTGGTGCTGCGCCGCCTGAGCCGCGACCCCGCCGAGCGCCGCCTCAACGCGCGCGCCTGGATCGTGGCGTTCGTGATCGGGCTTGTTTCCTCGGTCGTGATCCACCTCGTGTTCCAGGAAGTGTTCCTGGTGCGCATGCCCTGAACCCTATGCAAGGCCTCTCCGATCTCGTCCACGCCTGGGGCAGCTTCATGGATCCCATGACGCTGCTCTACGGCCTGGGCGGCGCCTTCGTCGGCATCGTCATGGGCATCCTGCCCGGGCTGTCGGCCACGCTGGCCATCGCGCTGCTCACCACGCTCACCATCAAGCTGCAGCCGCACCAGGCCATCCTGGTGCTGATCTGCTCCTACGTCGGCGCGCTCTACGGCGGCTCCCGCACGGCCATCCTGCTGAACATCCCCGGCACCGCGGCCAACGCGGCCTCGTGCGCCGACGGCTACGCGCTGGCCAAGCAGGGCAAGGCCGGATACGCCATCGGCATCGCCACCTCGGGCGCATTCGTCTCCACGCTGATCGGCGTGGTGTGCCTGGCCCTCTTCACGCCGATGCTGGCCGAAGTGGCGCTGTCGTTCGGCGCCTTCGAGTTCTTCTGGCTCGCCCTTTTCGGCGTGACCATGTCCGGCAGCATCGTCGGCAACGACCCGCTCAAGGGCTGGCTGATGGGCCTGCTGGGACTGCTGCTCGCGCAGGTCGGACAGGAGACGCTGTACGCCTACAACCGCTTCACCTTCGGCTGGGACGAACTGGCCGGCGGCATCGCGCTGATCCCCGCGCTGGTCGGCGCCTTCGGCCTGGCCGAGGTGCTGACGACGCTGGCCGACCCGGTGGAGCGCAAGATCATCGAGATGCGCGACTCGGTGCTGCCGCGCTGGCGCGAGATCATCGTGTACCGCTGGACCGTGCTGCGCTCCGGGATCATCGGCGTCTTCACCGGCCTCTTGCCCGGCGTCGGCGAGGACGCGGGCGCCTGGATGTCGTACGCCGCGGCCAAGGCCGCGAGCAAGGAGCCGGAGAAGTTCGGCAAGGGCTCCATCGACGGCCTGATGGCCGCCGAGACCGGCGACATGTCCTCGATCCCGGGCCACATCATCCCGTCGCTGGCGCTGGGCATCCCCGGCTCGGCGCCCTCGGCCGTGCTGATGGCCGCCATGATCATCCACGGCGTGCAGCCCGGGCCGATGCTGATGATCCAGAACCCGCAATTCGTCTACCAGGTGGTGGCGATGACCACGCTGGCCTCGGTCGCGATCCTGTTCTTCGGCCTGTTCGGCGTGCGGCCGCTGCTGCACGTGCTGCGCGTGCCGCGCAACATCCTGATGCCCATCGTGTTCGTGCTGTGCACCGTGGGCGCGTTCGCCACCGCTTCCCGCCTGTTCGACGTCTACGTGATGCTGTTCATCGGCGTGCTGGCGTTCTTCCTGCGCCGGCGCGGCTACGAGATGGCGCCGCTGGTGCTGGGCCTGGTGCTCGGTCACCTGCTGGACAAGAGCCTGCGCCGCGCACTGGTGCTCTCCGACGGCAGCCTGGCGCCCTTCTTCACGCGGCCGATCTCGATGGTGTTCGCCGCGGTGACGATCTTCACGATCCTGCTGTACGTCCCGGCATTCCGGGCGCAGGTGCAGCGCGGCAAGTCCGCCGCGTTCGCCGGCCTGCGCGCGCTGTTCGGCCGCCGCGCCTGAGGCTCCCATGCGCATCGCCCTGTGCAACGAGGTGCTGCAGCCGCTGCCGTTCGCCGCGCAGTGCCGCCTGGCCGCCCAACTGGGCTACGACGGCCTGGAAGTGGCGCCGTTCACCCTGGCCGACGACCCGCTGGCCATCACCGACGCGCAGGCCGCGACCTTCCGGCGGATGGCCGAGGACGAGGGGCTGGTGATCACCGGCCTGCACTGGCTGCTGGTGGCCCCGCCGGGCCTGTCCATCGTGAGCGACGACGCCGCCGTCCGCGGGCGCACGGCGGCGGCCATGGAGCGGCTCGTGGACCTGTGCGCCGCGCT
>Ga0247819_10001171_pt1 | contig 14500 bp, 11 predicted proteins | sample 13C_Xylose_Day6_FD_193428 | JGI IMG/M metagenome (GOLD analysis project Ga0247819, IMG submission 193428) | Soil microbial communities from agricultural site in Penn Yan, New York, United States - 13C_Xylose_Day6 | ecosystem: Environmental > Terrestrial > Soil > Agricultural land | place: USA...
ATGCTGAGTGGCCGGCCCGGTCGGGATCCGCCATCACTGCACCAGCGTGCCGGTCTGGCTCGCCGGCCACTCAGCATTGGGGTCGACCTTCACATAGGCAACGCCCGGAAGACCGGTTTTCACCATGCGGATATACTTCTTCAGGAGTTCCTTGGGGATCTGCGCCTTGATGCGGAACGTCAGCTTCTGCCGCTCCTCGGCCGTCTCGACCGTCTTCGGCGTGAACTGCGCGACATCGGCGACATAGGAAACCTTGGCGGGAATGATGTACTGCGGCGCTGCATCCAGCACGAGACGGACCTCGCTGCCGATCGATAGACGCCCCGCCTGATCCGTCGGCAGGAAGAATGTCATGTAGACATCGCCGAGATCGACGAGATTGAGCACACGGCCGCCCGCCGCCAACACTTCGCCGGGCTGGACGACACGATATTGGATGCGGCCATCACGCGGCGAGACCAGAGTGCTGTCGTTGATGTCTGCGACGATGCTTTCGACCGATGCCTTGGCTGCCTCGACCGAGGCTTCGGCATCGACGACCTGGGATTTCGCCGAATTGATCGCCGCATTCGACGCGGCGAGCGAGGCTTCCGCGGCACTGGCGGCAGCTCTTGCCCCCTCTGCCGTCGCCCGGTCGTCGTCGAGCACCTGCTGTGAAACCGTGCTCGTCTTGACGAGCTGCTCGGAACGGGCGAGCCGCCGCTCGGCAGCGTCCAGTTGTGCCCGGCGTTGTGCCAGAACGGCGTCGGCTGCCGCCTTTTCCGCCTCGCGCTGGGTCACAAGGTTCTTTGCCGCTTCGACGCCGATGACGGCGCGCCTCTCCTGTGCTTCCGCCTGCCGTTTATGGGCCTCCAGTTGGACCGTATCCATCTGGGCAAGCACCTGACCGGCAGTGACGAAGTCCCCCTCGTCCACCATGATCTCTTTGATTCTGCCCGGCGTTTTCGTCGAGATATCGATCTCGACCGCCTCGATGCGTCCGTTGCCGCTGGCGATCCCGGCGGGTAGCGCATTGCGATCCAGATTCTGCCAGGCGTAGTAGCCGCCCGCCAGCGCAAGAACGACCAGACCGATCACGAGCCAATTCTTCCGGGCTTTTTCCATATCAGCGTCCCACCTTCAAATGCATCCCACGACAATAGACCGCGGTCACCCAAACACAACCGGGAATAGGCCTGGCGCGGGGAACCGTCACCGCGGCGTAAACGGATCGCTAAAGCAGACGCGAAGGAGCAGGTCATCGCATTGACTCATGTCAATTGGGCTCAAGACAGGCACTGCCATTTGACAAAAGACGATTGAAAAAATCAAAAGTAAAAAGCTGATATTGACAGATGTCGATCATCGTGTGATTTTTGTCGAAATCGATGGTGGCAAAATCGCCATCGCAGCGTGGGAGGACACCATGCAACCGCTTTTGAAGGTTGAAGGGCTGAAGAAATCATTCGGGGGCGTTGCTGCATTGCGCGACGGCCGCCTGGAGCTTCAAGCCGGCTCCGTTCATGCGCTTTGCGGCGGCAATGGCGCCGGAAAGTCGACGTTTCTGTCGATCCTGATGGGCATCCAGCAGCGCGACGGTGGCACAATCTGGCGCCGCGGCAAGGAAGTGCACTACGGCAACCCCGCCGAAGCGCTCGCCTCCGGCATCGCCATCATCGAGCAGGAACTGAGCCCCGTCCCGCATATGACGGTCGCCGAAAACATCTATCTCGGCCGCGAGCCCTCGGGGCGCTTCGGCGGCATCGACTTCAAGAAGATGAACCGGGATGCCCAGCAACTGCTGGATCGGCTCGAATTCGGCATCCGTGCAACCCAGACGATGATGACCCTTTCGGTTGCGCAGATGCAGCTGGTCGAGATCGCCAAGGCTTTCAGCCATGAAGCCGAAGTCATCTTCATGGACGAGCCGACATCGGCGATCGGCGAGAAGGAAGCTCAGCACCTCTTCGCTGCGGTTGCCCGCCTCAAGGCCGAAGGCAAGGGCGTCGTCTACGTCTCGCACCGGCTGTCGGAGATCTTCCAGATTGCCGACAGCTACACTGTCTTTCGCGATGGCGGCTATGTCGGCAGCGGCCTGCTCGCCGATATCGACCGCCCGGGCCTGATCAAGATGATTGTCGGGCGCGAACTTGGCGAAGAATATATCAAGACCAACGACCCGACCGACGAGATCGGCCTGGAGGTTTCGGGCCTGACGCTGCCGGGCAAAATCGAGGACATCTCGTTTTCGGTGCGCAGGGGCGAAATCTTCGGCATCTACGGGCTGATGGGCTCCGGCCGCACGGAAATCTTCAACTGCCTGTTCGGCCTCGATCGCCCGTCGCAAGGCGACGTCAGGCTCGAAGGTGAACCGGTCAACGTCACCAAGCCAGCCGACGCGATGGCCAGCGGCATCGCCTTCGTCACCGAAGACAGGAAAGTGAGCGGCCTCAACCTTGCAGACAGCGTTCGCGGCAACATCTGCCTTGCAAGCCTCCCGGAGATGAGCCCGAGCTTCGTCATGAAGCGCCGAGACGAGGCCGCGGCAAGCGCCCAGATGATCGCCCGGTTCGGCATCAAGGCCGCCCGCGACACGATGCCGGTCTCGGGCCTTTCGGGCGGAAACCAGCAGAAGGTGGTGCTCGGCAAATGGTTCCTGCGCCAGCCGAGATTGCTCTTGCTCGATGAGCCGACCCGCGGCGTCGACGTCGGTGCCAAGCGCGAAATCTACCGCATCATCTGCGACTTCACCGCGGCCGGTGGCACCGTTGTCATGATTTCCTCGGAGATCGACGAGGTGCTCGGCATGTCCGATCGCATCCTGGTCATGCGCCAGGGAAAATCCGCCGGCATCTATGACCGCCGGGCGACCGACGCCCGTTCGCTCGTCCACCTGTCGACCTGAACCACCCGCGAGATCGACGCCAGAAGCGCTTGTCCGACATCAAAGGGGCCTGAGAACCGTGTCCAATATCGAAAACAAATCGTCCAGCAGCTGGTTCAATGCCGAAAACCGCGGCACGATGATCCAGGAATACGGCATCTTTCTCGCCTTCCTGCTGTTGGCGTTCATCCTTTCGCTCTCCAACGAATATTTCCTGACGCCGGGCAACATTTCGAACGTGCTGCTGCAGACGTCGATCAACGGCGTGCTCGCCATCGGCATGACCTTCGTCATCCTGACGCGCGGCATCGATCTTTCCGTCGGCTCGGTCGTGGCCCTTGCCGGCATGGTGAGCGCCAGCTTCGCGACGACCTCGGCGACGGCAGGCATCGCCGGCGCGCCCTACCCTTTCTTCATCGCATTGGCGATCGGCATTCTCGTCGGCGTCGCCTGCGGTATCATCGTCGGCTTCATCGTCTCGCGCTTCTCTGTTCCGGCCTTCGTCGCCACGCTCGGCATGCTGTCTGCGGCGCGCGGCATGACGCTGATCTATGGCGGCGGCAAGCCGGTGCCGGCGCTGACGCTGGAATTCCGTTGGATCGGAACGGGCAACATCCTCGGCATCCCGATGCCGGTCATCCTGCTGGCGATCGTCTTCCTGGCCTCCTGGTGGATCCTGACCCGCACGCGCTTCGGCCGCTACATCTACGCCGTCGGCGGCAACCCGCATGCGGCCAAAACCTCGGGCATCAATGTCACTCGCATTCGCTTCCTCGTCTACGTCATTTCCGGCGGTCTTTCGGGCCTTGCAGGCATGATGCTCTCTGCCAGGACGGGCTCGGCCCTGCCGCAGGCCGGCATCGCCTATGAACTCGACGCAATCGCCGCGGTCGTGATCGGCGGCACCAGCCTTTCGGGCGGCGTCGGCCGGGTGACGGGAACGCTGATCGGCGCGCTGATCATCGGCGTAATGAACAACGGCCTCGATCTGATGGGCATCCAATCCTACTACCAGCAGGTCCTCAAGGGCGCGCTGATCGTCGGCGCCGTGATGCTCGACCAGAAACGCAATCAGGGTCTTTGACCCCTAAGAGATTGGCCGCCGAGCGGCTGCCATGAACCAATCCGTGCGCCATGAAGGTCGCGGAAACCACAATATGGAGGAGTAGCATGAAGAAACTCGTGATCGCCCTGGCTTCCGCCACGGCCCTCTTCGCGTCATCAGCCGTCGCGCAGGAAAAGCTCAAGATCGGTGCAGCGCCCTACGGACTCAATGCCGAATTCATGCAGATCTGGTCGGCGGCGCTTGAAGAGCACCCCGCCGTCAAGAGTGGCGAAGTCGAACTGACCGTGTTTGACGGTCGCTACGACGCGCTGGTCCAGCAGGAACAGTTCAACACGATGATCACGCAGAAGTTCAACGCGATCATCTTCGTGCCGATCGACATCGAGGCCGGCGCAACCGCCGTTCAGGCGGCGCATGATGCCGGGATCCCGGTCGTCGGATCCAACACCCGCGTCAACTCCGACCTCTTGACCGCCTATGTCGGCTCCGACGACACCGTCTCCGGCTACATGGAAGCCAAGACCGTGCTCGACAAGATCGGCTGCAAGGGCAACGTCGTCATTATCGAAGGCCCGATCGGCCAGTCGGCGCAGATCTCCCGCCTCGAGGGCAACAAGAAGGCGCTTGCCGAGTGCCCTGACGTCAAAGTTCTCGAGCAGCAGACGGCCAACTGGTCGCGCGCCGAAGCCCAGACCCTGATGGAAAACTGGCTGACGGCCCATTCAGGCCAGATCAACGGCGTCATCGGCCAGAACGACGAGATGGCGCTCGGCGCGATCGAAGCGATCAAGTCGGCCGGCCTCAAGGTCGACGACTTCGCCATTGCCGGCATCGACGGCGTGACCGATGCCCTGACGGCCGTCAAGGAAGGCACGATGACCTCGATCCTGCAGGATGCCCGCGCGCAGGCACAGGGCGCGCTCGACCTCGCGATCTTCCAGGCGAAAAAGGGTGACTACAAGCCACAGTCGGACATCTGGGCGCAGTATCCGGACATGCCGTTCAACGACGGCAAGGACAAGGAATACAACGTTCCGTGGACGCCGGTCACGACCGAAAACGTCGACAAGCTGCTCGAAGCCCGCAAGTAACGCCAACTCAAGCGGGGCGGCCTGCCCGCCCCGCTTTCCAACCGCCGAGGGAAAACGACATGACCGAGACCACACCGCAGATCGACCTCAATTTCCCGCTGACGGGCAAGGTTGCCCTCGTCACCGGCGGTGCCTCCGGCATCGGCGCGGCGATTGCCAGCGCCTTTGCCGCCAAGGGCGCGAAAGTGGCGGTGCTCGACATCAACGAGGATGTCGCGCGCACAAAAGCCGAGGCTCTCGGGGCTGATGCAAGACCCTTCGTCTGCGACGTCTCGGACCCAGCCTCGGTCAATGCGGCCGTGTCGGGCGTGGTCGCCGCTTTCGGCGGCATCGACATCGCCGTCAACAGCGCCGGCGTAGCGCTTCTGGCGCCTGCCGAAGAGCTGTCGCTCGACTACTGGGACAAGACCATCGCCATCAACCTCAAGGGCAGCTTCCTCGTCACCCAGGCCGTCGGCCGGGCGATGATCGCCGCCGGCAAGGGCGGCAAGATCATCAACCTCGCCTCGCAGGCCGGTACCGTCGCGATCGAAGACCATGTCGCCTATTGCGCCTCGAAGTTCGGCGTCATCGGCATGTCGAAGACCTTTGCGGCCGAATGGGGCAAACACGGCATCTCCGTCAACACCATCTCGCCGACCATCGTCCTGACCGAACTCGGCAAGAAGGCCTGGAGCGGCGAAAAGGGCGAAGCCGCCAAGAAGCGCATTCCGGCCGGCCGTTTCGCCTATCCCGAGGAAATCGCGGCCGCTGCCGTGTTCCTGTCGTCGGCGGGAGCCGACATGATCAACGGCGCCGATCTCTTGATCGACGGCGGCTACACCATTCTCTGACGACGCACGACCCCATCTACAGGAGACACCATGCAAAGGTTCATCAACAATCCCGACGAGGTGGTCGAGGACACCGTCAAGGGCTTCGTCAAGGCGCACTCCGACATCGTGCGCCTGGCTGACAACCCGCGCGTGGTCGTCGCCAAGGGCGCACCGGTTGCCGGCAAGGTCGGCGTCGTCACCGGCGGCGGTTCCGGCCACGAACCTGCCTTCATCGGCTACACCGGCCGCAACATGCTGGACGCGGTCGCCGTCGGCGAACTCTTTTCGTCGCCGACCGCCAAGAGCTTCCATGATGCCATCCGTGAAGCGAATGGCGGCAAGGGCGTCGTCTGCCTCTATGGCAACTACGCCGGCGACAACATGAACGTGAAGATGGCGATGAAGCTCGCCGCCAAGGACGGCATCGACGTCCTGACCGTCGTTGCCAATGACGACGTCTGCTCGGCACCGCCGGAGGAGCGCGAGAAGCGCCGCGGCGTGGCCGGCGAAATCTTCATGTGGAAGATCGGCGGTGCCAAGGCGGCTGAAGGCGCAAGCCTCGAGGAGGTGCGTGCAACCGCGCAGAAGGCCATCGACAATTGCCGTTCGATCGGCGTCGGTCTCGGGCCATGCACGCTTCCGGCGGTCGGCCATCCGAACTTTCAGATCGAGCCCGGCACGATGGAAGTCGGTATCGGTCATCACGGCGAACCGGGCGTACGCGTCGAAGCGCTGAAGACCGCCGACGACGTCGCCAAGGACATGTGCCAGATCGTGCTCGACGATCACAACCTGGCGTCAGGTACCGAGGTCGCGGTGCTGGTCTCTGGTCTCGGCGCAACGCCGCTCAACGAACTCTATATCCTGAATGACACGATCGAGAAGGAAATCACCGGTCGCGGTCTTCGCATCTACCGGACCTATATCGGCAACTACTTCACCTCGCTGGAAATGGTCGGCGCCACGCTGACCGTGCTGGCGCTCGACGACGAACTCAAGGCGCTCCTCGACGTCGAGGTTCGCTGCACCACCATCCTGTGACGAAAGAGGCGCATCATGCAGACGTTTAGCAACGCCAACTCAGGCGCGATCGTGCTGTCGCTCGCAGAGCGCATCATCGAGAACCGCGCCTATCTGAGCGAGATCGACGGCAAGATTGGCGACGGCGACCACGGCGTCAACATGGCCAAGGGCTTCGGCATGGCCGCCGATCGGCTGAAGGGCAAGGAGGCAACCTTGTCCGAGGCGCTGGATACGCTCGGAACCGTGCTGATGACCGAGATCGGCGGATCCATGGGCCCGCTCTACGGGGTGATGTTCACCGAGTTCGCCGAAAAGCTCGACGGTGTGCCTGCCATCGATGCGGCAACCTATAGCCTCATGCTGCATGCCGGCCTCGAGGGCATCCAGTCGATCGGCTCGGCCAAGGTCGGAGACAAGACGCTGATCGACACGCTCGTTCCGGCCGTGGAAGCCTTTGACGGTGCGACCGCGAGCGGCAAACCGTTCGACGAGGCGCTCGATGCGCTTGTTTCCGCAGCCGAAGCTGGCCGCGATTCGACCCGCGACCTCGTCGCCAAGATCGGCCGCGCCAGCCGGCTCGGCGAGCGCTCGCTCGGCGTGCTCGACGCCGGTGCGACCTCCTGCGCGATCATCCTGAAGGAACTTTCGCTGGGCGCACGCGCACGCCTGACGTAACCCCTGCCGAAGGCGACGGCACGGTTCCGTGCCTTCGCCAGACACCTTCGCCTCCCAAGGCCGGTGCGATCCCGCTCAAAAACAGCGGGATCGCACACCGCGACGACAGTCATACCAGCTGCTGGTGCCGGCCGGCACAGATGGCTGAATGCGCGACATTCCAAATCTACTGTATAAACCTGCACTTCGATCAGACCCGACCTAAGGAACGGTGCAGTAAGGTTGCAAAAGCACGACGTTGCTTCCATGTTCACCAACCAAAACAGGGAACGAACGCAACCAGATGACATCGAAGACATCCTCACCACGCAAGGGCGGTGCGAGCAGGAGCGGCGCGACCGATACGTCGGACGCCATCCCCCTGCGCTATGGTGACGATCCCTATGTCTGGGCCTGCTGGCTCTACTACGAAGACGGAATGACCCAGGGCGAGATCGCCGATGCGATGGGCGTCTCGCGTGCGACCGTCAACAGCTACCTCGCCGAAGCCCGGGAAAAGGGCATCGTCAACATCTCGCTCGAGCCGGCGCGTCTTGCGTCGCTCACGATCGCCCAGGAACTCAAGCGCCATTTCGGCCTCGCCGACTGTCTCGTCGTTCCAAGCGACGACAACGCCCGGCCGCTGATCGACCGGCTCGGCGTGGCCGGCGCAATGGCGTTGCAGAAGCTGGTGAAATCCGGCGACACGCTGGCGGTCTCCTGGGGACGCACGGTGATGTCGGTGGGCGAGCATGCCGATGTGCATGCGCTCCAGGACGCGACCGTGGTGCAGGCGACCGGCGGCACGACGGCGGCGTTCTCCTATACGCCGGAGCTCTGCGCCGCTTCGATCGCCCGTGCGATCTCTGCGCGCTGCGTCGGCATAACCGCGCCGGCGATCGTCAAGTCGCCGGAATTGCGGCAGATGCTGCTCGACGAGCCGCTGCTGCAGGAACAATTCGCCACGCTGGCACAGGCGAACCGCATCCTCTTCGGCATCTCGTCGCTGCGCCCTAACTCGACCATCCATACCAGCGGTTTCTTCGAATCGGTCTCGCTGCAACACTATCTCGCAGCCGGCGCCGTCGGCGTCGTCGCCGGACGGTTCATCGACGAGCGCGGACGGCCCGTCGCGGGACCACTCGACGACAGGACAGTTGGGATTTCGCTCGACATGCTACGCCGGATCGGCACGCGCATTGCCGTTGCCGGCGGCTTCGACAAGGTTCCGGCGCTGCTTGCGGCGCTGCGCGGTGGTTACGCCAACGTGCTGATTACCGACGCGGCGACCGGTCACGGCATCCTCAGGGCAGACGGCGTCACCGGCCTCGACACGAGGATCTCGCAGCGGCCGAAGCTTGCCCAGACGCCCAGCTCCTACCGCACCCACGTCAAGAAGTTCCTCAACAACCCCAATGAGGTTGTCGAGGAGATGCTCGACGGCGTCGTCAGGGCACACCGGGACTATATCGAGCCGATCAACGGTTCGCATCGCGCGCTCGTTGCCAAGACCGGACCGCGGCCGGGCAAGGTCGGCCTCGTCATCGGCGGCGGCACCGGCCATGAACCCTGTTTCCTCGGTTATGTCGGCAAGGGCCTCGCCGACGCCGTGGCGGTCGGCAACATCTTCTCCTCGCCGCCGCCTGATCCGATCGTCCAATGTGCGGTTGCCGCATCGGGCGGCGAGGGCGTGCTTTTCGTCTATGGCAACTACGCCGGTGACGTGATGAACTTCGAGATGGCAGCCGAGATCGCCGAGGAAAAGGGCATCAAGGTCCGTACCGTCCTGACCACGGACGATATCGCCTCCTCGCCGATCGAGGATCGCGAGGGTCGGCGCGGCGTTGCCGGCAATTTCTTCATCTTCAAGATCGCCGGTGCGGCCTGCGATCGGGGACTTTCGCTCGACGCCTGCGAGGCCGTGACCAGGAAGGCCAACCTTCGCACCTATACGGTCGGCGTTGCGCTCGAGCCCTGCTCGATGCCGCAGACCCGACGCCACAATTTCGAGATCGGCCCCGACGACATGGAAATCGGCATGGGCATCCACGGCGAGCCCGGCGTGACCCGCGAGCACATCAAGCCGGCCGACGACATCACCGATGCGATCATGGACAACATCTTCAAGGAGATGAAAGCTTCGGCCGGAGATCGTGTCGCCGTGCTCATCAATTCGTTCGGCGCGACGCCGCTGATGGAACTCTACATCCTTTACCGGCGGGTTGCGCAGCGCCTTGCCGCCAAGAACATAGAGATTGAAGCCAACTGGATCGGCCATTATTGCACGTCTCTCGATATGGTCGGTGCATCGATCTCGATCCTCCATCTCGACCAGGAACTGACCGATCTGCTGCATCACCCTTGCGAAACGGCTTTTCTGCGTATCAATTAGCATTCCGTCAGGGACCCATGGTCAAGCATGGGTACCGGGCGTTCTGGGAGGACAGTGATGTCGGAAAATGCGGCGCGCCGCTTGGTCAGCATGTTTCAGGCGATCTCCGAGGCCGTGGAAGCCGAAAAGGATCATCTGTCGGAGCTTGACGGCGCCATTGGCGATGCCGATCACGGCACGACGATGTCGCTCGGCTTCCTGGCGGTGAAGGCCGGACTGGCCAAGCTCGACCTCGACCATGCCCAGATCTCCGACGTCATGGCGACGGCGGCGGGCGCTTTCCTCAATGCCGTCGGCGCCTCGACCGGACCGCTCTATGCCACGGCCTTTCGCCGCGCCGCACAAGCCGTCGCCGGCAAGACGGAGCTCGATCTCGCCACCTGCGCCGCCATCATCGATGCCATGGGTTCGGGGATGCGCGAGCGCGGCAAGGGACAACGCGGCGACAAGACGATGCTCGACGCCTGGCTGCCGGCAGCCGATGCCGCCGCAGCAGCCCTTGCAGACAACAAGGGAGCTGACGGTTTCTGGCGCGACGTTGTCGCTTCGGCCGAGGCCGGCGCCAACGCGACGCGCTCGATGATCGCTACAAAGGGACGCGCCGCAAGGGTGCGCGAGCGCTCGCTTGGTCATGTCGATCCCGGAGCCGCCTCGTCCGTCGTGATCCTGCGCGCCATGGCATCTTCGCTCAACAGGGCGGCCTAGCGCGCGGCGCCGACCAACAGCCGCAACCGAGGTTCGGGAGTAACGCGAACCTGTGTTCGCGAGTAACGCGCACGTGATGCCGCTGTTTGGACAAAATTTACCATCACATGCCAAGGCTGGTGAGCAGTGGGGATGTCCGGCGTTCAAGTTTTATTGAACTGCCGACAGACGAAAGCCAGCGGCAAGCGCTTGCAGCTAAAGCCGCTAGAGGTTTTATGGTCCGGTCGCCATTTCAAGGAGCCCGCATGCGGCGCATAACGAGACACCTTCTTTCCCTTTCGCCCGCAAACGCCGGCGAATTCCTGGGCAAGACGAAGCCCGCCCGGCGCGCCGCGATGGCCGCGACGATCGCCATCGCCCTTTCCGGCTGCATGTCAGCCTTTGACGAAGTTCGTGCGCCGCCGCCGATCCCGGCGAAACTGATCGGCGCCATGGCCAAGAACGGCTCCAAGCCGGAAAGCCCGGTGCTCGTTCGCATCTTCAAGCAGGAAAGCGAACTCGAGATCTGGAAACAGAACAAATCCGGGCAGTATGCGCTCCTCAAAACCTATCCGATGTGCCGTTGGTCTGGAAAGCTTGGGCCGAAGACCAAGGCGGGCGACCGCCAGGCGCCGGAAGGGTTTTACCACGTGTCCGCCCGCATGCTGAATCCGAAGTCGCAATTCTATCTGTCGTTCAATCTCGGCTACCCCAACCGGCTCGAGCAGGCTCTCGGCTACACCGGTGAGGCGCTGATGGTGCATGGTGCCTGTTCGTCATCCGGTTGCTACGCGCTGACGGACCAGGGGGTCGGAGAAATCTATCCCGTCGTCCAGCGCGCGCTCGCGGGCGGTCAGGGGCAATTCCAGGTGCAGGCCTATCCGTTCCGCATGACGGCAACGAATATGGCGCGGAACAGCGGTGACCCGAACTTCAATTTCTGGAAGAACATCAAACAAGGCTACGACATCTTTGAAGCGACGAAGCGCCAGCCGAAGGTTTCGGTCTGTGGCGGTCGTTACGTCTTCAACACCGACTTTGCCAACGGCGAGCCGACCGACCCGCTTGGCGCCTGCCCTGCGACCACGGCAACATCGGACGCCGGGCTGATGGCAAGGCTGCAAACGGAAGACGCCAAGGTCGCGGGCATAGTCGCCAATCAGACGCCCGCTCCGGTGAATTCCTATGTCGATGGCGGCATGCATCCAAGCTTCCGGACGCTGCTTGAGAAAAACGGCGCTGAAAAGCTGGCCGCCAAGATCTCGGGAACTAAATACCCCATTAGCCGACCGGACGCGGCGCTGGCAGATCCCTATGCCGGCCTGTGATCGGTGGCGGCGGGAGATGAGCAGCGCTAGATGCGCCATTCCCCCGGTAGTCACCGAACACAGGTAATTGAGGTTCCCCATGCCGCAACGTGACGTCTGCCGCCGATCCTTCCTCAAGCTTTCCGCCGGCATGGCGGTGCTCGGTTTGGCGGGGTGCGGCTCGACGCGCGAGCGGGTTGCACAGCAATACGCCCCGGCGCCGGAACCGGTGCCCGCCGCCAACACCGTGCTCTCCGAGATGTATGGCGAACGGCCGGGAGAAACCTATCCTCTGCCGGCGATCCCTTACGAAAAGATCGACCCGCGATATTACAGGCAGATGGTGCCCGATCCGACGGGCGAGCGGCCCGGCACTTTGGTTGTCGATGTCGGCAACCATTTCCTCTATCGCGTCTATGAGAACGGCCAGGCGATGCGCTACGGCGTCGGCCTCGGCCGGGCCGGCTTCGCCTGGGCCGGTCGCGGCGTCATCCAGTACAAGCGGCCTTGGCCGCGCTGGAAACCGCCGAACGAAATGGTCGCACGCCAGCCGGAACTGCAGCAGTACAGCATCGAGGCCGGCGGCATGGAGCCGGGGTTGAAGAACCCGCTTGGCGCCCGCGCGATGTATATCTTCCAGAACGGGGAAGATACGCTTTACCGCATCCATGGCTCCCCGGAATGGTGGACCATCGGCCAGTCGGTGTCGTCGGGGTGCGTGCGCATGATCAACCAGGACGTCGTCGATCTCTATGACCGCGTGCCGAACGGCACGCCGGTCGTGGTGACGGACCTTTCGGGCGGCGGAATGGCGGCGCAAACACCGGCCCAGCCGCAGGACAATCTCCTGCCTGGCGAAGGCGGCATCCCCGGCGCACCCCCGCCGATTTATTAGGACCGGCGATGTCGACCGTGGGAGCATTCAACGCTCCCACGGTCGACAGCTGGCCTCAGATGACGAGCAGCGGCGTCTTTCCCCGGACGCGATTATAGAGGTCGATTGCGTCCTGCTGCAGCATCCGCACGCAACCGGCCGAAGCGTTCTTGCCGATCGAGCGCCACTGCGGCGACCCATGGATGCGGTAGAGCGTATCCTGGCCATCCTGGAAGATATACATCGCCCGCGCGCCGAGCGGATTGCTGAGGCCCGGATCCATGCCGCCCGCCTCGATGCCATATTTCTTCAGGTGCGGCTGGCGCGCGACCATGTCGTCCGGCACCGTCCAACGCGGCCACTTGCGCTTCCAGTGCACGACCGCCCTGCCCTTCCAGGCGCGTCCCTGTGCGCCAAGACCGACGCCATAGCGGATCGCCTTGCCGCCGGGCAGCACCCAGTAGAGGAACATCTTCTGCGTATCGACGACGATCGAATAGGCCGGCTCGTTGGTCGCATAGGCGACCTCCTGCCGCAGGAATTCCGGCTTTATCGCATCGAACTGCACCCCCGGAACATCATAGCCCTCGTCCTTGACCGGACCGTAGATCTGGGCGTAATCGAGCTTTGGCGCCGGCTCATCCTTGCGCTCAAGCTCGATCGGGGCCTTCTCTGGCGGGGTGATGACGTCCTTGCTGGTCTTGTCGGCGGCATTTGGCTCGAGACCGGGCTTGGGGACCTGTGTGCAGGCGCTCAAAATAGAGCTTGCGACCACTGCAAGCAGTGATCGGCGGGACAATTGAAAAGACACTTTTTTATTCCGGGTTGGATGTATGCGAGGAGAGAGTTGTGGCTGTTGGTCCCATTCGTGACCGAAATGTGGTCAAAGCCGATCTCTTTGGTGGATGATCCTCGCCAGTCGCTCGCCGCCAACTGAGTGTTGCAAAATTCACCCGGTCGGGCGCGAGCGGGGAGTCATCCTGACGGCAGACGGAAGCGGCATGTCGCGTTCAGCCCAGCAGTTGGTCTAAAGCATATCGCGCAAAAGTGCGCAGCGGTTTTGCGATAACGACATGCACAAAAACAAGAGCTTAAAGCGCGCAAGCGAATCCTGGAAATCGCGACGCGCTTTAGGTGAAAGCGTCCTTCCGCAGCACACTCTCGGCCTGCTCCGAGCTCATCTCGAACACTTTTCTGCCTATCTCGAACCCGAAACCGTTGCGAGCGAATGCGGACAGCTCCTTGGCCTTGCGCTTGTCGTCGAGCTCGCCGCGGCGGAAGGGGCCGAAAGCGCGCTTGCGAGCAAAGACCACGGCAGCAAACAGATCGTCGGTCTCCTCCAGCGCCACGGCGGCGGTTTCCCTGTCGATGCCCTTCGCCGAAAGCTTCTGCGCAATCGCCCGTTTCGACTTCCCGCTGCGCACCGCCGACTGCGTGCTGAGCTGCGCATAATCCGCGTCGTTCAGGGCATTCAGATCATAGGCGAACTTGACCGCGAACTCGGCAACGGCCTTGAGCTGCTGCTGGCTGATATCCTCGAACTTCTGTCGCGCCTTCCGGGTGATGGCGTCGAACAACTGTTTCTCCGTCATCATCTGTCGTTCGAGGCGATAGACCGCCGAATTGCGCGCCCAGGACAGCATGCGCGCGGTCGGCGCGTCGGAGGGCGGCGTGTCAGAAGGCGGATCGTCGGCTTGTAGATCGTTTGATGTCACGGGGTGGGCGGGCTCT
>Ga0247819_10001173_pt1 | contig 14493 bp, 16 predicted proteins | sample 13C_Xylose_Day6_FD_193428 | JGI IMG/M metagenome (GOLD analysis project Ga0247819, IMG submission 193428) | Soil microbial communities from agricultural site in Penn Yan, New York, United States - 13C_Xylose_Day6 | ecosystem: Environmental > Terrestrial > Soil > Agricultural land | place: USA...
GGCTTGGTCGCATGTTGATGAACCTCCGACCGACTGGCCACAAGACCTCTATTGTCAATTTGTTGAAATGCAGATCGACCCCCATGAACGTACCTTGGCACTCGACCAGTATGTTCTTCACCTGGAACCCATCACTGCGCTGCCTTGCTTGATCAACGATGAACTGCGCCCCATTGCAGAAAGAGCAATCAAGAACGCTATCCGCTACAAAGGTGGCGTCATGAGCGGCATAGAGCGCAACAAGGATATTAGCGCCCGCGACGCTGCTATCGTTCGCCAGGGCCGACACTACTTTTTGAGCGGGATGGCCGAACGAGGCATCGCATCAGCGGTACATGCCTGGCTGAAACGGGAGGTCGCCAAACCACTAAAACAGCGAGCTGAATGGGTAACCCCCGAAACCGAAAAGTCGCTATCTCGCAAAAGCGTGGAGACTATTCTCAAACGCAACTTCGTGCTGTAACCGAAATTTCAATTGGATTTCAATTGGAAGTGAACTGCTTACCGCCGACCCACTTCTAGATCATTGCTCTCAGTCCTAACCTGTCGAGAGCAAGACCTATGAAAGCCACTAACACCGACCTTCCCCGCCCTAGCTCCGCTACTCCAAGCCCAATCTTCGATGCAACGTCGACGTTGATCCGCATGCCTGAAGTTGAGGGCATCGTGGGGATGAAGCGTTCGACCATCTACAAACTGATGCAGCGCACCGACTGCGGCTTCCCGCAGCCCGTCAAACTGAGCAACAGCAACGCACGCGGCGCTCCCGTTGCCTGGGTTCTTTCTGAAGTTCAAGCGTGGGCACGCAGCCGTATCGAAGCGCGTGATCAGGTGGCCGCATGAATCGCAAGATCGCAGAGAAAGCTTTGATGCATCCGTTTTCAGTGCTGCGCCAGATCGGGTTTTCACCTCGCCTCATGCAGCGTCTCGAGCGCTACCGCAGCCAGCAGGACAGACAAGGCCGCGTGGTCGGCGTACTCAGCTGGGCCGATGGCACCTGGTGCGCCCTCTCCCTCCACTGCGAAAAGATCGGAGCCGTGATCGTCGACGAAGGCCAGCAAACGCAAGCCTACGAAGACGCCTGCTCCATGCTCAGCGGTGGCTTCCTGCCCCTCCTTTCCCTGCGCTGGGAAGCACATGCCTGAAACGAAAACGCCTCCGGGGGCGATCCGGAGGCGTTGAGGTAAATCTACATGCACAGACAATTTATGCTGCACCCGAAAAATCCGCAAGCCATCAGTGCAGTTGCACTTTCGAAAAACGGGCGTTACTCTCTGGTCGTCGCTGCAAATTCAGTGACCGACCTTGGCCGGTCGAACAACTCAAGGCGCACAAGCGCCCCCCATACGATTGCAGGCGCTTTTTTTGTGCCCGCTGTTTCGTTTTATGGCGGCTGTGCGTGGGACACCTTCGGGTGTGCCGGGTGCCTTGAGTCCCGGTCGGCCAACCCGCGTACAGTCGTCACCATTCCTTGCTTGGCCGCAAGCGGTGACGGCTCCTCAACTCAAGGAGCAACAACCGATGCACGCCCTGAATCCGTTCAAAATTCGCGCCGCTGCCCATCGTGCAATGGCTCTCGCCGCTTTACACGCCAATTCCAGCCTCGCAACACGCCTCACCCGCTACAACGACCACATGACCAAAGCCCGCGCTCTCGAAGCCGCAGGCGGTGCCCAATGAACAACGCCCTGAGTTTTACCCTGCCCGAAGATCTGCTCTGCGTTAATCCAAAAGCAGAAGCCGGTGTGCCCATCGACGCGATCACCTGCGCCATAGCACGCGCCGACTCGGTCTTGACCCTACTTGAGGACCACTTCGAAGGCGAATCGCGCCTGGCCAATCATGTGATTGCCGCCGTCCTCTGGGACGTGCGCGGCACCCTCGGTCTGATCAAGACGCTCGCCTTGCACGGCGACACCACCTCGACTCCTGCTCTGCAGAAAGGCGGTGCGCTATGAGCACTTCCACCACCCTTGGCCACGCCACCTTTTCCCGCATCAACGCTACCGATTTAAAACTGTTTCGGGTGAACGCCGGAGTTCCAGTCGAGGATGCACTTGAGATGGTGTCGCTACTGCAGCATCACGCCAACCAGCTCACTTTCGACGCTGCAATGAGCGAACAGGGTGATCGTTTCAGTTGGCCAGCCCTGTACCTAGGCGAGATGGCCAAAGCGCTGATCGATGACATCAACGACGCACTGTTTCTGCAGAGGGCTGATATATGAGCCAACGCCCGAACAGCACCGCAAAACGTCCGAGCTTTGCCGATGTGAAAGCAGCCGCGCTGAAAGACATTGATCGTGTCCTTTCGCACTGGCTGCCCAACGGCAAGCGCGTCGACGGCGGTAAGGAATACACCGCTCCGAATCCAACCCGCAGCGACAAACGCGCAGGCTCGCTCAAGATCAATTTGAGCAAGGGCACTTGGGCCGATTTCGCCACCGGCGACAAGGGCGGCGACCTGATTGATCTGGTGCGCTATTTGGACGGCGGCACCGACATCGAGGCCTGCAACAAACTCGCAGAATTGCTCGACGTATCGCCCGGTGCCGCCCAGGCGAAGACAGCGCCTGCCAAGACAAAAGCACCTGAGTGGATTGCCATTCAACCGATCCCGTCTGAGGCTATGAACAAGTGCCCAGCCAAGCATCGGCAGCACGGCGTACCGTCCAAGGTGTGGATTTACCGTGATGCGCAAGGCCAGCCGCTTATGGCGCTCTATCGCTTCGACCTCACGCCCGATGAGGACGGCAAGCCGAAGAAGGTTTTTGCACCACTTACATGGTGCGAGCGCACCGATGGCCAAACCAAGCAATGGCGCTGGCAGGGGCTGCCAGATCCACGTCCGCTTTTGCGACTTGATGAACTGGCTCAACGTAGTGACGCACCGGTAGTTTTGTGCGAAGGCGAGAAAGCTGCCGATGCCGCCGCCGAACTGCTGCCGAGCCATGTGGCCACCTGCTGGCCGAACGGTTCCAACTCTTGGCATAAAACCGACCTGACGCCGCTCCAAGGCCGCGATGTTGTGTTGTGGCCGGACAACGACGACAGCGGCAAAGCCTGCATGGAAGCCGTTGCCGAAAAGCTGCGCGAAATCGGCGCCGACTCGGTTCGGGCTATCGAACTGGAAGTGTTCAAGCGCAAGCCCACGCTGAAGAACGACCGCGCCGCTTTTGCCAAAGGTGGTCAATGGAACGACGGTGATGATGCCGCCGATGCGCTAGACAAAGGCTGGACAGCCGCCCACTTTGCCGAGCTGGAAAGCAGCGGCGAGCTGTTCGGCGTGATCGAAGAAAAGGCGGTTGCTACCCAGGTTAAACCCGAGCCGGAACCGAAGCCTAAAGCAGCGGCCAAGCGCCCTACAAAATCGAAAAACGACCTGATGCCGGGAGGCTTTCGCCTAACGTCCGAGGGCGTGTTTTATGCCGGTGATGATGGCGAGGCGCGCCCGGTCTGCTCACCTCTGGCGATCCTCGCCCGTACCCGTGATGAAAAGGGCCACAACTGGGGCTTACTGGTCGAATTCGACGATCCCGACGGCACCAAGAAACGCTGGAACATTCCGGCGCGCACCATGACCGGTGATTTCGGCAAGGACGTATTGGGTCCATTGGTAGACATGGGCCTGCGCCTCGCCGGTAGCCGTTCGGGACGCAACGCCCGCAATGACCTGCAGAGTTATCTCGGCGGCTTTGACAGTGCGCAACGTGCTCGGCTGGTCACTCGCTTGGGCTGGCATGACAGCGCCTTTCTACTGCCCGAGCAGCAGGTCGGCACGCATAGCGAACACCTGCATTTTTACGAGGCCGGCGCACAACTGCCCCCCATCAGTGAAGCGGGCACGCTCGAACAATGGCAACAGCAGATCGGCGCACTGTGCGTCGGCAACCACCGCTTGGCGTTTGTCGTTGGAGTGGCCTTCGCGGGTCCGCTGCTGCACATGCTTGGCCATGAGTCGGGTGGCTTTCATCTGTACGGCGACAGCTCGGGCGGCAAGACCACTCACCTGCAGGTTGCCGCCTCGATCTACGGCGGACCGCGCTTGGTCCGCTCATGGCGCTCCACCGACAACGCGCTGGAATCCATTGCCGCCGCGCATTCCGACGGCCTCCTGGTACTGGACGAAATCGGCATGTGTGATCCGCGCATCATCGGCGAGACGGTCTACATGCTCGGTAACGGCACCGGCAAGGCCCGCGCCAATGACCGGGGCCAAGCTGGCCGACAGGTGCAGGAGTGGCGTTTGCTCTTTCTCTCCACTGGCGAGAAGACTTTGGCGCAGCACATGGCCGAAGCCAACAAGGAACTGAAAGCGGGCATGGAGGTGCGCATGCTCGCCGTTCCGGCCGATGCCAGCAAAGGCCTCGGCATGTTCGACACGCTCAACGGTTTCGAGGATGCGGCAGCGCTTTCCGATGCGCTCAAAGCCCGCGTAGCGAAATACTACGGCACCCCGCTCACTGCATTTCTGACGGCGCTGTGCGAACCCGGTAAACGCCATGGCTGGGCGGCGATCCTGCGCCGAACGCTAGAAGGCTTTATCGCTAAATCGCTTCCTGCATCCGCGAGTGGGCAGGCGCACCGTGCCGCCGCTCGTTTCGGTCTCGCGGCAGCCGCAGGCGAGTTGGCCACCGCTATGGGTATCACCGGCTGGCCGGACGGGACCGCCACCACAGCCGCTCGCGTGTGCCTGAGTGCATGGCTAAACGAACGTGGCGGCGCCGGTAATTTCGAGGGCGATGCGATCTCGGCGAGGCTGCGTCAGTTCATCGAGCGCTTCGGCGAAAGCCGCTTCACCCGTTGGGAATCGACTGCTGCCAAGATCGACGAACACGGCCCGCGCACGATCGACCGCCTCGGCTTTCGCAAGACGCTGGAGCACGGTATGGGCGACACCCTGCACACCACAAATACCTACTACGTGCTGACCGAGGCTTGGCGCTCGGAGATTTTCCGGGGCATGAACCTTACTGCAGTAAACAAGGAACTCTTGCAACGCGGTGTGCTGGAGCCGAGCAGCGACGGCAAGGCATCAAGTCTGGTGCGGTTGCCCGGCTTAGGCCAACAGCGCTGCTACATCGTGAAGACGGTTCCGGGAACGGATGAGAGCGAGGCTCGGGCTGCCTGAGGGCATCCCCGCTGATTGAGGTAGCGCCGGCTGATTCCCGGCCTCGCCAGCCGCTCATTCAACCCAAACCCCATTTGAAGGAACAAGACAGATGAACGAATTCCACGCTTCTACCGAACAACACGAACTGCTGGCCAGTGACCTGGGCTGCAGCGAGACTTCCGTGCTGACACCGCCGAATTCGGACAGCATTCCAGTAATCGTTAGTTGCGAGAAGAAGCAACGGCTGATCGACGAGATCGACCAACTGACCACCCGCCGTGATAAATATTTGAGGGCGGCTGCTGAGCACTACGCCGAGATGGCACCGTTGGAAGCCTTGCTGGAAGGCGACGAAGAGTTAGACGCGAATCGGCTGCGTGAAGTCCGCAGTGAATACAACTCGCTGAAACTTCCGTACGACTCTAATAAACACCATGCCTGGATCTTAGATGCTCAGATCACACGACGCGAGCAACTACTCAACCACGAAACCTTGATGGCCGGTTACATCGAATCGATGGCGAACTGGAAAGCCGACGAGCAAGAGCTCAACGAAAAACGCGAAAGCCTCAGCACCCGTTTGGAGCAGATCCAGCGGCAAGCGGTAGAAGACTTGGCCAAGGCCCAGCAGGCCGAAACCGATGCAGCCACCGCCTACGCACAGGCAGTGGCTTGGGGCGACATTGAGGGCGAAAAGAACGCCAGTGCAGACGCACAAAAGGCTGCGAAAAACCTTACGACGGCCATCGAACACAATCGTCGCCAGCACCTCATCATTGCCGCGCTGGAGCAGGAGCTGGCCATCGTCGACCCACACATTGCCGAGGCGCAAAGGGAACACCTTGCCATCCAGAGAACAGCCTTGTTGCTGGCCGAAAAGGTACTGGAAGAACAGTGGAACGAAAAAGCTCAGGCACTGATGGATATGGGCGCCAAGCTGTGGGCTGCCCAACGTCTGCTGGGGGGAGATCAACTCAGCCTGAGAAGGTTGGTGCTGCCTAAAGAGGGTGAAGGCTTCGACACGTGGGGTAGTAGTGAGCTCGCTGACCGCTCATACAAGTTCACCGTAGAAGACATCCTCTCGCTGTAACGCACTGAGCCACCTGAAACAGCCTGCGCACGCGGGCTGTTTATAACTTCATCGAGACGAAGACCATGATCAATCAAATCCAAAGCAGCGGGAGCTGGAGCGACACCTTGAAAGCGCGCAAGGAGCACTTGACCGCTTTGCTAAAAATTGTCGACATCAAAACCGGAAAGACCACAACGGTCCAGACCCTCACCGTCACTCTGATCAAGAAAGAAATGAGCTATGTGGAAAGTAAGTTGAAAGGCCGACCGTAACGATGAACTTATAAGCCGCACTGCCATTCAAATAGTTATCTTCATAACACACATCAGGAAGACCCAATGTCGAAACTTGCCGAATACCGTAAGCTGGAAAAATACTTGGTTGAACAGCTTCAGGCGCTGGAAGCATTGAAGAGCGACGGAGCACTGAAAAAAGAGATCGAGTTTGAAACCAAGCTCCGTGAGTTGCTCGCCCAGTACGGTTTCAGCCTCAAACACATCGTCAATCTATTAGACCCACAAAGCAGCGCACGTAGCCAAGCGCCCGCTCAAAAAACCGGCAAACGTAAACCTCGCGAGCTTAAGACGTACAAGAATCCTCACACTGGGGAAGTGGTCGAAACCAAAGGTGGTAATCACAAGACGCTGAAGGAGTGGAAAAACAAGCACGGTTCCGATGAGGTTGAAAGCTGGTTGAAACAGTAAGGTTGTAGCGTCTGAAAAAGGGTCCACGAGGGCCCTTTTTGAAGTTTTGGTATTCCTGATTTATCTACAAGAGCAAGCTCGGCCATACTGGAAAACAGCACTATGGCACTCCAGCGCATCGAACACGTAGCGAGCTCAGCTGCACCGCCTACTAACAGCAGCCCATATCCAATCTGATGGGACAGCGCTTGACTAAATGCGGTCATTAAGGGCTTACAATACGATCAGTGACACTGCCATAATAAAATCTAGTTAGACTTTATAATCGTCCACTTATCCTTGATATATTTAGACGTAAACTCAATCTCTGGAAACATAGACCTAGAATTTATATTCAAAGTATCAAGTTGAATCAATATACTCTTTTTGCATTCAGCCGGAATAATTATTTTTTTATGTGTCAAACCCACAGAGCGATCTAGATATCGGAATTGCAACAAACCTGCAGCTATAAAAGCACCGGATTGAGCAATCACTCTTTTATTGTTTTTTGATGGATAAACAAAGTAATATTTAAATAAATCTAACGGATTAACTATATCCAAAAAATAAGGCTTTTCAACCCGTACAAACTGCATAAGCCTCTTCACTTCAGGCATCGAACGAAAACCCTTTATCTCTGAATTACTCCAGTCCGCGATCTTTACACCAACACTATTGTATTTATCTGTTATTTTTTTCCTCTCACGATCAGAAAGCCTCGACAGATTACAAATAATGCTGACAGTATCACTATCCGCAAATTTTTCTCGATTCTTCTGAAATTCAAAAAACCTGACGACCCCATCTTTATCCCAATGCTTTTCTTCATTGCAAGCAAAATACAGCCCGACTAGCGGATTTAAAGTAACGTCTAGGAGGCGAGTGGGCAAACTGTAGTGCTGTGCACGAACCAACTTATCAAACATACTTTTATCAGAACCAAACTCATTAGGCGCCTCCACCAAAAGCTCGCTTAAGATCTGATTTTCCGCGTCAGGCTTTAATCCTCTCATGACTGAGGGTTTTACCTCCCAAGCATTGTCAGATTGCCCGCGATAACACCTTGGCCCTGTAGGGTTCTCGCCTAGTTCGTACATTAATGAAAGGTATGAAATTACGTCTCTCACTTCGTGCGTTCTCTGCGCTTTACCAGGTCTAATTATTCGAGCCATAAAAAACTACCTAGACTAATGAAGGGTTACTAGGTGGCGAGCTCCAGCAATATAATTATTACTGGAGCGGAGTTTCTTTCAACCATCCGCAACAACGCCTACCAACTGCAACTAGCCATTCACCCCCCCTACTTTCAAGAACATTTTTTGCTCTTCCCCTTCATAACATGGTAGCCACTCAGCGTCATTATCATCTCCGTCATAGTGATATTCCGTAGTTGAGAAAACTATCTGCGCACCATGGCGATTACATAGCGTTTTCAAAGCGCCTAAATATCGCCCTAAGTCATCATTATGGATTTCATGTTGCTTAGGGGTATCCAAAATCAGAAATTTGAAGCCCATCACCTCTTTCTCAGCAAAAACCTGAAAAATAGCCGCATGGTATGCCAGGACTGCACGAATTTTTGTACTACCTTTAAGCTGCGATATAGTCTCCACACCAAGGAGCGGTGTGAAATCATCTTTAAAGGTAATGTCTTTACTGACGTTGTGCGTATGCAGCAAGTTTAGCCATTCTATGAAATAACGACGAATATCAGCCCGAACCTTAATTAGCTCTGGTGAGTATGATCTATCCGCGGTGAAAGACTCATAAAGAGTCAACGCTTTATTACGCTCAACAAGCGCCTTAAATTGCTTCGCTTCCAAAACTTCTACTTTTTCAAGCTCACCAAGCTGGCTCTGAAGAGCAAAAATCTCAGTTTTCAACCTAGTAATAGCCTCAACCAGCGTCGATATCTCACTTTTATTGACTGAAAGATTTCGCTCATCGACCAGTATTTTAATCGCCTCTTCTTGAGCCGAGCGCTGACGATTAAGATCTTCAATTCTTAATTCATCAAAACTTGCATTACGCTCCAAATCCTTGATTTGATCACGAAGATAAAGCAAGTTTTTGCTGTAGGCTTCAGAACTTGAAGAAAATAACTGACATATCTCAGCGCCACAAATTTCTCTAAATGATAGAAAGACCCTCCGGGCTTCTTCATTGAGGTTTAGCGTTTCTATTTCAGTGTTTATTTCGTGAACTATCTTGCCAATTCCCAAATTTCGTCTTTGTAATTGACTTATCTCTGAAGAGACTTCCCTTATGGCATTTCGATAATTGGATATCAATCGATCAAGAGCGCCAATTGAGTCATCTCGATTGGCACCAGCCCCCTGGAGATTTTGCACTTCAGATTCGAGCTGGGATATTTCCGTTTGTAGTTCAGATCTGGACTTCTTCGTTTCTGAAGTATTTCCTTTGGCGACTTCCACCATTCTAGTAAGAGTTTGAACATCTTTATCTAGAAATTCCAAACGTTCCTTTGCTTTGAAACGGTCCTTCTTTACATCAAACGAATTTTTAACAGGCAGATCAAAAACCATTCTCATCATTTCCGAGAATTGATCTTTAATAAACTTACCAGGAGGACAATAAATCTCGCTATAGCCACCATCTTGATCGAGATAATAAATAGGTAACAGCGAAGCGAGGTAAGCTGTGCCAAGCTGGTTTCCGACAGTCACCAGATTGTGAGCAGTCAAACCAAGCCATTCAAAAATATAACGAGAATAATCTCTCTCATTATAAAATCTCTGTACGACGCCCGTTGGTTCTACAACCTCGATATCCAACTCTCGGCTGTATACGCGGCGCAAGAGCAATGCACCCTTCTCAGACGTAACTGTAAGCTCTGCATGCTTGCATCGATCATATATATCATTCCGAAATATACTCGGAAAACCTAAACAAAAAGGAATAGATTGAACCACAGGGGTTTTTCCACATCCATTAGGCCCAAACAGCTGAGTTATATCCTTTCCAAAGACCAACAGATCAGAACCCCAGCCTGACGGGCCACTTGGAAAAATCTTTAAACTTAGAAGTTTCATTCCAACTCCAGATCAAGCTGTTTCGCCACACATATATTTCTATATGTCCTTGCAATATACAAAAGATTATATGAAAGGTCGTCCTCCTGACTAATAGCCCTAGATATTATCTTCTTCCCTAATTCAGTTATAGCGAGGCGACTTTGTCTATTATTAACTTCGACAAGGAGTGTTTTTTCAAGGAATGTTATAGCCTTTACTGTTCTGACCCTCAAATTCGCCGACCACCCTAAATGCTGAGCAGAGCCCTTAAAGCCTGGCATTGCGCCCTCAATGCATTCGCCAACAAGTTGACCAACTTCAGATACTCTAGGTTTTCTTTTGTCCTTAGCCAACAACAGCACAATTAGACATATCAAGGGCAACTGAAATAGGGCTTCGTTATTTAACTGGTGTCGACTCGGCCCGACTGCTGTGACTTGCAGCGATATATTCCTTTCAGCTATGGAGGAGAAAAAATTTTCAAAATTCATGATTTGCCCCTAACGAAAGCAGAAAAAATCCCACCTAACACAAGATCCTCTGTGAGGTCGAATCGCAGACCTTGGGCTTCGAGTTCGGCAAGCAAGCTTTTAATCGGTTGGCGTAGATTATTTAAAGCTAAAAGGCCTTGTGCATCAATTGTGCTTTTAAGAGTGGCCCCAACACGTTCGGAAATTGATAACAAGTCTAGTTCTTGTATAACGTGTCTCGCGCTTCGAAACCAAAGATCCCAATCCGTCTTACATTTAGAGCAGTACATAACCATCGACGTATCAGCGCCGCCTGCCTTTAATGCACGCTGAATCATGGATGCCGACTTAATTGCGCTACTATCACCACCTTTCAAAAGGCTATAGTAAGCATCCTTTGAAATACTCAAAATCGTAAGTAGATCATCAATTGATATCCCGGCGCAGCTTTCTATAGACTCCGCATCCCAGGTCCTGATTACTCCACTGGATTTTTTTTCCACCAGTTCAAGAAGTCGTAGTAGGATCTCCCTGAATTCAGCACGCTCTAACTCAATCTCACTGAACTCATAGATTTTCTCCTTCACGATCAATTCAAAATAGTTATCACCTTCCTTTAAGAAGGACACATCAGATTCAAAAGAAAGCTTTGATAACTTTAGCTTCACTTCCTCGACAGTATATACAGAACAGCTTTCTCCAAAGCACTCTGCAAACCGATCAAGAATAACGTTAGTGAACTTATTGGCAAAAGCTCCAGACTCGATGTCATGCAGCAACTCATCAACTTCATCGCTATTATTTACGTTAGTCTGGAAAATCACAGAATTACAATATTCATCAAAAACAACTGTGTGTAGCAAAAGCTTCCCTACAAAGCTGTCCTTGATCGACTCTGCGCACTGTTTTGTCTGATCCTTTAATCTGGTATTTAGTCCAAAAACTTCGTTAATGGTCCAATTATGATTTTGTTTACCTTTGGTCTTTACTTGATAGAAAATATAGGAAAACCCGTGCTCGTCTTTTTTTCTAATGACAAAATCGTCATGTAGATCACAGTAGACTCTATCTATATTCGCGCCTTCAAGTATAGAAAGCGACGCTACTGCAGCAGACCTAATCTGAGCGCGATATCTACTGAATGAGTCTCTACCATTTTGCTCCCTGGCTTTCTTTGTCTCAAGCATTATCTTGCCCGTATTTTATTGTGTATTTCCATATAAGTAGCCATGGTCTTTTATGAGTCAATGACCTTACCTTCAAGGCCCCGCGGGGGCATCAGTAGCAGTGCTCTTCCCGACTCTACTCTAGCCCCCAGATTGGCAAATCGCCATTAGCCAAACGTAATGGTTCAAGACGTGAAGGTAAAGCGGTCGATTCGGCTGAGGGTTTGTCGCCGCTGCAGCAACTGATTACGGTAATTGAAATTCCTTGGCGAGCGTCCGTTGTTGGATGACGCAGGTGCGGCGAAACGGCCTGCTAATCGCTGACACACCTCAAGGCGCGAGGCATGAGCATTACCTACTGCTGATTGTGCTAGAGGACCGCGGGGGGAGGGGAAGAGCGATCTGCTCACACCTTTCTGACCATGACCGTAACCTCATTTGTCTGTCATACATATGAAGCGTTACACCAGCGGGCCGAGTTACACCAATGCAGGTTGGGGGGCAACGCGGGTGTAACATCAATATTAATCAATAAATACAACAACTTATCGTAGGCCGTTACACCAGTTACACCAGTTACACCTATTAGGAAGGATACTTCCCCCACTCCCCGGATGCATCAATCCCACCAGCGAACTACAGTAGCCCCTCCTATCGTGTGCGGGGGCCCCTGAGGCTTTCTTTGAGATACGGGGTCGGAAACCCGCGACATCGTGTTAGCGGACAGGTGCCCAGCTTAGTGAACAGGTGAACCGGGTGAACACACAGTTCACCAGTGCAATTGCACAAGATGTTGGGAGGTCGCTGGGGCCCCTGAGCATTTCGGAATGACACGGGGCTAAGAACCCGCAGCATCTTGTTAGCGACTGAGTTTTCTACGTTGGTTGACAGGTTGACGTGGTTGCCACCATCCCCAAGGTTGACGGGGCTCAACCGTTCGCTATCAACAACACAATGGCGCATCTTTACCGTTGCGGTAACGATGCCCCTTTCTCTTCAATATCCTTTCAATTTCAACGTCGAAATTTCAGTAAGCTCGGGGGACTGTCGCTACCAGGATCTCGCGGGTTTCCGACCCCGTGTGCAGCAATAATCGCCAGGGTCCCCGGCGCAATTTTAGCTGACGCCTTGCTTTCAAGATCGCTGAAGCCGCCGCAACCATGTGTCCCAAGACTCAACTCTGATGGGAGGTGAGAATGTGCGCTCGAAGTCATGACGTTTTGCGCTTTCTTCTCGGTCGTCTACCGTCCTTCCCCCAATCAGTACAGTTCGAATGTTGATGTCTTTTTGAGGGTCAACCTGTAGGCCATGATGCGGGCCAATGAACGCGTTGTGCACATGCTCGCCTCTCTCTGCACGGATCCGAAGAGAGTGGACGTGATCTCGGAATGGGGTGACGTCTCTGTAGATGTGGCCCAAGCGGCTTCTTAACTGACCTGCAGCTTGATTGATCTTGTGATTGAACTCTTTGTAATGGTCAGAATTGAGCAGATTGAAATCTGCACCTTTTATCTCAATAAGGATTACGTCCATCCTCGAGCGTCCAGTGAGGAGCACAAAGTCCACAAAACCATCACCTAAAGGAAACTCAGAGAAGCAGATGTATTCGTCATCCGGCTTGGCGTATGCCTCACCGAATATTGAGAGGTCTCGTTTCAACAGGCCTTGGATATCCCTTTCGCCCACTCCAGTGCTGATCAGCGCTTCTATGTCCGCCTTTGAGATCATGCCATCAGCTATTTCCAGTCGACGTTTTATTACCGCATGACTCTCTTGGTAACGGGAATCTACGAACGGATCCCTAGAAAAACGAAGACGGTCAGCTTGCGCAATGATGCGTCCATTGTCCCAGCTACGTTCATCCACTTCAGTGCTAGGACACGCAAGTAAAGTCAGAACCTCTTCACGGCTGATGGTCTCCCACATCGCCCCGCCTGATGAGCTGATGGTGACGATATCGAATGTGTCAGAAGCTGGATCTTCCTTTTCATAGTGCTCCACATAAGTGGCAGGGCCGATCACGATGCCCATCTGATGCAAAGACTTGATGATGCGCTCCACGGCATTTGTTACTGACTGTCCATCGTTCTTGTTGTCCAAGTCAGTCAGCAAAACCACCGTCCCCTGCTCATTCACAAAGGTCCGAACACGACACAAACCGCATTTGAGCCGAGGATCCCCGTCGGGGTAGTTATGAACGATATCCATGGTTTTCATGCTTTAGAGACGCCTTGTCGAATACTGCACCAAATATTGAAAACCTCATTGAAGGTTCTCGCCTCAGGAATTAAAGCAGAGCTCCTAAGGTCTGGAGGTGATTAATACGGGAGTTATCTCGGCCGTGCATCCCTGTGTGCATTCCAAGAAATTGACCCCACCAAATAAACCAATGAACACTGAGCCTTTTCAGCCTTGTTCAAACGACCCCAGCGTGAACAGGCCGAATGGATATCGTGAGCTACGATGTTCAGTGATGCTGACATATCGGTCAGTTCCCCCCATGAAAGGACGTCCCAATGGAAATGGTTCGCGTGAACTCAAGTGCGATCACAGCTGTAGGTTACGACCCGGCTACCAACCGAATGAAGATCACCTTCAAGCAAGGAAAGACGTACGACTTTTGCCGCGTACCATCGAACGTCTACCAAGGGCTGATTAACGCACCGTCAAAAGGGGGCTACTTCGACCGAGTTATAAAGGATCGTTACCAATGCTGAACGAGCCGCACATACCAGGCGTCTGAGCGGAAGAGTGATTGAATGGATTGCATGGAATCGCTGAAACTCTTCATACTGCCCACAGCAATGGCGAGCATGTATCCCTACATGTATCCCTAGAAAGCAAACCTCTCTGAAGGCCTTGAGTTTACTGGAACACTACAGTCTCCCTCGGGCACCAAAATTAAGAAAGGTCTTGCGTAGCAAGGCCTTTTTTTTTCGCCTATAGAAAAGC
>Ga0247819_10001174_pt1 | contig 14492 bp, 12 predicted proteins | sample 13C_Xylose_Day6_FD_193428 | JGI IMG/M metagenome (GOLD analysis project Ga0247819, IMG submission 193428) | Soil microbial communities from agricultural site in Penn Yan, New York, United States - 13C_Xylose_Day6 | ecosystem: Environmental > Terrestrial > Soil > Agricultural land | place: USA...
GCGCCTGGTCGTCACCGCCGCGCAGGAGGGGATCGCGCCGCACGGGGCCGCGCTCGACCCCCCGAGCGATCATGAGCTCGTCGGAGGGGCGTGGAACGCGGCGCTCTCGAGCTTCCTGTTCTTCGCGTCCGGCGCGATCATCCCCGTCCTGCCGTGGATATTCGGTCTGTCCGGTCTCGCCGCCGTCGCCACGGCTCTCGTGCTTGTCGGCGTTGCGCTGATGGCGACGGGTGCGATGGTGGGGCTCCTGTCGGGTGGGCCGCCGCTGCGCCGAGCCCTCCGCCAGCTCGCGATCGGCTTCGGTGCCGCAGCTGTGACGTACGTCCTCGGCTGGATCTTCGGGGTGTCGGTGGGCTGACCTCGGTTTTCGGGGCGAGGCGTGAACGTGATAATGTCGATCTTCGGTTGGCGACAACCACACCCATGCGCGGGTGGCGGAATAGGTAGACGCGCTAGCTTGAGGTGCTAGTGCCCTTTAACGGGCGTGGGGGTTCAAGTCCCCCCTCGCGCACAGAACGACGAAGGCCCCCCGTCAGGGGGGCCTTCGTCGTTTCGTCCGTGAGGTGTCGCCGCGAATTCAACCGAGGCGGGCCCACGCCGCAGAGGCTCCGCGCGCCGCGAAGCGGCGTGTGGAGGGCGGTGGGGACAAGTCCCCCCTCGCGCACAGAACGACGAAGGCCCCCCGACGGGGGCCTTTTTCGTGGCTCCCGTCACTCCGCTCCCGGCATCCCGACTCACCGCTGTAACCGCCCCGTTTCAGGGCGCCCGATTGTCGCAGGTAGGTTAGTGCGCATGCCCACGACCGGTTCCGACCTGCCCGAAGTCGTCCGCATCGCGCAGGATCTGATCCGCTTCGACACCACGAACTGGGGTGGTGGAAGGGCTGAAGGCGAGCGCGAGGCCGCAGAATACGTCGGCGCCTACCTCGAGTCGCTCGGCCTGCAGCCCGAGTACTACGAGCCCATCCCGCGCCGCACGAACGTGATGGCGCGTGTTCGCGGCCGCAACCCAGGCAAGCCGGCGCTCGTGCTGCACGGCCACCTCGACGTCGTGCCCGCGATGGCGGCGGACTGGTCCGTCGATCCGTTCGCCGGCGAGGTCCGCGACGGGATGCTGTGGGGTCGGGGTGCCGTGGACATGAAGGACATGGACGCCATGATCCTCACCTCGGTCGCCGACATCCTGCGTGCCGGCGAACTCCCCGAGCGCGACCTGATCCTGGTGTTCTTCGCCGACGAGGAGAACGGCGGGATCGAGGGCTCCCAGCTCGTCGTCGCGAACCGCCCGGAGTGGTTCGCCGGCGCGACCGAGGCGATCAGCGAGGTCGGCGGGTATTCGATCGCGGTGGGCGATCGGCGGGCGTACCTGCTGCAGGTGGGCGAGAAGGCTCTGATCTGGATCCGGCTCCGCGCGCGCGGCCGGGCCGGCCACGGCAGCCGCGTGCACCCGGACAACGCGATCACGCGGCTCGCGGAGGCTGTCGTGGCGCTCGGGCGGACCGAATGGCCCGTGCGGCTGACCGCCACCACCGAGACGATGCTGGCGGGACTCGCCGACCTCGTCGACACGGACGACACCGATCCGGACGCCCTCGCGGCCGCGACAGGGCCGGCCGAGGGATTCCTCCGCTCCACGCTGCGCACGACGACCAATCCGACGGGACTGAGCGCCGGCTACAAGCACAACGTGATCCCCGACGCGGCCGAGGCGCTCATCGACGTACGCGCACTGCCCGGCACCGAGGACGAGGCGCTCGCCGACATCCAGCGGATCGTCGGCGACGACATCGAGATCGAGATCGTCGTGCGCGACATCGGCCTGGAGGTGCCTTTCGAGGGCGACCTTGTCGACGCGATGGTCGCCGCGCTCGGACGCGCCGATCCCGGTGTGCCGGTCATCCCGTACCTGATGGGCGGCGGAACTGACAACAAGGCCCTCGAAGCCCTCGGCATCGAGGGCTACGGCTTCGCGCCCCTGCGGCTGCCGGCCGACCTCGACTTCACCGGGATGTTCCACGGCGTCGATGAGCGCGTGCCGCTCGACGCGCTCGCGTTCGGTCAGCGCGTTCTGACCGACCTCCTTCGCACCTACTGACCCGCAACGCTCCACCACCCCGCAACGCTCCACCACCCCGCGACCGATGACGCTCGAACCACCCCTCCGCACGAAAGGCGCCCATGTTTCTTGAGGCGATCATCCTCGGCCTGGTTCAAGGACTCACCGAGTTCCTTCCTGTGTCATCCAGCGCGCACCTGCGCATCCTGGGCGAATTCCTCCCCGGCGCACAGGACCCCGGGGCCGCTTTCACTGCCATCACGCAGATCGGCACCGAAGCGGCGGTCGTGCTGTTCTTCTGGCGCGACATCATCCGCATCATCAGTCGATGGTTCCAAGCGTTGGCCGGCCGCATCCCGCGCAACGATCCGGACGCGAAGATGGGCTGGCTGATCATCGTGGGCAGCATCCCGATCGTGGTGCTGGGACTGCTCTTCCAGGATCAGATCGAGACGACGTTCCGGTCACTGTGGCTGATCGCCGGCATGCTGATCTTCTTCGGCGTGCTGCTGGGGATCGCGGATCACGTGGGCGCGAAGAAGCGCCAGCTCAAGGACCTCACCATCCCGCACGGGATCATCTACGGGTTCGCCCAGTCACTCGCGCTCATCCCCGGTGTGTCTCGCTCGGGCGGAACGATCACCGCCGGCCTGTTCATGGGCTATGAGCGTTCCGCGGCCGCCCGCTACGCGTTCCTCCTGGCCATCCCTGCTGTGTTCGGAAGCGGTTTCTACCAGCTGTTCAAGAGCTGGAACGAACCGGGTGTCTTCACGCTCGGTGAGACGGCGGTGGCCACGGTGGTGGCGTTCCTCGTGGCGCTCGGAGTGATCGCGTTCTTCATGAGCTGGATCTCGAAGCACAGCTTCCTGCCGTTCGTGATCTACCGCGTGGCGCTCGGAACACTCCTGCTGGTGCTGCTGAGCCTCGGAGTTCTCGAGGCGTACTGACGCGCGCCCGCGCCGGGGCAGTGCTACCGGCGCGGGTCGTCGCGGCCGGGCTTGGTCGGCCCGTCCCCGCTGCCGGGACCACCGCTGCCACCGCGCCGAAGGTACTTCTCGAACTCCTGAGCGATCGCGTCGCCGGAGGCCTCGGGGGAGTCCCAGGTGTCGCGGGTGCGCTCGAGCTGACGGATGTACTCGGTCATCTCTTCGTCGTCCGCGGCGGCGGCATCGATCGAGGCCTCCCACGCGGCGGACTCCGACGAGAGCTCTCCGCGCGGAATCGGCGCGCCCGTGAGGTCTTCGAGCCGGTCGAGCAGGGCGAGAGTCGCCTTCGGAGACGGGGTGTGACCGGCGACATAGTGCGGCACGCTCGCCCAGAGGCTCGCGGCGGGGATGCCGGCGGCATCCGCGGCATGCGAGAGCACGCTCAGAATCCCGACCGGTCCCTCGTATGTGCTTCGCTCCAGGTCGAGCGTGTTGCGGATCTGGTCGCTGTCGCTGCCGGCGAACACCGAGATCGGGCGCGTGTGCGGCACGTCCGACATCATCGAGCCAAGGGCGACGAACCCCGTGATGTCCTCGCGGAGGGCGACATCGACGAACTCGCTCGCGAACGCCTGCCAGGCGCGCGCCGGCTCCACGCCGGTGAGCAGCCACAGCTGAGTGGACCGGCCGGGCTTCACCGGCTTCAGGAGAGTCGCCTCGGGCCAGGACAGGACCCGCTTGCCGTCGCCGTCGATGGCGACCTGCGGCCGCGTGTACTGGTAGTCGAAGTAGAGTTCGGGGTCGATCGAGAACACAGGTTCGTACTCGCCGCTCTCGCGCAGATGCGCGACCGCGGCCGATGCCGCCTCGCCGGCATCGTTCCAGCCGTCGAATGCGGCCACGAGCACCTTGCGTCCCAGTCCGTCCACACGACCTCCTCCGCCCGCATCAGCGGGGTCCATCCAGAATAGGCTCCGTGCCCCGATCACGGGTCGCGCACCCTGCGGCGCGCCCTCGCGCGCGCCTTCCCGCCCGGGTGATCGGTGCGGGCTGACTAGCATGGACCAGTGAGCGCGAGCACCCTGGCAGCAGTCCTCTGGGACATGGATGGGACGCTCGTCGACACCGAGCCCTACTGGATGGCGGCCGAGACACCGCTCGTGGAGAGCTTCGGCGGCACGTGGTCGCACGAGCAGGCGCTGCGCCTCGTCGGCCTCGGCCTGGAGGACTCGGCGCGCATCTTCCAGGACGCCGGTGTGCGCATGGGGATCCACGACATCGTCGACCACCTGACCGATGATGTGATGCGCCAGCTGGCGACAAAGGGGGTGCCCTTCCGTCCCGGCGCCCGTGAACTGCTCGCGAGCCTGCGCGGGGCGGGCATCAAGACCGGACTCGTGACGATGTCGCTGCGCCGGATGGCCGACACCGTCGTCGACCTCATCGACTTCGAAGCGTTCGACATCATCATCGCCGGTGACGATTCCACCCGGCCCAAGCCCTTCCCCGATCCGTACCTGCAGGCGTGTGCGGCGCTCGGCGTCGCGGCGCGCGACACCGTCGCGATCGAGGACTCGCCGAACGGCCTGCGCTCCGCGGTCGCCTCGGGTGCCGCCACGATCGGCGTGCCGCACATGGTCTCGATCGCCGGCGCCGGTGCGCATGCGGTCTGGCCCACGCTCTCGGGCCGCACCGCCGATGACGTCGTCCGCTTCCATTCCGATTACGTGAGCTCCGGTCAGCCCCGGGGTCGAGGAGAGAATCCATGACCGTCGAGCGCCCGAGCGGCCCGTTCAGGATCGGCGACCGCGTTCAGCTCACCGGTCCGAAGAACCGCATGCACACGATCACCCTCCGCGAGGACGGCGAACTGCACACCCACCACGGCGTTCTTCGGCACACCGCACTCATCGGCCAGCCCGACGGCTCGGTCGTCACCAACAGCGGCGGGCACGAGTACCTCGCGCTGCGTCCGTTGCTGCGCGACTTCGTGATGTCGATGCCGCGGGGCGCCGCGATCGTCTATCCGAAGGATGCCGCGCAGATCGTCGCCCAGGCCGACGTGTTCCCGGGCAGTGTCGTGGTAGAAGCCGGCGTGGGGTCGGGTGCGCTCGCCCTCTCCCTGCTCCGCGCGATCGGAGACGACGGACGACTGGTGTCGTTCGAGCGCCGCGCGGAGTTCGCAGACGTCGCGAAGGCGAATGTCGAGACGTTCCTCGGCCGTGTGCCGGAGAACTGGAGCGTCGTGGTCGGCGACCTCGTCGCAGAATTGCCGGATGCCGTCGCCCCGGCATCCGTCGACCGCGTCGTGCTCGACATGCTGGCTCCGTGGGAGTGCATCGACGTCGTGGCCGATGCGCTGCAACCCGGGGGAGTCGTGCTCTGCTACGTCGCGACGGCGACGCAGCTCAGCCGCGTCGCGGAGTACATCCGCGCGACGGGGCTGTTCACCGAACCCGACGCGAACGAGACGATGGTGCGCGGCTGGCACGTCGAGGGACTCGCCGTCCGACCCGACCATCGCATGGTGGCGCACACCGGCTTCCTGGTGTGGGCTCGGCGCCTGGCGCCGGGCGCCGTTCCGCCCGAGCAGCGCCGGCGCGCGTCGAAGTCGAGCTACGGGGACCATGACGTCGAGCTGTGGACCCCCGGCGCGGTGGGCGACCGTCAGATCACCGACAAGAACCTCCGCAAGCGGGTTCGCGAGGCGGAACGGGCCGCGAACGGCGCCCGGACCGCGGCGCACGGCACCGACGTCGACGACGATCTCGGGGTCGTCGAGTAGCGCAGGGAGCGCAGGGCCTTGGCATCTAGACTGTTCCGGTGCGCAAGATCCCCGCTTCCCTCGCGGTCCTCGGACTCGTCGCCGTCGGACTCGTCGGCTGTTCCCTTCCCGGTTCGAACGCGTGCGATCGCGCTGATGACGCCGATGCATCCGTCCTGTCGGGGGTGACCGTCTCGGGTGAGACCGATGAGGCGCCCGAGGTCGAGCTCTACACGCCGTTCCACACCGATTCGGCCGCGTCCGAGGACGTCGTGGTCGGCGAGGGACTCGAGATCACGGATGACAGTCAGCTCATCGTGATGGACATCAGCATCACGAGCGGCGAGACGGGCGAGAACCTCGTCAAGACCAACTACGACGGCGATCTCTCCCGCGTCTCACCGGTCGCGCGGTGGATGGAGGTGGTTCCGGGCCTCCAGGACGTGCTGCCGTGCGCCACCGAGGGCTCGCGCATCGTCGTCGCACTTCCGCCCGGCGGCATCGAGGCCTCGACGGCCAGCAGCCTCGAACTCGGCGAGGACGACTCCGCGGTGGCCGTGATCGACATCCGCAAGGTGTATCTGCCGAAGGCGGAGGGCGCGATCCAGTTCAACGTCGGCAGCGGCATGCCCACTGTCGTGCGCGCACCCGACGGCCGCCCCGGCATCATCGTGCCGGACACCGAGCCGCCCACTGATCTGGTCGTCCAGACGCTCATCAAGGGCAACGGCGAAGAGGTCACCGGCGACGCTCCCGTGCGCGTGCACTACACCGGGCTCACCTGGGCGGACAGCACCGTCTTCGACACGACGTGGGATGCCGAGCCGGTCTCGATCGACCTCGACACGATGCTGCCGGGCTTCGCCGAGGCTCTCACCGGTCAGACCGTCGGCTCCCAGGTCCTCGTGGTCATCCCGCCGGACCAGGCATACGGCGACCAGGCGCAGGGTCAGATCCCGGCGGATTCCACGCTCGTGTTCGTCGTCGACATCCTCGGCATCGACCAGCCGGCCGCTGCCGCCGACGCCGGTTGACGCGCCGGTCGATCGGGTCCCCCCGACGGTCCGGCATCCCTCGACGGTTTCGAAAGGACGCCTAGGATAAGGGTCGTGCCTGCGAACGCTTCTGCGAAGAACCCGCCTGAGGAGCGCCTCGTCAATCTCGTGGTCGCCCTGGTGGCGACCGAGCAGGGGCTGACCAAGGACACGATCCTCAGCTCGGTCTCGGGGTACCGCGAGCAGTCCGAAGCGGGAGCGTCCAAGGACGCGCTCGAGAAGATGTTCGAGCGCGACAAGGAGAGCCTCCGTCGGCTGGGCGTGCCGATCGAGACCATCGGCGACTGGGCGGACCCCGACGATCTCCGCGAGGCGCGCTACCGCATCCCCACGGCCGAATACGAGCTGCCGGAAGACATCGTCTTCACCCCGGCCGAGCTCGCTCTGCTCAACCTCGCCGGTGGCGTGTGGAGCGAGAGCTCGATGTCGGCCGAGGCGCGCAGCGGGCTGCGGAAGATCCGCGCACTCGGCATCGACGTGGACGAGCCGATCATCGGCTTCTCACCCCGCATCAGCCTGCGCGAGCCGTCGTTCGCCGCACTGCAGCAGGCGATCGAGCTGTCGCGCGTCGTCACCTTCCCCTATCTCAAGCCCGGCGAGGGCGCGCCGCGCATCCGGCGCGTGCAGCCCCTCGCGCTGGTCGAGTACGAAGGGCGCTGGCATGTCTACGGCGTCGACCTGGGCGTCGACGCAGAGCGCACCTTCCTGCTCTCCCGAATCGTCGGCGACGTCACCATCACCCGCGAGACTTTCGACACCGCACTGCGAGACGGCGCGGGGGAGCGGGCGCTGGCGGGACTGGACGCCGTCGCCGCGCGCAATCAGGCGCTCCTGGAGGTCAACCCCGGCACCGAGGCCGCTTTGCGGCTCAGCAGGCGCGCGCTGCCCGCTGATCAGGGGATCCACGTGCCGTTCGTCGACATCCACGTGTTCGCGAACGAATTGGCCTCGTACGGTCCGGAGGTGCGCGTCGTCGAACCCACGGAGCTGCGCGACCAGGTGATCGCGCGCCTGGAAGCCGCCCGAGCCGCCCACGGAGGAGCCGCATGATCGCCCGCAAGCCGCTCATCGCCACCGACCGCGCGGCGCTCATGCTCCAACTCGTGCCCTACCTGATCGGCAAGGGAGAGGTCTCGATCGCCGAAGCCGCCGACGAGTTCGACGTGACGCCGGATCAGATGCGCGCCATGGTCGAGACCCTCACGGTGATCGGGCTCCCCGGCGACGGCGGCTACTGGCAGATGGCGAACGACCTCTTCGACATCGACTGGGACCTCCTGGACGAGCGCGACATCATCGTCATCACCAACTCCGTGGGCCTCGAGCGCGCGCCGAAACTGACCGCGCGTGAAGCCGCGGCCCTCCTGACGGGTCTGCAGATGGCCCGGGCGATCCCCGGCGTCGGCGACACCGAGCTGTTCGCGGGACTTCTCGCCAAGCTCGCTCGCGGAGCCTCCAGCACGCCGGCCGACGTGATCCTCGCCCCCGGACCCGTCGATGCCGTGCGGGACGCGGTCGCCGAGGCGCTGAAGCGGGGAGTTGCGGTCTCGTTCACGTACAAGGCGCCGGATGCCGCACCCACCACGCGCACGGTCGACCCCGTGAAGGTGCTCATCGCGACCGGTGAGTGGTACCTGCAGGGGTGGTGCCACCTGCGCGAGGCGATGCGCACGTTCCACCTCGATCGCGTCAGCGACCTCGAGCTGACCGACATCGCGATCGAGCACGGCGAGGACCCGGTGCCCGAGTGGTTCGAGACGGGCGGCGGTGACATCGTGGCCCGCATCCGCTTCCCGGAATCGGTCGCGCCGCTGCTCGGCGACTACCTCGACCGGGCAGCGGTCTCCACGACGGGCGGGGTCTCGACCGCGACGATGCGCATCGCCGATGAGAACAGTCTCCGGCGCCTTGCCGCGCGCCGCGCGGGCGCCGTCGAGATCCTCCAGCCCGAGTCCGCGCGCCGAGCGGCCGCCGCGTGGGCGGAGGCCGGTCTGGTGCAGTACCGTTAAGGTGCCGTGACGATCCCGGAACAGGCGGCCGTACCGCTGTCCGCGGGCTACACTGGAACGACGAACCGGAAGGACTCGACATGTTGCAAGGTCTCACAGGATGGCATTTCCTGATTATCCTCGCCGTCATCCTGCTGCTGTTCGGCGCCGCTAAGCTCCCGGCGCTCGCCAAGAGCATGGGTCAGTCCGCTCGCGTCTTCAAGGGCGAGATGAAGGCCATGAAGGACGACGAGACGACCGAGGGCAAGACGGAATCAGTCGCAACCCCCGCGAGCGAAGCACCGGTCACCCAGACCACCGCCGACGCGAGCAGGGCTGCTGATACCAAGTCCTGACCCGCGCGTGGCCACAGCAGGATCGCCGCGCGTCGCCGATCCCGGCGAGCCCAAGCGCGACAAGCGCATGTCGCTCGGCCAACATCTGGTCGAGCTTCGCAAGAGGCTGATGTTCGCGGCGCTTGCGCTCATCGTGGGCATGGTGGTGGCGTTCTTCATCACCGACTGGGTCATCTATCTGATCACCGGGCCGATCCGTGACATCGCAGCCACAGAAGGCGACTCCGCCAAGGTCGAGCTGATGTTCGACACCGTTACGGGTGCTTTCGATCTGCGCCTGCGCATGTCTTTCGCGATCGGCATCCTGATCTCCGCACCGATCTGGCTCTGGCAGATCTGGGCATTCATCATGCCGGGCCTCACCCGTAAAGAGATCAAGTACACGGTCGGCTTCATCGCCTCGGCCGTGCCCCTGTTCTTCGCGGGATGCTACGTCGGGCTGGTCGTGATGCCGCACATCATCGAGCTGATGAACTCGTTCGTGCCTGAAGGCGGCGCCTCATTCTTCCAGGCGAGCTACTACTACGATTTCGTCTTCAAGCTCCTCATCGTCGTCGGGATCTCGTTCGTGCTCCCCGTCTTCCTGGTTGCGCTCAACCTGGCCGGGGTGATGAGCGGCAAGGCGATCCTCAAGGGCTGGCGCACAGCGGTTCTGGTCGCGGTCGTGTTCTCGGCCCTGGCCACCCCCGCCGCCGACATCGTGAGCATGCTCATGCTGGCCGGCATGCTCGTCGTGCTGTTCTTCGCCGCGGCGGGACTCTCGATGCTGTTCGACAGGCGTCGCGCCAAGCGCGCCGCGGCGATCCTCCCGCCCGAGGCCATCGCGTGACGGACCCGGGTCAGTGACGGACCAGAGCCCGGCTGAGCGTTACGCCCGGGCTTCGCAGGACCGCAGCCACCCGATCACCACCTCGTTCGCCGCGTCCCAGCGCTTCGAGCTCGATCCGTTCCAGATCGCCGGCTGTCATGCGCTCGAGGACGGCCGCAGCGTCCTGGTCGCCGCACCCACCGGTGCCGGCAAGACGATCGTGGGGGAGTTCGCGATCCACCTCGCGATGCGCGAGCCCGCGGTCGGCGGGTTGGGTGACAAGGCGTTCTACACGACCCCGATCAAGGCACTGTCGAATCAGAAGTTCCGCGAGCTGCAGGACGTCTACGGAGCCGACGAGGTCGGCCTGCTCACCGGCGACACCAACATCAACGGGAACGCCCGGATCGTGGTCATGACCACCGAGGTGCTCCGCAACATGCTCTATGCGGATTCATCCGCACTGCGGGGGCTGCGCTACGTGGTGATGGACGAGGTGCATTACCTCGCCGACCGCTTCCGGGGCGCTGTGTGGGAGGAGATCATCATCCACCTGCCCGCGGCCGTGCGGTTGATCTCGCTGAGCGCGACCGTCTCCAATGCCGAGGAGTTCGGCGACTGGCTCGACACGGTGCGCGGCGACACCGAGGTGATCGTCTCGGAGATCCGCCCCGTGCCGCTCGAACAGCACGTGCTGGTGCGCGGCGATCTGCTGCCGCTGTTCGACGACCGTGCCGGAATCGCGACCGCGCAGGTCAACCAGGAGCTCATGCGCATCCGGTCGTTCAAGGGTTCGAACTTCGAGAACAACCGCCGCGCGCAGTCGATGCGCAGCGCCGCGAATCGGGGCAGGGGCTACGAGGCGGCTCGGCACCGTCCGAACAAGGGCGGCACCCGTCCGGTGCGCTCCGCGAACGTGCAGCGCATCGAGCGGCTCGACCGGCCCGAGGTCGTCAAACTGCTGCAGCGATCGAGCCTGCTCCCGGCGATCTTCTTCATCTTCAGCCGCGTCGGGTGCGACGCAGCGGTTCAGCAGGTGCGTCGTTCCGGCGTCAAGCTGACCACTCCGGAGGAGCGCGCCGAGATCCGCGCCCTCGTCGAGGAGCGCACCCGCGCCCTTCTCGACGAGGACCTTGCCGTGCTCGGCTATTACGAATGGCTCGACAACCTCGAGCGGGGTGTGGCATCCCATCATGCCGGGCTGCTGCCGGCGTTCAAGGAAGTCGTCGAGGACCTCTTCAAGCGAAAGCTGGTGAAGGTCGTGTTCGCGACCGAGACGCTCGCGCTCGGCATCAACATGCCCGCGCGCACGGTGGTGCTGGAGAAGCTCGAGAAGTTCAACGGCGAAGCCCGGGTCGCGATCACCTCGGGGGAGTACACACAGCTGACCGGCCGTGCTGGACGCCGGGGCATCGACGTGGAGGGTCACGCGGTCATCCAGTGGACCGAGGGCGTCGACCCGCAGCAGGTCGCGGCACTCGCATCCCGGCGCACCTATCCGCTCAACTCCAGCTTCCGCCCGACCTACAACATGGCGGTGAATCTGATCGACCAGTTCGGCCGGGCCCGCGCGCGCGAGATCCTCGAGTCGTCGTTCGCACAGTTCCAGGCCGACCGCGCAGTGGTCGGGCTCGCCCGACAGGTACGCGAGCAGGAGGAGTCTCTCGCCGGGTACGAGAAGGCGATGACGTGCGACCGCGGCGACTTCACGGATTATTCGGGCATCCGTCGCGAGCTCACCGACCTCGAGCGCCTGGGGCGCAAAGACGCGACCGCCTCCCGAACCACCCGCGATGCCCGGCAGAAGCAGATCGCGAGCCTCCGCAAGCGGATGCTGCGGCATCCCTGTCATCAATGCCCCGAGCGCGAGGACCACGCGCGCTGGGCGGAGCGGTACTGGAAGCTCAAGCGCACCGTCGACAAGGTGCGCCGTGAGATCGACAATCGCACCGGGACGGTCGCCCGCATCTTCGACCGCGTGGTCGACGTGCTGGGAGAGCTCGACTACGTCGCGGTCACCGGCGATGGCGCGACCGTCCTGACGCCGGCGGGCCGCACGATGAGGCGCATCTACGGGGAGCGTGACCTCCTCGTGAGCGAGTCGCTACGGACCGGAATCTGGCGGGATCTGGATGCCGCGTCCCTCGCGACGCTCGCGTGCTGCCTGGTGTACGAACCGAGGCGTGACGACGCCGGACCGGGTGAACGGGGACTGCCGCGCGGACCGTTCCGCACCGCTCTGTCTGCGACCGAAAGCCTCTGGCAGCGTCTTGACGACCTCGAGCAGGAACATCACCTGCCCGGGACCGAGGCGGTCTCCAGTGGTCTCGCGCAGGCCATGTACTCGTGGGCGCGTGGAATGCCTCTGGAGCGGGTGCTGATCGAGGCCGACATGGCTGCGGGCGATTTCGTCCGCTGGGCGAAGCAGACGATCGACCTGCTCGATCAGCTCTCGCTCGTCGCTGACGCTCCGCTTGCCACGACCGCGCGCAAGGCGCTCGATACGGTCCGCCGCGGCATCGTGGCATACAGCTCGGTCTGACCCGCGCGGGCGCCGGGGTCGGCGAGCCGGGGCCGTGCGGAGCCCCGCATAGGATTGCCTGGTGCCTCTCGCCGCCGCGCCGCGCCCGATCGTGCCGCTGTGGGCGGCGGTGCTCACCTCGGTCGTGAGTGGTGTGATGCTCACGACCGCCTTTCCCGCGCTGAGCTGGTGGCCGATGGCATTCCCGGCCGTCGTGCTGGCGCTCATCGGGCTCGTGGGCAGGCGAGTCTGGTCGTCGGTCCTGGTGGGCTTCGCGTTCGGCGCGGCGTTCTTCTTCGTGAACCTCATCTTCACCGCGCGCTACCTGGGGCCAGTGCCCTGGATCGCCCTGTCGATGCTCGAGGCCCTCCTCACCGCCGCCGGAGCTGTTCCGATCACCCTCGCCTATCGCTGGCTGCCGCGTGTGCTGCCCGGCCTCGTGGCGCGGCTCGCGCTGCTGCCGCTGCTGGTGGCCGGTCTGTGGACCCTGCGCGAGCAGGTCGTCGGGTCCTGGCCGTACGGCGGCTTCCCGTGGGGGCGCATCGGCATCACGCAGGTGAACAGTCCGCTGGCAGACCTTGCCTCGTGGGTGGGTGTCTCCGGGCTGACGTTCCTGGTGGTGCTCCTGTGCGCGGCCGCGATCGAATACGTGCGCGCCGCGCGATTCCGCCGCGTCCTGACGGCGCTGCCCACCGTGATCGTGGCCCTCCTGCTCCTGCTCGTGCCGCAGTTCCCGACGACGGCTGCCGGCACGCTGCGCGTCGGCGCGGTGCAGGGCAACGGCCCGGCCGGCTACTTCGACGAGCGCACCGAGAACGCCGTTCTCCGAGCACAGCTGGAGGCGACGGCTCCACTGTTGGACGAGGACATGGACGTGCTTCTCTGGCCGGAAGGCGGCGTGGACTCCGACCCCACGTCGAACGACTCCACCGCGGCGGTTCTCGATGACCTCTCCGCGAGGATCGACGCCCCGCTGATCGTCGCCGCCGTGACCCAGCGCGGCGATGAGTACTTCAACTCGTCACTGCTGTGGAAGGCGGATGAGGGCGCTGTGCAGACGTACGACAAGCGGCATCCGGTGCCGTTCGGCGAGTACGTCCCCGACCGTGCGTTCTTCGAGCCGTTCGCTCCCGACCTCATCGGACTCATCCAGCGCGAATACACGCCTGGGGTGACCCAGCCCTTCTTCGACCTGGACGGTGTGGGGGTCGGCCTGGCGATCTGCTTCGACGTGATCTACGACGACGTCATCTGGGACGGTGCGCGCGACGGAGCCCAGATCTACATGTTCCAGACGAACAACGCCGACTTCCGAGGGACCGATGAGAACCTGCAGCAGCTCGCGTTCGCGCGCATGCGGGCGATCGAGACGGGTCGGTCGGTCGTCAACCTCTCGACCGTCGGGACCAGCCAGGTGATCACGTCGGACGGGACGACGATCGATGGCCTGCCCGCCGATGTCGCAGGCCACATGCTCACGGACGTACCCCTGCGCACGGGCCTGACGCCGGCGGTGGTGGCCGGGGAGGGGATCAAGATCGTGATCGGCTGGGGCAGCCTGCTGGCCGTCGTGGCACTGGGGATCATCGTCGCGATACGCGCCGGCCGGCAACGCGAGGCTGCCGGGCACGCGAAAACGCCGGCCCCCGAAGGGACCGGCGTCACGGGATGAAGCTCAGGCGCTGAGCTTGCTCGCCGTCACGTCTTCGCCGGCGCCGCGACGGGCGCGCACGTAGGCCAGGCGCTCTTCCAGGAGCTCTTCGAGCTCGGGAATCGTCCGACGCTCGAGCAGCATGTCCCAGTGGGTGCGGGCGACCTTGTCTTCGCTGTGGTCGACGGTCGCCGTGCCCTCGCCGATGCGAAGAAGCGACTCCGCACCGCACGTGCGGCACTCCCAGGCCTCGGGGACCTCGGCGTCTGCTGCGAATGTCACGGTGGTGTCACGTCCACAGGACGTGCACTTGTAGATGTGTTGTGCGCGTTCATGGAACACGACGCCCTCTTCGCTCTGTAGGCTCT
>Ga0247819_10001176_pt1 | contig 14481 bp, 12 predicted proteins | sample 13C_Xylose_Day6_FD_193428 | JGI IMG/M metagenome (GOLD analysis project Ga0247819, IMG submission 193428) | Soil microbial communities from agricultural site in Penn Yan, New York, United States - 13C_Xylose_Day6 | ecosystem: Environmental > Terrestrial > Soil > Agricultural land | place: USA...
TCGAGGCGGGCCTCGCCACCGTCAACGGCAACCTTGCCCGCCAGGTGTCATCAGGCAAGATGACCGACGAGGCTCGCAAGAGCGCGCTGGCGCTGATCAAGGGCTCGTCCGACATCAACGACCTGTCGCAGGTGGACCTCGTCATCGAGGCCGTCACCGAGGACGAAACCATCAAGCGCAAGATCTACGGCCAGGTATGCCCGATCATGAAGCCGGAAGCGCTGCTTGCGACCAACACCTCTTCGCTGTCGATCACCCGCCTTGCATCTGCGACCGACCGTCCGGAAAAGTTCATGGGCATCCACTTCATGAACCCGGTTCCGGTGATGAAGCTGGTCGAGCTCGTGCGCGGCATCGCCACGGACGAAGGCACGTTCAAGGCCGCCAAGGAATTTGTCGGCACGCTCGACAAGACCGTCACGGTCGCCGAAGACTTCCCGGCCTTCATCGTCAACCGCATCCTGCTGCCGATGATCAACGAGGCGATCTACACCCTCTATGAGGGCGTCGGCACGGTCGAGGCGATCGACACCGCCATGAAGCTCGGCGCCAACCACCCGATGGGTCCGCTGCAGCTCGCCGACTTCATCGGTCTCGACACCTGCCTGTCGATCATGCAGGTCCTGCACGACGGCTTGGCGGACTCGAAATACCGCCCCTGCCCGCTCCTGGTAAAATACGTCGAAGCTGGTTGGCTCGGCCGCAAGTCCGGCCGCGGCTTCTACGACTACCGCGGCGACGTGCCGGTGCCGACCCGCTAGGTCTCGAACATAGGATTCTGTTCAAGTAAGAACGTCCAATCTCCGCGGGATCCACAACCCTACATCTTGCGCGACAAGGAATTTGCTCGCCATACTGGTAACTTAGCTTAAAGACAGTTCTGTTACGCCCTCTCCTAGTCACGTGGGAGAGAATATGATTTCGCAAGCGATATCCTCAATGGCGGCACGGTCATTCCCCTCACTTTGGAGTGCGAGGGCGTGGCGCTTGGCGCTCATCCTCGGCCTAGCGCCTAATCTGATGATGCTGCTGGTCTTGCCGTTCTATGTGGCCGCACGACCGCTTTCGCCATTCCTTTACTTGATTGGAGGCCTATTCGCGCTGCGCGCCAAACCTACGTTGGCCTACCTGCTATTCCCGCTCATTGCCCTCATCGATTTCGGCCTCGTGGTTATGGTAGCGTTCCACCTGCCGCTCGGCGCTGCAATCCAGTCGGTGCGCTACATGGCATCGCTGGATCTCACCTCTTCCGTATTTTACGTCGTCGTGATCAGCCTCTTTATCGCGAATGGCGTTGCAATCGCCTGCCTCGTGAATCACAATCGACAGGTATTGCGAGGCGCATCGCTACTGCCAGGGGCTCTCGTCGCTTTCAGCGTGGTGATGTTGGAGCGCCATATCAATCGCCCTTTCCTGAAGCAACCTGCTGACTCATTTGAAAGCGCACTCTCGATCAATGGTATCGACGCCGCCGCTGTAGCGAATGGTGGTCGCAACTTGTTGTTCGTAATGGTGGAAGGGCTTGGCGCATTCTCCAGCCCTGAGCACACTGCAATTCTTTCACGGCGTCTGCAGCCAGCACTGGATACCGGGCGCTATGAACTTTCAAGTGGCCTCAGCAACTTCGAGGGTTCGACTACGGGCGCTGAATCCCGCGAACTCTGCGGACAATGGGGCGATCACACCGATTATCTTCGCCGGACCAGCTACGACTGCTTTCCGGCCGCCATGGCTGATCGGGGCTATCGAACAATCTCCTATCACGGCTTTTCGCAGAGGATGTTCGAACGGGACAAGTGGTATCCAAGAATCGGTTTTCTCGAATCGCACTTCCTTGAAGGCCTTGCGACCGACAGCAATAGGTTTCACCAGCGCTGCGGCAGCGTTTTCACGGGTCTGTGCGACAACGACATTGCAAGTGCCGTCCGCGACCGGCTGACGACAAACCCGGCTGAGCGGAAACTCCTATACTGGCTGACACTAAATTCCCATATACCTTACGTGCCTAAGCAGGGAGGCAATTTCAAATGCGGCAGTGACGCAGCTGAAATTGCCAATACGAAAGTCTGCGAGCTGACCGAGCTGTGGGCTGACGTTTTTGACGGCGTCGCGTCTATTGCCACAGACCCGAACCTGCCGCCGACCGACATCTTCATCGTTGGTGACCATCCCACGCCGTTGTGGGAACGTGCAGCGGCAGAGCATTTCACCCCCCACAAGGTGCAGTGGCACCTGTTGCGCGACAACCGCACCACAACCCACGGAGAGTGACGCCTACCCGCCCGTGGCCGCTTTGATCAGCGCTTTGGCATCGTCGCTGTCCCAGGCCGCCGGGCCATTCATCGAGCCGATCAGGCATCCCTTGTCGTCGAGCAGCAAGGTTGCCGGCAGGCCGAAGGCAAGGCCTTCCTTCTTCAGATTGTTGAAGACGCCCATTGACGCATCGCGATAGTAGCGCAGGTCGTGCACGGCGGTCTCGTCGAGGAAGGCCTTCGGCTTCTCGTCGTCGCCGACGTCGATGTTGATCGCGACCACCTCGAACTTGTCGCTGCCGAGGGACTTCTGCAGCGCGTTGAGGGCAGGCATTTCCTCGCGGCAGGGGCCACACCAGGTGGCCCAGAGATTGACAAGCATCGTCTTGCCGGCAAAGGCGGCAACCGTCGTCGGCTTGCCGTCCGGGTCGTTGAAATCGAGTGCGATCGGGCGTGGCGAGGCGGCCGGCGACATCGCCGCCACCTGGCCCTTCATGAACGGCGTCAGCGAGGCGACCTTTTCGCCCGTCAACGGGCAGACGGCAGCTGCCGTTTCGGTCGGCTCGGCATTGCCAGACCCCGTCTCCTTCACGTATACCGCAGCCGCACCGATGATCACGCCGAACAAGGCGGCGAGCGCGAACAATTTCACGGCCGGGGGGGATTTCTTCTGGTCGGGCATTTCATTCTCCAAGGCGGGCATTCTTCATGGCTGACGGCAATTCCGAGACAAAAACCTCCAACCAGATGTGGGGCGGTCGCTTCGCCTCGGGTCCGGACGCGATCATGGAGGAGATAAATGCCTCGATCGGCTTCGACAAGAAGCTCTATGCTCAGGACATCCGCGGCTCAATAGCGCATGCGACCATGCTGGCGCATCAAGGCATCATTTCGGCCGAGGACAAAGACAAGATCGTTCACGGTCTCAACACGATCCTGTCAGAGATCGAAAGCGGCCAGTTCGAATTCTCTCGCCGCCTCGAAGACATCCACATGAACATCGAGGCCCGGCTTGCGACCCTGATCGGCCCGGCCGCCGGCCGGCTGCACACGGCCCGCTCGCGTAACGACCAGGTGGCGCTCGATTTCCGTCTGTGGGTCAAGGAAGAGCTGCAGAGGACCGAAAAGGCGCTGACCGGCCTGATCGCCGCCTTCCTCGACCGCGCCGAGGAACATGCCGAGACCGTCATGCCCGGCTTCACCCATCTGCAGACGGCCCAGCCCGTCACCTTCGGCCATCACTGCATGGCCTATGTCGAGATGTTCGGCCGCGACCGCTCGCGCGTGCGCCACGCCATCGAGCACATGGATGAAAGCCCGATCGGCGCGGCCGCCCTTGCCGGCACCGGCTTCCCGATCGATCGGCACATGACCGCGAGCGCACTCGGCTTTGCCGGCCCCACCCGCAATTCGATCGACACAGTTTCGGACCGCGACTTCGCGCTCGAATTCCTGTCGATTGCCGCAATCGCCGCCACGCACATGTCGCGCCTTGCCGAAGAGATCGTCATCTGGTCGACGCCGCAGTTCGGCTTCATTCGTCTGTCCGACGCGTTTTCGACCGGCTCCTCGATCATGCCGCAGAAGAAGAACCCCGATGCCGCCGAGCTGGTGCGCGCCAAGACCGGCCGCATCAACGGCTCGCTGATCGCGCTTCTGACCGTCATGAAGGGCCTGCCGCTCGCCTATTCCAAGGACATGCAGGAAGACAAGGAACAGGTCTTCGACGCGGCCGAGAGCCTCGAACTCGCCGTTGCCGCGATGACCGGCATGGTGCGCGACATGACCATTCGGGCCGACCGGATGAAGGCGGCTGCCGGTTCCGGCTATTCGACAGCGACCGACCTTGCTGACTGGCTGGTACGCGAGGCCGGCCTGCCCTTCCGCGACGCCCACCATGTCACCGGCCGCGCCGTCGCCCTTGCGGAACAGAAGGCCTGCGACCTCGCCGACCTCTCGCTTGAAGACCTGCAGTCGATCCATCCTTCGATCACCGCCAAGGTGTTCGACGTGCTGACCGTCGAGGCCTCGGTCGCCAGTCGCACGTCCTTCGGCGGCACCGCACCGAACGAGGTTCGCAAGCAGATCGCCTGGTGGCGCGCGCGCAACTGATGCTTGTCCCCCGAGACCGCGTTGCGGTTTCGGGGCAACGACGTGCCTGAGCGCAAGGGGCTGAATCCCGTCGCAGAATCAGGGTGCACAAGCGCCGGAAAAATCGATAAGACATCGCACCAGCATCAGTCCCCGCGAAGGAAAATCACGATGACATTCACGAAGGCGGCCCGGTTTGCGCTTCTTCTGGCGATCCCCGGGCTGGTTCTTGTCGGTTGTGGACGCAAGGGCGACCTCGACCGACCCGGCTCGACGGCGCCGATCAACACCCTGGCCCCTGCCGGAACTGTCGAAAAGAAAGAACAGGCTGACGACCGCCCTTTCCTGCTCGATCCCCTCCTCTAAGCCGAGCCACGCCCCGTGAACCATTTCGAATACCGCGACGGAATTCTCTACGCCGAAGACGTGCCGGTGACCGACATCGCCCGCGCCGTCGGAACGCCCTTCTACTGTTACTCGACGGCGACGCTCGAGCGGCACTACAAGGTCTTCTCCAAGGCCTTTGCCGACGTCGATGCGATGGTCTGCTACGCCATGAAGGCCAATTCGAACCAGGCCGTGCTGAAGACGCTTGCGCGCCTTGGCGCCGGCGTCGATGTGGTGTCGGGCGGTGAGTTGCGCCGCGCGCTGGCCGCCGGCATTCCGGCAAGCCGCATCATGTTCTCCGGCGTCGGCAAGACCCCGCAGGAAATGGACCTGGCGCTCGAGGCCGGCATCTACTGCTTCAACGTCGAGTCCGAACCGGAACTCGAGGTCCTGAACCAGCGCGCCGTTCGCGCCGGCAAGCGTGCTCACGTCTCCTTCCGCATCAACCCGGATGTCGACGCGCGCACCCACTCGAAGATCTCGACCGGCAAGAAGGAAAACAAGTTCGGCATTTCGTGGGAGCGTGCCCGCGCCGTCTACGCCCATGCCGCGACACTGCCCGGCATCCAGGTCACCGGCATCGATATGCATATCGGCAGCCAGATCACCGAGCTGCAGCCCTTCGACGACGCTTTCAAGCTGCTGCGCGAACTGGTCGACACGCTACGCAGCGACGGCCACGCGATCGATCACGTCGATATCGGCGGCGGTCTCGGCATTCCCTACAAGGAAGACAACAATCCGCCGCCGCTGCCCGATGCCTATGCCGAAATCGTCAAGAGCCAGCTGCAGTCGCTCGGCTGCAAGATCGTCACCGAGCCGGGCCGGCTGATCGTCGGCAACGCCGGCATCCTCGTGACCGAGGTCATCTACGTCAAGGATGGCGGCGACAAGACCTTCGTCATTGTCGACGGCGCCATGAACGACCTGATCCGCCCGACGCTCTACGAGGCCTATCACGAGATCAGGCCGGTTCGCATTTCAGCCGCCAATGCGCCCCGCATCAAGGCCGACGTCGTCGGCCCGGTGTGCGAGACCGGCGACTATCTGGCGCTTGACCGCGAAATGGCCATGCCGAAGCCGGGCGATCTCTTCGCCATCAGTTCTGCCGGCGCCTATGGCGCTGTCCAGGCGAGCACCTACAACAGCCGGCTGCTGATCCCGGAAGTGCTGGTCAAGGGCGATCGCTTCCACGTGATCCGGCCGCGCCAAAGCTACGATGACCTGATCGGGCTTGATTCGGTTCCGGACTGGCTCGACTGAGCAGTCTTTCGGATCGGACGATGATCTGTGGATCGCCCGCGCGGGCGATCACGATTTTGTTGTCGCCCTCGTCTTCGCCACAAACGATGTTATCCTGATCATTCAATAGGTCGGTCACGAGCGGTCATGAGCGACCGAAAGGGAACTTGGGCGGATGACGCAATTCCGGCAGGATGAAACGCCACAACCGAAGTCGTTTGCCAGAACGCTGGCGCTGAAAAGGTTTGTCGCGCGGGGGGTGTTGATCGCCGAGCAGGTTTTGCCGCGCGCCCTCGTTCCCGCTTCGATCGTGCTCCTGTTTCTGTCGGCCGCCTGGCTCGGCCTCTTCCGCATTGCTCCGCTTTGGCTGCATGCCGCCCTGCTTCTGGGCTTTCTCGTCGCCTTCATCGCCTCCCTCGTTCCGCTGACCCGGTTGAGATTACCTGGGAACGTCGATGCCGATCGGATGCTGGAAGAGCGCAACGCCCTTCCCCACCAGGCGATCCGTGTTCAGGACGACATTCCGGCAACCGGCGGCGCCTTCGGCGAGGCGCTGTGGCGCGAACATCAGACGCGCATGGCGGGGATGATCCGTGCCCTCGACACGGGCCTGCCGCGTCCCGACATTGCCCGCCACGACCCTTTCGCGCTGCGGGCGCTGCCGGTTCTGATCGCCTGCGTCGCTTTCGCCTATTCCTATTCCAACCGGGCGGGGCTTCTCTCGGACGCCTTCCACCTGCCGCAGCCAGCAAGCGAAGTCGCCGACATCCGGGTCGATGCCTGGGTGACACCGCCCGCCTATACCGGGCGTGCGCCCGTCTTCCTCACGGGCCGCCAGGGCGTCGCGTCCCCATCTGACGAAACGGCGGCGATTACCATTCCGCAGTTCAGCGATCTGACCGTGCGCGTCACTGGCGCCGGCACGGAAGAAGCCGTCCGCTATTCGGAACACGGATCGGCCGACGCGATCGTCATCCCGACCGCCGGGGAAAAGCCGGACGAAAAGACTGCGTCAGCGGAACCGGCCGCCCAGAAGGCGCCCGACAATGCCGTGCGCAATCACCTCTACAAGATCGTAAAGGACGGCGAACTCTCCGTCGGTGGCCAGAAGTGGACGTTCAAGATCACCCCCGACAGCGTGCCTCAGATCGCCTTTGACGGCCTGCCAAAGCCCACCCCAAATGCCTCGCTCGACATCGCCTTCCTGGCGAGCGACGACTACGGCATCGCTCAGGCCTGGGCTGAGATCAAGCCTTTGGACGAACAGGCGAAGGACGCACGGCCGCTCTATCCGCTTCCCGAGTATCGTCTCGACCTGCCGCGCCGCAACGCCCGCGAGGCCAAGGGCACGACCAGCCGCAACCTCAGCGAACATCCGCTGGCCGGCAAGCGCGTTCGCGTCACCCTCGTTGCCCGCGATGCCGCCGGTCAGGAGGGGAGAAGCGTGCCGCAGGACATGATCCTTCCGGCGCGGCAATTCTTCAATCCGCTGGCGGGCGCCGTTGCCGAACAGCGACAGGTCTTTGCACTCAACGCCAACGACCTGCCGCGGGCGATCGACCTCAATGACGCGATCGCCAGCTTCGCCGAGGAAACGATCCCCAACCTCACCCATTTCCTGCTCCTGAAATCGGCACGTTCGCGCATGGCGCTGGCGCGCAACGACGACATGCTGCGCGACGCCGCCAAGCATCTCTGGGAAATCGCGCTAGGCATCGAGGATGGCGATCTGTCGCTCGCCGACCGACGTCTGCGCGATGCGCAACAGGCGTTGTCGGATGCGCTTGATCGCAATGCGCCCGACGAGGAAATCGCCAAGCTGATGAAGGAACTGCGCGAGGCCATGCAGGAATATATGCAGGCGCTGGCCAAGGAGGCCGCGAAAAACCCGCGCATGGCCGCCAATCCGGATCAGAACAATGTTCTGCGCCAACAGGATCTGGACAGGATGATGAACCAGATCGAGAACCTGGCGCGATCGGGTGCGCGCGACCAGGCCCGTCAGATGCTGTCGGAGCTTCAGCGTCTGATGAACAACCTGCAGGCCAACCGCGGCCAGCAACAGATGGGCGAACAGAACAACGCCATGCGCGAGCAGATGGACAAGCTCGGCCAGCTGATGCAGGAGCAGCAAAAGCTGATGGACGAGACGTTCAAGCTCGACCAGGCGCAGCGAGACCGCATGCAGCGCGGCGACCCGCTGCAGGGCGAGGACAACGAGCTTTATGGTCAGGACATGCCGCAGGATCCGGGCCAGCGTGGTGACGAGAACGGCCAGCCCAGCCCGCTCGACGACATGACCGCCGAGCAACTGAAGGAAGCGCTGAAGCAGCTGAAGCAGCAGCAGGATGCGTTGGGCAAGCAACTCGGCGAACTGCAGAAGGGTCTGGAGAGCCTTGGCATCAAGCCCGGCAAGGGGTTCGGCGACGCCAAGCGCGAAATGGAAGGCGCCTCCGGCTCCCTTGGCAAGGGCCAGGGCGAACCGGCCGTCGGCAGCCAGGGCCGCGCACTGCAGGCGCTGCGTGACGGCGCCCAGGACATGATGAACCAGATGCAGGCCCAGGGACAAGGACCCGGTCAGGGCGTCCCGCAATACGGCCAGAATGGTCGCGACCCGCTCGGTCGACGCCAGCAGAATGCCGGTCCGGACTTCGGCGACCAGGTGAAAGTTCCCGATGAAATCGACACCCAGCGGGCGCGTGAGATTCTCGACGAAATCCGCCGCCGCCTTGGCAACACGCTGTCGCCCGAGGCCGAGCGCCAGTATCTCGAACGCCTGCTCGACATGCGCTGACCCTCGGCCAAAAGAGCCGGAAACGACGACGGCCCTGGAGCGGAAACGCGCCAGGGCCGTATTCAATTTGTCAGATCGCCAAACAATCAATGCCTCGCCCACGATCGGGCGATGGAGGGGGACCCGTCAGGCAGCGAGCGCCAGGGCCACCGCCTTGCGGATGTCAGGCAGGGAAAAGGGCTTGGAGATGACGTCGACGATCTTGTCGGCGAGATCGTCGGCCCGCTCGCGCTGTTCGGCGTAACCGGTCATCAGCAGGATCTTCATCGCCGGAAAGGCTGCGGACGCCTGATGCGTCAATTCGATGCCGTCCATGACGGGCATGCGGATATCTGACAGCAGCAGATCGAAATTCTCGGTCTGCAGGCAGGCAAGCCCATCTGCGCCGTCTCCAGCCTCCACGGTCTCATGTCCATCGAGCCTCAAGGCCCGGGCGACGAAGGAGCGCAATGCATCCTCGTCCTCGGTAATCAGGATCTTCGCCATCATGGCCTCCCGCGTTCGCTGCAACGGCACGGCTCTCTCGCGAAGAGGCCGGCCCATTCCAATGGATACGGCAACACTCACAAGAATCGTGAGGCAGTCCGCAGCGGCACGTGGCATCCCAGGGGGCGAAACGCGACACGACCCCAAACAACCAGCTTTTTCTTTGTGTTCGGTAAACGCCGGGCGGCTGGATTTCGGAATGCGCGTTTTACAGCGGCCCTGCTTCGAGCGCTGAACGCGGCCTGGAGGTCATTACAGCGCCGCGATCTCAAACGCCGCAGCGCTGCACATTCTCGTCTCTACTCGGCGTCGCCGGTGACGACGCCAACGAAGGGCAGTTCTCGGAACGCGTAAGCCACGTCCATGCCGTAGCCGACGACGAAATGATCAGGGCATTCGAAGCCAACATAGTCGGCCTCGAGCTCGACCTTGCGCTTGACGCGCTTGTCGAGCAGCACCGCAATGGTGACGTTGCGCGCGCCGCGCTCGTACATCAGTTCCTTCGCAAAACGCAGGGTGCGCCCGGATTCCAGGATATCGTCGATCAGGAGCACGTCGCGGCCATGCACGTCGCTATCGATGTCCTTGATGATCTTTACGCCCTGGGAGACCGTGCCGAGCCCGTAGCTCGACAGCGTGATGAACTCGACTTCCGGTGCCAGGCCGGTGTTGTGCATGGCGCGGATCAGGTCCGCGGCAAAGATGAACGAGCCCTTGAGCACCGCGATCACCAGAAGGTCCTTGTGCGGACCCTCGACGATCATGTCGGCAAGCTCGGTGTTGCGTGCGGCGATCGTCTCTGCCGTATAAAGGGGCTCGATATTCTTTCCGCGAACGACGGGCATGCGGTTTCTCCAGCGTTTCATCCGGAAGACAAACGCCTTCCCTTTTGCGCCCGCTTAGCACAATCAGCGCACGGAGACACCGTTTTCGGCGAAGGAAACCTTCACCTCGGGCATTTTTCCACCTGCATATGGGAGCCTGGTCACGAAGCGGCGGCTCTCGCCGGGTGCGATGGCGGCACCCTCCGGCATCAATCGCGTCGCCGTAACCTTGCGGCCATTGCTGACCACATCCACCACGACCAACGGCAGTCGCTGCAGGGCGGAAGAGGAATTGTCGATGGAGCCGTAGACCGAAAGTACCCGCATGCCGCCGGAATAATCGAGCGACGCAGTGACGTCGGTGATCGCCAATGGCTCGCTTTCGACCCCGTCACCGGTCGAAAGGACGATGATAGCCGCAAACGCCGCAAGGGCGAAAGCTGCGACAAGCGCGGCGAACCGGCGTGCCGGCATGGCGCGCAACCAAGTCTCGGCGAGAGACAACAGGCGCCTGAGGGCGGCCTTCTCGTCGCGAACGACCGTCAATGTCGGGCCGTGGCGTCGAGTGTGCCGCCGATTGTCATTGAAAACGGGATAGGGATTGCGGCGGGCCGTCGCCGAAACGGTCTCGAATTCGGCGTCGACATAGTCGACGCGGCGCGGCGCGGGTGCAGCTTCGCGTGGACCGCGGTCCGGTGGCAGCAGATCGGCATAGGCCGCGGCTCCAGCCGATTTCGTGCGGAATGCCTGCATCGCCTTTTCCTCCTGGATCGCGGACGGACCTGCCATCCATGCGAAACCATCGGGCAATGCGCCGATCCCTGGCGGTGCAAGAATCAGGGCATTGCATCAAATCTTTCCGACACGTAAACCGAAATGGTTAATGCTTCGGAAAGAGGCCGTGAAAGCGGCGTCTTTTCATGAAAAATTAACCGCTGCTTAACCATGATTCCGCTGGCGGTTTTGCCTTTCGGCGCTTGGCGTCCTATGCGCAGATAGCCGTCCCCAAGCAGAACCGCACGGGTCGTGAGAGAGATGGGTACCCATTGATTCATTTTGAGAACGTCGGATTGCGTTATGGCATGGGGCCGGAAATTCTCCGGGACCTGACCTTCGACATTCCGCGCCGGTCGTTCCAATTCCTCACCGGCCCCTCCGGCGCCGGCAAGACGACGCTGTTGCGCCTGCTCTTCCTCTCGCTGCAGCCGACGCGCGGTCTGATCCGCATGTTCGACCGCAACATTTCGTCGATCCCGCGCGAAGAGTTCCCCATGCTGCGCCGGCGCGTCGGCATCGTTTTCCAGGACTTCCGCCTGCTCGATCATCTGACCACCTATGAGAACGTTGCGCTTCCGCTGCGCGTGCGCGGCAAGGACGAATCGAGCTACCGCGCCGACGTGCTCGAACTGTTGAAATGGGTTGGGCTTGGCGAGCGCATCAATGTGCTGCCGCCCGTACTTTCCGGCGGCGAGAAGCAACGCGCGGCAATCGCCCGCGCGCTGATTGACCGCCCCGAAATCCTGCTTGCGGACGAGCCGACCGGCAACGTCGACCCGCCGATGGCCCGCCGCTTGCTGAACCTCTTCCTCGAACTCAACCGGCTCGGCACCGCCGTCGTCATTGCCACCCACGATCTGTCGCTGATGGATCAGGTCGAGGCGCGGCGCATGATCCTTTCGCAAGGGCGGCTCGATATCTATGAGTGAGGGCCGCACCAAACGCACCCATGAGGTGCCGGAGCAGCAACCGGAACCGCAGCAGCAGCCGCGCCGCACGGAGATGCGCGTGCGCCCGATGGGGCCGATCGTGCCGTCGACGAACGTGTCCGGTCACGCGCTGATGTGCGTGATCGCGATCATGTCGTTCCTCGCCTGCCTCACGCTCGGCGGTGTCAGCATGGTGCGCGCCACGGCCCAAAGCTGGCAGAGCCAGATTTCCCGCGAGATCACCATCCAGATCAAACCGGACGACGGTCTCGATATGGAAAAGGCGCTTGCCGATGCGCGAGATCTGGCCCTGACCTTCAGCGGAGCGACAGGTGGCAACATCGTCGACCGCGCAGCAACGGCCCGCCTGCTTGAGCCCTGGCTCGGCGAAGGCCTCGATCTCGACGAATTGCCCGTTCCCCGCCTCGTCATCATCACCATCGATGAAAACAATCCGCCCGATTTCGCAGCCATGCGCAAGGCGCTGACCGAGATCATCCCGCAGGCCTTCCTCGACGATCACCGTACCTGGGTCGACCGCCTGGTGGCGATGGCAAACACCACGGCAATGATCGGGACCGGCGTGCTGATCCTCGTTTTCTCGACCATGGTGCTGACCGTCATCTTCGCCACGCGCGGCGCACTGTCCGGAAACCGCCATATCGTCGAAGTGCTGCATTTCGTCGGCGCCGAGGCAGGATTCGTGGCATCGGAGTTCCAGAAGCATTTCCTCAGAATAAGCCTCAAGGGGGCCGGCGCCGGCGGGCTGCTGGCGGCGCTGTTCTTCGCGCTTGCTGGCTACTGGCAATCGCGCACATTGGCGACGCCGGAAACGGACCAGGCCACCGCCCTCTTCGGCACGTTCACCATCGGTTACAGTGGCTATCTCGGTATTCTTGCCATCATGATCGTCATTGCGGTGTTGACGACGCTGACGGCTCGGCTCACGGTAACGCGCACGATCTACGAGATCGACCTGATCCGCTCTGATCCCGGACGTACGGATACCTACCAAAGCTGACGCCCAGATGTTTCACCTTTATTCGATCCATTCCTTGCCGCAATCTGGCGCTATCTGAAGAGAATCATGATGGCGCAAGGACTTCGCGGGAGCGGGATGGCCGGAGGAGGCAAATGGCAAGGCGGGGCCGAGCAGGAACGCCGACCCCGTAGTCCCTTGCGCAAAATTCTCCGCCGGACCTTTTTCATTCTGCTTGTGCCGTTCGCGATCGTGGTCGCGGCCTTCCTCAATTTCGCCGATACCGTCGCGTCCATGCAACCGCCGGAAGACCCGAAGGCGGAAGCGATCGTCGTCTTGACCGGCGGCTTCCAGCGCATCGATCAGGCGGTCGACCTCTTGAAATCCGGGGCCGGCAAAAGGCTGCTGATTTCGGGCGTCCACCCGGCGACCACCGGCAGCCAGATCCGGCGCAACACCCAAAGCTCGGCCGATCTCTTCAAATGCTGCGTCGACATCGGCCACGAGGCGATCGACACGATCGGCAATGCGACCGAGGCGAGCCAATGGATCAGCGATCACGGCTACAAGCGCGTACTTGTTGTGACCAACAACTACCATATGCCGCGAAGCCTGCTCGAGTTGCGTCGCGCCCGCCCGGAGACCGAATTCATCGCCTATCCTGTCGTCAACTCCGACCTCAAGACGACGAACTGGCTGCGCAATCCGATGGTGCTGAAATCGATCCTGCTGGAGTTCGGCAAGTATTCCGTCGCCTCCGTGCGCGATATGGCCGGTGCCCGCCCGGCGAGCGGATTGCGCACCGTTCCCTCGCGTGCGACACCGGCCGAAGAATAATCGCTGCCACCCCTTAATCAGCAAAGTGACGACGGGCGGTTTTCCTTCGGCGTTTATTCGTGTACGCAGCGATCCATCGGCCCACGGGCTGGATATCCCTGAACTCGCCTCGAGAGCCTGCTGATGATCGTCCTGCGTTCGGTCCTTTTCAATCTGGTCTTCTACGTCAATCTGATCCTGCAGATGATTGTCTTCACGCCGGCCTATTTTCTGGTGTCGCGGAAGAAGGCCTGGTTCGTTCCGAAGAACTGGGCGCGCAGCAATCATTGGCTGTTCAAAAAGATTGTCGGCACGACCTTCGAGATCGAGGGCTTGGAGAACATCCCCAAGAGCGGCTACATCTTCGCGCCCAAGCACCAGTCGTTCTGGGATGTCTATGCGCTCCTGCCCTGGCTCAACGATCCCTTCTTCATTCTCAAGCGCGAACTGACCTGGATCCCGCTCTTCGGCTGGTACGTCCGCAAGCAGCGCATGGTGCCGGTGAACCGTGCCGCGCGTGGCCGGGCCATGACCGAAGTCATGGATCGGACCAAGCAGGAAATGGCGTCCGGCCGAGAACTGATCATCTATCCCGAAGGCACCCGCAGGCCGCCCGGCGCACCGCCGCACTATAAATATGGCATCGCCCGACTTTACCGTGACCTCAACGTGCCTGTTGTGCCCGTCGCCATGCATCCAGGCCTGTTCTGGCCGCGCCGCAAGTTTCTGCGTTTCCCCGGCCATTTCAAGGTTCGCGTGCTGCCGCCGATCGAGGCGGGCCTCGATCCGGACGAGTTCCTCGCCAGGCTGATCGAGGTGACCGAGACGGCAAGCGACGAGCTTCTGATCGAGACGGTCAGAAACAACCCGCATCTGCCGCTGCCGCCGACGGCAAAGCAGCGCC
>Ga0247819_10001178_pt1 | contig 14462 bp, 10 predicted proteins | sample 13C_Xylose_Day6_FD_193428 | JGI IMG/M metagenome (GOLD analysis project Ga0247819, IMG submission 193428) | Soil microbial communities from agricultural site in Penn Yan, New York, United States - 13C_Xylose_Day6 | ecosystem: Environmental > Terrestrial > Soil > Agricultural land | place: USA...
GGCGCGCCAGGAAGCGAGAAACACACCCGTGCCCCCTGTCCCGGTTCGCTTTCAGCCCAGATGCGTCCGCCATGGGCCTCGATGATCGAGCGGCAGATCGACAAGCCCATGCCCATACCCTCTGGCTTGGTGGTGAAGAAAGGGTTGAACAGTTGGGGCAGGTTCTGCGCGGTGATGCCGGGACCGTTGTCCTGTATGCGTAACAACACATCATGACCCGGTTCGCTTTCCAGTACGATCAAGAGTCGTCGTCCTTTGGGTTGCACGCAGGACAACGCCTGCAAGGCATTCAACAGCAGGTTGATGATGACCTGCTGCAGCTGAATGCGATCGCCGTGGACCCACTGAATGTCGCCCCGGGGTTTGAATTCGATGTTGACCTTGTGCCGTCTTATCTCGCGGCGGGTGAGCAGCAGGGCTTCTTGCAGCACCTCCTGGAGATCCGTTGACAGGTACTGAGGCTCGGATTTGCGCAGCAGCGCTCGAATCCGGCGGATGACTTCGCTCGCGCGATGAGCTTCGTTGATGATGCGCTGGATGGCGCCGCAGACCTCGGCGAAGTTGGGTTCTTCGCGGTTGAGCCAGCGCAGACCGGCCTCAGCGTTGGTCGTCACCGCCGCGAGTGGCTGGTTGACCTCATGGGCGATGGACGCGGCCATTTCGCCCAGGATCGTGACGCGGGTCACGTGGGCCAGCTGGGACTGTGACTGATGAAGCGCCTCTTCCGCGCATTTTGCCGCGGTGACATCCATCAGCGCGCCGAGGTACTCGCAGCCCCCGGATGAATCAGCCATCCGCTGCGCCAGCATGCGCACATTTTTGCAGCGCCCATCGGGCATCAGCAGCCTGAACTCCGCCTCCAGGCAGGCGTGCTGGGCGTAGGCGTCCTGAATCAGCTTTTTCAGGTCGCCCGTGTCGTCTGGATGAGTGCGAGCGATCATCTGTTGCAGGGTCGGCTGCAGGGGACCATCAAACTCAAATATGCGCCGGGCCTCCTCGGACCAGTCCAGTTCTGCATCGGGCATCTTCAGGCCGACGCTACCGGTGCGGCTCAGTCGTTGGGCGCCAGCCAAAAATGCCTCGCTACGATGCAGCAGTTGGACCTGTTGCTGGAGCGCCTCCCTGGCGGCCTTGCTCTTGAGCGCCAGGATTGCACTGATGGTGATCGCCGCCAGGCTCACCAGGCATCGCAAGAATGGCGGTTCCAGCCACGCATCTGTGTGAGAAAGCAGATACGCGGCCAGCGTCAGCAGCCCGCAAATCAGGGATACCGCCTGCATCCCCCGGTAAGAAAACAGATCGCTGGAAATGAGGATCACCGCGACGTACAGCACCGCGATGGCCACATCCAGCGAACTCAACCAGTCGACCAGAAAAATCACCAGTGTGAGCGTGATCGCTCCAAGCCTGAGCACCCACACATACGGCGCCGTATTGATCGTGGCGCGGTGCATGGACAGGACTAAAGGTGCCATATTCATTCCGACGGATTTTCCTCGAGGGAGTGCATTGCAATGAGCGTGAGAGCCAGCCACCGCTTGATGCTGCCAAGCCCGTCAATGATGGGTAAACCCTCGGTAGGGCTTGTCGCCAGATGCCGCTTGATTGAAAAGCAATTCGGCCGTCATGACTGAATAAGGGCGATTTCGCCGGGTGGGTTCAACCGATCGCATGCCAATGCAAGTCGTTTCACCTGTGCGTTGGATCTTGCTCAGGTTCAGAATTTAACAGCCGGCACGCCGGACAAGATACTCATACCTTCGGTTAGTCAGCGCGCAGGGTAACGCTGAAAGCCCGCCGTCGACTGGCCCGTCGGCGGCGGGTGCTTGTTTGCGCCGAGAATTCATGCAGCAACGGGATGGCCTTGGCCTGCGCGCCGTGCCTTCGCCAAGGCATACGGCGGGTTTGGTTGCGGCGGGGTGGAGAGCCTGCTGGTTATGACCGAGTGTTGAAGGTGGCCTGTCCGTTTGGCGATAACCTCCCTTTTGCGAGCGTATGCGAGGTTGATGTGTGTCGCGTGACCGCAGGTCGCAGGCAGGTTGGAGGCTTGACTGATCCAGGTCATGGCAACAGGCCGCCACTCAGTACAGGGTGTCTCAAACGATAAGCCTGAAGGGAGTTCGCCATGTACAGACCGTTGATATTGACCGTAGGCGTGATGCTGGGGAGCATGGCGTGGGCCAACACCGCTCCGAGTGAGCCGATCCTGCCGGTGCAACCGGCAAAGATCACTGATGCAAACAAGGTCGAGCTGGGTAAACAGCTGTTTTTCGATCCGCGCCTGTCCAAATCCGGTTTCATTTCCTGTAACTCGTGCCACAACCTGAGCATGGGTGGCAGCGACAATTTGCCGACCTCGGTCGGGCACAACTGGCACCAGGGCCCGATCAATTCGCCGACGGTGCTGAACGCCAGCATGAGCATCGCGCAATTCTGGGATGGCCGCGCGGCCAATCTACAGGAGCAGGCTGGCGGCCCGATCGCCAACCCGGGCGAGATGGGGTTCACCCACGATCTGGCGGTGGATGTGCTGCGCTCCATCCCGCAATACCGCGCGTCGTTCAAAAAGGTCTATGGCGATGACGGGATCAGGTTCGATGATGTCACCAACGCCATCGCCGCGTTCGAGGAAACCCTGGTCACCCCGGATGCGCCGTTTGACCGCTGGCTGAAGGGCGACAAGAAAGCCATCAGCCCGACAGCCCTGCAAGGCTATCAACTGTTCAAGAGTATCGGTTGCGTCGCCTGCCACAACGGCGAGGCCGTGGGCGGTGGTTCCTTCCAGAAGATGGGCATGGTCGAACCCTATGCCACCCAGAACCCGGCCCTGGGCGTGGCGGGCCTGACCGGCAAGGACGCCGACCGGATGAAGTTCAAGGTGCCGACCCTGCGTAACGTCGCGCTGACGTATCCCTATTTCCACGACGGCGCCTATTGGAAACTGGAGGACGCCGTGGACGTGATGTCCAGGCTGCAACTGGGGCGCAAGTTGAGCAGCGAGGAAATCAGTCAGATCGTCGCTTTCCTCGATACCCTGACCGGCGAGCAGCCGAGCTTCAAGCTGCCGATTCTGCCGCCATCGTCGGCGCAGACACCGCACCCGGCGCCGTTCAACTGACCGGTCGACCAGTGTGATTTGCAGAAGAAGGACCTTCTGCAAATTCCCGCCAGGTCAGACCCAATCCTGTGGGAGCGAGCCTGCTCGCCGAAGGCGGTACTCGATCCACCGCCGAGGTGGCCTGTGTACCGACCTGTTTGCGAGCTGGCTCGCTCCCCCAGGACTGACGCGTCAGTAGCCGTGATCGCGCTTGATCAGGCCTTGCATGGGCTCGCCAGCCTGATGGCGCCTGAGATTTTCCAGCAACCCGGGAAAGGCGCTCTGCGGCGCGGTCATTGCGCCGACATGCGGGGTCAGCCAGATCTGTGGGTGTTGCCAGAACCGGTGGTCCGGCGATGGCGGTTCTTCGTTGAGCACGTCGAGGATGGCGTGGCTCAGTTGCCCGCACGCCAGTGCCTCAAGCAGATCGTCTTCCTGGAGGTGACCACCCCGACCCAGGTTGATCAGGCTGGCACCTGTTGGCAGTGCAGCCAGTGTTCTCGCGTTCAAGAGACCGCGGGTGTCGTCGGTCAGGGGCAGCAGGCAGATCAGGATGTCGCACTGGTTGAGAAAAGGCTCGAGCTGGTCGTTGCCGGCATGGCATTGCACGCCGTCGATGCGCTTCTGCGAGCGTGCCCAGCCATGCAGCTGGAAGTTGAACGTACGCAGGTTTTGCAGCACCGCGATCCCCAGGTTGCCCAGGCCCATGACGCCGACGCGACGTTGCGCTGCCGGGGTCAGCAGGTGGTCTTGCCAGCGGCCGGCCTGTTGTTGCTGCAGGTACAGCGGGATCTGGCGATGCAGGCTCAACACGGCGAAGCAGGCGTATTCGACGATGCCCTGGACGATGCCAGGGTCGAGCATGCGCACGACCTGAATGTGTTCCGGCAACTCGCCAAGGTCGAATTGATCGACGCCCGCCGAGGTGGCGAAGATCACTTCCAGATTCGGGAAGCGTTCATGCAGCTGCCGTGGCGGTTGCCAGGCGGCGAAGTAGCGCACTTGCGATGGGTCGCCGATGTCCGGCCAGAAACGCACCTCGATGTCCGGCGCATGTTTTTCGAACAGCGATTTCCAGGCGCAGCCACGGGCATCGTCGACTTTGAACAGCAGGGTCATGGGGGTTCTCGCAAGCGCTGGAAAGGTGTTCTCACGATGCCAAAGTCAGGCGCAACAATCTTCCGTATCACGGGCCGTGAACGGAAGATTGCGCGTTATTGGCCGGGTCAGACAGCAGCGGCAATGGCCTTGCCCAGGGCTTCGGTGTTGCCTTTGCCGCCGATGTCGGCGGTCAATGGTGCGTTCTCCGGCCCCATGGCCAACACCGTTTCGATCGCGGTCAGCACCGCCGCACCCGCCTGCGGGTGGCCGAGGTGTTCGAGCATCATCGCGCCGCACCAGATTTGTCCGATCGGGTTGGCGATGCCCTTGCCGGCGATGTCCGGCGCCGAACCGTGCACGGGCTCGAACAGGCTCGGGAAGTTGCGCTCCGGGTTGATGTTGGCAGACGGCGCGATACCGATGGTGCCGGTGCAGGCGGGGCCGAGATCGGAAAGGATGTCGCCGAACAGGTTGCTGGCGACCACCACGTCGAACCAGTCCGGGTGCAGGACGAAGTTCGCGGTGAGGATATCGATGTGGTACTTGTCGACCTTCACCTGCGGAAACTTCTTGCCCATCTCGGCGACGCGCTCATCCCAGTACGGCATGGTGATGGCGATGCCGTTGGATTTGGTGGCCGAGGTGAGGTGTTTCTTCGGCCGGCTCTGGGCCAGGTCGTAGGCGAACTTGAGAATGCGGTCGACGCCGACGCGGGTCATGACGGTCTCCTGCAACACGATTTCCCGGTCGGTGCCCGGGAACATCTTGCCGCCCACGCTGGAGTATTCACCTTCGGTGTTTTCCCGTACGACCCAGAAATCGATGTCACCGGGCTTGCGATTGGCCAGCGGCGCCTTGACGCCCGGCATCAGGCGGCACGGGCGCAGGTTCACGTACTGGTCGAATTCACGGCGGAACTGCAACAGCGAATCCCACAGGGAAATGTGGTCAGGTACGACGTCTGGCCAGCCCACTGCGCCGAAGTAGATCGCGTCGTAGCCCTTGAGAATCTCGAACCAGTCGTCGGGCATCATTTTGCCGTGGGCCAGGTAGTAATCGGCGCTGGCGAAATCGAACCAGTCCCATTGCAGCTCCAGGTTGTGTTTCGCGGCCACGGCGTCGAGGACGCGCACGCCTTCGGGCATGACCTCCTTGCCGATGCCGTCGCCGGGGATCACTGCAATTTTGTACTGGGCTTTGCTCATGGATTCGACTCCTGGGATGGATGGGGACTGGTTGCCAGTGTATGCAGTCGCCCTGTATTAATAATTAGCCTTGAGCGAAAGCCATTCTTAGTTTTAAGGAAACAATCCGTGGCGATGATCGATGACTTGAGTTTCTTCCAGCAGGTGGCGACACGCGGCAGTCTGACCGAAGTGGCGCGCCACCTCGGCCTGTCGTTGCCGGCGGTGAGCAAACGCTTGAGCCAGCTTGAAGCACGGCTGGGGGTGCAATTGCTGCAGCGCACCACCCGCCGGTTGTCGCTGACGCCGGAAGGGACGTTGTACCTGGAAGGCGGGCGGCCGATTCTGCGGCAACTGGAAGAGCTGGAGAGTGCGCTCAACAGTCGGCAGCCGACCTTGCAGGGGCGTTTGCGGATCAACGGCACCCTGGGTTTCGGCCGGCAGCACCTGGCGCCGGTGGTCTCCAGTTTCGCCCGGTTGCACCCGGAGCTGGAGCTGTCTCTGGAACTGTCCAGCCAGCCTTCGAGCCTGCTGGACGATCAGTTCGACATGAGCGTGTGCATGGGTGAGCCGCCCGATTCGCGCCTGATTGCGGTGCGCCTGCTGGAAAACCCGCGCATTCTCTGTGCCTCTCCACAATACCTTGAAGCTATGCCTGAGCTTACAGGGGTGGCGGATCTGGTCCGGCATAACTGTATTGTGCTGCGTCAGTTCGGCAGTGATTACGCGATCTGGCGTTTCAGCAAGGATGGCCAGGATTACTCGCACAAGGTCAGCGGTACATTGTCGAGCAACGATGGAGAAGTGGCGTTACGCCTGGCCCTGGACGGGCATGGGCTGATCCTGCGTTCGCGCTGGAATGTTCAGGAACACCTTGAAAGCGGGCGCTTGCGTGCGGTGCTGAGCGATTACCAGGCGCCCAGGGCCGATATCTTCGTGGTCTATCAGCATCGCCGGCATATTCCGCAACGCATCTCGGTATTCGCCCGGTATCTCGCGCAGGAACTGGCCAGGCGCTTGCCGTTTGCGGCGCTCAAGTGAGCCTGTGGCACGGGAAAGCCGCTGGCGATTGTCCGGTGAAATAAGCATGATCTGAAGTTATGGTGGTCCTGACTATTCGTGCATTGCCCCCGGGTGTCATGCTCTTGTAACGTCGAAATGTCCCGCTCGGTCGAACAATAAAATCAAACCTGAGCAAAGCACGCGGGTGCAGGGTGTTCAGTCGAGGTTTTAACGCTGCCGAATTAATCTACGTCCAGGATGATTTGCCATGAAAACCTTGTCTGTTGCTCAAGCGTTCGGTTCCGTCATTTCCCTGTTGAGTCTTTCGGTGGCGTGCGCGATGCCCGCCATGGCCGAGGAAATCACCTTCGTCTCCCAAGGCGGTGCTTACCAGGAGGCCCAGACCAAGGCCATTCTGGATCCGGCGGCCAAGCAGCTGAACATCACCATCAAACAGGACAGCGCCCCCGATGCCTGGCCGATGGTCAAGGCCCAGGGCGAGGCGAAGAAACCGGTCTGGGACGTGATCGATACACCACCGTCCAACTGCCTGCGCGGCGGCAAGGAAGGGCTGATCGAACCGCTGGACCTGAGCAAGCTGCCGAACGTGCAGAACATGCCGGCGGCCTATCGCACTCCGTACTCGGTGGCCTACGAGTTCTATTCGTCGGTCATTGGCTACAACAAGAAGAACCTGAAAAAAGTGCCGCAGACCTGGGCCGAATTCTGGGACGTGAAGAACTTCCCCGGCGTGCGTGCCTTGCGTAACGACCCGATGAGCACCCTGGAAGCGGCGCTGCTGTCCGATGGCGTGCCTCGCGACAAGCTGTACCCGCTGGATGTCGACCGTGCCTACAAGCGTCTGGAACAGATCAAACCGAACATCGCCGTCTGGTGGACCTCGGGTGGTCAGTCGGCGCAATTGCTCGCCGATGGCGAAGTCGACATGTTGATGATCTGGAACGGTCGCGCCAGCGCCGTGCAAAAGAGCAACCCCGACGTGGCCTTCACCTACAACGACGGTCTGTTGCAGAACACCCAGCTGTGCATCCTGAAAAATGCGCCTAACTATGCGGCGGCCGTGAAGTTCCTCAACGAAGCGGTATCGCCTGAGCTGCAGGCCAACCTGCCGCTCTACATCGACTACGGTCCAGGTAACCCGGCGGCGTTCGCTACCGGCAAAATCACCGCCGAGCGGGCCAAGGAACTGCCAAGCTCGCCGGATAACGCGGCCAGGCAAGCCCTGATGTCGGAAGAGTGGTGGGCTTCCGCCGAAGGGATTGCCGCCAAGGATCGCTGGCTCAAGTTCGTTCAGTAAGGTGTCGGCATGATCGATTACTTGATTCTGGGCGGTGGGTCGGCCGGCTGCGTGCTGGCCGCCCGGCTCTCCGAGGACCCCGACAAACAGGTGTGCCTGATCGAGGCAGGGCGCGATATTTCCCGGCAGACGATGCCCCCCGAGATACGCAGTCGGTATCCGGGGCGCGCCTATCTGGATGTCAGCAATATCTGGCAGCGCCTGACCGCGTTGATGGGCCAGCGTGCCAGCGCCACGCGGCGCTACGAGCAGGCGCGGATCCTCGGTGGCGGCTCGGCCATCAATGCCCTGATGACCAACCGTGGCGCGCCGGCCGACTATGACGAATGGCAGGCGCTGGGCGCCGAGGGCTGGAGTTGGCAAGCCTGCCTGCCGTACTTTCGCAAGCTGGAAAACGACACCGACTTCTGCAGCCCGCAGGACCAGGCGCTGCATGGCAGCGACGGCCCGGTGAGGATCCGGCGTACGCCATCGGAGCGCCTTTCACCTTTCGTCAAGGGTGTGATGAAGGTCCTGGGCGGGCGCGGTCTCGAGCACAAGGCCGACCAGAATGGCACCTGGGAGGAGGGCGTGTTTGTCGGCGCCATTGGCGTCAGCGAGCAGGGCGAGCGAATCCCCACCTCGGTGTGTTACCTGACCGATGAGGTGCGCCAACGCAAGAACCTGAGCCTGCGCACCCGCTGCGTGGTGGATCGGGTGTTGATCGAGGCGGGCCGTGCGACGGGCGCCAGGATTATCGACCGTCATGGCGTCGTCGAGTCCTTGCGGGCGCGTGAGGTCATTGTCTGTGCCGGTGCGATCCACAGCCCTGCGGTGCTGCTGCGCAGTGGCATCGGCCCGGCGGATGATCTGGCGTCGCTGGGCATTGCGTCGGTGGCGGACCGTCCGGGGGTGGGCGCCAACCTGATGGAGCATCCGTCGATTGCGGTGTCTGCGCTGCTCAACCGCGAAGGTCGCACGGCGTATCCAGAGGAGCATCATGAACAGGCCATCGTGCGTTTTTCCTCCGGGCTGGCCGACACGGTGCCCTGTGATATGCACGGTGCAATCCTTTCTCGATCAGGCTGGCATTCGATCGGTTATCGACTGGGCACGATGTTTTTCTGGGTCAACAAATCCTATTCCCGTGGCCATCTGCGCCTGGCGTCCAGCGATCCCCACGACGAACCGCAAGTGCGCTTCGACATGCTCAGCGATGGCCGCGACCTCGAGCGTCTGAAGCAGGCGTTGCGCTTTGGGGCCCAGACGTTATCGGCGCCAGCCTTGAGCCGCGAGTGCGCCGTGGTGTTTCCATCGAGCTACTCGCCACGGGTGGCCAGGGTCGCGATGCCGGGCTGGATCAATGCCCTGCAACGCGGCGCCCTGAGCCTGTTGCTGGACATCGCCGGGCCCTTGCGGGGCTTGCTGATTCATGGCCTGGTGACGCAAGGCGTCACCCTGAGCAAACTCCTCGCCGATGACCAGGCCCTGACCGAGTTCGTGCAGCGCAATGTCGGCGGTACCTGGCACCCGTCTGGCACCTGCCGCATGGGTCGCGCCGACGATCCGCTGGCTGTCACCACCGGTGATGGCCGCGTGATCGGCGTCGCCGGGCTGCGTGTGTGTGATGCTTCGCTGATGCCTTCGATTCCCTGCGCCAACACCAACGTCCCGACCCTGATGATCGCCGAGCGCATGGCCGATCTGATCAAGGCCGAGGCGAAGGTGCCGGGCGGCGAGGCCGAGGTGGCAGCGCCGCTGTAGAAAGCGGCTTGCCTGTCCGTTTGGGGGCATCAAGCCCCCCAGCCGACAATCCCCTTGACCTCCAGAAATGCCTCCAGTCCCCATTCCGCGTATTCGCGACCATTGCCCGATTGCTTGTAGCCACCAAACGGCGCGCCGGAATCCCAGCCCGGATAGTTGATGTAGACGCTGCCGGCACGCATTTGCAGGGCGACATCGCGAGCACGCGCCCGGTCCGCCGATTGAACGTAGGCAGCCAGGCCAAACACGCTGTCGTTGGCCATCTCGACCGCTTGCGCTTCATCTTCGTAGGCCTGGATGACCAGCACCGGGCCGAATATTTCCTCGCGGGCGATGGTCATGTCCTGGGTGACATCGGCGAAGATAGTCGGCTGCACGTAATAACCCCGGGGCAAGTGATCGGGGCGACCCGGTCCGCCACACACCAGTTGTGCGCCCTCGTCGATACCAATGGCAATCATCCGCTGGATGCTGTCGTACTGACGCTCGCTGATCACCGGGCCCATGGTCGTGGCGGGCGCATCGGGCGTGCCGACGATGTGTTTTTGCGCGGCGCGGCGGGCAATCTCCACGGCCTGATCATGCAGGGCAGCCGGCACCAGCATGCGCGTCGGCGCGTTGCAGGATTGCCCGCTGTTGCCAAAGCAACTGTCGACACCGCTGGTCACGGCCGCTTGCAGATCGACGTCGTCGAGCAGAATGTTGGCCGATTTACCGCCCAGTTCCTGGTGCACGCGCTTGACCGTCGGTGCGGCCAGGCGCGCGATTTCCGTCCCGGCGCGGGTCGAGCCGGTGAACGAAACCATGTCCACGTGCGGATGGGCCGACAGGGCGGCGCCGACGGTCGGGCCATCGCCATTGATCAGGTTGAAAACCCCCGCCGGTACGCCGGCCTCGTGCATGACCTCGGCAAACAGCAAGGCATTGATCGGTGCGATTTCACTCGGCTTGAGCACCATGGTGCAACCGGCGGCCAGGGCCGGCGCGACCTTGCAGACGATCTGGTTGATCGGCCAGTTCCAGGGGGTGATCAGCGCCACCACGCCCACGGGTTCATGGGCAATCAGCGTGGTGCCACGGGACTTCTGGAACTCGAAGGTGTCGAGGGTGCGCAGCAGTTGCTCCAGGTGACGCCTGCCGATTCCGGCTTGCCAGTCGTGGGACAAGGCTTTCGGGGCGCCGACTTCCTGAACGATGGCGTCGGCGATGTCATCGTAGCGCGCCATGAACACCTCAAGAATTCGCTGCAGCAGTTGTTTACGCTGTGCCGGCGAAGTCCGGGCGAACGCTGGAAAGGCGCGTCGGGCGGCCATGACGGCAGACTCGACATCGGTCAGGTCGCCCATGGCGATTTCGCAGAATGCCTGCTCGGTGGCGGGGTTGATCACCGGCAGCCGATCGAAGCTGTGAGGCTCCACCCAGCGGCCGTCGATGTAAAACTTCAGGTTGTTGTTCATAGCAGGGAGGGTCTCGTGAGGGGAGGAGTGCCGCGCCGTATAGCCGTGGATCGCCTTGCGCAGGCGCTCACCAGAATAGGCGGGGTATTTTGTTCGGGACAATTTACTAATAGTTGTGCCAGGCATAAACTCAGGTCATGTCCAATCTTCGCCGCAAGGTCCCCAGCTCCAGCTCCCTGTTCGTCTTCGAAGCGGCTGCCCGATGTGGCAGCTTCACCCGGGCGGCGGATGAACTGTGCGTCAGCCAGCCGGCCGTGAGCCGCATGTTGTCGCGTCTGGAAGAGCACCTTGGCGTGCAGCTTTTCGAGCGTGTTCGCGGCGGCGCGAGGCTGACCGAGAGCGGCAGCATTTTGTATCGCCGCGTGCAGGAAGGCTTCAGTACCATCGAGTCGGCAATCAGTGAAATCGAAGCCCGGGCGACGGGGATCGAGACCGTGACGCTGTCGGTGTCCACCGCGTTCACCACCCATTGGCTGATGCCGCGCATGAGCCGCTTCAGCCAGCGATTCCCCACCGTCGACATGCGCTATCAATTGATGTCCGGGCGGATCGGTGGGCCCCTGGTGGACGTCGACCTGGGCATGCGCTACCTGGAGGCCGGCAGCCTGAAAGGCACGGATACACTGGTGATTCCGGAAATTACCCTGCCGGTGTGCAACGCCCAGTACCTCGCCGATGTCGTTCAGGGCAAGGGCAAAAAACAAGTGCCGACGCTGATCAGCATGGACAATCAGGATCGTGGCTGGGCCGCCGCTTTCGAGGCACCGGGGCGCGCCGACAATGCGCTGGTGTTCTCCGATTATGCCGTGGTGGTCCAGGCCGCCTTGTTGGGCCAGGGCATGGCGCTGGGGTGGTTGAACGTGGTGTCGAACTCCTTGTGCAAGGGTGAACTGGTGCCGGCGACGGACGCCTTTCGGGTCAATTCCCGGCGTTGCTGCCTGGTGGTTCCGGCCAACCGTCCGGTACGTCCGATCGTGGAAAGCGTGCGTGACTGGATCATCGAAGAGATGCGCGAGGACATGCTCAGGATCGACGCGCTTTACCCTCATCTGGGGTTGCTCGCGACCCTGGAATCGACCCGTTGAGCACAGGTGCGGCACGTCGAGTAAAAAAACAGTAGGTTATGCCTCTGGGGTAGGGCAAAACAGAATATTTCGCGAGAAGGCGGGCAGATAATGGGCCTGTCCAGTCAGTTTCACCCTTATGACTTTTCTTGCGGAGCGCCCTATGTCTTTCAAGCAGTTCAAAGCCCTGACGTTTGACGTTGTCGGTACCCTGATCGATTTCGAAGCCGGAATCCTGGCCCATGTCCGCGAAGTCGCGGGTGAAGCGGGCAAGGCTCGCAGCGACGACGAGATTCTCAAAGCCTATCGCGAGGCCCGCGCCTCGACCGATTCGGGCTGGTGGCCGGATGACCTGGAGCGTTGCTACCACGTCATCGCTTCCAAGCTGGGGCTGCCGGACAACGACGACTACGCCAAGGGCCTGGCGCAGGCGGTGAAGAATTTCCCGGCGTTCCCTGATTCGGTCGAAGCACTCAAGCGCCTGCGCAAGCACTTCAAACTGGTGGCCACCACCAACTCGCAGATCTGGGCCCTGAACTATATGGCCGAAACCCTCGACCAGCCGTTCGACGTACGGGTCACCGTCGACGATGTGCGTTTCGAGAAACCTGATCCGCAGTTCTTTGCCTACACCCGGGGTGTGCTGGCGACCCAGGGCATTCTGTTCGAGCATATCCTGCACGTTGCCCAGAGCCAGTATCACGACATCGGCGTGGCCATGCGCCTGGGTTATCAGACTTGCTGGATCGAGCGTCGTTTTGCCCAGAAAGGCACCGGCGGCACCCTGGAATCGGAACGCACCGAACCGCATTACCACTTCACCTCGCTGGCGCAACTGGCTGACGCGGTCGAGAAAGAGCTGGGTTGATCCCCTCGGCGCTCGGGCCCTGGCCATGAGCGCCAATCCCTATTGAGTCGAGAGGCTGGCATGACTGTTCAGAGCTTATGGGCGGCCACCGCCCAACCGGCACCTGCGCTGCAATCCCTGGAAGGCGAGCGGCAGTGCGACGTGGTGATCATCGGTGCGGGTTACACCGGCCTCTCGGCAGCCCATCACATCGCCCGCAGTGGTCGCGAGCCCCTCATCGTCGAGGCCAATACCTTGGCCTGGGGCGCCAGCGGACGTAATGGCGGCGTGGTGTCACCGAAGTTCCGGGTGGGCTTTCCCACGCTCATGTCGCGCTTTGGCCGCGACACGGCGTTGCAGATGTACCACACCGGTTATGCCGCAGTGGACAGCCTGGTGGAGATGGTCGAAACCCTTGGCCTGACCGGTGCCGAGTTGCACCTGGGCGGGCATATCGCTGCGGCGCACAACGTCCACGCGCTGGGTGCGCTGGGGTCGACTGCGGACTGGATCAAGCGTGAAACCGGCGGTACGTCATCACGCATGATCTCGGCCGAGCAGGTACGGGAAATGACCGGCTCGACGATCTTCGCCGGCGGCCTGCTGACCCCCAAGGCCGGCGGTATCCACCCTTTGAATTACGCGCGCGGCATGGCGCGTCACCTGGTCGAGCATGGCGTGAAAATGTTCATCAACAGTCCGGCCGAGCAAGTGCGTCATGAAGGCGGCCGGGTGATCGTGCAGACGCCGCAAGGGCGGGTCAGTGCCCGGCAGGTGATCTACGCCACCAACGGTTATTCCGATCAGACCCGAGCCACCGATACCTTGCATCGACGGTTGATTCCGTTTCGCAGCGCAATCATCGCCACGCAACCCCTGCCGCCGGACATCCTCGCCGCGATCCTGCCGGGCGGGCAGGTGTGTGGCGACACCAAGCGCATGTTGCGCTGGTTTCGGGTCATCGGCGATCGCCTGATTTTCGGCGGTCGTGGCGCGTTCGGCAAAGGCGATTCACAAAGCGCGTTCGACGCGTTGCAGCGCAGCATGGGCGATGTGTTCCCGAGCCTGCGCGACCAGCCCATCGCCTATCGCTGGTCGGGCCTGGTGGCCATGACCCTGGATTACCTTCCCCATGCCGGGCAGCTCGATGAGCGCAGCTACTACGCCATCGGCTACAACGGTGGCGGCGTCGCGATGTCGACCTGGATGGGCAAACAACTGGCCGCCATGACGGCGGGCGAGAAGGTCGAGCTCGGCTTGCTCGCGGGCGAGCATTTCAACCCCATTCCTCTGCATGCCTTCCGGGCGCCGGGCGTTCGCCTGGCGGCGGGCTGGCAGCAATTTCTAGACATCATCGGCCGATGAGCGAGCGTTAAGCGTATGCCACCGATTCTGCACTACTCCCACCCCCACACTGATCGTCAATTGCCCTGCGCCGCGTTCGCCCTGCAGGGCGATCCACTGGCGGCCGGGCGGGTCATCAACTTCCACGACCCCGTTCAGGGCTATGGCGCCGGCAGCAGTGTCAGCACCGGTGCGAACCTGCTGATCGAGGCATTCCCCTGGGTTGAACTGGGTGTGGTTGAAGCCGGAGAACTGCGTTTGCAGGGGGAGGGTTTCGACCTGCAAGTGACGGCGGGGGATTGCTT
>Ga0247819_10001179_pt1 | contig 14458 bp, 14 predicted proteins | sample 13C_Xylose_Day6_FD_193428 | JGI IMG/M metagenome (GOLD analysis project Ga0247819, IMG submission 193428) | Soil microbial communities from agricultural site in Penn Yan, New York, United States - 13C_Xylose_Day6 | ecosystem: Environmental > Terrestrial > Soil > Agricultural land | place: USA...
TCGGCGTGCTGGTGCCCTACCTGGCGCTCGGCCCCACGCTGGTGGCGGGCGTGGTCACGCTGGGCGTGATGCAGCAGATCGTGCGTGCGTTCGGCCGGGTCGAGAGCGCCTTCCAGTTCCTGGTGCTCAGCTGGACCACCATCGTGGAACTGATGTCGGTCTACAAGCGGCTGCGTGCTTTCGAGATGCAGATCGAGGCCGCGCGCGGCGAGCCGCGCGCCGTCGGCGCCGAGTGAGGCTCAGTCTGCGGGGGCGAGGCGCCGCAGCGCCTCGGCGGTGACGGCGTCCAGCGGGAAGAAGGTTTCCAGCGTCAGCTCCTGCACCGTCACGTCCACCGCGGTGCCGAACACCGTGGTGGTGCTGATGAAGCTGAGCACCTGGCCGTCCTGCGTGCGAAATCGAAGCGGCAGCGCCACGCCGACGTGCTCGCCTTCCAGGCGGGTGTCGTGCGCGCCCTCGGGCACGGGATAGGCGCGCAACTCCTCCAGCAGCGAAGCCAGCGCCGCGTCGCCCGTCGCCTGCACCTGCTGGCGCAGGCGCTCGAAAAGGTGCTCGCGCCACTGGCCCAGGTTGACGATGCGCGGCGCCAGCCCCCGCGGATGCAGCGACAGCCGCAGCACGTTGATGCGGCCCTGGAGCAGCTGCGGATCGGCGCCTGCCATCAGGTGCGGCAGCATGCGGTTGCCGGCCACCAGGTCCCAGTGGCGGTCCACGGCCAGCGCGGGATTCGGTTCGTGCGCGCGAAGGATCAGGTCCACCGCCGCGCGCGCGGGCGCCAGGCCCGGATCCTCCAGCGGCCGTTCGCGGTACATGGGCGCGTAGCCGGCCGCCACCAGCATCGCATTGCGCTCGCGCAGCGGCACGCCCAGGCGCTCGGACAGGCGCAGCACCATCTCGCGGCTGGGGAGCGCGCGACCGGTCTCGACGAAGCTCAGGTGCCGCGTGGAGATTTCCGCCTCCTCGGCCAGGCCCTGCTGCGACAGGCGCCGATGCTGGCGCCAGTGGCGCAGGTGCGCGCCGAAGGGCTGCGGGGCGGCGGAGCGGGGCAGGGCGGCGACTGAGCTCATGAAGGCGATGCTATTCGCTGGCAGGAGCCGGTTCCATTACCTGGCACGTCATCGACGCTGCGAGCGGCCGCGACCACGATGAAGGCCTGTTCCACCAGGAGGTCTCCATGTCGATGTTCGCTTCCCCCCGTTTCCTGCGCGGCGTGCTCTGGGCCGATGCCGCTTCCTGCCTGGCCACCGGCGCGCTGCAGCTGGCCGCGCTCGACGCCTTGCCGCGTCTCTTCGGCCTGCCGCAGCTGCTGCTCCTCGATACCGGCGTGTTCCTGGTCGCCTACGGCCTGCTGGCCGCCTGGACCGCCGCGCGCCCCGTCCCGCCGCGCGGATGGGTGGCGCTGTTCGCGGCCGGTAACGTGGCCTGGGCGATCGGTTGCGGGTTCGCGGTCGCGTTGCTGCAGCCGACCGGCCTGGGCATCGCCTGGATCGCCATGCAGGCCGCCGCGGTGCTGGTGCTGGCCGACCTGCAGTGGATGGGTTTGCGCCGCAGCGCGGCTCCGCGCGCGGCCATGGGCTGAGTCCGGCGGGGGTGGGGGGCTTCTTGTATGCTGTCCCACTCCCTTTTCCCGCACAGCGTCCCAGAAAGCTCCCATGCCTCGCGTCTTCAACTTCAGCCCCGGTCCCGCCACCCTGCCCGAAGCCGTCCTGCGGCAGGCCGCCGACGAGATGCTCGACTGGCACGGCAGCGGCATGTCGGTGATGGAGATGAGCCACCGCGGCAAGGAGTTCATCGGCATCCACGCCGAAGCCGAAGCCACGCTGCGCGAGCTGATGGGCGTGCCCTCCAACTACAAGGTGCTGTTCATGCAGGGCGGCGCGATCGGCGAGAACGCCATCGTGCCGATGAACCTGCTGGGCCGCGGCGGCGCCGCCGACTACGTGGTCACCGGCGACTGGTCCAAGAAGTCGACCAAGGAAGCCGCGACCTACGGAAAGATCAACATCGCCGCCACCGGCGAGGCGAGCAAGTTCACCGCCATCCCGAAGCAGTCGGAGTGGAAGCTGGACCCCAAGGCGGCCTACGTCCACATCTGCTCCAACGAAACCATCGGCGGCGTGGAATTCCACTGGACGCCCGACACCGGCAGCGTGCCGCTGGTGGCCGACATGTCGTCCAACATCATGTCGCGCCCGATCGACGTCAGCCGCTACGGCCTGATCTACGCCGGCGCGCAGAAGAACATGGGCCCGTCGGGCGTGACGGTGGTGATCGTGCGCGACGACCTGCTGGGCCATGCGCTGCCGATCACGCCCTCGGCCTTCAACTACCAGCTGCAGGCCGAGAACGACTCGATGTACAACACGCCGCCCACCTATGCGATCTACATCGCGGGGCTGGTCTGCAAGCACATCAAGGCCAACGGCGGCCTGGCCGCCATGGAAGAGCACAACCGGACCAAGGCGCGCGTCCTGTACGACTACCTGGACGCGAGCAGCTTCTACCGCAACCCGGTGGCCAAGGAAGACCGTTCGCTGATGAACGTGCCCTTCAAGCTCAAGGACGATTCGCTGGACGAGGCCTTCCTGAAGGGCGCGCAGGCGCGCGGGATGATCCAGCTCAAGGGCCACCGCTCCGTGGGCGGCATGCGCGCGTCGATCTACAACGCCATGCCCATCGAAGGCGTGAAGGCCCTGGTCAAGTACATGCAGGAATTCGAGAAGCAACATGCCTGACGCCGGGCGGCCGTTCCAGGTGCTGGTGCTCAACCAGGTCTCCGACCTGGGGCTGCAGCGGCTGCCTGCCGGCCGCTACGAAGTGGGCAAGTCGGTCGCCGCACCCGACGCGGTGCTGGTGCGGTCGGCCGACATGCACTCGATGGACATCCCCGCCAGCGTGCAGGCCATAGGCCGCGCGGGCGCAGGCACCAACAACATCCCCGTGAAGGCGATGAGCGCGCGCGGCGTGCCGGTGTTCAACGCGCCCGGCGCCAACGCCAACGCGGTCAAGGAACTGGTGCTGGCCGGCATGCTGCTGGCCGCGCGCAACCTGCCCGGCGCGCTGCAGTTCGTTCATTCGCTGGAGCCCGATGCCCCCGGCCTGGACGAACAGGTCGAGAACGGCAAGAAGCCCTTCGCCGGCTTCGAGCTCGCCGGCCAGACGCTGGGCGTCATCGGCCTCGGCAAGGTCGGCTGCCTGGTGGCGCAAGCCGCCATCCAGCTGGGCATGAATGCCATGGGCCACGACCCGGAGATCACGGTCGATGCGGCCTGGAGCCTGCCTTCGCAGGTGCGCAAGGCGGGCAGCGTGGCCGAGGTGCTGCGCGGCTGCCGCTTCGTCAGCCTGCACGTGCCGTTGCTCGATGCCACGCGCCACCTGGTCAACGCCGACAACATCGGCCTCCTCAAGCCCGGTGCGGTGCTGCTGAATTTCTCGCGCGAAGGCGTGGTGGACGATGCCGCGGTGCTGCGTGCGCTGGACGCGGGCACGCTGGGCCGCTACGTCTGCGACTTCCCGCACGGCGCCATCCTTCGCCATCCCAAGGTGATCGCGCTGCCGCACCTGGGCGCGTCCACGCGCGAGGCCGAGGACAACTGCGCGGTGATGGTGGCCGACCAGCTGCGCGACTACCTGGAGCACGGCAACATCGCCAACGCCGTGAACTTCCCCGCGGTGTCGATGGCGCGCGAATCGGCCTTCCGCCTGGCCATCGCCAACGCCAACGTGCCGAACATGGTGGGCCAGATCTCCACCGCCATGGCCCAGGCCGGCCTGAACATCCACAACATGGTCAACAAGTCGCGCGGCGAGATGGCCTACACGCTGGTGGATGTCGACAGCCCGGTGGGTGAGGACGTGCTTGCGGCCATCCGCGCCATCGAAGGCGTGCTGGCCGTCCGCTACCTGCCCGCCTGAAGGGCACGTCCCCGCAGAACCCAAGGTCGCCCCTGCGGCGGCAAAATGGCTGGTTACCAAGCAGCCTAAATGGCTGGTTCCCGAGCACCCTGCTCCCAACCAAGAACTCATCTCGGCAGGAGGTCCCGATGCCCCACGCGTTTGCCCATACCCTGAAGAGCTTCAAGTACGGCCGCAAGACCGGCAGCCTGTATTCCCTGCCCGCCCTGGCGGAAGAGTTTCCCAACGTGCGCCGCATGCCGGTCTCGATGCGCATCGTGCTCGAGTCGGTGCTGCGCAACTGCGACGGCCTCAAGGTCACGGCAGAGCACGTGCGCCAGGTCGCCAACTGGTCGGCCAACGCGGCGCGCACGGAGGAGATCCCCTTCGTGGTCGCGCGCGTGGTGCTGCAGGACTTCACGGGCGTGCCGCTGCTGGCCGACCTGGCCGCGATGCGCGCCGCCGCCGCCCGCCTGGGCCGCGACCCCGGCCGCATCGAGCCGCTGGTGCCGGTGGACCTGGTGGTCGACCATTCGGTGATGGTGGACCACTACGGCACCAAGGACGCGCTCGACCTGAACATGAAGCTCGAGTTCCAGCGCAACCGCGAGCGCTACGAATTCATGAAGTGGGGCATGCAGGCCTTCAAGACCTTCGGCGTGGTGCCGCCCGGCTTCGGCATCGTGCACCAGGTCAACCTGGAGTACCTGGCGCGCGGCGTGCACAGCACGCCCCAGGGCGTGTACTACCCCGACTCGCTGGTGGGCACCGACAGCCACACGACCATGATCAACGGCGTGGGCGTGGTGGGCTGGGGCGTGGGCGGCATCGAGGCCGAGGCGGCGATGCTGGGCCAGCCGGTCTACATGCTCACGCCCGACGTGGTCGGCTTCGAGCTCACCGGGCGCCTGCGCGAAGGCTGCACCGCCACCGACCTGGTGCTCACCGTCACCGAGCTGCTGCGCAAGCACAAGGTGGTGGGCAAGTTCGTCGAGTTCTTCGGCGAGGGCACGCGCACGCTGGCCGTGCCGGACCGCGCCACCATCGGCAACATGGCCCCGGAATACGGCGCCACCATGGGCTTCTTTCCGGTCGACGAGAAGACCATCGAGTACTTCCGCGGCACCGGCCGCGGCAAGGAGGAGATCGACGCGCTGGAAGCGTACTGCCGCGCCCAGGGCCTGTTCGGCATCCCGCTGGCGGGCGAGGTCGATTACTCGCAGGTGGTGAGGCTGGACCTGGGCGAGGTCACGCCCAGCCTGTCGGGCCCCAAGCGCCCGCAGGACCGCATCGAGCTGGGCAACGTCAAGCGCCAGTTCACCACGCTGTTCAGCAAGCCGGCCGGCGAGAACGGGTTCAACATGCCGTCCGAGACGCTGCAGTCGCGCCACCTGCTTCACACGGGCGGCGAGACGCCCAATCCCAAGGTGCCGACCAACCCGCCGCTGAAGGCGGCGGCGATCGTGTCCGAGACCGAGATGGAATCGAACAAGCAGACGCTGGCGTCGGCCCAGTTCGAGGCGCCCTCCGCCCCCGCGACGCCGCAGCAGATCACCATCGGCAACGGCGACATCCTGATCGCCGCCATCACCAGCTGCACCAACACTTCCAACCCCGGCGTGCTGCTGGCGGCGGGCCTGCTGGCCAAGAAGGCGGTGCAGGCGGGACTGAAGGTGCAGCCGCACATCAAGACCTCGCTGGCGCCCGGCTCGCGCATCGTCACCGAGTACCTGACCAAGTCCGGCCTGCTGCCCTACCTGGAGCAACTCGGGTTCACGGTGGCGGGCTACGGCTGCACCACCTGCATCGGCAACTCCGGCGACCTGGCGCCGGAAATCAACGAGGCGATCAACAAGAGCGACCTGGTGTGCTGCGCGGTGCTCTCGGGCAACCGCAACTTCGAGGCGCGCATCCATCCCAACATCAAGGCCAACTTCCTGGCCAGCCCGCCGCTGGTGGTGGCGTACGCCATCGCCGGCACCGTGCTCAAGGACCTGATGACCGAGCCGGTCGGCAAGGGCAAGGGCGGCAAGGACGTCTGGCTGGGCGACATCTGGCCCACGAGCGACGAGATCCACCGCCTGATGAAGCACGCGATGGACGGCGACGCCTACCGGCGCAACTACGAGAAGGTGAAGGCCGAGCCGGGTGAGTTGTGGAAGGGCATCCACGGCGTGACGGGCGAGACCTACGCCTGGCCCAAGAGCACCTACATCGCGGAGCCTCCGCTCTTCGAGACCTTCGATCCGCAGCCGCCGGCCAACGACCCCAGGCAGGACGTCTCGGTGCGCAACGCGCGCGTGATGGCGCTGTTCGGCGACTCGATCACCACCGACCACATCTCGCCCGCGGGCTCCATCAAGGAGAGCTCGCCGGCCGGCAAGTGGCTGCTGGCGCACGGCGTGAAGAAGCCGGACTTCAACAGCTACGGCGCGCGCCGCGGCAACCACGACGTGATGATGCGCGGCACCTTCGCCAACGTGCGCATCAAGAACCTGATGATCCCCGCGCTGCCCGACGGCTCGCGCGAGGAGGGCGGGCTCACCATCTACCGCGACGCCCAGGGCAACGCCGAGAAGATGTTCATCTTCGACGCCGCCATGAAGTACATGGAGCAGGACAGGCCCACGGTGATCTTCGCGGGCGAGGAATACGGCACCGGTTCCTCGCGCGACTGGGCCGCCAAGGGAACGCAGCTGCTGGGCATCAAGGCGGTGGTGGCGCGCAGCTTCGAGCGCATCCACCGCAGCAACCTGGTGGGCATGGGCGTCCTGCCGCTGCAGTTCAAGGGCGCCGACACCTGGCAGTCGCTGGGGCTGGACGGCTCCGAGCTCATCGACGTGGTCCCCGATGCCGAGCTGCGGCCGCAGAGCGACGCCAAGGTGATCGTGCGGCGCGCCGACGGCAGCACGAAGGAGATCACCGTCACGCTGCGCATCGACACGGCGATCGAGGTGCAGTACTACCGGCACGGCGGGATCCTTCCCTTCGTGCTTCGCCAGCTGCTCGCGGCCTGAACCCGGCCATCGCGCGGCACAATCCGCCGCGATGGCACACGACATCCTGGTGGCGGGAGGCGGCATCGCGGGGCTGGCGGCCGCGGTGGGCGCGCGCGCGGCCGGCTGGGAAGTGCGCCTGTTCGAGAAGGCCGAGGCCTTCGGCGAAGCCGGCGCGGGCCTGCAGCTCGGGCCCAACGCGACGCGCATCCTGGACCAGTGGGGCCTGCTCGATCGTCCCGGGCTGCGGCCGTTCGAGCCGCAGCGGCTTTCGGTGCGCGACGCGGTCGACGGGCGCGAGCTCGGTTCGCTGCGGCTGGGCGCGCAGGCGAGACAACGCTACGGGTCGCCTTACCTGACGCTGCACCGCGCCGATCTCCATTCGGTCCTGCTGGACGCCGCGGCGCAAGCGGGCGCCCACCTGCATCCCGGCGTCACCCTCACGCAGGCCCGCGTCGATGGCGAGCTCGCGCAGGCCGATCTCGCCGGAGGCACGACGGTCGAGGCCGACGCGCTGGCGGTCGCCGACGGCGTCTGGAGCACGCTGCGCGGCCAGCTCATCGGCGACGGCCCCGCGCCCGCCAGCGGCCATGTGGCCTATCGCGCGATGCTGCCGATGGCGCGGTTGCCGGCCTCCATGCGCACGCCCGAAGTCCAGGCCTGGCTGGGTCCGCGCATGCACTTGATCCGCTACCCGGTGCGCGGCGGCGAAGCGCTGAACGTGGTCGCCTTCATCGAGGGGCAGGCCCAGGCGGGCTGGGAGCAGGACGCCGGCGCCGAGGCGCTCCGGGCCGTGGCGCGCGGCTCGTGCGGCGAACTGCAGGCCTTGGTCGAGACCGTGCCCCAATGGCGCCTGTGGCCGGTGCACGATCGCCCACCGCTGCAAGGCGAAGCCGCGATGGCTCGCGGCCGCGCGGCGCTTCTCGGCGACGCCGCGCATCCGATGCGGCCCTACCTCGCGCAAGGCGCGGGCATGGCGCTGGAAGACGCGGCGGCCCTGCAGAAAGTGCTGGCCGTGTGCGACGGCCGCGTGCTGGACGTGCCCACCTGCCTGAGCCGCTACGCGCTCGATCGCTGGCAGCGCTGCGCCCGAGTGCAGGCGCGCTCGCTTCGCAACGGATGGATCTTCCACGCGGACGGACCGCTGCGCCTGGCGCGCAATCTCTCGATGCGAGTGGGGGGCGAGAAGCTGCTGGATCTGCCCTGGCTGTATCGCGGCGCCTGATCGCCGCGACGGCGATCAGAGATCGGTGCGCAGCCGCCAGATCTCCGGGAACAGCACCACGTCCAGCATCTTGCGCAGGTAGGACACGCCGCCCGTGCCGCCGGTCCCGCGCTTGAAGCCGATCACGCGCTCCACGGTGGTGACGTGGCGGAAGCGCCAGAGGCGGAACGCGTCTTCCAGGTCGGTGAGCTCCTCGCCCAGCTGGTACAGGTCCCAGTAGCGGTCGGTGTCGCGATAGACCTGCAGCCATGCCTGTTCGACTTCCTCGCTTTCCACGTAGGGCTGGGTCCAGTCGCGCTCGACGCAGTTCGCCGGCATCGGCAATCCCCGACGCGCCAGCAGCCGCAGCGACTCGTCGTACAGCGAAGGCGCTTCGTACGCCGCACGCACCTGGGCCAGCAGGTCGGGACGGTGCTCGTGCGGCTTGAGCATGGCCGCGTTCTTGTTGCCGAGCGCGAACTCGATGCAGCGGTACTGCGCGCTCTGGAAGCCGCTCGAAGAGGCCAGGTAGGGCCGGATCGCGCTGTACTCGGGCGGCGTCATGGTGGCCAGCACGTCCCAGGCGTGCACCAGCTGCTCCATGATGCGCGAAACCCGCGCCAGCATCTTGAAGGCGCTGCCCAGCTGGTCGCGCGCCACGCAGGCGATGGCCGCGTTCAGCTCGTGCAGCATCAGCTTCATCCAGAGCTCGCTGGTCTGGTGCTGGATGATGAACAGCATCTCGTTGTGGTCGGGCGAGAGCGGTTTCTGCGCGGACAGGATCCGGTCCAGCTGCAGGTAGTCGCCGTAGCTCATGGCGCGGCTGAAATCCAGCTTCGCGCCTTCGGCGTGGACGATGTCCTCGGGTTTGCCGCTGCCGTTCATGTCACCGCCTGCTTCGCGTTGAATTCGGCCCGGCGCCACTCGCCGGACTCCAGCACCTGGCGCAGCCGCTCCACCGCCTTCCACACGTCCTCGTACTCCAGGTACAGCGGCGTGAAGCCGAAGCGCAGGATGTCCGGCGCGCGGAAGTCGCCGATGACGCCGCGCGCGATCAGTGCCTGCACGATGGCGTAGGCGCCTTCCTCGCGCGACAGGCAGACCTGCGAGCCGCGCTTCGCGTGGTCGCGTGGCGTCACCAGCGAGAGGCCGTGGCCTTCGCAGCGCTGTTCCACCAGCGAGATGAACAGGTCCGTCATCGCCAGCGACTTGGCGCGCAGGGCCTGCATGCCGCCGACCGCTCGCGAAGCGTCGATCGCGTCCAGCCCGCAATCGAGCGCGACCATGCTCAGCACCGGCTGCGTGCCGCACAGATAGCGCGCGATGCCCGGAGCGGGGCGGTAGTCCGGCGAGAACTCGAACGGCGCCGCATGGCCCCACCAGCCCGCGAGCGGCTGCCAGAAGCGGTCGGCATGGCGCGGATGCACCCAGGCGAATGCGGGCGAGCCGGGACCGCCATTGAGGTACTTGTAGCCGCAGCCGATCGCGAAGTCGGCCTCGGCGGCGTGCAGGTCCACGGGCACCGCGCCCGCGCTGTGCGCGAGATCCCAGATGGCGATCGTGCCGTGGCGATGGGCGAGGGCGGTGAGCGCCGCCATGTCGTGCATGGCCCCGGTGCGGTAGTTGACGTGGGTGAGCATCAGCACGGCGATGTCGCCGGCACCGAGGGCGGACTCGATCTGGTCGGGCTCCACCAGGCGCAGCGTCCAACCCCGTTCCTCGCACAGGGCCTGCGCTATGTAGAGGTCGGTCGGGAAGTTGCTCCGCTCGCTGAGTACCACGGTGCGGCCCGGCTTGTCGGCGGCGGCGATGCGCGCGGCCGCGCTCAGCACCTTGTACAGGTTGATCGAGGTGGTGTCGGTGGCGACGACCTCACCCTCGCGCGCGCCGATCCAGCCGGCGATGCGATCGCCCACGCGCCTGGGCAGGTCGAACCAGCCGGCGGTGTTCCAGGAGCGGATCAGGCCCTGGCCCCACTCCTGTTCCACCGCGGCGGCCACGCGCGCGGCGGTGGCGCGGGGCAGCGGCCCGAGCGAGTTGCCGTCGAGATAGACCACGTCGTCCGGCAACACGAAGAGGTCGCGCAATTTGCGCAGCGGATCGTCCGCGTCCATCGCGCGGACATCTTGAAGAGTGGTGGTCATGGGCGTCGCAGGACGGCGCGCACGGGGGACGCGTCAGCCGTCATCAGTTTCAGAGGGAGGGCGATCAGCTCGTAGTCGCCCTCGGGGACTTCGTCGAGCACCAGGTTCTCCAGCACGCGCAGGCCGCGGCGCCGGATCACCTGGTGGCTGGCCAGCGACTTGCTGTCGGCGGGGTCGATGCTGGCGGTGTCGATGCCGACCAGCTTCACGCCGGCATCGGCAAGGCGCTCGATCGTGTCGGGTGCGAAGGCGGCCAGGCGGTCGTCGAAGCGGTCGATCGGCGCGCGTTCGTAGGTGCGCACCAGCACGCGCGGCGGCAGGTCGCCGATCGCGTGTTCGAGATCGCTCCATTCCACCAGCGGTCGCTTGCCGATCGCGTGAATCACGCGGCAGCGGCCGAGGTAGGGCTCGAGGTCGAGCGCGCCGATGGAGTGGCCTTGGGGGTCGTAGTGCAACGGCGCATCGGCATGCGCGCCGACGTGCGGCGAAAGGGTGAGGCTGCTGACGTTGACTGGGCAGCCGGGCGCGATCTGCGCCGCCCATTCCTGGCGGTAGGGCGTGTCGCCGGGAAAGACGGGCGAATTCGCGTCCACCGACGGTGAGATGTCCCAGAGGGTTGACATGCGGCGGAGTGTGGACCGCCGAAAAACCGCGTGGTGTCGGTTAATGCCAACAGGGACGAAATTCGTTCAGGCGTGAAGTGGCTCGAGTGGGGGCAGGCCGTGGCGAGCACGTGCGCGCGCGCAGGCGTCGCTGCCCGCTTCGAGTTCGCGGCAGGGATTCGGCCGCCATTCGTAGATGCCGCAAGCGGCCTTCACGCCGATGGTTCCGGTGAGCGCCGCGCAACGGACGGGCTGGTGGTCGGTGCCGCGCATGCGGCAGGTGCTGTCGGTGACCTCGACCGCCAGGCCGGAGGGCACGCTGCCGCCCATCTCATCCAGTTCGTGGACGGAAAAGTCGACGCGGAAGGCGGCGCAGCAGGCGCCGCAGCTGAGGCAGGGATGGGGCTCGGACATGCTGTCAACGCCGCGCCCGGCGGGCGCGTTGCGCGATAACTGTATGGGGATACAGCTTTTTCCTGAAGGGGAAGTTCAATGGAACTGCAGACTGCGCGCGAGATTATCGGCACCCTGGCGCGAGGGGTTCATCCGGTCACGGGCGAGGTGATGGCCCAGGACAGTCCGTACCACGCACCGCGGGTCGTCGCGGCACTGCTCGCGGTGCAACTGGCGTTGGATGGGGCCAAGCCGCGTGGTGCCCGCACCGACCTGCCGGCCAACACCGGCAAGCCCTGGTCCGCGGACGACGACGAACAGCTGCGCCTGGGCTTCCAGGCGGGCACCCCGACCAAGGACCTGGCGGCGGCGCTGGGCCGCACCCGCTGGGCCATCGAATCGCGACTGGTGAAGCTGGGGATGCTGACGCTCGCGGCCACGCCGGCGGCGCAGCGGGCCGCGCACTAGCTCGTGGGCTTCAGCCGGTCACCCGGCCGAGCAGCAGGAACTCCATCAGCGCCTTCTGCACGTGCATGCGGTTCTCGGCCTCGTCCCACACGACGGACTGCGGCCCGTCGATCACCTCGGCGGCGACCTCCTCGCCGCGGTGCGCGGGCAGGCAGTGCATGAACAGGGCGTCGGTCCTGGCGGCCTTCATCATGTCCACGTCCACGCACCACTCGGCGAAGGCCTTGCGGCGTTCCTCGTTCTCGGCCTCGTAGCCCATGCTGGTCCACACGTCGGTGGTGACCAGGTCGGCGCCGCGGCAGGCATCCATCGGGTCCTTGAACACCTGGTAGCTGTCGCGGCTGCGAACGCCGGCCACGGCCTGGTCCACTTCGTAGCCGGTGGGCGTGGACAGGTGGACCTTGAAGCCCAGCAGGTCGGCCGCCTGCAGCCAGGTGTTGGCCATGTTGTTGCCGTCGCCCACCCACGCCACCGTCTTGCCGGCGATGGAGCCGCGGTGTTCCAGGAAGGTGAAGATGTCGGCCAGGATCTGGCAGGGGTGGAACTCGTTCGTCAGGCCGTTGATCACCGGCACGCGAGAATGCGCGGCGAAGCGCTCGATCTTGTCCTGACCGAACGTGCGGATCATCACCAGGTCCACCATGCGGCTGATGACGCGCGCGGAGTCCTCGATCGGCTCGGCGCGGCCCAGCTGGCTGTCGCCGGTGGTGAGGTGGACCACGCTGCCGCCCAGCTGGTACATGCCGGCCTCGAAGCTCACGCGCGTGCGGGTGGAGGCCTTCTCGAAGATCATGGCCAGCGTGCGGTCGGCCAGCGGGTGGTACTTCTCGTAGGCCTTGAACTTGCGCTTGATCACCGCGGCCCGCTCGAACAGCCAGGCGTAGTCCTCGGCCGTGAGGTCGGTGAACTGCAGGTAATGCTGGATCGCCATGCTCACTCCGCGAGGACCGCCTTCACCAGCGGCGCCAGGATGTTCACGCACTCGTCCGCTTCGGCGCGGGTGAAGATCAGCGGCGGCAGCAGGCGCACCACGGTGTCGGCGGTGACGCTGATCAGCAGGCCCGCCTCGGCCGCGCGGTTGACCAGCGCGCCGCAGGGCTTTTCCAGCTCCATGCCGATCATCAGGCCCTGGCCGCGGATCTCCTTGACGCCCGGCTTGCCCGCGAACTCGCGCTCCAGCAGGCCCTTGAGGTAGCCGCCCACGTCGGCCGCGTTCTGCAGCAGGCCGTCCTCTTCCATGATGCGGATGGTCTCGACACCGGCGCGCATGGCGAGCGGGTTGCCGCCGAACGTCGTGCCGTGGTTGCCTGGCTGGAAGATGGTGGCGGCCTTCGGACCCGCGACCACCGCGCCGATCGGCACGCCCGAGCCCAGGCCCTTGGCCAGCGGCATCACGTCGGGAACGATGCCGGCCCACTGGTGCGCGAACCACTTGCCGGTGCGGCCCATGCCGCACTGCACCTCGTCGATCATCAGCAGCCAGCCGCGCTGGTCGCACAGCTGGCGCACCTGCTTCAGGTACTCGGCGCGCATCGGGTTGATGCCGCCTTCGCCCTGGATGGTCTCGAAGAACACGGCCACCACGTCCTTGTTGCCCTCGGTGGCGGACTTGAGCGCGTCGATGTCGTTCAGCGGAACACGGATGAAGCCTTCGACCAGCGGGCCGAAGCCCTTCTGCACCTTCTCGTTGCCCGTGGCGGACAGGGTGGCGATGCTGCGGCCGTGGAAGGCCTTCTCGTACACCACGATCTGCGGGCGCTCGATGCCCTTGTCGTGGCCGTACTTGCGCGCCAGCTTGATCGCAGCCTCGTTGGCCTCCAGCCCGGTCGAGCAGAAGAACGCGTTGGTCATGCCGGACAGCTCGACCAGCCTGGCCGCCAGGCGCTCCTGGTTGGGCACGTGGTAGTAGTTGCTGCTGTGGATGATCTTCGAAACCTGGTCCTGCAGCGCGGGGACGAGCTTGGGATGGTTGTGGCCCAGCGTGTTCACGGCGATGCCGGCCAGGGCGTCCAGGTAGGACTTGCCGTTGACGTCCCACACGCGCGCGCCTTGCCCGTGCGACAGGGCGATCGGCACGCGGCCGTAGGTGTTCATCGTGTGGGGCGACGCCGCCTCGATCAGGGCCATGAAGTGCTCTCCAGAAAAGAAAATCGGCTCAACGAGTGAGCCGTTGAGAACCGATTTTAGGCACAGGGCCCGGGCGCGCTGGTTGCCGGTTCCTCATCACAGCCATGCGGCGACGCTCCCTCGAAGCCGTCCGCAAGTCTTATATAAGATAGAATAGTTGTGCGTTGCAGCATGGGCGATCCCCGGCTCCCGACGATCCACGTCCGCCACACCCGAATGGTCACTTCCAGCGCCAAAGAAGTCTTCATCCAGGGCATCACCCGGGATGGCCGAACCTTCCGGCCGAGCGACTGGGCCGAGCGCCTCGCGGGCGTGATGAGTTCCTTCCGCCCCGGCGGCGCGACGCTGGGCAGCCACCTGAGTTATTCGCCCTGGTGCGTTCCGCGCCTGATCGACGGCGTGAAGACCATCGTCGTCCACAGCGACCTGCGCGATCACGATCCCATGGCCTGGGATTTCGTCATCAACTTCGCGCGGGACAATGACCTGCGGGTGACGGAGCAGCCTGCGGGCTGACGCCAAAAGCAGAAAAGCCGTCTTTCGACGGCTTTTTGCTTTGCTGGCAGCGCACCCGTTTCAAACGGCGGGCCTCGATGTGAAGCCCGGGCTGATTTACCTGGTGTAGAGCCT